>Ga0310690_10000678_pt1 | contig 68770 bp, 74 predicted proteins | sample AusTroGonzalo_MG_2_FD_207661 | JGI IMG/M metagenome (GOLD analysis project Ga0310690, IMG submission 207661) | Bovine rumen microbial communities from tropical cattle in Woodstock, Queensland, Australia - Gonzalo_04 (v2) (version 2) | ecosystem: Host-associated > Mammals > Digestive system >... | reverse complement strand
GATATCAACTTCACGTCTGATGACCCAGTCACTAAGGTTCAGGTTCATACTGGACTTTGGTATGGCGGCGGAAGCATGACTGTCACCATCCACGTTGCAGGAGTAAAGGACGGCGTTGAAACCGATTTGGGCTATACGTCAGGGACGAACAGCAACGACAAGACCTACACAATTAACATATAACGTAAAGGAGAGAATTTGTATGGACATTGTTATTGGAAAAAACACTAGCTACGCTCTCTCTTACAACGGAAATCTTATGAAGCTTGATGTTCTTACGAATATTCACGGCGTCACTAAGATGTTCTATGAGCCGTTCGACAACGGGTCTACTGTTGGCCACGGTACTGCCCTTGGGGTTTACGTGTGGAAGTATGGGGATGACCTGTACTTCTCAAACGGATATGACAACTACATTTTCAACCGTGAAGCAAAAGCATGGGATTGGAAACAATGGAATGGTCTTTCCTTATTCTACGGACACCTAGTATGGAGCGACGGAGAAAACACATACTACTCTAACGATACAGAGCAGTATGTACTTGACATATCCACATCAACTTGGTCACAAAAGAGCTGGAATGGCCTAACATCATTCAGAGGAAATGAGGTATGGACTGACGGAACGAACATATACTACTCAGATGAAGCGCAACAGTACGTGTTGGACAAGACAACCTCTACATGGTCTGTAAAGACGTGGAATGGATTAACATCTTTTGCAGGTTCTAGTATATGGACGGACGGAACAGACATATACATGTCTTACTATAATTCACAGTACGTACTCAACAAGAGTACATCCAGATGGATAGCAAAGACATGGAGTGGACTTACTAGCTTTGTAGGAAGCGATGTATGGTCTGACGGTACAGACATCTATTATTCCTCCAGCGAAAGCCAGTTTGTCCTAAATAAGAGCACGTCAACATGGACTGCAAAGACATGGGGTGGTACGGGCCAAATTTTCCACGGGGCAGATGTCTGGAACGACGGAGAGACCATCTATTTCTCCGACAACAACTACCAGCTTGTCCTTGACATACAAAAGTCATCATGGAGTAATAGCGGACTTCGTAAGCAGATTTACCTTATAGGAAGCCATATTTGGACTGACGGCACTAACATCTATTACTCTAACAGCAGCCAACAGCATGTCCTCGACATCGAAACATCTACCTTCTATCCAAAGACATGGAACGGCCTCACTTCATTCTATGGAAGCTCGGTGTGGTCTGATGGAGAGCATATTTACTACTCATCAGGCACGTCGCAATATGTCCTTGATGAAACTACGTCTACATGGTCGGCAAAGACTTGGACAGGTCTTACTTCGTTCTACGGAAGCAATGTATGGAAAGAAGGAAGCAACATATACTACTCTTACGGGTCACAGCAATACACGCTTGACGTAGGCACTTCAACATGGTCGCCTAAGACATGGAATGGTTTGAGCAACTTCTACGGCACCAGTGTATGGAGTGACGGGGAAAACATGTATTACTCATACGGGGCAAACCAGTATGTACTTGATAAGTCAACATCGACGTGGGGAGCAAAGACATGGAACGGTTTGTCTTCGTTTTACGGGATGTACTTATTCCAATATGAAACCGACACGTATTTAGCCGATTCATCACAGCAGTATGGCCTTAATAAGGGCAAAACTACGTGGGTTCATATGGACTTTAACTTCGATACGACAGGAGGCGGCTCCAATGTATGGCACATAGGGGATAATACTTTCTACTCGTATATGTACAACCATTACCAAATGAAGCCTAATCTATAGGAGGAACAATGACCAGCAATCCAGAATTCATCGCAGCAGTCATAGCAGTGCTCACTGGCTTCGCAGGTTTGCTCACTGCCATCGGACTCTACATCAAGAGCAGAGCCGAGTGCAGCTCTATACGTGATGAGCGCAACGCTACGAAAGTTATGCGTGATGATGACTCTCAGAAGTTGCATGATGACGTTCTCAAACTGCAATTTCAATCGCAGCAGAACAAGGACAACATCGGACTACTTTTTCAACAGGTGGCTGATAGCAACAAGCAGATAGCACTGATGAACCAGCAACTGACCCAGGTCCTGGTAAAGATGGACAACGTTATCACAACCCTTAAGGAATTAAAGGAGGATTTCAAAAATGAGCGCACCTAAGCAAATGCATGTCGCTGCGAACATCCCGCAGGACTTCACAGAAGAAGAAAAAGCACAGGCCCGTGCGAACATCGGGGCAGCCCCGCTGTACACTGCTGGCTATGGAATAGCCATTGACGGCCAGAGAATCAGCAAGACCCATCACAAGCTGATGGCTACGAACAACATAAGCTACCAGTATTGCAAGGTTTTCGACTTTACGTGGCAGTACATCTATGGGCGTGGCCAGTGCGTGTTCACAGCCACTCATTACGGCGGTGACTACGTTACGTTTGCCGTTTCCGCTACCCGTGCCCTCGGGGCCAACTACACTGTGGGATGGCCTTACGTTGTCAGTGCTTCTCCTGACATGGCTAAGAGCTACGCCTTTGTCGAGCGCCTCGAAATCAGGGAAGTCGGAAGCCGTCTAATAGGTTATTTGAAACTCCGCAATTTCAGCCAGAACCAGTTCTGGCTTGACTGGGAAGGCAGCAGCAACGCTGGCATCCTCTCGTTCACACCAGAGCTTACAAACAGCCCAGAAGGTGACATTGCATGGACATGCACTGTGTCAGATTATGACGTGCCTTATACCCAGCATGACGTGTCCACTAATTACCAGAAGCTTCTGACCGAAGGAAACCATATCCATATCACTAGCGATGGGGTCATTTCCGCCGATGGAATCTTCACGGCTGAATATGGCATCACTAGCTTCGAACAAATTCGTAATGCCATTGCCGCAGGTGAACACGTAGTGATGACGCTCAACGGTGGCGTTGGCGAGGCCTCGTATGCTTCCTATGGCGGATTCAACTCCTACCCTGACTTCGATGAGTATTACTTCTTCTCCTTGGGAAAGGGCGGACAACGCACCATATATCGAATCAACAACGATACTGGATGGAGCACCTATGTTCCTAACGAAAAGGATGGCCGTGTATTCATTGCGGAGTACAATAGCACGACATTCGCCACAATCCAGAACGCCATCAACAATGGCATGTACGTCGTGACGAAGCGTGGTACAGAGTACTACCCAATGATACACCATTTTGATGCCCGTATCATATTCAACAGCAAGGCCAACCTAGGCTGGAACACAGAGGACTTCTGCGAGGTCGATAGCGACAACGTGTGGACGATGTACACCTCTGCCGCTCCAATCACCACGTTTGCCGAACATGGCTCCACTACGCCGTCTGACAACTGGAACGAAGTAGACCATACCAGCAGCTTCGTGGTTGCGCAGAAAGGCACCCACGGTGGAACAATGCAGGTGGGCGTGAAAGTGGGCACCCAAGGATGGACTGGTTCCTACAAGGTATTCACGAGGCTCTTCCACAACTCTACGCAGACCTCTGCACCGCCTAGCGGAACAACGTCTTTCGATACGGTTACCCTGATTGGAACTGAGTTCGAGGAGGTCGGGATTGTGCCACAGTACATGCTCCAAAGCGGAACGCAGTGGACCTACATCATAGAACTGGCATATTCCAGCAATCCCGGACGAAGCCTCAGGCTTACACTGTCTGGCATAGGCTCCACGGATATCACATTCCTTGCCGAGGAGATACGCTGATGTTTACCATCGTATGGTTGGCGGCGGCCATAACGGTCGCCGCTTGGCTTTTCGACCCGAAGGACTGGGGAGGCAAGAAATGATAGCAGCATACGAATACAACTTCATCACGGGCGCCTCTGAACTTTTAGGCCTTGTGGAGAACAAGTACCGTTTATATATTTTACATAAGCCGATAGAATACGAAGTCCGCTTCGATACGGGCATTCTCCATGTCCGCACCGAGGCTGGCTTCGAGTTCGACGGAAGGAGCGGCCCAGCCATCATAGACTGGTTCGCCCCTAACCTTGGCTCATTGGATGAAAAGGTCGCATGGCATATGCACGACGCCCTTGGGTACGGCCAGAGCCTGAGCTTTGCGAACACCAACTATGCCCTCAAGTATTTCCTGAGGGATATAGTAGGATACAGCAAGTTCAAGTCAGAGCTTATCCGCAAGGCGGTCAGCCTGTCGTCAGACTGGTATGGCATTCCTATGCCCAACGACAGATGGTTTGTAAACGTAGACAAGGTCTACACGGGGTGGTATGAAATTTAAGCGCAATCACAGCAAGGCCCAAGCGGCCAAGACAAAGTTCAGGCGTTCCTCTAAGTGGATGAAGTTCCGCAAGTACATGAAGGAGAAGCAGAAGTTCTGTGCCGTCACTGGCTCGAAGCTCGGGCCCACCGCAAACCTTCATCATATAAACTTAGATGAAAGTGAATATGAAAATATAGAATGCGAAAAAAATTTTATATTTTTATCTAAGACGGCCCATGAGGTAGTTCATTGGCTATGGGGCAAGGGGAACAACGACTGGCGAGGTCGCCTGAAAGCCCTATGGAAGATACTCTACCGCATGGAGCAAGTCAATCCGAGGATTAGTTATGGCTCAACGAAAAATACCACAGTCGAAGAAGATACCGGGGAAGTCCTTCCTCGACTATGAACTGGCGAGAAGCTTCCCTATATGGTCTAAGTACAAGATACCTACGCCTGAACCAAAGAGGACTCCACCTAACAGTTGCCTCGTTATACACTGGTGGAGAGAGAACGAAGAACTGACGGCCACCGAGCAGGTACACCTCTACGTGCTGCGCAAGGCCAAGTCGATGTTCAGGCGTGTCATCCTGTTTTATGCAAGCGAACTTCCTATACCCGAAGGCCTTGACGGCATAACCGTGGTAAGAATCAAGAACGATACCACAAGGGGCGAGGAAATAAGCTTCCTTGAAACCATAGGGCAGGCCTTGAAGGGAGACTGCGACTGGGTGGCCCGTATCCATTTCAAAGGAAAGAAAAGTCATTACGACGTTTTCCGCATGAAGAATATACTCTTCTGGAACGCCCTCATGTACGACTACATGTTCGACATCGACGGCTTCGACAGCATCACTTACGGGGCAGTGGACTGCACTGAGCGACATTGGTTAGACCCTTACCTTGCGGCCATTCCTGGCCGTGTTGGCGACCTTGTTAGCACGGACTACCAGAACCATTACTGCGGGTCATTCTACTGGATAAACTGCAAGCGCTTCCGTGAGTGGTGCGCAGAGAATCAGGTGACGTGGGAAGACTTCATCAAGATTAACGGCAACGACGTGCCGGGAAAGCCATGGCATTGCGAGGTCTTGCTTACGGCCATGCTTGAACAGATAAACGCACCGATGCAGATAGACTTCTCGCCGTACTACATGTACGACTGGTGGATTTTGAATGGTCGCCCGATGAAGGACGGCAAGCCATACGTAGGAAAGCTCAAGGAGGCATAGCATGAAAAGAATCATCACCACGGAAGAAATAATCTGCGACCTGTGCAACAGGCCCGTCAGTGACGAATCCACCAAGGTATATGCCGACACTACGATTGCTGGCGAGTACCTTACCGCCGCAATAGAAGTAACGGCAATCAAGTGCAACCACGAAGTCCGCTGTATATGCAGGGACTGCAAGAAGGCATTGCTCAATGCTGCCTTGGAGAGGCTTGGAGAATGGGGGTAATTTATTCAGTAGGCATGGCCAAGAACAAGTTCGATGTCGCCCCTGAACATGGCCGCACGAAGTTCCTTGTGGACGAACCGCACGAAGGCGACAACATAGATGAGCTGAACCCGCTGTACAACGAAATAACTGGGCTATACTACCTTTGGAAGAATGTCCACGGAGTTTCATACAAGGGGCTGGAACACTACCGCAGGGCCATCTGGGACAGGACTGGGACACACCTCTTGGAGCCTGACGAAATCGAGGCTATCCTGAAAGACTACGACGTGATATTGACGAACAACTACGTCTTCTTTGGCGGAACAATGGACCGATACTGCATGCCCGTGGACAGCAAGATTGGCCATATCGAAAAGATGAACAGGTTCAACAACGGCTTCGGGGACTTCTACAAGCGCTACATGAAGACGCATTACCCGTCTGAATTTTCTTGGACAAACATGTTCATTGGACGTGAATATATTGTTGATGAATACTGTGCCATGCTGTTCAACCTGTGTGCACATATAGAGGCGCCCAAGGATTCCAAGCGTTTCTTCGGCTACTGCTGTGAAAAATTGTGGAGTCCGTGGGCAGCATTCAATGGCCTTAAAGTGTATAGTGGCAGGGTCCACGTTTACTCAGACAAGCCGAAGGACGCCAATTACTAAGAGGTAAATATGAAGATACTGATTGCGATTCCATGTTCGGACACTATCTGTCCAGAAACCTTCCGTTCAATCTATGGCCTCGACAGATGCGGCCACTGGTGCCTGTTCGACTTCGTAAGGGGCTACGACTGCGCCTCGGCCAGAAACAGGATTGCCGAGGAAGCTATGGCCATAAATGCCGACTACGTGCTAATGGTGGATGCCGACAACGTCATCCCCAGCAATGCCCTCAAACTGATGCTGGAGAACCCTGTGGACGTTTGCCTGTCCTTCTATGCCCATAGGACCACTGACGGCTCCTACAAGGGCAATACGAACATCTGTAAGCTCTACAAGCTCGACGGCAGCGAGTATTTCAGCTTTCCTCTTGAATCCGAGTACACCGCACAGGAAATCGAGAAGATGGTTACAGACGGTGCCACGAAGATAAGGGTTCACGGTGGCGGCCTAGGGTGCGCCCTAATCAAGACGGACGTGTTCAAGAAGCTAGGCTACCCTTACTTCAAGTGGGTGAACTACGAGGACGAGAAGCACAGCGTGCTCGGGGAAGACCTGTTCTTTGCATGCAAGTGCAAGGAAAAGGGAATTCCTGTTCATGCCGATGTCAGGGTCAAAAGCGGGCACGTCTTCCGCTATGTCCAGAATGTCTTGTAGCCTATGTACAAAAGGTTGAAGGGCCGCCCGAAAGGACGACCCTGTTTTTTACTTTCCGAAGATTTCCTCAATGCTCATGCCTGCCTCTATCAGCTTGTTTATGTCACGGAGCATAGGCTCATGCCGTCCATTGACCCAGTAGTTCACTGACGTGCGTGTGACACCTATGTTATCGGCAAGCTCCTGCTGTGTGTAATCTTTTCTTTTCATAAAGGCCATCAGGCCTTCTTGGAACTGTGTTCTCTTCATTATTACCTCTTTGCGCTGAACAGCATGGTCAGACGGCTCATGAAGCCAGCTTTCTGTTTCTCGGCCCTCGTTTCCTTCTTGGGTTCTTCCTTCTTGGGCGAGGACTGTGCGTTGATGTGGCGAAGGATTGCGTTGGTGCTTTCCTTCTCGTTTTCAAGAATCTTGTCCATCACGTCCGCACCGAAGATTTCTTCGAGCGTCATGCCTTCCAGAATGAGCAGGGAGACTGTCACGCTAGGGTCATAGCTGCCACGAGTCCACTGTGATACCGTGCATGACGAGACGTAAATCTTGTCGGCCAGTGCTTTCTGGGTGAGACCCTTGCGGTTCAGGAACTTCTTGAGACCAGTCTGGAAAGGGAGTTCTGTGATGGATGTGTTTTCCTTATTGTTCATTGTTTACCTCTTGTGTTTGTGTTGATGCCATAAATATATCAAAAGTGTTTACACTTGTCAAGTACCTTTTATAAAAAAGGTGAAAAAAAATTCCCCTATATATTCTTTAAAAGTACGTATATATATATCAAAACCTCGAAATTCGCTCAAAAACGGCATTTTGATATATATATACGTTAAATTAAAGAATATAAGGAGAGAATTTTTGGACACAGAAAAGGGATGAGGTAGTTAAAGACTACCCCATTGACTGGCTATGGAAAGAGAAAAATATTTTCACTTGGCCTTGCAGAACTCAGAAAAAAAATATATATTAATGATGTATAAACAATATGTAAAGGTTCTAGCAGCACCTGGGCATAAAGAGTTTTCTACTACCGTAGACCCGTGTCGTCCGTGCCCAAAGCTGCTAACTTTAAACAAGGACGACACGGGTTTTATTTTTAAGGTACGTAGAAATGACTAATGAACACTTCAAACAATGGTTCGGGGAGAACTATGAAGTCCAGAAAAATGGTGGACTTCGTGATAAAGGAAGACGAAAGACAGATGTAGATACTATCTGGACAGAGTGGATGAAACTTAAAAGGTTCCGTGAAGGTACTGGAACATGGGCTCCCCTTGAATTAGAAGACATCGAAAAGTTTGTAAAGGATGAACAGAAAAGGAAGTGGCCATCCAACGAAGATGAAGAAGACCAGCCGTCACCAAAGGAATTCATTACCAAATGGTTAAAGGACCATTCAAGGGACTGGTACATCAGCCCCGCATGGAAGGAAATCAAGTACACAGCATTGGGCGTTGCCACCTACAAAGACCTAGATAACCTCAGGGTCGCCATCATGAGCGACATCTATAACGGGGCGGGCCATTATACAGCTGATGCCATCAAGAGCACCTTGCAGACCATGGCCATGCATGGGTATCAGGATGGCCTTGCCATTGTATCTAACAATGTAAGATACGATGCCCGCTGTGAAGCTATCGGCGAACGCTGGCTAAAAGCAATCTATGAATACTTTAAGCCTACTGAAAGCTATGAAATCTTTTCCACTCTTATGAAGCACTGGGCATGGCAGGTGAAGCGCAAGATGAATGACAGGCCTGTAAAGTACCACATCTGGCTGAACTTCTTTGGCGCTGCTGGAATAGGCAAGACAACTGCCCTCAACAAGATTTCATCTCCATTCACGGACTTTACGTCTACGACAAGCATTTCCAAGCTTTTCGATGATACCAAGGAAATCAAGCGCCTCACGGAAAACTTCATCCTAATCTTCGATGAAATGGCCGTGAACGTGGAATCAGAGACTAGCGGTGGGCGCCTTACTGCTGACCAGAAGGCAATCCTCAAATCCATCATCACGGGCGACAAGATGGATGCCCGTGTTTACGGAACTCAGGAACAGGCAAAGCGTAGGATTACATTCAGCTGCATCAGCTCGGCTAATGAACACCTCTACGATGTCATCTACGACGAAACCACCATGCGCCGCTTCTTCGACTTCAACTGCACTGGAACACGCCCGAAGTCTTTTGATGAAATCAACAAGTACTTGGACAATTCCATATACTTCTGGAAGTCCATTGACGAAGACTCGGATGATGGCTACTTCGACCCTGATACGGAAGTTGGCAAGCAAGTTCAGGCAATTCAGGCAAGCTATTACCCGACGAAGACTACGACGAAAATGTGGGCCGATGCTGTCAACCTCCGCATCGGCAAGACAAAGCTCGAAAGTGCTTTCCGTTTCTACTCGAACTGGTGCAAGGAAACTGGAAACAAGGGCAAGGCACTGCAATACTTCGCCCGTGATGTTCAGCATATCCTTCCTGACTGCACTGGTCCGAACGGGAAAATTTATGTAGATTTTGACACCGACGATGCTCCCGTTTCTGAACGGATGATGAAAGACTCAACTATTGAAAGCAGCGATACGTCTGTGCTATTCTAGGAGGCAACATGGATATCCTCATCAGAAAACACTTCTATGATAAAAGCCTGTGGCACTGGCGCCCTACGGCAGAGAAGTGGCTTGAACTCATCAAGAAGCCATTTGTATGCCCGAACAAGGAAGAGGCTCCCCTTGGCATCTACGGAACGCTCGTGGCCAATCCTGTGCTCAATCCAGTGACTATGCAGGCCCAGTATATCGGGGCAAACCTTGCAAGCCTTTACTTCTTGCAGATAGACTATGATTCCTCGTGCTCTGTCGATGAATGGATAGCAGACCACAAGGGCCTGTCCTATGCGTTGTACACGAGCCATAGCCATACCTACAAGGGAGACCATGACCGCTTCCGTGTAATCCTTCCGCTCGACAAGCCGTTGGACTGTGACTTGCAGGACTACTACTTCAAGAAGGCGATGGTCAACGAATGGGGCTGTGACCCTTCCTGTTTCGACCGTGGCCACTGTCAGCTCATTCCCATCATAAGGGAACCCAAGTCGCCGTATCGTTGGGCCTACAACAAGGGGACAAAATATTCAATTGACTGGAACAAGGTTGAAGCCGAGCGTGAACGGGGCCACAATGAAATCGACTTCCAGCATGCCGCCGCCGAGTTCAACAAGAAATACGGCAATCCTGTCACAGAAAAGGAAGAGGAAGAAAGGATGCTCCGATGGGCCGAAAAGGCTCTCGGTGAAATGCACGAGGGTGAACGCAACAGGACATCGTTCGAAATCCTTACCTACCTGAAAAGGCATGGACTTGACTTCATGTGCGTGGAAAGGTTGGCTCAATCTGTAGAGGCAGATTTCATAGACGAATTCATGCGAATGGCTGCAAGACTAATGTAAAGAAAAAATAACATGCTTTTTTATAAAAAACTCTTGACAGTCGAAGATAAAAATGCTAAACTATAGGTACAGACTTGAAAGGGGCACGTCCCGTCACAGAAATCCACCGTGCTGGTGCTAACAATCTCAATAGGAGTAATAATATGAGTAACGAAATCAATCTCGGACTAGACCTCAATGAAGAAGAACTCGCAGCATTCGAAAGCGGGGAAACCACATCCAAGTTCCTGCTCGAAGAAGGAGTCTATGATGCAGTCGTCCGTGGCTATGTCATCAAGCCCCATGTGTTCGAAGGCGATGACCATGGCCCGAAAATCCAGCTCATTTGGCAGCTCGCAGACAGCGAAGGCCTCGTGCATAGTCTTCTCGGCAAGCGCTGGAAGATTTGTGCTGATGAACGCTCGGTGTTCCGCAAGGAAATTTCCAAGTGGTTCAACAAGACGGATTGGCCGACCATCGTTGATATCCTGAAAAAGGGCGGACTTCTCGTCACTGACGAAAACGGTGCCCATTTCGATGTCAGCAAGTTCATCGGCAAGAAGGGTCGCCTTATGGTCAATCAGGTCACTTCCAAGAAAGGAAAGACCTTCAATGACATCGTAAGCATCTCTCCTGCTTCAAAGACTGCAAAGGAAGTCGGTATCGACGATATTCCTGAATGGATGCTTTCAGAAGCCCTTGACTATAAGTTGGCTGATGGCATCGGCATCCGTGCAAAGGAAGAGTCTTCCGAACCTGCCGAAGAACAGCAGAAGGCAAAGACTGCTCCCCCGGCATTGCCGAAGGGCTCCACTGCCAAGAAGCAATTGATGGAACAGGCTGCAGCAACGAGTGCTACTAGCTTCGAAGACTCGGACCTCCCGTTCTAGTTATTAAAAGTGTGATGTAGCTCAACTGGTAGAGCACGGAATGTTACCCGTCCGCCTTTTCTCCTGAAATGGTTGCGACAGGGCGGGTTACTTAGGATTTGTAATCCCGATGTTGTAGGTTCGAACCCTGCCATCACACCTAACAGCCAACTTGCCTGACTGGCTTAAAATAGACAGGCTACTTATTGTTCATGTTAACCTACCTGTTGTGGGTTCAGCCTTCGGGCTGGGCCCTAGCGGGCAGATGGGGTTTTCTTCAACAAATGTGTGCTATCAGTTTCACCCATCTGTCCACTAGGGTCAACAACTTGCATGGAAGGAAAAAAAGGATAAACTAGGCCCATGCGGGTTGTTACTCTAAAAAGTCAAGCTAACTCATCAAGGGCCCACGGGGGAACCCGTGGGCTTTCTTTCCAGATAGGAGTAGTTATGAAATCATCAGAAATTACAGTAGATAAGGCTTTTTGGTGGGCCCCTAATTTGCTGGTTGCGGAGAATCCCAAGCATCATGAAGGCTATAAGTCTTGGTGTACTAGAGTTCCTCTTGAAGGGCAGGAGCTTACCACGACTTACTATTGCGAGGCTCCCGCAGAAGCAATGACGGAATACCTGAACAAAAAGCAATGCGATATAGATGGTCCGTTTAAGGTAGTCATGACGGTAAAGACTAAGAATGGAGAAAATCACGTCTACAACATCCAAATCGGAGAAATGAATTTTGCGACCAAGGACTTGGATGAACTTCATACTCACCTTGTCCAGCCGACTGTATTAAAGCTAATACGGCAGGCGGGAAATGAGCTGGAATTTAAGAAAGTCATTTCGGTTACTGCATATGTGGAGGACGACGATGAAAACGGAATCCAATGAATCGATTGCAGCAGCTCTTTGGGGTATCGTAATTATGCTAGCCCTTATTCTTTGCGTAGGGTTATATTATCTCGACAAGTCGTCAATAACATCTCAGAAATGTGTGTGCTGTGAGTTAGATGCCGCAGCAGGCAAAATTCCACAAGGAGAAAGCCATGATTAAGCAACCGACCAAGAAAAAGACAGTAAAGAAAACCGACCCTTTGGACTTGCAGACTCCGCCTGACCAGATTGACAAGGCGCCCGAGTCGGCAATGCAGGTTACTGATGACCCACCAAGGGTTGTCGAGGAAATCCCCCGAAAGAATCCGAACGGAAACCCTTTCGATACGATGTACGCAAGACAGCGCAAGGCTCGGTAAGCAAGGCCGCCCACGATGGGCGGCTCTACTTATTTATAGTATGAAAAGATTGGGAAAAAAGAAGGCGGCACAACTCGCCACCGAACATCCAGGCTCGACTCTAACGAGTTGGCTTGAAATGAATTATAAGCACGTCACGCTTTCCACTACTATCACGGAAGGCGCTAATCGTCTAGTTTGTCCCCAGTCGAACGTAGAGTTGACCATTGCACTTCTGTCATGCGACAATGTTTCTGATTGGGCCAAGGTGGCTTTCCACTGGGCTCCCGCAGGAACTATCATCGACAAGGTTCCTGCTGTCTACTATGAGGAGAAAGTGCTCCTGTTGCGACAGCTTCTGACAAAGGAACTGTTGCTTAACCCTGACAACAAGAGGGCCCTCAGATACCTGCAGATTCTTGAACGCAGGGATAGCGAAAGGTGGGCCCAGAAGAACAAGGGATTGAGTGTGAAGGCCTCTACTTCGGCAGAACCGACGGAGGCAAAGAATGGCAGCAAGGAAATCAAGCTCGAATTCGAAATCGTCGGCGGCAATTAAGTTGCAGCTGTCCGAGTGGCAGCGCAAGTTTATCCTTGACGGTTTCAATGACGACCTCAGGATTGCATGTACTGGCATTTCAGCAGGCAAGTCCAGGGCATTGGCTATCTGGCTGATAATGCAGATGGCCAAGAAACCCTCTTGCCGTTGCATAGGCATCGCACAGACCCACAAGGCTTTGAAGCGTGTTCTTATCCGTGAAATGCAGGCCGTGTGCGGAATGTTCAAGCTGGGCTACGAGTACAACAAGTCCGACCAGGAGTTCATGCTTTCGAACGGCTCGGTGATGTTCGGGTATTCAAGTGAAAACCCGAGCGGCATGCTCGGCCTTTCCGAAATAGATATCCTTGCGATGGACGAGAGCGCCTACATCGTGGAAGAGGCATACCAGTATGCTTCTGACCGTATGCGTGGTGGCCGATACGAGCCGATGACTAGGCTAATCAGTTCCCCGCAGTCCATGTCCGCAGAGAACTGGTTCAGCTCCCTGTGCAAGAACCACCCCGATTCAGTAATCCATGCGACTGCACTGGACAACCCGTTCACTTCCGAGAAGTTCAAGCAGGGCCTGAAAGACCGTTATATCGAGGGGTCGAACATATACCGTCAGCAGGTGCTTGGCGAAATCTTCGACTTCGACATCGCATCCCAGATTGTAATGCGTTCCGACTTCATTGCGGCCAAGCTGGTGAATCCGCACCGCAAGGGGTATTGGCTTGGGGCCGACTTCGCTGGCCTTGGCGCTGACGAGAACACGGCTGTAATCATCGACGAGACGGGCATGATTGACTGGAAGAAGGCGCCTGACCTGAACACGAACCAGAAGGTGGAGCAGATTGCCGAACTGTGGCGGAGCTTCAAGCCCATAGGCGCCTATGGCGACGGCACTGGCGGCTATGGTCAGGGGGCCATGGACCTTGCCGAGACGAAGGACATGAAGATGACTTCCATCAACTTTGCCCAGAAGGCCTATAACGAGAACGACTACCCCAATGCAAGGACGGAAATGTACTTGGAGCTGGCAAAGGAAATCAGGAATGGCTTCTGGGTCTGCGACGAGGTGAAGAATGAAATCCTTGCCATGCAGGTGGAAATCAACAAGAGGGGCCAGCGTTCGCTGTTGCCGAAGGAACTCGCAAAGAAGATTCTGGGGCACTCCCCTGACTTGGCTGATGCCGTCGCACTGGCCGTCTATGCGAAGAACCATGGCGGTGCAAAGCCAGACGGTGGGTATTCCGCAGAGAAGGCAAGGAGCGTCTTGGACAGGTACTATGCGGGCCTGTAACTACTTATTATAAATGTAAACGTTTAACAATCAAACATGAGGGCTTATCCATGGAAGTCCGCTCCATTATTACAGAGGCTCTTAGCCGAGCAAATGTCGTGCCGAGGCGGCAACCTGCTCCAGGTGACTTGGTACAGAGCTCTTTCAATTTGCTTAAAGGGATTGTCAGCAAGTACAACAATGACAATTTCCTTTCGTTCACCCAGCAGAAGCTTGACCTTCCGGCAAGGAAGGTTATACATATTTATGGACAGCACGATACCATGCTCGGTGAATACAATTACGTCTTCAATGATATGGCGGAAATGACCAGATATGTCCCGTCTGTGGAAGAGAAGCAGAACAATGCTTGGGCGGTCATCAGGACCAATCCCCAGCAAGTCTACGGAGTCGTGGAGACTATGGGGGCATATCACTGGGAACCAATCGAAGTGGACGGGTTTGACCCGAGGTATCAGCAGATTCTTAATTACGTAAACGCATACCATGTTCACCTTGACGGAGTTTCCAAGCTGAATACCTTGGCAATCAACAGGGGTCAGCCTTGCGGAATGCTGGAAATGCACTTCGAGCCTTATGCAGACTTTGATTCATATTGCAACACTGACTTGATTTGGACTTTCAACGACTTGTCGCAGGGAGAATGGATTATCGAGGTCAAGCCCTATCTTGTTGCGCAGAACGTAAAGCTCCGCCTTGACTACAACAGGGCCATCGAGTTTGACTTGGATACAGATTTGAGAATACCCGACGCTTATACGGAGCTGCTCACCGTGGCCCTTACGTATAAGTTGGCGGTGGCCTATCCTAGGATGGACGATGCACAGGTTGCACGCTTGGCCACCGAGCTGGAAGGAATGCTGAACAACGTAAAGACGCCAAAGGCCGATGCCAAGCAGGTATTGCGTGGTGACGGCTACGATGACCGTAGTTCTTACTGGGGCGTAGTTGGCGGCAGAATGTGGGGGTTCTAAATGGGAAACAGGGTTCTTCTAGTTCAGAACGTGGCTGGGGGATTGTCCCGCTCCAATATCGTCAAGGTAGGCCTTGGCGATAGTGTAAACATGTACCCTGAAACGCAGGACCTGAACGAGCACAGCACCCAGTTGTTGATGCGCTCCGTAGATGGAGAAGTTTCCTTTGCAGAGGAACTTGACGGGGTATGCCGTGGTCTATACAGGGTGTCCAGAGGCCGTGACGAGACTGGCAACGAGCCTGCCTTGTACGGTGTCTTTGGCCATAAGCTTTACCTGTTCGACAAGGACGGAACGAAGCATGTCATTGCGACTATCGAGAGCACGAGCACAGAATGCCGCATGGTGGAAACTGGTGGCTACAATTCAGCCCACCCGCACCTTGTTATCGTTGACGGATTCAGCATGTATGCGGTCGATACGACAATTCCTATTGCATCGCAGCGTACTGACTTCCGTACAATCGAGTTGCCGTTGAAGCCGCTTGACGATTCTCAGCACATCAAGCCGACGCACGTGGCCTACCTGTATGGTTACCTTGTATGTAATGACGATGGAACCGATGCGTTCTATACGAGCATACAGTATCCGTTTGAAACGCTTACTGATGCAAATGAGATTGATTACGACATCTGGCGTTTGTCTACAACGAACAACATTGGATTCATAACTTTCAGTGAGTGGTGCCAAGATATCACGTCTGCACTCTGCAGCAATGGCAGTAAGCTGATGACCTTTGGCCCGAGGAGCTGGCAGGTGTTCTCCTTCAACGACGACAAGAACAACCCGTTCAGCTCACCTGACAACGCTGCGGGAAACATAGGCATAAAGGCCGTCAATTCGTTGTGCATGCTTGGCCACACGACAATCTGGCTGGGCTCTTCCGACATTGGTGAGAACGCCGTGTTCATGATTAACGATACGCAGTTGACACGTGTATCCACGGGAGACGTGGAGCGTGAACTGGCCCAGATGGTGCATCCAGAGAACGCCTATTCGAGCATCTGGCAGGAACATCGTCATGTGTTCTACTCGCTGACTTTCGAGGACAGCAAGATGACATACGTGTATGACGTGACCGAGAACAAGTGGCACAGGCGTGCAAGCTACGACGCATCGAACAACCTAACGTTCTGGCGTTATTCTCATGCTACGTTTGCATACAACAGAACAATGGTGGCTGCTGGCAATACTTTGTGCTACATGGACGAACACGTTTTCCACGAGCATGACGGACGCAAGATTCTGAAACTACGCAGGGGCGGTGTGCTGACATCGAACGACCAGCCGTTCTTCATCGACAGCATTGAACTTATCTGCAACAACGGACAGCACAGCACACGCTTTGCCAACCTCATTGACGGCGCATTGACGCAGCCTGTGGACGGCGAGCTGAACCCTAGGGTGTCCGTGCGCTACACTTGGGACGGTGGCAACTTCTCGGACTACGAGGACTACTTCCTAGGCAAGGTTGGCGACTATAAGTGGCAGACAACGATGTGGCATCTTGGCTATGGCAAGTTCTTCACGATTGAAATAAGCACGACCGAGGAAGTTCCGTTCGCCATAGAGAACATGAAGGTGGCATGGTCACCAGCGGCTTGGTTCTAGGAGGGATTATGACAAACGAAATGAAACTCATAAGATACTCGCAGGAGAACCCGAACATCGAGGCGCTGAAAGGCAAGTACGGCTACCTTGGCGAAGGCTGGGGCAGCGTAACCGTATTCAAGAACCTGCTGCTTGTGGTGGCCAACAGGGGAGCCAAGGTATCGAACTACCAGCTCCCAGAAGTGTACGACGGCTTCCTACTGACAAACGAAGGGAACGTCATCAACGTAACGAATTCAATATTAAACCTTGACCTCGGGGCCAGCGAGTGTGCACAGGGAACCCTTAAACTGGTCAAGGACAACTAGGAGGCAACTATGATTCCTGCTCTTATCGCTGGTGGTATTGCTGCGGCTAGCCTCATCAGCAACATGTACAACTCTTCCGCTGACCGTGAGGCCCGTAAGGACGCTCTCAATAGGTTGGCGGGCGACCAAACTGCATCTAATGCCGAGTACACGAAGATTCTCCAAGACATCGACAAGTACTACGAGAACCGTGGTTCGTTGGGCAAGGCAGAGGATGCCCTGTCTTACAAGGATGCAATCGCTGGATATAACCCAGAAGACTTTGTCTACAACCCGACTGAGTTCAGCTACAACAAGACGGCCAATGACTTCATCAACCCGATGCGTGACAAGATTATCGCAAACGAGGTTGCAGGTGTACAGCACAGCGCTGCTGGTGCAGGCCTTGGACGTGGCTCTGGTGCAGCCGAAGCCATCGCACAGGCCGTTGCCGACAAGGACTTGGAACTCTACAAGACTGCACAGGAAGACTATCGTGACGACCGTGACTTCGCCTACAAGAAGTACAGCGACTATTCGGCAGCCATGCAGAACAAGCTGAACCAGTTGCGTGAGGCCACCAACACGAAGCTTACGTTGCAAGGTAACCTTGCCAACGACTACTATGCAGCTATGGATTCTGCACAGTCCGACAGGCTGAAAGCACAGCAAGATAAGATTGCAACGAACGCCACCTATGCACAGGCCATGGCAGGCTTGTACTAATACTTATTTATCCCGTGAGGTAAATCATGGCTGGAATTTATCAAAGAGACAATTTGGCACAGCAGCTGGCGCCTGCAATCGAAGCTGCATTGGCTAGGCGTCAGGCATACATTGACCGTGAAGCTCAACGCAGGAACCAGAATGCACAGGCCATCGGCAACTTCGCCAAGGCGCTTGGCCGCACATACGAAACGTGGGGAGACGACGAGGCCAAGCTAGCAGCTTTGCAGAAGGAAAGGGAAGAGGTTATCCAAGCACAGCAGGAGAATGACCAAGAACTGCGAGACGAAAGGGCAAGCTTGATGATGCCGAGCACCATCAATGGGCCTAGCGTTTCTAACACCTATGCACAGGCTATGCAGGGCTACACTCCTGCATCGTCTTACGTTGTTCCTAACTACACCGAAGTATTGAGGAAGAGGGGGTTGTACTAATGAGAAGCATAGCAGAAATCGACGCAGATATCGCCGCAGTACAGCAGCGTATCGCAGCACGCAATGAGGGAACACCGCAAAGGAACAGCCCAGAGTACAGGGCTGCCCGTTTCGACTACATCGTTGACGGTGACCGCAGTGGCCTCGATGCATATCAGAATGCACTGAATGCGGCCATCCAGAACAAGCTCAGCAGGGAAAGTGCCGAGAAGATGGCAAAGGCTGGAAAGGAGCAGGTTGACGAGGAGAATGAAATTCAGTGGCGTAAGGACATGACAAATGCCAGAAGCGACCTGAATGACGTTCGCCAGAAGGCAAAGGAAGGAAAGGCCACTCAAAAGGACCTTGAAGATGCCGTAGCCAACTACAACTTCCATGCTGAACGTGGTGCTAAAAAGGGCTATAAGAATGCCCCCGCTAACGAATCGGTACAACAGGAAGACAAGAATGAGGCAACTCTCTACAAGATGGCTCAGGATTTCCAGAAAAAGGTAAACGAAACCGTAAAGAAGGAAAGTTCTACAATTGACGAGCTTAAAGCTGCAAGGGTTAAGGCAGATTTTCTTGCAGAGCAGGGTGCCGACATGTCGGATGTCTATGCTGCCATAGATGACAAAATCAATAAGCTTGAAGGACCAGTGGCAATGGAAGCTGCAATGGGCGAACTCAATGCGGCCATAGCATCCAAGAACCCAGATGCAATCGAATCGGCAGCGGCCAATGTTGAAAAGTTCAAAAATGTGCAGGGCTATAAGGGAGATGAGGTCGTTAAAGCAAGGAAATCGGCAGAGACCATACGAAAGAATGCAAAAAGTGCGGCGGCAAAAGCAAAGGCTGGCCCAAAGGTAAAGAAAGGTCAGGTTCTTGCCGCCAATTCAAAGGGTGAAAAACAAGTGCAGTTCGTTGACAAAGACGGAACTAAGTACAACTTCAACTACCAGTTCGTAAACGACGAGCCTCAAATCTTCTATGGTGGCAAGTGGCACGAAGTTAAGTAATAGAGGTAGCTATGGCTTTTTCATACAACGTAGATACTTACGCCAAGGCAAGAAAGGCAGCCGAGCAGGCATATACTGTTATACCGCAGGTCAATGCTTCACTGGCCAGCAAATTGCCTAAGGATAGGGAAGAGGCTATCGAATATCTGACTGACCAGATTTGGCCCGTCGTTCAGAAGGAATACCCTAAGGACAAGTTTGACGAGAAGATGGCTGCCGAGTTGGCCAGTTCGAAGGATGATGACTGGTTCAAGATGTGGTATCTTGGGGACAGGAAGTACTCGCCCCGTGTACAGGCGAAGCAGGAGCAGTTTAATAAGTTCCAAGACCTCGTAGTGGACGGAAAGTGGTACAACATGCCGAACAAGGAGCTTGACTTGAAGATGTCGGAACTAGGGTACGACCCGACGAACAAGGAAAGCCGAAAGGAGTTCTTTGATATACTAGGTCAGCATGATGTAAACTACAACCGTGCAAAGGCCGTCCAAGAGACCATGGACGATTCCGAGTGGTACAACAAGCTAGGCTATCTGGCATACCCGTCATTGTATAGTGAAGCTATGCGGCAATCGCTTACTGGTGATTTTGATGACTCCAAGGTATATGGTGCACTAGGTGTTGACTTCCTCACTGGTGCTGGCATGGCTGCTGCACCTTATTCAAAGGTTATTGCAGCCAACCCAGTAGCAGCTGGCCTTGTAGATGCCAGCCTTGAAACTGGTAGGCAGGTTGCCAACATTGCAAGTGGAAGGGAAGCTGAACCGCTAGCAATAGTCGGTGCTGGGATGGGAGCTGCCACAGTGCCTATGCTAGGTATAGGTGTACAGAGCTATGCTGGACGTGGAGGCGCCCTTGAAGCAAAACCGTTGGCAAGAGGTATTGCAAGAGGATTGCGTGGCGCCGATGACCCTGTCACGGTAGAAAGGAACGCATTGAAACAGCTACTTGTAACTGCAAGGAACCAGTCCAAGGCGGCAAGGGAAAACTTTAGTGCAACTGCACAGGCGGCAAAGCAGGGAGCTAGGGGAAAGAAGATGACCGCACTTACCACGTCCGAGGTCGAAAATGCAAAGGCATGGAAGGATGCTGCCGAAAAGTTGCAGATTCTTGGATTGAAGGGAGCGGACGGCAAGGCAGCACCTGTGGGCATCACAAACTTCAACAAAGTAACTGACGTAATTGGTGAATTCCCTTCTGGAACAAAGAAATCTGCCCCGATAGACCCTACCATAACTGCAGACCAAATCATAAAGAATGTGTATGACAAGCCTTCAATGTACAAGGTAAAGGGTTGGCTGGAAACGGCAACGCCGAAACAGTATGACGAGGTTTCCACCGCATTGGGCAACATGAAGCAGGCTTTCCCTGCCAAGTACGAAAAGGATTTGGCAATGGGCGCATCCAACAAGAGCAAGGCTGCTTACAATCTTGGCCTTCTCGGCGGTAAGTCTCTCGGTTTCATCGGTACAAGGTTAGAGCCTAATATAAAGGTTAATCCGTTGCAGATTAGCGAATACGACCAGAAGCTAAAAAAGTTCCGTGAGACCGAATGGTACAAGAGCCTGCCAAAGGATAAAAAGAACGCAATCGAGAAGGCGCTTAAAGGAGAAGAATAATGTCATTCCGTAACTTTGACAACAGAGACAGATACTACGACCGTGAAGGCAATGTCCTTTGCGGCTGTCTGCAATTCATGATAAAGGACGGCACTACTGTCGCCAACATCTATGACGGCGACATGGTTGCCCTTGCCAACCCTCAGGTGACTGACATTCTCGGACGCACGAAGAATCAGGTGTTCGTGGATTCCGAAGTCATTGCTTACATATACAAGTATGTGGGCACTGGTACGCTTGCGGAGGAAGAGGCCGCTGGTATCGACACAAGTGACGAAAGCAAGTGGTCTTTGCAGTACACGGTCGAAAGCATGTCCATCGACACAAGGAGCATCGAAGGCACGGCTGCGACAGGCGTTTCCACAATGGATTCGCTCCGTTCGCTCGTGGTCGAAGAGGTGCCAGAGGTGGATGGATACAAAGTAATAACCTTGAACGGCTACTACGAATGCGGCGACTGCGAGCCCGTCACCTACGTATGGGATGGCGAGTCCACTCTTGCTGACGACAACGGTTCAGTGATTCAGCCAGACGGTGTACTGACTGGAAGATGGATTCTAGTGCAGCCAACAGAGCACTGCGATTCAAGGCACTTCGGTGTGTTCCCGCAGGACTCCGTTGACTCCGAGGTGAACCAGTCCACAAGGATTGGCCAGCTCATCAGCTACTGCAATACCCATTCCATCAAGCCATACTTCAACGGTTCCCAGTCCTATCCGTACTTCATTTATACGAGCGTTGCATACAACAGCCGCAACACAATCGACGTTTCCAACGATACGAAGTTTGTGGACAAGGGAAGCGGCAACAGGTTCTCTGGCGAGTGGGGAGGCAATCCTTACTTTGTCAATGCCAACACTCAGGTGAACTCCAAGTCCGTGCGTCACAGCTGGCACTTTGGCAGCTATGGCAGCAACACGGTCAACTACATCATCGACTCCGACTGGGCGCCCGTGAACCTCGATGGCATCACTGTCGAGATTGAAACATCGCCTGCCGCAGAATCGCAGCTGACCGACTGTGACGTTGTGTGCAACGAGAAGATTACACGCAGGATTGTCTTGCAGAACCTGACCATCAAGACTGACTGGTTCGCCGATGACTACGACTGGTCCAACTTGCAGCTATACGGTTGCCAGATTCTGTTGCAGAACTGCAAGGACGCCAACACGTATATCATCTTGAAGAACAAGCAGAACGAGGCCAACTATGGCGACCTTGGCGAACAGACTGTCTCCAACCAGACATTGCTGGCCAACTGCATCGCCGAGAACGGTGCGTTCACTAACGTGACAATTTCTGGCAATGCCGAGCTGCACAACATCAGCGGCACGGTATTGCTGACTGGCAGTGCATACAGCCTCAACATCATCGACTGCTGGCTTAGCTTCACCAATACGGACAGCGTAGTGCTGGACATGGTACAGTGGAGGCGTGGTTCAGTCACGATGGACAGCAGATACCACATACAGATTCTAAGCTCTCTGCTTTTGGACAACGTAGACGTGCAGGCTAACTTCTATACTCCAGGTGTCTACCCGAAGTATCGCCATTGCCGCATCAACACCCGTCAGGACAACTTCACTGACTTCGAGTACATCGGATGCGAAGTGAATGCGGACATCTACCAGTTCCCAGAGTACATCACGCTGTCAATTGGCGGAACGGACTACCCAGGCTATGTTTACCGTGGCCTGTTCGCAAAGAATACCGTGACGGGCACGGCAAAGCTCTACCTGTCTCCGCAGACTGGCGTCAACTATGAAAGCTCCCCTGTGAGCCCGATGGGTCACTGGGAAGGCAACTTCTCCGACCACAACTTCGTGGACGACAGCAGGTGGCAGGGCATTACATACGACGGTGCAGTAAGCCGTAAGTTCGAGTACAAGAACAACTACGGTGGCTGCCCTGTGGAGAACGAGGACATCATCCTGACGATGCCCTACTCACAGCTGCGTCCTTACGGAAACGAACCGTATACGGACTATGGCAGGTACTGTGCCAACGTGGACGGCACCACAGACACCACTGGCGTATGGGTCGTGCATGACGGAAGAACAACGCCGTCCCGTGACGTTTCTTGGGACGACTACTGGATTGTGAACTTCCATGACGTGGCCCTGCCCATTGGCAACCTGTTCCGTCTTCCTTACTTGAAGAGGGTGCAGAGCGTCATCATCGAGGCAGACATTACGTGCTTCATTAGACCAGACGGATTTTCCGATTGGCCGTTCTATACGAACACGTTCCACATCGAGAGCGTCCTGTTGAACGCAAGCGTGACGAGCGATACGACAGTGGCCTACGCCAACTCGTTCAGGCCAATCAAGTTCCACTATTCGGGCATCAGGTATTGCGACAACGACGACATCGACGATTGGCACTCTTCGCTAGACCAAGTGCTGTATGCGGCATATGACGAGCCGAGCAAGTTCGGCTTCGCCGCCCAGTGCCGTTACAGATACCACCTTTCGTAGCTACTTATTATTACTGAGGATTAAACATGGAAAAAGATTCACTAGACATCATCAATCAATGCAGCGACTTCCTCAGCCGTAGTAGCAAGAGGTTCGCATCAACACTCAACCGTGCAACCAAGGACTTGCGCAGGTATTCTGGCGAGTTCTGGGACGACGATTTCAGGAAGCTCTATCGGCCAGGAAAGAAGCGTGCATGCCTTTCCCTGAACAACTGGAACGTCATATGCAACGCCATCGCATCGCCCATGTCAGCCTCTCCGTGGCATACGGAGTTGAAGAACAAGGAAGACGGATACGAGGAATTGCAGGACGCAATCGACCAGCTTGAAGCCGAGAACGATGTAAAGACGGCATTGCTCGACGCATTCCGCAAGGCCGTGCTTACTGGCTATGGCTTCCTTGTGGTTTCCACCGACATCGACCAGATGACGGGCGAGCCGAGGATTATCCTTGAAAGCGTAAAGCACTTGCAGTCCGTGGCCATTGACCCGAGCATCGTCACCGTGAACGGTGAGGATGCCGAGGAAGGCGCCGTGGTCAACTACATTTCCTTGAAGAAGGCAAGACGGGTATATGGAGACGACGTGGCCCCCTTCGACTATCCTAGGAGCGCTGCGGCACTCAACTTCGGCACTTCCGAACAATGGAGCTGCCCGAGCGACCAGATTCCAGTCGTGTCATATTATGTCAAGGAAAACGACGGTGTCCACTTCTACAAGATTTGTGGCGACAAGGTTGTTCAGGAAGCCGTATTGCCGATAAAGTACATACCTATCGTCCGCTTGGCCGGAAACGAAATCTATGACAAGCAGAACGACATCAACTACAACGGCATTATCCAGCAGACGCTGAACTTGGAACTTGGCGCCAACACTGCCTACTCTACGCTTATCGAGCGTTGTGGAAGGAGCGTCAAGGCCAACTACATGATTCACGTAAGCGCACTTGACGGCTGTGAACGCAGCTACCAGAATGCCGACAATGACGACGCCTGTGTGGTCACGTGGAATGGCGAGCATGAACCGAAGCCCTTGATTGAGCAGTTCCAGACTGGTGACCTGCAGTCCGTCATTACGACCACCCGTACCCTTATGGAAGACGTTGTTGGTGTGCCGCTCACGGGCATTCCGCAGGGAACCCCTGAACGCACGGCAACGGAAATTCTCCGTCAGCAGACGAGCAAGGAAGCCAACACGGCAAGCTATTACAACAATGCCTTTGCCGCATGCAACCTCCTGTCCAGAATCTTCATCGAACTTTTGAACGGCGGTGAAGACCTGCGTTTCACCTTGGAGAACGGCCCGAGCGTCATTACGAGGCAGATGAAGGCACGTCAGGAATTGACAGCGCTTGCCAGCGTCTGCCCGGACGAATTGAAGCCTATCATCGCCAAGTTCTTTGCAGATACGTTGGAAGACGACGTGGGCAAGGATTTGAGCCGCAACATCGTGGCCAACCTGCCGAAGGATGTCCAGTTCATCGAGAATGCGGACATGGACCCGCTTGCCGTCCACCAGCTCGAACAGATGAAGGCAATCATCGAGGAATTGCAGTTCCAGCTTGACGGCCAGATTCAGGCCAACGGCGAATTGCAGAAACAGCTCGACACTGCCGAAATCAGCATGATGGAGAACCGTGAACAACGTATCCTTGATTGGCAGAAGTTTGCCATTGCCGAGCAGGACAAGATGGCCCTTGAAACGGCCAAGCTCCAGCAGAACGGCGAGGTGAACGGAGCCAACCTGCAGCTTGCAACGCAGAAGCTGATGGTAGAGGCCGAGAAGAACCAGGCACAGGCACAGAACGATACAGACAAGGTAATGCTCGAAGCCCAGAAGACGCAAGATGCGTTGAACAAGGCGGAAGAGTCTGGCTACCAGCAGGGAGTCAGTGACGGAGTTGATGCAGCATACGGAGGCTAATCATGGCCATTCGATTTAACATACAACAGGCTGACAAGCCGGGGATGAACGCATCGACCATTCGCAATCGCAGGGCTGCCCAGAGGCAGACCGAGGCGATGCGTGACAAGGTTTTTGCAAAGTACCAGTCGCTTGTCGGCACAATCTACAAGAACAGCCTTGCGGCTCGCAGGGCTGCCTCTGCCGAATTGCGTGACAAGGACAAGCACCCTGAATACTGGAACGAAGATACGGAGCCTAGGAAACCGCTTCACCTGAGCTCCACTTGCTTCGAGAAGGCAATCCCGAGTGCTGGCGGCGTGTTCCTGTTTTTCAGGAGCAAGCCAGAGAAGGCATATTTCTATCCGTGTGCAGGAACGACTGCTGAAACTGCAAAGAGAGTGGAAGAATTGCTGACTGCTGATTCCATCGGAAGACACTATCTGAACTCATGGGGAGCCCAGAACGGAGCAAGGAGAATGACCAATTCGAAGACGGGTGGAGTCTACTACCAGTTCAAGGGCGGCAAGAAATCTACGCCAGCGCAGCTTAGGACATTTAGTGACAAGATGCTTAAAAGCTCTGGCAACAAAGTATCTGTAAGACTGTAGACTACTTATTTTAGTATGGAGTGCGTAAATGGCACGTACTCTTTCGGAAATCAACTAAGCCATTATATGAAGGATGCCAACCTATGATTAGTACTGAACAGGCACAAAAGATGGTCGATGAGAAGATGGCCAGGGAAACTCCGAAGCCCGAGGAACCGTCCGTCGAGAAACCGTCTACAACGGGAGCCGAAGAAGCCCCGAAGCAGGAAGAACCGAAGCAAGAACAGCCGAAGGCCGAAGAGCAGAAGGACGACAAGCCCAAAGCCGAAGAGCCCAAGGAAGACAAGCCCAAGGAAGAGAAGCCTGCCGAGGACAAGCCGAAGGAAGAAACCCCGTCAGAGGACAAGAAAGAAAAACGTCTTCCCCCTTCAAAGAAATACACCCGTGATGAGCGAATCGCCCATTCCTTTGCTATCGAGAAGCGCAAGCGTCAGGAAGCACAGGCAAAGGTCAAGGAACTCGAAGCGGAACTGGCCAAGGTCAAGGGCCTCAAACCCGAAGACTTTAACAATGACGTAGAAGCCTACACGTCTTACCGTCTTGACGAACAACATAAGAGAGACGAGATTGAAAGACAGAAAAGGTTTATCGAGCAGTCAGAGGCCGAGGAAAATGCGAAGGAAACCGAAAGAAAGGTAAGTCTTTGCTTCCCAGATGAAAACGACCGAGCTGAATATGAAGAACTCATCAGCACAAGAGGCCGTGAATTCTACGAAGCATTGAAAGAGCATGACCCGTATGGCGTTGTACTTGACTACCTTAACGGCGTGGAAAAGTATCCGATTGTTCTCCGTGAGCTGATGACGAACAACAAGTCTCTTGCCTACGTATTCCGTGACAAGGACCCGTATGAACTTCGCCACAACTTGCACGTCTTCACGAAGGAATTGCTCTCTGGCAAGACCGAGGAAAAGAAAGAGGACGTTAAACAACCTGAGCAAGAACAGCCTCAACCGAAAACCGCTATTCCAGTCATTGGCAAGCAGGTGACGGCACAGGCGAAACCAACTGAACCAGTGCATGACAGGAACTATTGGAATGATTACCTGTTGAAGCACAAACATGGCTAACTTTAATAATGGAGTTGCATTATGGCAAACGAATTTAAAACCTCCCGCAAGACCGAGCTCGTAGCCCTCCGTGCGGCTGAATCTGCTGGCTACCTCACTGTCGGTTCCAAGAAGTATTTCAAGGACCAGCTTAAGAACAAGAGAAACGGAAAGACGTTCGAGTTCGTCATCCGTGACGCAGGTGAATACCAGCGTGGTATCGACCTTTCTGGCAAGGGCCCGTCCAGCCTCGTTGAAAAGAAGGTCAGCAAGACCCTCAACGTCGGCAACGTTATGATTGCTACCAACCTTATCGAAAAGGTCACTGACGTGAACTGGGATAAGGAAGTGGCTATCCCGCAGGGCAAGAAGCTCATCAACGGTGTCGTTAACGATACCATCAACGGCTTCAAGGGCAAGATTGTTGACGGCGAAGTTGTTACCACTTATGATGGTGACTTCGGTAACCAGAACCTTGCATTCGCAGGCATCGGCTATGGCCCGCTTACGGACGCAACGAACACACTCACTTCCATCAGCGATGAAAGCCAGTACATGTTCATCCATCCGATGATTAACTCCAAGTTGAGCAACACGGGTGATGCATTCAAGCCGACTTCTGCCGACCCGATTTTCTCCAAGGGCCTCATCGGCAAGATTGGCGAAACGGAAGTTCGTACTAACCAGTTCCTCCCGCTCGTCATCATCAGTTCCGCTCTCGCAGGCGACTACGCCAACATCACTGGCGTGACCTATGCAGAATCTGGCCTCGAAGATGGCTTGGCAACCCTCACGTTCGCTGGCATGTCCCAGAAGTTCCCGAAGGGTTCCGTTGTTTGGATTGACGGTGCATACGCCGCTGACTTGGTCGGTGACCGCACTGCTTCCCTCCGTGCATTCATTGCAGTGGAAGACGGAACGGAAAACGGCGTGATGGTCGTGAAGGCCCTCTCTGCCGAAGACTGGACTGGCGAAGGCAACAAGGTCATCTGCGATTCCGACGGCAAGGCATTCGGCGCAACGAAGTCTGCAGCTATCACGAAGTTCAACACTGTAGCATCCAGAACTGGCGCTGTTCAGGGCCTCGAAGCTGGTAAGTACTTTACTGGTATTGTGAGACTCGATGGCACGGAAGAGTTCGAAATGTTGGACGAAATCGACGCTTCCAACGCTGACACCGAAAGGGCAGACAATGAAGGCGTTGTCGTGTTCCAGAACAGGGCCATTGACACCATCAAGGGCTCCAACGTTACCCGCTGGACCTCTACGGTCATGGCAGGCATTGTGGAACCTCGTGGCGTAGCACTCGTGCTCGTCAAGGACGCTGATGTCAACAAGGTAAAGGTTGTACAGTAAGAAAAACAGCCAGTGACGGCTAGTTGACCGTCACCTAATCCTCAACCCCAGATGCTTCGGCGTCTGGGGTTTCTTCGTCTTCCCCGACCTTTCCGCTCCTGATTGATTCCCTGTATTCTAGGTATGCCTCGGTCACCCACTCGTCAATCGCCTCTTTCTTGTTGCGTTCCTTGATGAGGTTCGTGTAGTACTTGCAGGCAGCCGTGTACATGCAGCGGTAGACATAGCTGTACGGCTTCTTGCCGTCCTTTATGTAGTGGAGCGAGTTCCACCCGGACATGAACATGTCGTCAGTGATGGGGCCTAGCTCGTCCTTTGTGCTGGGGTTTATCTTCGGGTTTTCAAGGACAATGTTCATCATTGTCATCACGTAGTCGCCTAGCCTGCATTCCTCGATGTAGTTCAGCGTCTTGTCGTTGTACTTCACCACGAGTGCCGTGAAGTCTTCCATGTCAAGGTCGTAGCCCCTGACGTATTCCGGGTCGTTGTATTTGAGCTTGTTTGTGCGTTTGCGTTTAACTGGTTTCCATTTCAAAAGTTCCATTGGGTCTCCTGAGACTTGTTGACGCTTATAGTTTATAAGGCCAGCCCGCCTCTACTTATTATAGTATACAATAAAAATACGTTTTTTAAAGGCCATCTGCTACGCTTTGGAGGAAAGGTTTTTATGGCTCTCAATTACTTGCTGGACCCCGTGTTCCAGATTGAAAACTCTGCGGGCAAGCCTGCCACTGACGGATGGCTTGAAGTCTATATCCACGGAACCCGCACGAAGTATTACTGCGCTTCTGACTTTAATGGAACTCTTCATCCGTTCAAGATTCCTCTTGACTCGCTTGGTTCCAACATCGTTCTGGCCGAAGACGGTCAGTCCTATGACGTTTATGCATACAACCGTTTCGGCTCCCTGTTGATGAGCCGCTACAACGTGCATCCTGGTTCTGGCGGAGGCACTGGTGGCACTGTCGGAGAATTGCAGCACTGGCTTGGCATGTATGGCCCGACCTACACGCCGTTCCCTGGCGACAGTGCTATGCATACGCTCGGCATCAGCAAGTGGGAGCGTGACTATGTTGGCGACTTCATTGACCGTATCGAGACATGCCCTTACCCTGACGGAACAACACCAGATGGGTACATTTACTTGAAGCCTGGTCTTTACTTTGTCAGCTGTATCATCAGATACCAGCAGGCAGATGACGCCCTATCCAACACTTTGGACGAAGTGCTAATGTATACTGGCGCAGGGAACGCAAACGAGTCTCTGGCATACCAGATGGACTCCTCGGGCCCAGAAGCGACTGACAACAGGCACAACGTGCGTGTCCAGTTTATCCGTAAAGTTCCAGACAACGTAAGTTCCAGCGTGCTATGCTTCGCACCTAGCACCCCCGTAAACTGGAAGGAAGCCTACATCCAGAAGCTCGAAATTGTGAAGCTCGACGGCGTACGTGGACAGCGTGGCGAGACAGGTGCAACAGGTGCGACAGGTGCAACTGGTGCAGACGGACAGTCAACATACGAATTGTGGATTCAGGAAGGTAATACTGGAACAGCAGAAGAATTCCTCAACAGTCTTGTTGGTCCGAAGGGAGATACAGGTGAACGTGGTCCAAAGGGAGACACTGGTGAAACAGGTGCAACTGGACCACAGGGTGAAATCCCATTTACGATTCCGTTCGTTGCTGGTGACGGCATTAGGATGGAAATTGATTCCGACGGAGAAATGAAGGTTGTCATTTCAGTAGATTCTGATTCCATTCCTACTGGTGAGACAGGTGCGACGGGTGCTACTGGCCCTCAGGGTGCAACTGGACCGACAGGAGCTACTGGACCCAAGGGAGACACTGGCCCGCAAGGTGAACAAGGCATTCAAGGCGAAACTGGCCCAATGGGTGCCACGGGTGCAACTGGTCCAAAAGGTGAAGACGGCACGATTGGTCGTGACGGTGCGACGGGGGCTACAGGAGCGACAGGACCTCAAGGAGAGACTGGCCCAGCTGGGGCAACAGGTGCAAATGGTGCAACTGGCCCTGCTGGCGATACTGGCCCAACGGGTGCAACGGGTCCACAGGGTGAAACAGGCCCACAAGGCCCAGAAGGTCCGCAAGGTCCTAAGGGTGACACAGGCGAACAAGGCCCGAAAGGCGACACTGGCGCAACTGGCGAGAAAGGTGAGACTGGAGCAACTGGTGAGCAGGGCCCAAAGGGTGACACTGGCGAAGTAGGGCCAAAGGGAGATACTGGCCCCAAGGGTGACACAGGTGAACAAGGACCTGTTGGTGAAACTGGTCCAAAAGGAGATACTGGTCCTCAGGGCGAACAAGGTCCTAAGGGAGATACAGGTGAAACTGGTGCAACAGGTGCTACGGGTCCACAAGGAGAAACTGGCCCAGCTGGTGCTACTGGTGCCACTGGCCCTGCTGGTGAATATACAGCAGGCGAAGGAATAATCATTGACTCAGATAATGTCATTTCCGTATCTGGTGACTTTGAACCATGCTTGTGGTTCCTCGACTCCGATGGTCTTGTTCAGCCTAAGGAAGGAAAGCACTTCGAGGTTTACGGTGCTCCTAGCTACTCACAGGTTTACGACTACTACTATGCAATGTTCAATCGGGCGATGAGTACAAACGGCGGATTCGAAGTTGACAGCTTGGTTGCCTCGCACAGGGGTGCCGACACTACTTGGGGTAACCCATCGATTCAGGCAATAGTCAAGACAGTCTTTTCATCTTATCCGTACATGGGCGCAGCACAGGCTGGCCTTACCGTGCTGAGAGGTACTGACGGCTCTGGACAGGAGTCTAGGGTTGACTTGCGAGCTGGTTCTCCAAGTACATACACTGAGCAATCGCAGGTAGAGAATACTTACGTACAAGCTTACAGAAAAGGAAACTACATCAGGGTTCGTTCTGACGACATCATTCACCATGTTGGAAACGTGAATGGTCATGCTCCGTTTGTTCTCGTTCAGCAATCAGATACCTCGAAGAAATATGTTCTTCAGCCGACAGCAACCGCTGGCATCTATGAGCTTGTTGAAGAAACTGGTGGCGGTGGAACGTACAGCGCAGGAGAAGGCATCACCATCGATTCCGATGGAGTAATCAGTGTTGACCCAGATTCTATACCTGCTGGTGCTACGGGTGCGACTGGACCACAAGGTGAAACTGGTCCCGCTGGTGCAACAGGTGCCACTGGACCAAGCGTTCAATCAGATTGGGAAGAAGGCGATACTGGTGCGCTTAGTTACATACAAAATAAGCCATCACCTAAAACGTTGACAGCTGGAACTGGAATTGTAATTACAGAAACAGCAAACCAGATAATCATATCTCTTGCACAGGAGTAACGTATGTCTAATCCAGCAGGAATTGTAATGCCGTTCGCAGGTACGGTCGCACCACAGGGTTGTCTATTATGTGACGGCTCTGCTGTGTCACGTATAACGTATGCGGAACTCTTTGCCGTAATCGGTACAACCTATGGAGCAGGCAATGGAGAAACCACGTTCAACATCCCAGACCTTTCTGGCCGTGTCGTAATAGGTGTTTCCAACAACCATGCCCTGGCTTCCACTGGTGGCTCGGAAACCGTGACTCTTACGGCTGACCAGTTGCCAGCTCACTTGCATGTTGTACCACAGCATGGTCACGAAAATGACATACAAATGAAAACTCCTTCTTTTGCGCATAACGTAAATTTCCCTGGATTCAAATACAATGGGTTTAATTATAGTGCGCTAGCCAACGGAAGCTCTACTTATAGAAATTCAGCAACAGACGAGTATGCTACACGTACACAGGACCTTTTAGTAGCAGACCATGCCTCTGTTAATTGCAACATGAGTGGGTCAGTTACAAAATGTAATTCATTCAGCAGTGGAACTTATGGAAACGGTTTGGCCCATAATAATATGCAGCCTTACATATCTGTCAACTATATAATTTTAACGGGGGAAGTATGAACGTAGGAACCATAGTAATGTTTGCTGGAAATTACGCTCCTGCTGGATGGCTTATTTGTGATGGGTCGGCAATATCTCGTACGTCCTATTCAGCATTATTTGACACAATAGGAGTAACCTATGGCTCTGGTGATGGAGCTACGACATTCAACATACCTGACTTAAAAGGCAAGGTTATAATTGGGTCTTCGGAATCATATCCAGTCTCAAGCGTTGGAGGAGAGGAAGACCATCAGTTAACTTCCCAAGAAATACCGTCGCATTACCATAGTATAGCCCAACATGGTCACTCAAATAACATAACTGCGACGACGCCAGTTATGACACACACCGTTACACAGCAACCAGCATTTACTTATATTAAGAGTGATTTTGGAGATAGTTCATATGTACATTCTGGTGGATACAATGGATATTACGGCAATACTAATAAAGATGCTACTGTTAGTGTCCCTCCAAGTATAGCCAATCATGGACAGTCAAATTGCACAATGAGTGGTGGAATAGATGACTGCAGCGGGTTTAATACCGAGAGTAACGGAATTGGTGAAAGCCATTCAAATATGCAACCGTTCATAACTTTGAACTATATCATATATACGGGGGACTGATGTTTGTAGGAAATATAATTGCCTTTATTGGCTCAACAATACCAGATGGCTATATGCCATGTGATGGCTCTGCCATTTCTCGCTCGGAGTACAGCGAACTATTTAACGTTATAGGAACAACATACGGTCAAGGAGATGGTTCGTCTACGTTCAACGTTCCAAATCTAATGGGGAGAGTAGCCCTATGCACATCATCGGCACACTCTACGGGAACTACTGGTGGTGAAGTTTACCACGAATTATCATCTACGGAGACTCCTACACACAGTCACATAATTCCAGAGCACACCCATGGAAATAATATTGCAGCAAAAACACCAGAACTGTCTCATAATGTGACACAGCCACTATTGAGTTATCGTAAGATTTCTACAACATCATACAAGTTTGCTAGTGGTAGCTCAGGTCAGATAAGGACTAGGGCAAGTACCTCTGCATCTATGACAAGCAATGGGGACATCACCGTAGCTGACCACCCAGCAACGGCTTGTACTGTAACAGGTGGAGTATTGGACTGTCCCACTTTCAATACAGAAAGCACAGGTGGTGGTGCTGCCCACAACAACATGATGCCTTACCTTGCAGTGAAGTATTTAATAAAGGCATACAATCCAGTTCCGATTGAACCAGGCATGGCCTTATTCAACGGCTGCTGTGTTGTTTCAGCGGGTGGTGGCTACATCACTGGAAAGACAAGAAATTAAAGAGGAGATTTATTATGGGAACACCATTAACATATCAAGAGCTTCTTCTAACCATAGCAAAGGGCGACACGGGTGCGACTGGGGCAACAGGCTCAACAGGAGCAACTGGACCTCGTGGTGACACAGGCCCGCAGGGACCTGCTGGCGAAACTGGACCTCAGGGACCGAAAGGTGACACAGGTGCAGCACTTACATGGAATGACCTCACCGAGGAGCAGAAGGCCGAACTTAAAGGAGAGACGGGAGCTACTGGCCCGAAAGGCGAAACGGGTGCTACTGGTGATGGTGGACTTTCTGCTTACGAATTATGGATTCAGGAAGGTAACACTGGAACAATCGAAGACTTCTTCGAAAGCCTTATCGGTGCCACAGGTGCAACGGGAGCTACGGGAGCAACAGGCGCCACAGGTGCCACAGGTGCTACTGGAGCAGACGGAACTACTCCACCTGTTATCCCACTTGTAGCAGGAAACAACATCACCATAGAAGATTCAGACGGCGTAGTTGTCATTTCTGCTACTGGTGGAGGTGGTGGTTCTACTGGTATAACAGGAGCCACAGGAGCAACTGGCCCCAAAGGAGATACTGGAGAAACTGGTGCAACAGGTCCTAAGGGAGATACAGGACCTCAGGGTGCCACAGGTGCAACGGGTCCTACGGGAGCCACAGGCCCTACGGGAGCCACAGGTCCTAAGGGAGATACTGGGGAAACAGGTGCAACAGGCGAGCAAGGCCCTGTCGGTGCTACTGGCCCAAAAGGTGACACTGGTGAAAAAGGTGATACAGGAGAAACAGGAGCGACTGGACCCCAAGGCGCCACGGGCCCAGTTGGCGCAACAGGCGCTACTGGACCTGCTGGCACCACACTGAGTGATATAACTGATGTAAAGATTGTTGCGGCTCTCCCTGCAACACCAGTGTCCACTGTGCTCTATCTTATCCCAGAGGCATAATATGTTCAATGTCGGCAATCAGAAAATCGGCGAGCTCTACGTTGGTAGTACCAAGATAGCACAGGCCTATGTTGGTTCTACCCTCGTGTTCCAATTGCCGAGCGGGGGATACGATTCGTATAAAGTGCATGTCACTTGGAGCTCTAACGACAACTTCAACATGGCTGGATTGAAGATAAACGATGTGCAGGCAACCACCTCGCAGGTCACCTCGATTTGGCTATACAACGGAAGTTGGGGTGAAATTAGTTCATCTGATGTCGCTTCTGCAATAGACTGGTCGAACAACAACGGCAACTCTCTCTATGGAACAGCATTTGATATCAACTTCACGTCTGATGACCCAGTCACGAAGGTTCAGGTTCATACTGGACTTTGGTATGGCGGCGGAAGCATGACTGTCACCATCCACGTTGCAGGAGTAAAGGACGGCGTTGAAACCGATTTGGGCTATACGTCAGGAACGAACAGCAACGACAAGACCTACACCATTAACGTATAACGTAAGGGGAATATAATTGTATGGACTGTGTAATTGGAAACAACAGAAGTATTGCCCTCTCCTATAACCAAAAACTTATGGGAGTGTACAATTTCACTATACCATTTTCCGTGCAAAACAAGACATGGCGTGGGCTTGCCTTTATTAATAAGTCCGCTATATGGAGTGACGGAGAACATATTTACTATTCAGGTATTGGGACCTATCCAGGAGTCGATAGGCAGAAAGTATTAGACCTTTCCACTAATACTTGGATAGACAAGGAGTGGACTGTATATAACGAAAATCCTTCAACTGGCCGAATAAATCAACCTGTCGGTAGTTCTATATGGACTGACGGTGAGAACTTTTATATGTCAGATGGTGTAAACGGAAACCAGCTTGTCTTGGACAAGGCAACATCGACATGGTATACTAAACAGTGGTATGGTATACCTCAACTGACGCTATCTGCTAAGTTTATATGGTCTGACGGAGACAATGTTTACTTCTCACTTGGAGCACAGCAATACGTGCTAGACAAAGCTACATCAACATGGAGTACAAAGACATGGTCTGGATTTTCATCTATTATGGGTGACTACGTGTGGACTGACGGGACCGATATATTCTATTCAGAGAACAACTATCAGTATGTTCTTAACAAGAGTACATCTACGTGGGTTACAAAGAGCTGGGGAGGTATAAACCCGTCGGCAAAGAATATATGGAAATGTGGTGATGACTATTATTATAACCATTCATACAAGCTAAATAGCAGCCATACTGGATGGACATCGGTCACGTTCCATGGTTCTGGTGCATCCAGGATAGACGGACGTAACGTATGGAGTGACGGCACGAAGTGTTACTATTCCTATGCATACGAACAGTATGAATTCAATCCGAATAATTCCCTTTCATGGGACGTAAAATACTGGAACGGCATGGATGTACTCCATGGCGATGACGTATGGACAGACGGCGAACACGTGTACTATTCTGCAGAAATATCTGCAATGGAATATGTACATCTTGTCCTAGACAAAAGCACGTCTACATGGTTCAGGAAGACATTTAACGGAACACAGCTTAGTGGTCACAATGTATGGTATGAAGGGACAAATGTGTATTGGTCTTACGGTACGAGTGCGAAGCAGTATGTGTTCGATAAGAGTGCATCCCAATGGAGGGCAAAAACATGGTATGGCTTGCCTTCAGACTATCATATATACAAACATAATCTATGGAGAGACCCTACTAATATATGCTATGGTGATTATGTCCTAGACCCAAGTACGTCTACATGGACAGAAAGGCCAATGACTGGGTTCCCGCCACCTGATGAGGCCTTCGAAGGTAGGTTTATATGGAACGATGGAACCCATGTTTACTACTCGGACCCCTCAAACAATACACAACTTTCACTTGACCTAACTACTATGAATTGGTCAGAGAAGGAATGGGGAGGAGTTCCAGATTTACGTGGATATCTAGTATGGAATTATGAAGGCAATACATATTATCTAGGAACAACTCTTCTTAACCCAACTGGTCAATTCGTTCTTGGTTCTACATGGTATCCAATAAATATCGGTATTGACTTTACACCTGACCAAGTATGGACGGATGGGGATAATTACTACATCGATGAAAAATATGTACTCACTTCGATAAATCCATAGGAGGCAACAATGGTAGACAATCCAGAATTCGTTGCGGCAGTGATAGCGGTGTTGACAGGCTTCGCAGGCCTGCTGACCGTCATCGGCCTCGACAACTCGATTACTACTAATCAGGCCGAATACATATCCGAGAATGCCTACTACACGCCTTCCACTAGGTTCGGTGGCAATGCATCGACGATATTCAACCCTGCATCGCACAAGGCCATCATCTATAACGGAATTGCCCAGATAGGCCCAACCAGCGATTGCAAGATTGCTATCTGGCAGGACAATGGAGCCGTCAAGGTTTCGTTTACGGCAATCGAAGTAGGAAAGGTTGGAAGTACGGTTTAAAAAAATATATGTTTGGGTTAGTATGGTTTGCGGTGGCCATCACGTTAGCAGCGTGGTGGCTTCTTCCGCCAAGAAAATAGGAGAGCCTTATGGGCAAGATTTACGCAGTGGGCATGTCGAAAAACGTATTTGACGTTGCACCAGAACATGGCCGCACCCCCTTCATAGTTGACGAGCCTCACGAGGGCGACAATATCGACTCCGAGAATTATAGGCTTAATGAACTGACAGGCTTATACTACTTATGGAAAAACGAGCATAACGTAGGGTACAAAGGCTTGGAGCATTACCGCAGGGCGATATGGGACAGGACTAACCATCACCTTCTGGAACCGTCCGAAATCGAGGACATCCTTCAAGACCACGACGTAATCCTGACCAACAACTACGTATTCTTCCCTGGCACCATGGACAACTACTGCCAGCCACGCAACGGATATCTTCACCACATCGAGAGGATGAACGACCAGTGGAACGGATTCGGCGACTTTTACTGGAACTGGATTTGTACGCACTACCCGAATGAACATAGCTGGTGCAACATGTTCATCGCAAGGGAAGACGTAGCCGACGAATACTGCAACATGGCATTCGACCTCGTGTTCAACTTGAAGCAGCCAGCGGGAACCACGAGATACTTTGCGTACTGTACGGAAAAACTTTTCAGTCCATGGGCTGCATTCAAGGGGCTCAAAGTATATCATGGGCGCATTAAAGTGTACTCGGATAAACCAAAAGATGCAAACTACTAGATGCCAATAGGAATATTTTTAAATCAAAGAGAGGGCTTATTATGAAAATTCTTATTGCTATTCCTTGTTCTGACACCATCTGTCCTGAAACTTTCCGTTCTATTTACGGCCTTGACCGATGTGGTCACTGGTGTCTTTTCGATTTCATTCGTGGATATGACTGCGCATCGGCCCGCAACAGGATTGCCGAGGAAGCCATGGCCATAAATGCCGACTACGTCCTTATGGTCGATGCTGACAATGTTATCCCGAGCAATGCACTTAAACTGATGCTTGAAAATCCTGTTGATGTTTGCCTGAGCTTCTATGCACATCGGACTACCGATGGCACATACAAGGGAAACACCAACATCTGCCGCCTCTATAAGCTTGACGGGACGGAGTATTTTAGCTTCCCTCTGGAATCAGAATACACTGCACAGGAAATCGAGAAGATGGCAGCAGAAGGTGCCACCAAGATAAAGGTTCATGGTGGCGGCCTTGGCTGTGCCCTTATCAAGACTGATGTCTTCAAGAAGCTCGGCTACCCGTATTTCAAATGGATTAACTACGAAGACGAAAAACATAGCGTCCTCGGTGAAGACCTGTTCTTCGCAGTGAAATGCAAGGAGAAAGGAATTGATGTCCATGCCGATGTCAGGGTCAAGAGTGGCCATGTTTTCCGCTATGTCCAACCTGTGGTTTAATTATGCATTTTTACATTCAACATTTCGACAAGCCAGTGTATCACAAGGAAGGTCCTTTCTATGTATTGGATAAGGAACTCCATGTGACTGTCGCCGACGAAATGGGAATCAAGTATATATTCACCTTGTATCCTGGCTTTGAATGCGACGGCGGGTCCGTCCCAGTCATATTCCGATGGTTCATGCCATCATGGGACGACGACGTACCGTTGCTTAACGTCGCCTACATGCTCCATGACTGGCTCTATGCAAGCAGGGAAATGTGTAAGGCTTACGCAGATGACCTCCTGAGGGGCCTATTGCGTGACGCAGGCTACAACAGGTTCCATGCATCTACCGTGTGCTGGGCAGTGGACACCTTTGGCCGCTCACACTTCGGCAGTGACGAGAACAACATTGCCGACTTGGGAAAGATGGAGATAGCCGCCTGATTGTAAATATTTTTTAACATATTATTTTTAGGCGACCTATTGACACTCCTCATGTTATAAACTATATTAGTGTACAAGAAATTAAACGGCAGGCGCCCTCCCTCATTCGGTTCTTACTCATCACTCATGGGGCGCCTGCCACGAAGTTTACCATGTTACTACCATAGAACTAAGTGGCCTCAGCAATGGGGCCACTTTCCGCAAGGAGAGAGTATGAAAGTGTTTTTTACCGAAGTGTGCTACGACAAGGCGCTGGTAGCGCTCGTCAAGGCTTTCAAGAAGAGCCTGGAAAAGGCAATGGACGACTACGGCGACAACAGGCTTGTCCCGTTCGACGAAGAAATAAAGGCTGCTGCAGAAAAGGTTCTCTTGCAGGAAGACCGTGACATGGCAGTGAGAAAGCAGGCACTGGAAGAGGCACATACGATAGAGTGGAATTGCTATCACTGCCATTGCTTCACATACCCGAGGGTAGAGGAGTGCCCCGTCTTTTTCGACAAGTATTACGAACTTGGCGGCCTTAGGTACATGGACGAAACTGACATGACTCTTGAAGATGCCATGCGCTACGACATGCGTGACATGTTCGTGGACTGGTTCAAGGAGAAACGTAAGCTTACCACGTTCGATGTTGACAGGAACATGACGAAGTCAGAACAGAAAAGGTTCGAAAAGGAATTCGCCAATGAACTCGCCATGAACCAAGCTGCGTTACAGAAGGATGACGATGTGTTCAAGACGGGCATCAACGCATTCATGAAGCGTGCTGGGCTATCACAGAGACGCCTGGCCCAGAAGATTGGAACCGTGAACGCCACTGTATTCAACTGGTGCATCGGGTACACCGAGCCCAATCTGAAAACAGTAAGTGAGCTAATCAAGGCGGGGATGTCAGCCGAGGAAATATTCGGTGTCGAAGTGGCCACTATGCTACAGAAGAATTGATTCGCTCCATTGCTTTAAGAATTCGAATAAGAGAAAGCACTGCACTGCGCCAGCCTCCATGAGACTGCCATAAAAAATGAATAGTTTCGTGACTTTGAGAGTTAAGAGCCACGAAGTGAGTTTCATCAGAAAGGTCTTCATAATTCTCCTCCCGCATGTCAAGGTGATGAACAGAACACGTAGGTGCCAACGGACTTCCAGTAATGGGGTCTGTTTTTTGCGTGGACTTCACATGGCGCCTGAATTTCGTCCACTTGGCTGAGCGGCGAAACTTGGTCTTCATCGATTGGGCCTTGCTTTGTTGTCTTTTCTTAAACTTCATGCTCCTTGTCCTCCAATATTTCGACAACCGTCTTCATGATGTCCACGAGCGCACCACATGCGATGCCAAGGAAAGTAATGACCCATGCCCACTGCTTAATTAGCTTCGTATCCTTCATATTCTGCAAAAGTCCTCCAAGTCTAGTGGAACGAGTGAGCCGTTCTTCAATTCGCCAACAGGGAACGGTATCTGAGGCTTTTTAAGAATGGCTTCATTAATCAATTCAGATTCTCTCTTCTCTGCCCAGCATGACGGGCATAGGGCCTCATAGTTCAGCATGTCAACGATACAGCGCTGCTTGCGCTTCAAATGACTCGGCCCAGGGCACCTAGTGCATTCCGTGATTGGCAACTGGTCAGCCATTTCACTTCCCCAGATGCGCCTTACGTCCAAGAAGACTTTCTCCTTTATGGCAATGAGTTCTTCGTCGGTGAGTGATGAAATCATATGCACCCCCTTGCATCGGCTGCTACCTGATGCTGTGCCATGTCGAACAAGTCCATATCATCATACTGTTCCTGTGGTTGCCCAATGATGGTAAGTTTCTTGTCAGTGCGGGCCAGTGCGGTCACGGCTGCCTCTGCTGCCTTTGAATGCTTTATGCAGCCATCGCCTCTCCCGAAACCAACGAGAACACATCCGCTCGACTGGACGGCCAGGTTTCCAGCGTGTATGCGAATGCCCCTGTTGACGGCCACGAAGTCATTGTGGATTAGGGGTAGTTCCCTGCCGAACTTTGGGCTATCGCATACGGTTAGCTTGTATTCACCGAGGGGAATCAGGGTCTCCCTGTTCTCCAAGGTATCGCATACCTTCTCCCCATCGATAAGGAGCTTGCCGAAGACGGCATTGCCGATTGATGTGTCTCTAATTAACATCATTTTCTTTTTCCTTCTCTTTATGTTCAGAACGATATTTTCTTTGATAAGCAATTATCTTATCTTTGTGTTCTGCATAATATTTTCTGTGATACGCAAGTATCTTGTCTTTGTTTTCTTTATTGTATTCACTCATTCTAGCAATGTGTTCTATTCTGTTAGCTTGATGATAATTCCTAGAATATTCACTCTTATTTTCACACGAACGGACACCATAATCTTCTTTATTAATAACTCTTATAGTGTTGTCGGCCTGTTCTTTGTATGTTGCCCAGCGTAGGTTCTGAACTCTGTTATCATCCCTTATCCGATTTATGTGGTCTACAGTGGGTTTGCTGTTGGTATTAGGAATAAACGTCTCTGCTACGAGACGGTGAACTAGCGTACGTTTATAATTTATTCTGACTATTGGGTATCCGTCCTTATCTTTGCACCCTTTGGTCCATGCATACCTATTACTTCTTCCTACTCTGTTAAACACCATACCGTCTTCACGAACGAGTACGCCCTTTGTTGGGTGTTTTATTGCCATCATTCCGCTAAGCGTTGAACAAATCATATTCATTTTTTGACTCCATTGACTAAGGAATTGAAATCTCGCCCATTTAGTATAAAGTAATCAAAGATTACATATGGTGAGAAGTCGATGTGATACTTTGCATTTATTTCTTTGAAGATGGCCGTAATCAAGACTTCGCATAGCCAAGGTTTTCCCTGGACTTCGTCGCCATTGAGCTGCTTTATGTCATCAAGTGTTACATTGTTGGCAGATGCCCATTCACGGAAGCGCTTACAGTTATACCAAATGAATGAGCCAGCATAGTGATTCTGGTAAGTGGAATCAACAAGGTCATGCCATTTTCCAGGAAGCGCAGCCAGGTAAGGGTCAAGCCAGCGACGGTCATGACAGTCTATTGCTCCGTATGTGGATGTATCAAAGCCGCTTACGTCGAAGCATACATCGTACATGAGCTTGCACCAAAAACGGACATTCTTTTTTCTGCCTTCATCATAGTTCTTTTTCAGCTTAAAATGGGTTCTCAACACATAGTCACAATTTCCGAGAAGGCATTGTGCCAATGTTTCTATGAAGCTATTGTTCTCTCCCCGAGAAACGTCATTAGCAATTCTGACTATATAGCAGCCAGCCAGTTCCTTTGGTGGTGGATACATGCTGGAATAAAACACGATGACTTTCTTAAACATAGACTTTGCTCTAACAAGAACGTCAAGGTGATACTTGTCCATCTCGCTTAGTTCTTCTGTATTGCGCCACCAATGAATAATCCAAGCGCTGTTTGGTGGCACCTGTTTTATTACAGGTGCATCTATCTTATACTGTTTCCATACTGGGAATGTTCTGGAAAAAAGATAGTTCACATACCTTTTTCCAGGCGTTTTCGGACTTACAATTTTCTGTGCCATATAACCTCTCTACCTAAAAATACTCTTTTAGCAAGAAAAGTTCACGAAAGACCGTGAACTTTCCTATTGTAAATCTGATATTATCAGGCTACCTCAAAGGTGTAGCTACAGCTATTTCTGGCCAAGTGCTAGGATATGTCGCAACTATATCCTTATGGAAAGCCTCGAACTGCTCTTCATTCATAATTGTAGTTCGGCCTCTGAAAGATACCTCATATTTTATAGGCTCTTTTTTTGGAAATCCATACTTTTCGAAAATCTGATTTTCCTCCTTCTCAATGGAAGAGTCAAAGTTCGGGTGTTTCTCTTGGAGACGTATTCCATATGGAGCCATGTCAACCTTCCATGTGCTATAATCACTGTTAAAGCTTATAAGTACTCTTACAGTGTTATGTACAAGAGACAACCAGTTTGGGTTATTCCATACCCTATGTAACATGGCTACTGCCACTCCGAAGGCCTCTTGAACTGAGTCCCAGTTATCACCGTACTCAGACTTATCTGGCTTAAGTCGGTACAGCCTATCATCGAAATGTTGCTTCTCGAATGCCTTAGGAAAGCCGAAAAATCCACGCTCTACATCAAGGTTTACATATATTTCTTTCATCTTTACTCCCAAGCATCTGTTGCGATGCTGTTCTTTGTCAATAATTAAATAGGGCCCAGTGTGGGAATCGAACCCACGACATCGGGATTATCAAGCCAAAGTAACCCATTCTATCGCAACCATATCCCATGTAGAATTTGGGAGCTAGGAGAAAAAGGCGAACGGGGAACGTAACGTGCTCTACCAGCTGAGCTAACTGAGCCTTGAAGGGGGTGGCGGAGTAAATGATAGCCTAGAAAAAACCACCGCCCCCATCAAGACCCAGCCTGAACTCGCCCCAGCAAAATACCCTTATGAAGCCTTTCGGTCCCAATAGAGTCCCCCGCCGAAGCCAAGCCCAAACTAGGCCCTAGGTAGGATAACATGAATAACAACTGTGCCGTCTATTTATCCTCGGTCGGCACGGTCGAGTATTTAATTAGGTATATCAGAACGGCAAGTCGTCATCGGCAAAGCCAGTGGCATTTGCTTCTGCGGCCTGTTCCATCAACTGCTTCTTGGCAGGGGAACCCTTCGGCAATGCAGGGGGAGCAGCATTAGATGCAGTGTTTGCCTTCGGCTGTTCGGCAGATGCTTCGCCCTCTTCCTTGGCACGGATGCCGATGCCTTCGCCAAGTTTATAGTCGAGTGCGCCTTCGAGCATCCATGCTGGCACATCGTCATTGGCAACAGCCTTTGGAGTCTTTGACGCAGGAGAGATGCTGACGATGTCATTGAAGGTCTTCCCCTTCTTTGACGTGACCTGGTTGACCATAAGCTTGGCCTTCTTTCCGATGAACTTGTCGATTTCGAAGTGGGCGCCTTCGGCATCAGCCACGAGGATACCACCTTTCTTCAAGATGTCCACGATTGTCGGCCAATCGGTCTTGTTGAACCATTTGGACACTTCCTTGCGGAACACGGAACGTTCGTCTGCCGACATCTTCCAACGCTTACCGAGAAGGGTGTGAACCATGCCTTCTCCGTCTGCCAACTGCCAGATAAGCTGGATTTTCGGGCCGTGGTCATCGCCTTCGAACACATGTGGCTTAATGACATAGCCACGCACGACAGCGTCGTAGACACCTTCTTCAAGAAGGAACTTGGAAACGCTTTCACCGCTTTCGAAAGCAGCGAGGGTTTCAGCGTCGAGGGTAAGACCGAGATTTGTTGTTTCATTGCTCATAATGAGACTCCTGTTTTTTGAAGTTAAACCAGCACGGTGGATTTAGGTGGAAAGGCCCGTGCGCCTCGTTACATATATAGTTTAGAATATTAAACACCGAATGTCAAGGGATTTCTGCTTAAAAACTTGTTATTTTTTCTTTACATTATTCTTGCACCCATCCGCATGAATTCGTCGATGAAGTCTGCTTCCACAGACTGGGCCAACCTGTCAATGCACATGAAGTCCAAGCCATGCCTTTTAAGGTAAGTTAGAACCTCGAACGAAGTGCGGTTTCGTTCACCTTCGTGCATTTCGCCCAAGGCCTTTTCAGCCCAGCGGAGCATGCGTTCTTCCTCTTCCTTCTCATTGACGGGTGGGCCATACTTCTTGTTGAACAGTGCTGCCGCATGCTGAAAATCGATTTCGTTGTGGCCACGTTCACGCTCAGCTTCAACCTTTGACCAGTCGATGGAATACTTGGTGCCCTTATTGTAGGCCCAGCGATACGGCGAATTGGCATCCCTGATGACGGGCACAAGCTGGCAATGGCCCCTATCGAAACATGACGGGTCACAACCGAACTCGTTAACCATCGCCTTCTTGAAGTAGAAGTCCTGCATGTCGCAGTCCAGCGGCTTGTCGAGCGGAAGGATTACACGGAACCTGTCATGGTCACCCTTGTAGCCATGTGAATGGCTAGTGTAGAGCACGTATGAAAGGTCCTTGTTATCCGCAATCCATTCATCGACAGACAGTGTAGAGTCGTAGTCGATTTGCAGGAAGTACAGGCTTGCGATGTTAGCGCCGATGTACTGGGGCTGCAATGTCAACGGATTGATGGCAGGGTTGTCCACAAGCGTCCCGTAGATACCGAGGGGCGCCTCTTCCTTGTTTGCACATACGAACGGCTTCTTGATTAGCCTTAGCCAGTTCTCGGAGCTAGGGCACCAATGCCACAGGCTCTTGTCGTAAAAGTGTTTTCGAATAAGAATGTCCATGATTACCTCTAAAATAGTGGGGCTCCGTCATCCATAGGGTCAACTTTCTTCACATTTCCAGTTTCAAGGTTCATTCCAGGACGGAGTGGTTCACCAATAGGAATGTACTCTTCCATGTCGGAAGTTCGTTGATAAACAGGTGCATGCAGGAGCATACCCCTTACGCCACGTCTTTCGTTTGAGTTCCACACCGATTTCTTCGTGTTTTCGGGCATTGCGTTCAAACAATACTTTCTCATTCCGTTTTCGTCAAGGTTAAGTGTACTGATGTGTGTCGATTTATATGCACTGAAAAGCTTGACGAGGTCTGCATTGGAAATGGTCCTTTCCACCTGGTTTTCCTCGAACAGCGATGCGTAGAAACCTTCGTAGTATTCGTCCCACGGGCTGGATGTATCAAGTTCACTGGCTATGTCATTCAAGGAGCAAGCAGCTTCTACTAAACCGCCATATGTTTTGACGAGCTTTTCATAGGCTACCTTTCCAATCTTCATGAGAAGTACGAATTCCCTGAACTGCACGTTGCGGTCATCGTTCATCTTGTTCCTGAACTCGATTGGGATATTCTTGTATGTGTTGTCACCCTTGGTGCTGATTATTACAAGGCGGCGCCTGAATGCGCCCATGTCCTGGATGTACACAGGTCTGTTGCTTGCGAAGAAGAACACCACGCTGGACTTCTGCGTGTAAGGGTTGCTGTAAAGCTTCTTTACCAACACGTCAACCTTAGGGCCGCCAGTCATGGACTTGAACTTGTCCCACATCGGGCCCTTTGTTGCGACTTCGTCATAATGACACCACACGGCATCGCCGAGCGACTTCTGTGTGAAGCTGTCGTACGAATACTGGTCAACAGTAAGCTTATCCTGATTGAGGTTGTAATGGCATTCGCAGCCATAGTATCTTGTCATGGCGAGCTTGATGATGTTGGCAACCGTATTCTTCAACGTGCCACCCTTGTCCATTTGGAGCATCGAGGGAAGCATCTTCTTTTCATGGGAATGCACGAGTGCATACCACCATGCGACCACGAACGTCTTCTGTTCCGTGGTCATCGGGTCGAGGTATGTGCGGATGATTTGGCTGTCGTTGTAGGAAAGGCCGTCATACGTCTCCATGTCCTCGTCATAGGCTTCCTGGTTCCAGATACCGAAAGCGTTGGTATTTTCCTCGCCGTCATATCGGATTGCTTCTGGAAGGTCGATTACGGGCAAGCGTTCGATGTAGTTATCGATGATATTGGTAAAGTAAGCCTTGCCAGTGAGGAAGCCCTGCTTGCCCATGTCGTAGTCGAAGTCCTTGATGGAATAATGGGTTGTTCCGTCATCGTCCTCAAATGGTTCATGTAAAACTACAATCTTGGCCAGTCCAGTGAACACGCTTGCAGGCAACGTATTGTTGAGCATGTGATGGATAAGGCGGGTCGTGATTTCCTCGACCGTTTGCGGTTTCCTGTCACCTTCCTTGATATTGAGATACTCGGTAAGAGTCTTGTTGTCGCATACCTTTACTGAAAGCATCTTTTCTGGGCCTTCTTGTTCGTATGTCTGCAGGACGAAGTAGATTGACCTGAGGGTTTCAAGTTGCTTCTTGATGTACTCATGCGGGTCAAAGGAAAGCCTCTTTGCCATCTTTATTATGGTGACGTTGTCGCCTACTGTACCGATGACTTCAAGGGCGCCCTTGCTGCTTGTCCCGTAGATTGTGTTGCTTGTAGGGCAATACATGATGCCATGGCACCATTCTAGGTCTATCATATTGAAAGTCATGAATGGCTTCCAGCCTGGGTTAGTAGTTGATTTTCCGCCAAGGCTTGAAGTGATTGCACCTGTCTGTGTCGCTTCGATGGAACGGGTGACCTGGCGCTGCTTGCGTTCCTTCGTTGCATTCTTGATGCATTCACGGACTGTTGCTGAAAGTTCTTCCTGTCTTTCACTGTATGGAGCGTATTCAGTTGAATGGTGCAGGGCAAATTCGCTCATTACGCTTGCCACGGCATTGTCGAGCGTGACTATTGTATTGTCTACGGCATTCCTGTACTTCCTGGCTTTTGAAACGTAGCTGTATCTTCTGGCAATGCTTTCTAATACCTTTAATGCTTTTTCGTCTATCATATTATTTCACCTCGTCGGCATTGATAACGTTAGGAAGGTTTTGTAGATTGTATCTAATATCAAAAAAAGCTTCCAAATTTTTGTTGTGTGTGATGCCTAGCTTTTCACCAATAAGGGTTGCTATTTCATCAAGAGTGCCGACATGCTTAACTATATGCTTGCAATGAGCTAATGGGGTTCGATGCCATACCGTGTTACAGTTGCTCATCGGAATCTGTTCAAGATACACATACTTGTCACCCTCACGATGCACCATAGTGTCGAGAAGGAATTCGTTGCTGTGAAGATATCTAATAAGTTCTTCTTCTGTTTTCATTGATTTCGTCCTTGGCCTAAAAAGAACGGCCCGTTGTGAGCCGCTACTCTACACAACGGGCCGCCTGACGAAATCAAACTTTCGGTGCGGTATAAACTGTTGGTCCTAGTAGCGGCTCGGATTCATGTTCTAAATATACTATTTGTTTATAGCATAGTCAATATGAAAGCACAAGAATTTTTCTTACAGGAATGTAATTTCTTTGTTACATTTTTGAAGGCGCCATTTGTAAGCATTCTGTAAGCATTCTGTAAGCTAGCGTGCCTCATTGAGGAAGGTGCTATACCAGGGCCGCATTGGCTGTATATATAGGCGTATATGGCAAAAATGGCGAAATTTAATCAGAAAGGGCAATTTTATATTATTCTATACTTCTATACTTTCTATACCTACTATAAAGTAGTAGAAAATAATGATAGTATTAGTATACATACATTAAAAATATTTCTATAAAAGGTAAACCCCCTTTCTGGCTGAATAGTGGATAGAAAATCGGTATAGGAAAGGCCCCCGATGCCTACGCATGGGAGCCTGAATTAACTTACTGGTTAAACTAGATGCGCCTTCCGCCCTGTGCAACCTTACGCATGTGAAGGATAAGGTCACGTCCATGGAGTTCACCTGGGGCGCCAGAGTTGCTTCCCTGGCCAGGTCTGCCGATGGCCTGCTTCTTCGGGGTAGGCTCGGTGACTTCTGGTGCTGCTGGTGCAGGGGCAGGTGCAGGCGTGTTGACTTCATGTGCGATGGCATGGAGCTCGATGAGCATGCTAACTGGGTCAGTGTTAGGCTTGAATACCCTTCCGAACGTTTCACGGTCGGCGAGAATCTTGTCGAGCACCTTGACGCCAGTGGTTCCATTCTGCAACAGGAAGGAACGCACAGGCGGCACACTGTCGAGAAGTTCGGGCAAGCCGTTCCTAGTTGCCTTGGCAAGGTTGGCCTTGAAGGTAGCTGTGTCCTTCTCGTCGGCAAAGGCCTCGGTGATGGCAGTCTGGAAACTCTCAACGGCTTCCTGAGTGCGTTCCTTTTCTTCGTTGGCCGCTGCCTCTTCCTTGTCCTTCGCAGCCTTTTCCTCGGCAGCCTTTGCGTCACGCTCGGCAAGACGCTTGTCAACGCCCTGCTGTGTCAGGTAGTCGATGAATTCGTCATCTGAATCGAAATCGGAGCGCTTCTTCTGTTCCTTGGGCTGTTTCAATTCCTCGATGGACTTTTTGAGGTTCTCGATTTCGGCGTCACGGGACTTCAAGGCCTCTTCAAATTTGCTCTCACGCTTGGCGAGCTGCTTCTTGAAGGCAAAGGCGGCCTTCTCTTCCTTGGTGTAGCCAGAAAGGTCCTTGTGCGGCTTCTGGGTGTCGTCCACCTTCGGAGTGTCTTCCTTGGGCTGCTCATCCTGCTTAGGAGGCTCCTCGACTTTAGGGGGCTCTTCCTTGGGCGGCTCGGCCTTTGGCGGTTCTTCCACTTTCGGCGGCTCTTCCACCTTTGGGGTTTCTACGGCAGGCGTTTCAACCTGGCGTTCTTCTGCTGCTTCTCTTTGATGAATCTGGTCTAAATATCCCATGGTTCTCTCCATAATTAAGGGTTAATGGTATTTCCGAACAGGTCGGATGTCTGTGAAATTTCGGTTAGGTCAACTAGGGTTCCCTTGCGTTTAAGGCGGCCCTTGCTGCGTAGATACATCTTTATCGTGTTCATGATGCTGTTCTTGATGTAGATTAGGATGGCCTCGGGGTCCATTTCAAGGTTGGCCTTGTCGCTCGAAGTTATTGCCTTGATGAGCATCTCCCCGAAGAAATCCTCGTTGAGGCCAGTTTCCTTGTCGAGCTTGCCCTGCGATACCATCGTGGCTATGGCCCACCTTGTGACGTTGTAGTACATCGTGCCGAGCTGGTTCTCCATTTCTGGGGTAAGCTGGCCGTTGCGCCTGAGTATGAGGGCGTCCCTGAGGGCCGAGGCCCATTCTTTCTTTACGTTGAAATTCTGCATATATGCCATTAAAGTCTCTCGCTCTTAAAATATATTCTTAGTTTATAACTTTATCAATCCGACATCATTGCGAGGGCTTTTTCAGCATTGCGTGCAATCTTTGCCTTCTTGGCCACCTCGATTTTCGGGTCGTCACCAACGTATCTATCCACGTAAGTGAGGGCAGCAGCGTCACCGATGTCAGGCGACATCTTCAAGGCCGCCCTGAGGTCTTCCTTCTTCACAAGAAGCAGGCGTCCAGAATTGTCCCTGAGCCATGTGGTAGAACACATCTGCCTCTTTATTTCTGCTGAAAGCTCGAAGCCGTCAATGTATAGCCCGTGCTTCACGCCGTCGGCAAGACCGAACCATATGTATGCCCTCATGTTTGCATAGTCTTGACGGTAGCCTTCTGGGGCGGCCTGGGCGAAATGTATCTGTTCACAGTTGATTTCGTATTTAAGGGTGTTGTATTCGTAGTCGGAGAAGGCTGCGTCCATGTAGAGCTTGTCGATAGGCAGTTCCTTGTTGGATTCCCTGATGAGCTGGACGGCCCTTTCGTGGTCGATGCCGTTAAGTTTCCACATCTCGATGACTTCATTGCCACGCCTCTTGAAGAATGCGGAGCAGTCACGTTCCACGCCCTCGCCAGCGTCGAAGCCTGCGATGACACGGGTATCGGTTGACTTGATGCCAGACGGCTGCGTGGGGAAGTCTTTGAGCTTGATGATTGCGGCGTTGCCCAAGTCAGTCGAAATGATGCCGAGGATTTCCTGATTGTACATTTCCTCGGTCTTGATTTCGGAAAGGATGAGCTCCATCTCCTCTTCGGTGATGTGCGTGTTGTCGGTGGACTTCGCAGAAATGATTTCCCAGTCGCATTTCGGGTCACTCATGGTGATGTTCCAGAGCGAGCCCTGTCTTGGCGTGGTGGCGCCTACAATCCTAGTCTTGCAGCCCGCATTACGCATACACGGGCCCCAGGTCGCAAGGATGCTGGCAGGTGCAAGAAAAGCCTCGTCGAGAATGATTAGGCCTACACGGGAATAACCACGGACGGATTCGACAGCCTGATAAAAACCGAACCAGACATGGGCCTGACCGAGCTCCATCGACATCGGGCTTTCACGCCATGTGATTAGTTCGTAGATGCCCCAGTCCATTGCGATGTTCTTGATTTCTGCAAAGAGCGTTTCGTGCAACTGGTCGTGCGTGGTTCCGCCGATGAGTACATTGCGTCCCCTGAGCAGGTAAAGAAGGGCAAGGGCCGCACACACGTAGCTCTTGCCAGCGCCACGTCCGCAAATGAGGCAGCTCTTCCTCGCCTTGCTCAGTATTAGTTTACGTTGGTGGGGAAGTAGGCCGCTAAGGTCTATATCGATTTCCCTAGTCAATATCCAAGCCTTTTATGTTGATATTAAGGTTGCCAGCAACCTTCTGGTCGGCCTTGATGTCGGCCTTGATTTTCTGGACGGCTTCATCGGAAGCTGCATAGTCGATGCCCACGAGACGCATGGCCTCGCTTACGACCTTCATGCCTTCGAGGTCTAGGCCTTTGAGCGATTCGCCGAAAAGCTTCTCGATGCCGTTGTCAATGGCGGCCTGCAACATCTTGGCACGCATTTCCCTACGCATGCGCTGCACGATGCCGCTCTTGATTCCAGCTGCCCTTGCCTTCTCCTTGTCGGCGAATTGGCCCTTTGTTCCCGCATTCCAATCCTCTGGCGCATGCGAGCGGGCCTCGGCAAGCTGGGCCTTTTCCTTCTCATTCAGTATGTGACCCTTTTGTTTCGCCATATCAGTAGCCTCCACCGAAACGCTTGCCCAGGTCATCGATACTCTTTTTCATTTGAAGGCAAGCGTCCAGAATTTTTTCCAAAAGGATGTCAGTGTTGTACTTGATTTCCACGGTGTCATTGGTGGGCAATACGGCCACCTCTACCTTTTCTTCTTTCTTTGATTGAACTTTTTTCGTCATAATATGCCCTCTGATACTAAAATAATATGCTTTTTGCACATAATTAAAAATGAAACGGCATATTATTGCTATTGAAGGGCTGATGGCCGACTATCCATCGACCTTTCGGTGAAACGGCACCCATACCGTATCTTGCGAATTTATTCTCCTACTGGACGCACGGTAGGCATAGACGCCAAGGGCCAGTCACTCGGGGCAGTAAGTCTACTTTGAGCACGGGAAAGGTTCCCGATGCGATTTCCAAAACATTTCATTTTTCAATTATTCAGGAGAATAATTATGCCAGAAGTTAAGAATGGCTTTGTTAACGCAAAGCACGTTGAAAGAATTGCTGCCGTAGTTGCAGACAACATGCCGTACCTCGTCAAGTCCCGTTCGGGCCTTTCCCAGGACCAACTAAAAGGAAAGAAATTTGGTACAACGTATAATTTATATATTAGCCCGTTGGCCACCGTTCGCAAGGGTGTGTGCGCTGACCCCGAAACCTTGAAGGAAGTGGAAACGCCTGTCCATACCGAAAACCAGCACATGGCTTTCGAACTCGGTGTATGGGACAAGGATTGGAACATCGGTGACTTCGAATCCGAAATCGCAGTGCCGAACGGCCAGTCTCTTGCCGCAAACATCCAGAAGGACATCGTTGACGCTACCGTGTTCACAGCAGCCCAGGCTGTCGTTGGCACTCCGAGCTTCGCTACTTTGTCTGATGCTTCTGCAGCTTTGGACGAAATCTCCGTTGCTGGTAACCTCGTTTCCTTCATGAAGCCGACCATCCAAGGCAAAATCGCCGCTTCTGGCCTCAGCACCTTCGTGACTGCCCAGACACAGGCTGACCTGTATGGTAAGAACTACCTCGGTGAATACGCTGGTGCTTCCCAGGTCGAGTTGAAGGAACTCCCTGAAATCACCACGCCGACCTCTGACGGCATGGCCGCTACCATCTCTGGTACGCCTGCTGACTCTGGCGACTACTTCGAGCCGATTACTGAAATCTCTGGTGCTGGCATCGTCAAGGGCCTCGCCTACACGGTTGAAGCTCTCGACTCCAACGGTGCTTCTCTCGGCAACGTGAAGATTGTTGACCGTGCTGGTCTCGCAACTGACCAAGACTGGGTCGTTATCGCCCAGACCAAGGCCAATGCTTCCAACAAGGCCAAGATTCCGCAGCTCCGTATCGCTGTGCAGAAGGAAGACGCTGATGGCAACCTCTATGTGCCGAAGGGTGAATCTAACCCGAACGCATGGGTTGTTGGTGGCGTTTCTAGCTTCCGTCTGACTCCGATTCTTGAAGCTTCCACGAAGTACTCCATCGGTCAGGTGAGAACTGAAAATGCAGTCATTTTCGATTCTTACAAGTTCCAGGACCTCCCAGGTTCCGAAAACTCTGTGAAGACCGTCGGCGGCATCACGGTTAAGATGAGCAAGTGGGGCGATTCCAGCTGCCTCAACGAACTCGTCAGAATCGACGCTCCGTATGCAGCTGCTCTCCCGATTGCTCGTGACGCAGTGGTTGTGTACTACAAGAAGGCTTAATCACTAGCCATAAAGGCTCTCTCCAAAGGCCCCTATGATTCCATGGGGGCCTTTTCTGTTACCTAAAGTCATAGCATATTTTTAAATACGAAAGAGGAGGAATTAAAGAATGGTCTCCGTTAACCAATTAACGCAAATGGCATGCGAAATGTGCTCCCTTGTCGAAGCAGGTGAATCCGTCAGGAATGGCTCGGCAGGAGACATGTCCGTAGTTTGCCTTAACTTGCTCAACAGCATGATTGCAGACCTGAACTCAAAGGATTACATCGTCATGCAGAACGCCACCATTGACGTTCCGTGCAACCGTATTACTTGGTTCGTGGAAGGTGGCGACCCAGAGCGCAACGCAATCAACATGATGCCGCCAGAGACAATCAACGACGTGGCCCGTTCTTTCGGCAACAGGTTCATCCCGTTGCAGCACGGTGACCCGCTGACAATCTCCATGCAGAACTGCATCGGCATTCCGCACAACTGGACGTATTCAAGAGAACTGGAAGACTACGAGATTGAGGGTGTTACCAGGCAGCGTCTTGTGGGCAAGCTTGAACTTGACGGACGTGCTTCTGGCACTATCCGCATTTTCTACAATAAGCCGCTCCCGACTTACACGTTGCAGGATACGATTTACCTGAGCGACCTTTACAACAACATGCTCTTGCAAGGTCTCTGCTATAACCTGTGCATCTACTACAAGCTTGCCGACTACAAGCAGTCGTTCGAGATTGAGTTCGAGAAGGCGAAGAATGCCATCAAGAAGAAGAATTACAATTCAAGGATGATGCAGCGTGACGGTGGACGCTTTGGCGATTACCGTGACCTTTATGCGGCTGCACTTGCACCGAATGCGATGTTCTAGGAGGGCACATGGGTCTCAAGATTTACAATGACCTCATAGGCGCCACGAACAAGGGAAAGTTCCCTGCAATCCAGGGTTCTTCATGGAGCAGCAATTTGTTTCAGGAGGAGAACGGTGGGCAGTCCTACATGGCTTCGTTGCCAGGGTTGAAGCTCGAACGCTCCACTGGCATCAGGGGCCGTGTACAGGGTGTCTACGTCAGCTCGGTTGGTGAGACTGCGATAGGCGGAGCCCCCGAGATGTTCGCCGTTGTCAACGGAAGGGTTATGCGTTTCACTCCCGATGGACGCATGAGCGTAATCGGAAGTGTCAGTATCAACAATGCACGTGTATCCTTTGCGGAGACAGGCGGTCTCCGTCCGTTCCTGTTGATTGCCGATGGGCAGAACCTGTTCGCATGGAACCTTACCGAGTCATACTGGTTGCAGATTCAGATGCCTGCAAGGGCAATCGGTGAAGGCCAGGTCAATCCAAGTTTCGTACAGTGCGTGGACGGTTCAATCGTCATAAACGACGTGGGCACAAACTATTTTTATTTCTCCATGAGGTTCCCCCTGAATACCCCGACCCGCAAGGTGTTCGACATGAGCGGTGGCGAGGTGCAGTATGAGCCTGACGGTGTCACCGTGAAGATGGTGGAACTTCCTAGTGAAAGCATCGTCTTCCTTGATTCCTATCAAGTTCCACAATACCATTCAAGCTATTCCGCAGCAGACAACATTGATGCACTGGCCGCTGTCGGTGACATGTTGTACGTATTCGGAAGCGGCACTGTGGAAGTATGGCAGAGAGGTTCGGGCGAATACGAACAGTGGTTGCGTACGAGTTATACGGCGAACCTTTCGAACGGTATCGAGGCGCCTTTCAGCTTGGCTGTAAACAAGACTACTTTGTTCTATGTAGGTGCAGGCACGAGTTTCGCAAAGGGCGTCATGATGGCCAACGGTTCGACCTACGAGAAAATCAGCCCTGACTTCTTGGACAAGAAGCTTTTGGAGACTGGTTCGCAGAACGCATACGGTTTCTGTTATTCTGTCGGGGAACATCAATTTTATGTTCTTCAACTTCCTGGCATCCACGAGACTTGGTGCTATGACATGTTCAGCAAGAGCTGGCACCAGAGACAGTCTAGGGACCGTGACAACGGAACGGAGATGCAGTGGCGTGTACAGGCTATCGCATGGTGGAAGGAGAAGTTCTACGCATTCTGTGGCGACTCGGGAGTTTATCTTCACGACAACGACTACTGGATGGAAGACAACGTGGATGGCCCAGGCTGGCCTATGATTAGGCACCGTCAGGGTTCCGTCATCGTTGACGAGTTGAAGCCATTTATCTTGCAGGAAGTTGCAGTGGAACTCAACGTGGGCACATGGGAAAGCTATGAAATAAAGCCAGAGCTTACCTTGGAGATTTCCAAGGATGGCGGCGAGACGTTCGGCAACAAGCACAGTGTTTCCTGTGGACTCGCTGGCGAATACAGCCACCGTGTAAGGTTCCACTTGGGCGGAAGGAATCGTTTGTGTGTACTCAGGTTAACTTATTCGTATCCTACTGACCTTGTTCTTAGCGCTGCCAGCATCAGGGCAGTAGGCACGGGGTGCATGATATGATTTATTCAGCAAACATCAACCGTGGTTCGTCACATGAGGCCATTGCTGGTCTCATGGCTGGCATGTGGGACGAATATGATTCCCGTGAGTGGCACGTTGTGAAGACGCCAATGTTCCTTTGCCTCACTGCGACGTTCAGCGATGCAGGGACATACCAGATGCCGTTCAGGTTCGGCATGACTGTCATGGCCGACATTGCGTATGGAAATGGCGGAAGCGAGTCACGCATAGTGAAGCTCACGGACACAAGTTTAACTGTCACTAAGCCTTGCCTTGTGCGTATCCTTGCATTCGGAAAGGCCTCTGACGCACAGAGATTATTTTAATGGAGGTTTCACGTGAAACGGGAAACGCAAAAGGATGAAGACAAATTCAAGGAGCTCGTGAAGCGGATGAAGACCTTCAATGAACTGCTTGGTGATTACCTGGACTCGCTAGACATGGACGAAGGCGAAGACAAGAAGGAGGATAAATAATATGGGTACTTACAGAGACGCTGTAAACCTGGCGAGCGACATGGATACCTTTGACGCCATCACGGCTGCCACTGGCCTCAACCCGATTGCCGCTGGTAACTTCGTGGGTGACTTGCTTGGCCTTGGCAACTCCAAGCAGGTCGATGCTGCACTTGCTTCCTATGATGCGCTCATGGGTGAGGCCGAGAATGTCTACGGACAGAACATGGGCGACCTTGGAAGGTATGGCAACCTGTTGCAGAGCACTTACGGTGCTGGGGCAGGCAAGTACAACGATGCGCTTGACCAGTATTTGAACAGTGACATTTATCAGGCTGACCAGTTCAACTATAACGGCAACATCAACGACTTCTACGACAAGTTCGCCAACCAGCGTGCCCAGCAGGCCATGGACGCAATCCGTGGAAGCTTCGGCGATGTCATGTCTAGCGAGTACGCAAATGCCCTCGGAGCCAAGCAACAGGCGCTCGCTAGCGAGGAATGGGAGAAGGCTTATAACAAACTAATGCAGGATAGACAGCAGCAAATGGCCGAATGGCAGGCAAATCAGGACACACAGTGGAAAAACTGGAATGCCCAGCAGGACCGTTATAAGACTGCCGTGGATGCATATGGCCGTGACAGGGACGCTCTCATGAGTGGCCAAGGCGACGTTTTGAGCAACACAATCAGTGCAAGGAACGCCAACTTGTCTACAATGAGCGACCTCACGCAGGCAAAGGCAAATGCGGAGTTGCAGCGCCAGAGCGGCAATGCTGCACTCCTCGGTTTCGCAGGCGACATCATCGGTGCAATTCTCTAAGGGGGTGACACATGGCATTGAACATTAATTGGCAGGGCCCGCAAGCCCGCAACCTTGACGTTACCTCGGCCATGCAGGGGAACAGGGAGATGTTCTCCAAGGCTGGCCAGGGCATCGGCACGTTCATCAAGAACTACCGCAAGTACAAGGCTGACCAGGAGATGAAGGGCCTCATCGACGAATACAAGACTGGCCGTGGCACACGTGAGAAACGCATGCAGGAAATCCTTGCCGAAATCAGGCAGCTCGAAGTCGAGAATGCGAAGATTAGGGAAGAGTATGACGGCATGGGCGGAAACGGTGTCGGCGAAGCAGTAGGCATGGCATTCAACTGGAGGCAGTAAGGTATGGCAAAGAAGCCTGGATTCGAGGATTGGCTACGGGCTGCGATTGCCCTGTTCGGCTCTGGCGCTTCTGCGGCTGGCGGTGTCGGGGCAATGACGCTCCTTAGCGGTGTAGGTGGTGGACCTTCTGTTGAAGACGGTAGCGACAAGGCTGAGAGTCTTGGCCATAACTTCAACTATGACCTGAACTACATTCCTGGGCCTGCACAGATGAACCGCATGTTGATGCAGCAGACTGCTGACGAGTATGCTCCTAGGCAGACCCTTCTCGAACACGTGAACGCATTGCGTCGTTATGTTCGCCCAGGCATGAACCCTGCACAGATGAAGGAAGCCCTAAGGCGTGGCAAGGAGTACGAGCAAAGCCTACCCCAATGGTGGGACGATGACCGTCCTAGGAAGAACTTTACTCCCTCATCTTCTGCTGTGTCTGGCATCAGGATTACACCTGATAACAAGATTCAGATTAGGTTTGGTAAGGGCACGAAGTGGTACTCCTATCGTGGCGGTGCAACCCCAGGTGATGCCGCTAAGGAAGTACAGAAGCTCATCGGAACGAACGGAAAGAGTATTGGTCAGGCACTTGCCAGAAAAGGATTGAAGAATGGTTTCGGCCAGTGGGCAGAAGAGCACTACCTGCCAGGGTATTAGTATGTCGATGTTACGTTATGACGACAAGTGCGACGTGTGCAAGCTGATGGCCTCATGGCTGTCGGCACACGGCGTCAATTGCGTGGCAATGGAAGGCGCCAGCGAGGTGCCTGTGTATTGCGACGACAAGGGCAAGGTTCACTATGGCGACCGTGCCGTGGAAATGGTTATCAGGGACTACCCAGGCGTGTTGCCTTGCGTCCCTGCGTTCGCCAAGGAACCCGTGGCGAAGTTTGTTTATCAATTGGCCAGAGTGGCGAGGGCTGCGTGCCCAAGGTGCAAATCTCGGCGTATTTTTAATCAGTAAGAGGAATCAAGATGATTGACAGAAGCTTTAAATTCAACTGGCGAGAACCAGACCAGAATAGCCCTGAGATGCAGCGAGCCCTGTATGCCGAAAGGCAGCAGGCCAACATGGGCGGATATAGGCCGTTGCCTAACATGCAAGGGTATACGCCGAACATGCAGATGAGCACCGATGTGACCCCAGGTGTGGTATCAAAGAACACCCCGCCAAGAGAATTGAACCAGCAGGGCGGTTTCCGTTCCCCGACTGGCCTAGGCATGGTGAACACTGGCACTGGCATGGACTACACTAACAGGGAAGCCCGCAAGGAAGAGCTCATGGCAAAGTTCAAGGAGAACGAGGACAGGATTGCCCAGCTCAAACAGGAATACCAGCAGCTTCAACAGGAAGAGTCCACGGCATCCGAGGAACTCGAACGCAACGTGGCCGCAAACCGTGCAGGCATCGGCGACAGCAACCAGTACAACGTTTGGCGTTCCCGTGTCGAGTCCAGGCAGGCACAGGATAAGGCAAGGCAGGCAGACAACGAATCGTCCGTCAGAACTGCAAAGAGCAAGCTTAACAACGCATTGCGTGACCTTTCCTACGCCCGTGGCGACAAGGAGACGGCTGTGGCAAAGCAGATGTACGAAGATGCGTTGGCCGAGTACAACGAGAAGGCACGCAAGGCTGGCATGCCCGAGGCAAAGCCGAGCGACGTGGCCAGCAAGAAGACTGTCACCATGTTCGACACCAAGGATTTCATCAGGCAGCACCGTGACAGCAATGGTCACTGGGACAGCGAGGAGAACCAGAAGGAAGCATACGAGATGGCCAAGAGCCTAGGCGACGAAGGCGTTCCTCTGCTCGACGAAATCTACAAGCAGGTGACAAAGGAGAAGGCTATTGCCGATGCGACCAAGCAATGGAATGCAATCAAAAATGCTGCCGCCACATTGGATGGTAATGCTTCTGGTAGCTACTCCATTGATGTCAATGGCAAGTCAATTCCTGCAACAGTTCAGAACAGTTCCGATGGCAAGTACAAGGAAGTCATCGTGAACGGCAAGGTTGCATACAAGTGGAAGATTGAGGAATAACGATGGCTAAGACTTGGACTATTGGAGACTGGGACGACGAGCTTCACCGCAAGGCTGATGAGGCCGTCAAGGTCCATATGGAAAAGATGAACATGGACGGCTACTCCGATACAAAGAAGGACGCCATCCGTAATGAACTCAAAAAGACAGCCTTGAAGAAGTTGAAGGAGAACTTCAAGTTCAGCAAGTTGAAGGACACTGAGAGAGACTTTGTCTCAAACTGGAAGGCCGAGGACGCTGCAAGCTTCTTGCTTAGCGGAGGCAACAAGGCATACACTGACACGTACAATCCTCTCAACATCAAGAAGCAGGACGACTTCCAGAAGCTCGCACCGCTTATCCTTGGCATTGCCGATGAAGGCCGTGACTGGTACAACATGGGCAATGTTGACCTCTTCGATGCAGGAAAGAAGCTTGGATACGACGTTTCAACCAAGAAGGGAAAGAATGACTTCCTGCGTGACGTTGGCGATGTCCAGATGGCCTATGACAGGGGCAAGATTCTCGAAGAGTTCAACAGGGAGAACGGCATACTTAGCGAGCTGTTTTGGCCCACCGTGATGGAGGAAGCAAGGAAACAAATAAGCACTGGCCGTGGAACCGAAGGCGACTTGTGGAAAGCTGGTGCGCTTGATGCTGGTATCAACACTGCGATGTTCTTTGCACCGTCAGTTTCCAAGGTTGGCAGCTTGGCACAAATGCCAGTAAGGGGTGGTGTGGCTGGCGCTATGCTGCAAGGTGCCCTCGAAGGCGGAAGACAGGGTGGCAAGACTCTCCTTGACGCTGAGCTTGACCCAAATCTGATGGCGCCTCTACTGGCAACTACGATGGGTGCAACAAGGCCTGGAATGATTGGAACAGCGGCTGCATTGTCACAGCAGGTGCCTACAAGGACAATGACTAGGTTCGCTCGTGGCGTATCTGGAGCAACAAGGCGTGGCAACCCGACATACATGGAACGTGAAGAGTTCGAAAATGCACTTGATATGCTTCTTGGTAGGCAGAGGGGAACTAAAATCCCTAATAGACCTACATTGAAGGGAAAAGCAGAGCCGTTGACCGAGGGCAACCTTGCAGACCAGCAGGCAATACAAATTCTTAGCGGCCCACAGGCGGCTACTTACACTTTGCCAGAAATAGCTAATGCAAGGCTTGCAGAAAAGGCTCTTCCGCAGCTTGAAGCACTGTATGGAACTGAGAAGGCAAGGCGTATCTTGAACGACCTGGTAAAAAAGGAAAGGATTCTCAAAGATTATGACGACCTCTCAAACCTTTTCATAAACCGTGACAGGTACAATGCAGCAAGGCAACTTCCAGTCGGAAAGGAGCTTATCAATGGCGAGCTAAGGGAAGGCGATGCCCTCACTAAGCTTGAACAGGCGTTCCCGTCAAAGATGGCCGAGGCATACGGCAACGACAAGTGGTACAAGGCTGGTCTTAGGACTGGTGATATCCTTGGAGAAATTGGTGGCCGTATCGAGCCTGTATTAAAGGTAAACCCGTTCGGGCCGTTGTCTGGCGGTCGCATCAACGTGACTGGCGGTGACGACTACAAGGATACAAAGTGGTACAAGTCGCTTTCCAAGAAGCAACAGGAAGCCTTCGACGACGCCTACGAGAAGGCCAAGAAACAGGCCAAGTGAGCATATTTTTAAGCGAGGTTTATAATGAACGAACTTGAAATTATTGACCGCTGGAACGCTTTCGAGACACGCTGTTCGCAGGCAAGGGATACTCAGGTGCAACACATCCGTGAAGACCGTGAGTTCCTTTCTGGCGAACAGTGGAACGATGACGACAAGGCCATGATTGGCACCGCCATCGTCCCGAGAACCGTGGACGTGACTAGCGTCAGCATCAACGCAATACGCAACCAGTACATCAAGGCGCCATTCCAGTGGTACACTGGCGACGCAGAAATCGACCAGCTTTCAGACTCCTTCCTGGCCACCCGTGACAATTCAAGGGCTGCCGTGGATGTTCTCGAAAGCGTGGTCGCATACGGCCTCGGCATTTTCGCACTGAGCACCGAAGAGGTGGAAGGCGAAATCGTGCCGTGCATCTATGCGCCCGAAGACATCACAAAGGTATACCTTGACCCAGACTCGACAGCATGTGACGGCGGTGACGCATACGAAGGCGCCATCGTCGAAATCAAGAGCAAGAACTGGGTAAGGCACAACTACCCCGAAATCGACACCGAAGACGACCCGCTCGTGACATGTCATGGCTGTGGCGAGGGCATGCCCTTCGTCACCTATTACGTTCGTGAGGACGGCCATTGCACAGTCTACCGTCTACTTGGCGACAGGCAGGTGGCCGAGCCAGCTATTCTGGAAATCGACCGCATTCCGTTGTTCCCAGTGTATGGCGAGAAGATTTGGGTTGGCGAAAAGACGTGCTATCGTGGCATTGTAAGGAAGGCCACCCCTGTGCAGAAGCTGATAAACATGGCTTACTCGCAGTTGGGCGAAAGGCTGGCCGTGGCTCCCAAGCCCGTCATCATGGGCACCGTGGATGCGATGGAAGGCCTTGAAGCTGGCTACCGCAACTTCGGCAAGACAAGGAACCCGCTTGCGCTTTACAACAGGCTGGCCGATGACGGCAAGACGGAACTGAAACCGCCTACGTATATCCAGAACACGGTAGAGTTCGGGGACCTCACTGGCATCATCAGCAGCAACTTGGATTTCATGCATTCCATCACTGGCGTAGATGCCAAGGGAATGGTTGACGCAAACTTGGAAATGACTGCCACGCAGGCAATGCTTGACAAGCAAACGGAATCCACGAACATCAGGCACTTCTACGAAAACATGAAGACGACGTACAAGGCGCTTGCGGAAGCCGTGCTCGGCATGCTTGGCGTACAGGACGTATGCGTTGACATCATCGAGGGCCCAGAATCGCAGATGGAACGTCAGGTTGCATTGCAGATGCTAACGGGACTTCTCCCGAGCGTCCAGAGCGACCCGATTAAGTTGCAGGCTGTACTTGACGGCATGCTGCTATCCAACAGCGACAATGCTGTTCTCCGTCAGGTCTATGGTGCACTCCATGCACAGCCTCAGCAAGACCCGCAGGCAATGCAGACCATCGAGCAGATGAAGCAGGCCCTTGACCAGAAGAACAAGGAACTTGAACAGCTGCAACAGCAGGTGAAGTCTTACGAGTCCAGCGAACGCAGCACCCAGATGACCATTCAGGGTGAAATCTTGAAGATGAAGCTCAGCCATGAGCAGAAGCTGCAGGAAATGGCCTTCCAGAAGGAACTCGACGGCAACACCGAGGCAGCCAAGGCCGCAATGGACTTGGAGAAGCAGCAGATGGATATTGAGAAGCAGGCGGTTGAACTCGATGCGGCCAAGACCAAGGCACAGGCCGAGAAGGCCAAGGCAGCGGCAACAATCGTTCAGTCAATGACTCCAAAGGTTGAGGTAAAGGATGAAACTAGCATTTCAACGTAGATTTCTTGATGACGACGGCAACCCGCTGAACGCTGGGCGTATCACTTTGTACGCCCACGACAGCCAGACGCCGCTCACTGTCTATTCCCTTGCAGGTGAGGAATACTCTCCTGCCGCAAACCCGATGCTCACGACGAACGACGGGCGTATCGACACTGTTTTCTATGACAGCGGCATCATCGATGTAAAGGTGGAAAAGAACAACGGAGACGGAACCTTTGAACTCCTCGACACGTTCGAGGACGGCCTTGACGTTGGCAAGAACGGAACTACGGACACGCAGGTTGACACTATCGAGGAACTGAGAAACGTTGACCCGAACATGGGCACCGTGACTGTCGTGGGATACTACGAGCGTGGCGATGCGCCTGTCCGTATGTACTTCTGGGACGCAAACAGTACCAACACGATTGACGGCGGTTATGTCATAGGCAGCGAAGTGAGTGACACTGGCCGATGGATTCTCATTTGGGAAGACGAGATTCTTCCTTGTACTGTCTACGGTGTAATGCCTGGTCAGCATGAGGAGAACATCAGCCCGTTCCTTAACTTCCCGAATACTGTCAGCACGAAGGCCATTGCGACGGCAAGGATTTGCCGTTTCATCCCTGGGCAATACCAGACGGACCAGACCTACTACACGTCCAAGTCTCTATACTTTGACGAGGGCGCCCAGTTCATCACTGGAGAGTTTGTCTGCAATACGGCAATCATCCCGAGCAACGATAACTACGTTGCCAATTTCAGTTTCAATGGCGTACAGAAGGAAGTGCATAGCTCCTGGTTCAGAACTGTCTTCGCATTCCTTACCTGCAATGCCCAGCGCTATGTCGTGGATGCGACGAACTACTTCACCAATACGTCCCTGACAAGTCAGGTGACACTCACGAATGTCGAGATTGAATTCCACGGAAGGCTCCCTGTTACTTACAGCGGTAACGCCAGAATCAATTTCAGCCGATGTGACTTGCAGGGAAGCGGCTTCTTCAACGATACTGACGTTGTGTATTTCTCGTACACGGAAATCCATGACAAGTGGTGGCTTAGCCCAGCCAACATCGACTGGGTCAACAAGGTTCATGCAAGGAGTTCTTCTCTCGACAGGCTTCTCTTGTCTAACTTCCAGAACACGACTGCATACGTGAACGCCATCAAGGCTGATGGCCAGACCAAGTGCGACCTTTCTGGAAGATACATTGCCAGCCTTTCTGCTAACGGATTCACCGACGTTCTTAACGTGGACTGCAATTCGTTCAGCTATAACCAGCAAGGTGGCGGAATCGAAATCAGGAACGTCAAGGCGAACACCACCTATGTAACGTGCGCTTCTTGGACAATAAAGAACAGCGAGCTTGGTTCAGTTGTAGCAAGCGTAAGCAACTACTTCATTTGCGAGAACAGCAAGATTAGCTTCAACTCTGCCCCTACATTCTACGCACTGTGGCTCACGAACTGCGAGGTTGACGGTGGCTCAACTTGGACGTGCAAGGGCCAAGTCATTTGCGATGGCGGCTACTTCAATGCCAGCCTGAACTATGTCACGGACAACACGAGCAACCACAGCGTGGTCAGGTTCACCAAGGTTCGCTTCGGCGAGAACAACTCGTTCACGTTGAAGAACCTTTCCATCTGGGACAGCACCTTGACGAACAACACCATCAAGATGTACCCTTACAAGGAAGGGGACAACTACTACTTCTCCATCGACCTTGAGAACAACATCATCCGCAACACGAACCCTATTGAGTTCACTAGGATTGACGAGATTGACGGCTGGTGGCAGGAAGATGTGTATGACATCATCCTTCGCTGGACAATCATTAACAACGTGTTCCTAGGCAACGACGAGGGCTTGCGCATGCGTTATTGGCAGAAGCGTGGTGGCCAGTACTACAACAGGACCTTCATCAAGATGGCCCAAGGCGTCCACAGCATCACCTATGAAGGCAACTTGGGCAAGTGCCCGTCTGACAACATGCGTGGCGTGTCCGTGAGCGACAACAGGAACTACACGACGGAATCATACAACGACAGTACGATTTACAAGTATTCTGGTTCGTACAAGCGTTGCATGATGAACCCGACTTCCTCTATCTGGTGGAACATAGGCCCGATTGGTGGACCTAATACGATGATGAAGTATTACTCTTGGGTCAACAGCCCGTACAACTCCGTCACGTACTCCATGTTCGTCCAGACGACCTGGTTCAGCTATCCTAGGGCCCATGACGAACTGGTAAACGATGGCGACTTCTTCCTGTTGGCAATTTGCACGTTCGGTGACTACATCCGCATCGTCCAGCAGGGCGACGGTGACAGGAACCAAGGTGTAGTTGCCAAGGTCATCTAGCATATTTTTATGACGAGGTAAACAATGTCAGTAGCATATCTTTTTGACCCCGTGAAGCAGTTTGTTTCCCGCAATGGAATACCCCTTGCGGGAGGCTTTCTTAATGTTTTCGTAGGCGAGTCACAGGAACCAGCTGCCACTTACAGCGACCCCGAAGGAACGGTGATGAACCCTAGGAACATTCCAATAGACTCGGCTGGCCGTGCCCTTGGCGTGTTCGTGGACGACACCAAGCTTTACACTTTGAAGGCATACAGCTCTGGCGGCATGCTGCAGTTCAGCATCTACCCTGTGGCGCCTGGAAAGGGCGGTGGTGGAAGTGGCACCAGCTATTACTACCCTGGTGACGAATACATCAACATCGACCAAGATGCTAGGGAAATCAGCCTTCACAACTTGAAGCCAATCCGTGGCGACGAAGAGACCATCCACATGTATGACAGCGATGGAGCCGTCATCATCAGTGTGAACCCAGACCTCATAGGTAATGAAACGCATGTGTCAGCAGGTGAACATACTTCCGTTGACTTCGACAGCGACAGCAATACGTACACCGTGAACTCTGAGTATTCTGGTTCGCAGACTATCGACATCAACTCCGACGGAGTAATTTCTGGCAAGTATCGTGGTGGCTACGGCATCAACGTGAACGGCGATGTCATCTCCAAGACGGGCCACAAGCTCATCGCAACGAACAACATTTCCTACACCTACTGCAAGGTCTTTGACTTTACCTGGCAGTACATTTACGGCAGGGGCCAGACAGTGTTCACGGCATCGCACTACGGTGGCGACTTCGTGACGTTCTCGGTCACGCTCATCAGGGCAGTTGGAACAAACTATACTGTCGCATGGCCATACGTTGTAGCTGCAAGTCCGTACATGGCGACTGGCAACGGCTTCATCGAGAAGCTTGAAATCCGTGAGACTGGAAATAGGATTATCGGATACCTCAAACTCCGCAATTTCTCACAGAACCAGTTCTGGCTTGACTGGGAAGGCGCCAGCGACGCTGGTATCGTCTCGTTCACACCGCAGTTGACGAACAGCCCAGAAGGTGAAATAGCATGGACACGCACTGTAGATAAGGACGACGTGTTCTATTCGCAGTATGATGCCGACCGTATCTTCCAGAAGAAGCTTACAGCGGGCCGTAATATTACGATAGATTCAGACAATGTAATTTCTGCGGAAGACGGTGACAGCAACTTGTTCATTGCCGAGTACGGAACGACGACCTATGCGGAAGTAGAGAATGCACTTAGCTTTGGGAAGATAGTCAGCATGAGGCGTGAGGAAAGTCCAGAGGAAATCCTAGGCGCACAGTATGGCGGTTACTTTGTCTACCCTGACGTGAACGAGTATTACTTCTTTGCGTTGGGCAACGGCGGGCAGAAGAAGATATACAGGCTGAACAGCGAAGACGAGTGGAGCACCTATGCCCCAGACGAGCTGTCTGGCAAAATCTTCATTGCCGCCTACGACAGCACCTTGTTCAATGACATCAAGAGTGCCATTGCCCAAGGAAAGTATGTCGTGACAAGGCGTGGCACTCAGTATTATGTGATGATTCACGATTTCGACGAACGTATAGTCTTCGAAAGTAAGTTGACTCTTGGCTGGAACAGTGAGAACTTCTGTGAAGTAGACAGCGACGACAACTGGACAATGTACAGCTCTACCTCACCAGTCACGACATTCGCAGAACACGGTGGTGTAATCACGACGGATGCGTGGAATCAGGTAGACCAAACGACTAGCTTCGTGCTTGCCCAGAAGGGAACACATGGCGGCACGATGCAGGTCGGTGTAAAGATTGGAACTGGTGGATGGACTGGAAGCTACAAGGTATTCACTAGGCTCTACCATAATTCCACGAGCGCTTCTGCACCAGACAACGGAACTACCGATTTCTCGACTGTGACGCTTAACTCATCTGATTTCACGTTCGTCGGCAGTGTTCCGCAGTACCTCTTGCAGACGGGTGTTCAGTGGACATACATCGTCGAGGTTGCCTACTCGGCAAGTCCTGGTCGTTCCGTAAGGTTCACTATGTCTGGCATTGGTTCAACTGACATAACATTCTTGGCGGAGGAAATAAGATGACGGCAGCCGTAGTAATCGGAAAGTTGCTTCCCTATATCATCGGATTGCTTGCAGCTCTCGCTGCATGGTTGAAAGGCCATGCGGAAGTGCAGAGTGTCAAGAAGGACAGGGAGGATACCAAGAAAGAACGTGACGACATGATTCAGAAGCTTTCTTGGGAATTGAACAGGATGAAAGAGGATATGAACCACCAGAACATACTGAATGATGATTTCAGGCAACAGTTGACGACCATGAACAGCACGATTACGGAAGTGAAGACGCTGGTGGAACTTCTGGTGGACAACAAGATTAAGAATGGAGGGCACTAGGATGGCCTTGATTAAGAAGGACAATCACGTACTCTATGCGGGCTGGGATGTTGACATCGTCAGCTCCGACGGAACTGTGCAGGTGCAAGAATACGAGCCGAACAAGTTCGACCTGAGTGTAGGCGAGGCTCTCGAAGGAAAGCAGGACAAGTTAATTCCTGGAGAGGGGATTCAGCTGGATTCCGACGGACATATTTCTGCCGACGGAAAGGATTACAGCGCTGGTTGGGGCATCGTTATCGACAGAGATGACGAAATATCCGTTGACCCCTCAGTTATTCCCGAAGCGTTGCAAGCTGGTGACGGTATCAAGATTGACAGCGACGGTATCATCTCCGTTGATTCGGATTCGATGCCTGCTGGTCCTCAGGGTTCAACGGGTCCAAAGGGCGATACTGGCCCGCAAGGTGAACCTGGTCCAAAAGGTGATACAGGCCCACAGGGTGAGACAGGTCCCAAGGGAGACACAGGCCCTCAGGGTGAAGTTCCTTTCACGATTCCGTTCGTCGCTGGTGACGGAATCAACATGGTAATTGATTCCGATGGAGAATTGAAGGTTGTCATTTCAGTAGATTCCGATTCCATTCCTACTGGTGAGACAGGTGCAACGGGTGCTACTGGCCCTCAGGGTGCAACTGGACCGACAGGAGCTACTGGACCCAAGGGAGACACTGGCCCGCAAGGTGAACAAGGCATTCAAGGCGAAACTGGCCCAATGGGTGCCACGGGTGCAACTGGTCCAAAAGGTGAAGACGGCACGATTGGTCGTGACGGTGCCACAGGTGCGACTGGTGCTACAGGAGCGACAGGACCTCAAGGAGAAACTGGCCCAGCTGGGGCAACAGGTGCAAATGGTGCTACTGGCCCTGCTGGCGATACTGGCCAAACGGGTGCAACGGGTCCACAGGGTGAAACAGGCCCACAAGGCCCAGAAGGTCCGCAAGGACCCAAGGGTGACACAGGCGAGCAAGGTCCTGTCGGTGCTACTGGCCCGAAGGGTGATACAGGAGAAACAGGTGCAACAGGTGCTACGGGTCCACAAGGAGAAACTGGCCCAGCTGGTGCTACTGGTGCCACTGGCCCTGCTGGTGAATATACAGCAGGCGAAGGAATAATCATTGACTCAGATAATGTCATTTCCG
>Ga0310690_10000676_pt1 | contig 68966 bp, 61 predicted proteins | sample AusTroGonzalo_MG_2_FD_207661 | JGI IMG/M metagenome (GOLD analysis project Ga0310690, IMG submission 207661) | Bovine rumen microbial communities from tropical cattle in Woodstock, Queensland, Australia - Gonzalo_04 (v2) (version 2) | ecosystem: Host-associated > Mammals > Digestive system >... | reverse complement strand
ACCTCAACTTTTATCTTTTATCTCTTATCTTTTATCTATCTTTGTCCATCAAATCCACCAACCATGAAATACCGTAGCATTGTAATCATCAGCCTGCTGCTCTGTACCCTCCTCGCTGGCTGCCAAAAAAGTCAAGAACTGGTTCAAAATCCTCAAATAACTGAAACCCCTCCGGTGATTTCAACTACTGAAGTCACCTTTGAATGGAAGGTCGAATACCCTGGAAAGATCAGCTCTATGGTGGAAATCAGTCTTTATGCCGATATGGTCGAAGCTACCCGCTTTGGCTCTGAAGCAATGTCGAACTTCAATGATTTCAGTGCTACTGCCACGGGTCTTACCCCTGCTACTCAGTATTATTATAGATATGTGATCTGGAATCCAAGTTTCAATTATGAGTCGAAGTCTAAACCATTCACTACGAACGCCGGTACTCCCAATGTGAAAACCGTTGAAGTTTCTGATTTAACTTGCACTACCGCAAAAGTTTCCGCTGATGTGATTGACGGAAACGGCTCCTCGGTGAAGGAACGCGGCGTGTGTTGGGGTGCCAACGTCATTCCGACAATCAATGATGACCATGCCCCAAATGGATCAGGAACGGGAAACTATTCCGTCTCCTTATCAGAACTTCTTCCGGGACAAACCTATTGTGTCCGTGCTTATGCGATAAACGATGTTGGCACAGCTTATGGCGATACGTTGAGCTTTACCACGGTTGAAGCTTTGCTCCCTACCGTTAATACATCGTCGGTTGTAGATGTCGAATGGAGAACAGCCATGTGTGGTGGTGAAGTGTCAAATGAAGGTGGTGTCACGGTAACGGAACGTGGCGTTTGCTGGAACACCTCCCACAACCCCGAAGTAAGCGACAATTATGCTGAAAATGGAACTGGCACGGGTGATTTTTCAGTGGAAATGTCAGGCCTGGTTGCTGGAACGACTTACTATGTAAGGGCATATGCCAAAAATTATGCAGGAGTGGGTTATGGTGATGAGGTGAGCTTTACCACGAAAGCTCCTGAGTTGCCTTTGGTGAACACGGATTCCGAGGTCAGTGTTTCTTACAACGTGGCCAGATGTAACGGCAATGTTGCTTTTGACGGAGGATTGGATGTAACCGACAGGGGGGTCTGCTGGAGTACTAACCATAATCCAGTGATAACCGACAGTCATGCCAGTGGCGAAAACGGTATGGGAAGCTATTCGGTGACGATGACGGGACTAAACCAACTTACAACCTATTATGTCAGAGCCTATGCAACCAATAGTCTTGGTACAAGTTATGGTAGTGAAATGAGTTTCAAGACTCTTCCCACTCCACCCGAAGGTGCTACTTGTGCTGTCTTTTCAGTAGCTTCAGGTAGAAGAATGTATTTTTCACAAGGTAACCTTCAATACCGTGCTTCCGACGGTGAGTGGCGCTTCGCTGAACATCAGTATGATATTGCTGGAAACAATAATAAATACATTTCGTCAAGCTACAATGGGTGGATTGATTTGTTTGGATGGGGAACAAGTGGATGGGACAGCGGAGCCAACTGCTACCAACCATGGAGTACGAGTACGTCCTATGAGGATTATTATCCCGGAGGTTCATGTTCCAATAGTTTGACGGGGGATTATGCCAATGCCGACTGGGGCGTTTACAATGCCATCAGCAATGGTGGAAACCAGGCAGGGGTATGGAGAACCTTGACATTGGACGAATGGAAATACTTATTCAATTATCGTGTTACTTCATCAGGAATTATTTATGCCAAAGCTATTGTGAACAATGTGAATGGCATTATCCTGTTGCCTGACAATTGGAGCAGTGGCTGCTTCAGCCTGAATAGCCCAAATATGGAAAATGTTGATTTCACTAGCAACATCATAAGTGCCGACCAGTGGCTTGTTTTGGAACAATTTGGAGCTGTGTTCTTGCCTGGCGCAGGAAGCCGATACAATGCTTCAGTCAACAGTCATGGCGTTTCCGGCCACTACTGGTCATCGACTTCCGGTGGCAGTAATGGCTACTCAGGATACCTGTTCTTTAAGGATTCGGACGTGTGGCAGCGCAGTTCCCAACGATTCTACGGCTCTTCAGTACGTTTGGTGCGTTCCGGTCAATAATCAGCATCCCAAAATATTTCTCAAAAACCACCAAACCATAAACACGGCAAAGATTATCCAACAGGCTATGCTGCTCGTCAAGGCATTCGCCAGTTTGCTGCCTTTTGGTGCAATGGTCAATAATAGGATGTAGATTAATGAGGGGAGGAGTATGTAATTGAATTGGATTCCCTCCCAAATCCTTCCGTTCAGGAAACTGTGGATGGCGCGTTGCGACCCGCATCCCGGACAATAGTACCCTGTCAACAACCAAAAGGGACACTTTGGCGCCAACTCGCTATGTGTGGGATCAAAGAAATGATAGAGTAAAACAAAACAAGATAACCCTATGATCCATAGGATTATCTTGTGTTTAGTCTTCATGGGTGATTGCCAATCAACGGTAATCGTTCATCAGGTCACCAGCAGCAATGACGCCTTTGGTCACTAAAACCGTATAAACGATACCTGAAACAATGCCGACAATAGCAGCGATGATGACCCATTTCTTGGCTTTATCGGATGCTTCCTGAGCCTCTTCGTATTGGAAATTCCTCCATAAGCCGTCCACCTTGGCTGCCTGGACAATGGCTACGATACCAAATGGCAAACAGCAAAAGATGGTGGAAAGGATAGCCCATACCAAATAACTATTCGGTTTGGGTACCATCATGGGTTGTTGTCTTGCAGGCTGTGGTTCCGGCTGAGGCTGAGCGTAAGTCTGCTGAGGCTGAGTGTAAGTCTGCTGAGACTGGTATTGTTGTTGAGGCTGTGGTTCCGGTGCGGGAGCAGGTGCTCCGCAGTTGGTGCAGAACCTGGTGTTTCCGTCGAGTTGTGCGCCGCATTGGGTGCAAAAACGTGCTGCCATAGTTGTATGATTTATAGATTCAATGCAAATTTATAAAATAATTATGATTTCGACGACCAAAAACCTAAAATAATTCCAGTGGCCATGGAGGCGTTCAACGATTCGGTGATGCTGCCCTTCGCTCTGGGTATGGTGATAGGGTGGGTGATCAGTGGCAGGATGTTGCTCCGAATGCCATGCGACTCACTGCCGATCACAATGATGCCGTCGTCCCATGAAGCCTTCTCAAACAAGTTTTCGCCTTCCAACAAAGCCCCGTAAATAGGCCTTTTGCACTTTGAGAGGAATTGTTCCAGGTTGGTTGAAATCACGTTCATCCTGAATATTGATCCCATGGTGGCTTGGATCACTTTCGGATTCCAAAGTTCCACGCAATCCTCACTGCAAACAATCTGCTTGATGCCAAACCACTCTGCCGTACGGATGATGGTACCCATGTTGCCGGGATTGGCAATGCCGTCCAATGCCAAGACCATCTTTTCATTCTGTAATACTTCCATCTCTGGTATTCTGGCTACGGCTAAGATGCCCGGAGGTGTATCTTGACCGCTCATTTGCGTCATCTGAACTTCGTTGACGAGTTCCAGACGTGAGTCATCCATGGGATGCTCGATCAGATACTTCTCGGTGGCGAATAGATAATCGATATCAAAACGGGAATACAATAGCTCTTCAACCATTTTCCGTCCTTCTACGACAAATAGTTGATGCTCTTTTCTGTATTTCTGTTGCTTGAGCGACTGAATGAACTTGACAGTGTTTTTCGTAATCATGCGGCAAAGATAAAAAAAAGAAGGCTGCTTCCAAAGAAACAGCCTTCCTTATCTGATTTCAATTTTGAAGTAGGCTTATTCAGCGACCACATCAAATTCTACTTCGGCTTGGACATCCTTGTGCAGTTTGATCTTAGCCTTGTAGTTGCCGATTTCCTTGATGGCGTCTTCGTTCATCACGATTTGCTTGCGGTCAACCTCGATGTTGCAGGCTTCCTTGATGGCGTTGGCGATCTGGATGGAGTTGACGGAACCGAAGATCTTGCCGGTAGCGGCGGCCTTGGCACCGATGGTGAGCTTCAAGCCTTCGAGAGCCTTGGCTTTGTCCATGGCCTCGTTCTTGATCTTCTCTTCCTTGTGAGCCTGTTGGCGAATCTCTTCAGCCAGCATCTTGCGGTTTCTTTCCGTTGCCAAGATGGCCATCTTGTTAGGAATCAAATAATTGCGAGCATATCCGTCCTTAACGGTGACGATTTCGTTCTTGTAGCCTAAGTTGGCGATGTCTTGTTTCAGAATAATTTCCATTTCAAATCCTCCTATTATTTCAACATGTCAGCAACGAACGGCATGAGGGCGAGATGACGAGCTCTCTTGATAGCCTGTGCAACTTTCTTTTGATATTTGGTTGATGTACCGGTGATGCGGCGGGGCAAAATCTTGCCTTGCTCGTTCACAAACTTCAGCAAGAAGTCGGCGTCTTTGTAATCGATGTACTTGATGCGGTTCTTCTTGAAGCGGCAGTATTTCTTTCTCTTGGTATCGACTGCAATAGGAGTCAAATATTTAATGTCGTTATTGGGTTGTTGTGCCATTTTTCTTTGATTTTAAAATGTTAAACATTAGGCTTGAGCTTCGGCTTTTTCCTGGGCTTTCTTGCGTTTCTTCTCGTTGTAGGCGATGGCGTGCTTGTCGAGCTTCACGGTCAAGAAACGGAGGATGCGCTCGTCGCGCTTCAGTTCGGTCTCAAGGTCTGCAATAACGTCACCTTCGGCTTTGTACTCTATCAACTGATAGAAGCCTGTGGATTTCTTCTGGATCGGGTATGCCAGTTTGCGCATGCCCCAGTGCTCTTCATGAACGATCTCTGCGCCCTTATTGGCCAGATGATCTTCAAATTTCTTTACCGCTTCCTTCATCTGATCTTCAGACAAAACGGGAGTAACAATGAAAACGGTTTCGTACTGATTCATAATTTACTGATAATTAATGATTTAATAGTTTTATTACTTGCTTCGAAAAGCGAGTGCAAAAATAAGGTTTTTTCTTTAAAAAACAAGGGGTTACATGAATTTTTTTAAAAATTCAAACTCACTCCAAGGCCATTGCTCGTAGGGCCGAAACTCAACGATGCGGTTGACTTGCCTGCGCATGACTTGTTGTAAACCTCATGCGAAGTGTTTCTCTTCGTGCAACCCATGATGAAAAACGGAATTGACGAGGCTCCTATGGCGATGCCGACAATACTAAAGGTGACATTCTGTGTGGCTATTGTTCCAAATACGGAGACTCCATAACCCGCGCCCGCCAAAATCCATCCGAGGTTTCTCAGTTTGGTTCCTTTCCGATAGTGATCATAGGCTTGGGGACAAGTGCTTTGGATGAATTCGAGATACTCACCCTTGTCCATCACCTCGCCATTGAGGTAGTATTTTTTCTTGTTTTCGGTGATTTGGTTGTTCTTAATGGGAGTTTGGGCAACGGGCGTGACAGTTGGCTTTTGCTGCTGTTCCTTGGTTTCAGTTTTAACGCCAAACAGGTTTTTCGAAAGCGTTTCGCATCCCTTTTGAATTTCTTGGGCTGAAGTGCCCATGAGTACGTTGTCAGATATTTCCGTTTTAGCGGTCTCCACATTCAGGATCTTAGCCGTAACATAGATGTTTTTTTCATCAAACTTCACAGCCTCTGAAACAAGGATGTAGTCGGCTCCTGAAAGCTCTCCCAATCGCTTGATTTGAGCGTCGTTGACCATACCGGTGCGTTGGAAACTTTGCTCGCCCATGATTTGTGACATGTCAACACGGTCATAACCTTCATAACCTTGCGTTTGAGAGATGGCTTTGGTTAAGCTGCTTCGAACCATGATTTCGACGGCGTAGGGCACATTGTCCTCCTTGTCAACAGTCTCAAGGATGGCCACCTTCTTGTTCTGGGCGGTGGCTACCAAGGCTGTGATTAATAGGACGATGGAAATAACTAATCTCTTCATGTTTTGCTAATTAGAAATTCAAACTCATACCAACACCGTTCCCCGTGGGACCGAAGCTCAATGTTGCCGTTGCCTTGTCGGAACAATATTGGTTATAGATGTTGTAGGCGTTATTTTTGAGTTTTTTACCAGAAGTGAAGAATGGAATGGAAATGACGGCTAAAGGAGTGGCACCAAACATAGCTCCTAACAAAGCACCTCCTCCAACAAAATCAAAAATATCAATTTGCCTAGCCTGAATTGCTGCTACAATTCCACCTACAACAGCACCTGTTATTACTATGCCACCTCCAATGGTCAAAAGTGTTCTTCCCGTTTTCCTTTTTTTGCATCCTCTTTGGTATTCTTTCCACGCTTGAGGACAACTTTCCAACAATTTCTCAAATTGTTCATCATCGAGAATTTTACCGTTATGATAATAGAAAAACTTGTCATAGGTGATTGTTCCTCCTAAGCTTGTTTGGAGTGGAGGGTTTGCAACATCGGGCTTAGGTTGAACCGTTGACTTAGGAAATGTTGTGTTGGTCATGGAATCACGCGATAACAAGACGTTGGCCAGTTCGGCACACGAATCCTTGATGTCGGTGGGCGTGGCTTTGCAGAGTTTTTCAGCCGTTTTCACAAACCTTCCCGTCTCCACGTCGAGCAGCTTGGCGAGGATGTAGAAATCGTTCTTCTCAGCCGAAGCTTCAGTGACAAGCACATACTGAACTCCAGCCATTTGGCCGATCTTGGTGATCTGGTTTTCGTTGACGGCACCTGAGCGTTGGAAAGTTTGTTCCTTCATGATCACGTCGAATGCGGCACGGTCGTAACCTTCAAATCCGGGAGCGTTCGAAACGGCAGTTTCCATGCCGCCACGAACCATATTGCTTTGGAAACTCGTTACACTTTCGTTGGTTTTGGTCTCCATAACGGCCACCTTCTTGTTTTGGGCGGTGGCGGCTAATGTAAATGTCAAAATGACGATGGATAAAAGAAGCCTTTTCATGTTGCTGTGTTAAAAACTATATCCAATGTTGAAAACAAAAGCGGTTCCCCTGCTTTCAGATATGGTCTGTGTAACGCCATAATATTCATAGGTACTGCTATCAGAAGTGGTAATATAATTTCCAAACAGGTACAATCCGTTTTTGAACTTATAGCCAAATCGGAAGCTGTTTCCGGCATTTTCATAGGCAATAGCTTTTCCTCCACCGAGATAAATGGATCCGCTTTTGTTGAAATTGAATAGTAAAAGTAATCCCATCTCACCGTCAGGGGACGAATTTCCTAATTCATATCCGCCGGTAAGGTAACCGCCAACATTGATATACCTTCCAATGGGGAACGCAAGGTCGAAACCAGCTGTAAATATCGGACCTAGATAATCATTGTCTGAGAAACCATAATAGTCATTGTAGCTATATTCTGAATAGTTTCCCCAACCCGCTCCGACATTCAAGCCGACGAACCAGCGCGGTTTTCTTTTGATAGTCGCTTGCTGTTCTTTCGTTGGAGTGGTTGATGGAGTAGGTGCGGGGGTGACAACCGGTTTTGGATTCTCAGGCTTCGCCGTGGTCTCCTCCGGTTTCTTTTCGGGCTGCTTTTCATCCTGTTTGTTGCCCGAGACGCGATTCCAAATACCTGAAATGAATGAGCCTCTCTGACTTGTTCCAAACAAGCGCATTGCCAAGGCTTCACAACCTTTTTGGATTTCCTTGGCACCAGTACCCATAAGTTCGTTCTCGGCCCCTAATGCTTGGGCGGTTTCCACATTGAGGATGGTTGCCGTGACAAAAATGTTTGATCCATCAAACTTGACGGCTTCAGAAACAAGGATATAGTCCGCTCCACACATCTCGCCCAATCGTTTGATTTGCTCCTCATTGACCAAGCCGGTGCGCTGAAAATCCTGTTCACCCATGATTTGCGACATGTTTACACGGTCGTATCCTTCAAATCCGGGCGTGCTGGAGATGGCCTTGGTCAGGTTGCTTCGCACCATGAGCTCCACTGAATAATCCACATTGCCCTCTTTGTCGATGGTTTCAAGGATGGCCACCTTCTTGTTTTGGGCGACAGCCATCAAGGAAAATAAGCTGATGAATAATATAATAGGTATCTTTTTCATATCAGTGGAAATTGGAATTCAATTGTTATTCGGAGAAAGCTCTGATAGCCCTAACTTTGACGTTGGTTTTCTTGGTCTCGGTATACACAGTGCCGCCGTCGTTGATGTTCATGGCCTCTTTTTTGTCGTGTTCAGTGCTGGTCCAATACCATCCGTTTAATTTGGCACCGAGTGAATTCAATTGGTTGAAGATGACGGTGCCGACTTGTGCCGATGTCATCAGGTAATACAATTCTCCTGCACTCGGCAGATACCATCCTTGGCCTAACATGGTGCACCAGTTGGCGGCAATTGCATCCGATCCCAAGGCTTGTTGGATGATTCTTGTGTTGTTGCTGCCTTGGCCGTAAATGAAATCATGGTCGTTTTCTTCGTGATTCTCAAGCGCAGAAAGGTCGTCGGGCCGACGGCTGTCATCCCAACGCATTTCTTGCTCTACGAGCGACACGGCCAATCCTTTTCCTGCATCATCCAAATAAAACACTACGCCCTGAGTGCCATCGGGGAAGGTGATCAAATCGCCGACAGCGGTTTTCCCGATTTGTGTGCTGGCGGGGGTGAAAACGGTTTGTGGCTGTGCTTGCGGCTGGGTTTTATCAGTCTTCTTTGGAGTCTCTTTCGGCTTTGAAGGAGTTGACGCAGTGGTGTTGTCGGGCAATCCTAAAAGTCTGTTGGACAGTGATTCGCATCCGTGTTGGATGTCGGATGCCGTGATGGCCATGAGGGCGTTTTCGGCTCCAACGGTTTGGGCTGTTTCCACATTAAGAATCGTTGCCGTGACAAATATGTTTGATGCATCAACCTTAGCGGCTTCTGATACTACGATGTAATCGGCACCGCAAATCTCACCCAACCGTTTGATCTGTTCCTCGTTGACCATGCCGGTACGCTGGAAATCCTGCTCTCCCATGATTTGCGACATGTTCACACGGTCATAACCTTCGTAACCGGGAGTGTTGGAAATGGCTTTGGTCAAGTTGCTGCGTACCATGAGCTTGACCGAATAGGATACAGTGCCTTCCTTGTCAATGGTTTCAAGAATGGCAATCTTCTTTACTTGTGACGATGCTGACAAGGCCAAAAGCGACAACGTTATTAATAGTAAAAATCTTCTCATAGTTTGATATTCTCTTTCAATAATTTACTAATACTTTTGCTGATTTTCTTATATCCTTCGCGTCCAGCTTCGCTGTAACCCAATGTATGCCCTCCTTTTTCCGATATCTCATCTTCGAAGATGCGTTGTTTTGTGGCCACCTTGTCGATGGCTATGGTCGCGTCAACGAAGGCGAAATAGGCGGCACCTCCGGCATTCTTGATGGTGTTGTGTTCACGTGCTTTTGCATTAATGTTTATCACGTAATCGGCTGAATTGGGATCGTCAACAAAACTGCATCCCGAGGTGGAAAGCTCGCCCTTGATCTCATTCGCCAGCTTGGGGTAATTCTTTCCGAAATTATCGGCCTTGCAAACCACACAATAGGTGATGCTGTGTTCCAAATCGGAAACCATCAATTTTACGGTCTGCTCCAATTGGTTCACCTGTTCAAGGTATTTCTGGATGTTGGTGTCATCCATCCCGAATACATTGAGCCAAAAGAAGTTTTTGCCGACTTCCTCGAAGCTTGGCAAGAAGCCCGTTAACTCGTCTTTGGCCTTCGACTTGAAACCTTTGTCGAAATAGTTGTCGGCAATGGTGATGGTGCTGTTTGCCCTGCTGACGAACATCTTTATCTCGTTTTCATAGAACTTGCAAGCATCTTCCTTGTTGATGTAAACGATTACGTATTGCTCGCCTGTCGAAGGATCAAGATAGCTTTTCGACTCGGCTAGTTGCATGTCAACGTCGGTTGAGGATTGGCGCACGGAGGCATATTCGATGTTGGTTTTCCCATTCACAACATTCTTGTTGATCTGGTTCACCTCCTCAACCTTTACTTGTATTTGTTTTGAAAGATTGGCGCGAGCCTGGTCCAAAAGGTCGCTCTTGAACTTGGCATTATTGATCTTTTCGTTGTTTTGACCGCTTTCAACGTCATGGAAATAGCCCTCTGTGGTATAACACTTCCATTGCGATGGACAGTCTTGGGCTTGGACTGCCATACACATGATGATCAAAAAAGCTATGGTAAAGAGTTTTTTCATGGTATTATTTTTGGACCGCAATCACGATGTTTTTGTTCGTTTCAATGAATTGTTGGAGATCGTCGCCGCTGAGGTCGGAAGGTTGGAAACTGCCTGCCGAGTTGAGTAACTGATTGAAGCGATCGCCTCGGATGCCAACTTTTGCGGTTACGGAATACATTTTGGTCGTCGGGTTGTATTCCACCTTCGTTTCACTCATGGGCTCGCAGGCGTTTTGGACGCTGGCGCTCACTTGGTTCCAATGTGACTGGATGGCTTTTTGAACCGCTCCGTTGTTGGCTATCGTGCCTCGTTCTGTCTTTGCTGTCACGATGTTGTTGATGATGCGTGAAACAGTGGCTCGAGCTTCCAATTCGGCCATTTCAATGGCAGTCTGCTTGTCATCGGCAATGGCATTCCCTGAATACCACTTAACCGCCCTTTTTACGATCTTTGTGCCGTCTTCGCTAAGCGACTCCACCATCTCGACACCGGAAGTCTCTTCCCATGAAAGGTTGACGCTCTCTCCTTCAACGTTCCTGACCGTTGTGGCTGGTTCAACAACATTTTTTTTGCTTCCACAGGAGGCAAAAGCTAAGATGGCAGTTAAGGCGATACCGCCCAATAGTAAACAGGTCCTCATGAGACAATTGCTTTAAGAAAACGCAAAGTTAGAATGTTTTTTTCAGATAAGCAAAGGCTGGGGTTTATTTTTGCTTGTAGATGTCTTTCAATCCCATCTTGGTCCATTCGGTTGGCTTCAACTTGCTATCCGTCATGGTGGCGTCAAGGGTGGTGACGCGACCCGCCAGGGCTTGCTCGACGAAACCGCAGAAGAGATCCACGGAACCGGGCAACCATGAGGCGACTTCGTGGCCGATGCCCTCGAAACGGATGATCCAATGGGGGATGCCTTGCTTGCCCATGGCCTTGGCAACTTTGCTTGAGCCATAGAGCTTGGCATGGAATGGCAACCCGAAGCTTTTGTAGGTCACTATCTTGTCCTTGGTGCCATGCATCAACATGGTGGGTGCGGGAGGGGTATTGTATTTCAACTCGCATTTGCGGCACATCACACCGCCCGAATAAGGCACCACGGCGGCAGGCTTCCAACCTTTGGGCAATGCCGAGGCCTGAATCCAGCCGTTGGCACGACAAAAGTCCATGTCCAACACGGTGATGGCACCTGCTGAACAGCCCGTCAACACGAGTCTCGAGGTGTCGATGTCCAAGTCCGCTTGATGTTCGCAAATCCATGCGATGGCCGCTGAGCAGTCTTCCACAGCAATGTCGATGCAATACTGAAAGAGATCGTCGATCTTGAATAAGCCTTGGTTCTTTTCAACCATTTCTTTGTTTTTCAAACCGAGACGATAGTCGATGCAAATCACCGTGAAACCACGCTCCGTCAGCAACTCGGCAGTCTGGCGCATCAACTTGTCATCGCGTGTCCCAACAACAAATCCGCCGCCGAACACGGAGACCACTGCTGCTTTGTCGGCTCTTGGCACAGCAGGACGGTAAACGTCAAGGTAAAGGGTTGAGTCGCGCTCCACAAAGGGGTAAGTGGTCTTTTCCTGAGCCGTCAGGGTCAAGTCGAACAGCAATAAAAAAACTATGTACAGAAAGGATCTTGCTTTCATATTAATGGTGCGTATTGTTGATCATTTGCTCAAGCATAAATTTTGCCGCATGGCCGTCGCCGAAGATCTCAGGGAAATTGACGGGCGGCTGTTGCAGATAGTGTCGGCTGGCCTTCAGGATCTTCTCCTTGTCGGCATCCACCAAGGTGGCGGCACCGGTTTCAACGATCTCTACCCACTCGGTCTCAGGCCTCATGATGACACAGGGTTTCTTGAAGAAATAGGATTCTTTCTGAACCCCGCCGGAGTCGGTCATCACCAGGCTGGCGTGTTTCTCGAGTTGGATCATCTCCAGGAACGAAACGGGTTCGATCACCATGACGTTGTCGGGATGGTAATCCGCCGCATGTTTGCGCGTTCTCGGATGCATGGGCAGCACGACGGTGATCTCTTTCGAGAGTTCCGAAAAAGCTTCCAAAATGGCGCTTAACCGATCTGGATTGTCAGTGTTGCTGTCGCGGTGCAAGGTGGCTAGGACGTAAGGCTTTCCGGCTAATCCGAGGCGTTTCAGGACGTCGGCTTTTTGGTCGGCGATCGTTGAAAAATGCAAGCTGTTGTCATACATGATGTCGCCGCAATGGAACACCTTGGGGTTGTCGATCGTGTAAGGCTCTTCGTTATCCATGGGGAAGCCTTCGCGGGCAAGGTTCTCGTAGCCTGCGAGGGTAGGGGTGAAGAGCAGGGTGGAGCAGTGGTCGCACACGATGCGGTTGATCTCCTCAGGCATGCTCTTGTTGAACGACCGCAGTCCTGCCTCGATGTGGACGATGAGCACGTGGATCTTTGAAGCGGCCACGGCACCGGCCAAAGTGGAGTTGGTGTCACCGTAAAGCACAAGATAATCGGGCTTCTCGGCCAAAAGGATGCCTTCGATCCCTTCGATCATCTTGGCGGTCTGTACGCCGTGACTGGCCGATCCGACTTGCAGGTTGTAATCGGGTTTCGGGATGCCCAACTCGTCGAAAAACACCTGCGACATGTTGGTGTCGTAATGTTGTCCGGTGTGGACGATGACCTCCTTGATGCTGTTGGCATAATGGCTCCTGATGGCTCGGCTCAGTGCCGCCGCCTTGATGATCTGCGGCCTTGCGCCTATGATGGTGACAATTTTCATCTTTTTAATTCATTAAGCCGTTTTCGGCGAAGCTAAAATACGAATTTTCTCCGATAATGAGATGGTCAACGACCTGAATGTCCAATATTTTTCCGGCAGCTACGATTTTCCGGGTCAGCTGCTTGTCGTCAGCACTGGGTTTGGCGACGCCTGAAGGGTGGTTGTGACATACCATGATGGCCGTGGCTTCCTTCAACAGGGCTTTTTTGAAGATCACCTTGGGATCGGCCAGGGTGGCGGTGATGCCACCAGTGCTGATTCGTTCCATTTTGATGATCTTGTTGCCTTGGTTGAGGTAAGCCACCATGAAATGCTCTTTGGTGGGGTCGTCGATAAGTGTGAGGAAACTCTCGTAAGCCTCTCGGCTGTTGCCGATGGTGCGGCGTTCCTCGGGCGAGGTGATGCTCCAGCGGCGGCCAAGCTCCAATGCGGCCATGATGCTGACGGCCTTGGCCGTGCCGATGCCTTTGTGTTGCTTCAGCTCGTCGATACTGAGTTTCGAAAGGTCATAAAGGTTGTCGCCGACGGCACTGAGCACGTCTCTGGCCAGCTCTACGGCCGACTGTCCGTCAGGCCCCGACCCGATGAGGACGGCAATCAGCTCGGCGTTGCTTAGCGCGCCCTTGCCTTTGGCGATCATCTTTTCCCGAGGACGGTCGTCGATGGCCCATTGCTTGATGGTTTTGCGTTCGTTGATGGTCATAGCAAAAAAACCTCCCCTAATAGCTAGAGGAGGTCAACATTATGATGAAAAAACTCTTATTAAGCCAACTTGGCAGTGTACTTCGTGAGCTTTGACTTCAGGTTACCGGCCTTGTTCTTGTGGATGATGCCACGCTTGGCAACCTTGTCGATGATGGAATACATCTTAGGCAGCTGGTTCTCAGCCTCTGATTTGTCGGTAATGGTTCTGAATTTTCTGACCTCGTTACGCATCGACTTGGCGTAGTAACGGTTGTGCAGACGTCTCTTTTCGGTTTGACGAATTCTCTTGAGTGAAGATTTGTGATTTGCCATTTCTTAATATTATCTTTTTGTTTCTTCTTCCGTTAATTGGGCTGCAAAATTACAACTTTTCTTGAAACTAACAATTATTTCTTTGAATTTTTTTTGAAAGTCCTCGCAATGACGAGCTAAATGTCATCTTATCCTCATTATCCCTATTCAATATCTCATCAAGCGTCATCTCAACAAAAGTGTTTTTCTCCAACCCTTCCCCTTGGATTTGAATGGGGACGTAGTTTTCACCGTATCCTCTTGCCCAACCCTTTGAGTCAATACGTTCGATCAACAAGCGTTGTATCCGGCCTTTCATCATCTCGAAATACTTGAGCTTGTTTTCCAAAGAGATTGCTCTCATCACTTCGCTTCTCTGGGTTTTGACAATCTCTGGCACTTGATCGGGCATGGCCGCCGCCTTGGTGCCGGTGCGTTTCGAGTATTTGAAGGTATGGATGTGGCTGAAGCCGATTTCACGTGCAAAATCGCAACTTTCTTTGAAAGTCTCCTCGGTCTCGCCAGGGAATCCCACGATGATGTCAGTGGTCAGGTTGAAATCTGGTCGGAACGCCTTGATGCGTTGGCACATCTCGCGGAACTGGGCTGCGGTATAGAATCGGTGCATGCGTTTCAAGGTGTCTTCCGATCCGCTTTGCAGACAGATGTGCATGTGCGGGGCGAGTTTTTCGTGTTGGAACAGCTCCAAGAACCTATCGCTAAATTGGTCGGGTTCGATGGAGGAGATTCTCACTCGGAAGTCACCTTTTATATTAATGATGTGTTCGACCAAAGTTTCAAAGTTGGTGTCACCATCATGGTATCGTCCCATGTTGACGCCTGTAAGCACCACTTCCTTGAAGCCGTGATCCACTACGCTTTGGATGTTTTCGTAGATGTCTTTCGCGGGACGACTGGTAGATCTTCCCCTCACCATCGGGATGATGCAATAGGAACAGAAATTGTTGCATCCGTCGTGGATCTTGATGAGGCTACGAGTATGGAAAGTATCGTATGCCGGTTGGTAGCTAAATAGGTCGCGGTCGTAACCCTCGGGGTCGCTATGGCCTTTCTTGAAATGCTCATCCACAATGTCGAAGATGGCCGCTTTGCGCTCGTTGTCAATGACATAATCGGCTACGCCTTCTTCAATTAATTCCGCCTTGCGGTGGTTGACCATGCATCCGGTGACCACCACCAACGCCTCGGGATTCTTCCTCCTGATTTGATGGATCGCCTGCCTGCACTTCTGGTCGCTGGTGTTGGTGACGGTGCAGGTGTTCACCACAAATACATCGACTTCCCCGCTGTCCACAACATCATAACCCTCCTTCTTGAACCTTGATGCCAACGCATCGGTCTCAAAGAGGTTCACTCGGCAGCCTAATGTCTTGAACGCGATGGTGGTCATGCCAACTCTCCTTCAATCGACAGTGCCGAAGCCGAAGTGACCTTCACATTAACAATCTGCCCAATCAAGCTTTCGTCCTTGGAAGCAAACCGAATGACGATCTTGCCCTCAGTGTGGCCGGTGAGGTAGCCGTTCTTTCGGTCGAAGTCCTCAACGAGCATCTTCACGGTGGTGCCGACCAAAGCCTTGTTATATATTAAGGAGTGCTTCATCAGCTCTTCGGTGAGGCGATGGTAACGCTGGCGTTTCACTTCCTTGGGTACGTCGTCTTCCCACTTGGAGGCCACGGCACCTTCACGCACGCTGTATTGGGCAATGTAAGCCATGTTGTATTTGAACTCTTCCATGGCCTTGCGGGTGTTCTCAAACTCCTCTTCGCTTTCATGGGTGAATCCCACGATGATGTCGGTGAAGATGGTAGCCGTAGGAAGCACCCTGCGAATGGTCTGGATGATGTGGCGGTAACGCTCCAGGTTATGGTGCCGGTTCATGCGTTGCAGCATCACGTCGTCGCCCGACTGGATGGGGATGTGGATCTGCTTGGCGAGGCAGTCGTATTGACTCATGACTTCGATGATCTCATCCTCCATGTCGCGTGGGTGAGGGGCGGTGTAATATACCCAAAACTCCTTGCCTGAAGCCTTGCCGTATTCACCAATGCGTCTCAGCAATTCAGCGAAGTTGATCTCCTCGCCTTTCTTGTCCAAGCCGTACGAATTGACGTTCTGTCCCAACAGGGTGATGCTTTTGTAGTCCTTTTCCACCAATTCTTTCACCTCGTCCAAAATCTCTTCGGATGGTCTGGAAACCTCTCTGCCTCTGGTGTAAGGCACGGCGCAATAGGTGCAGAAATTGTTGCAGCCGTTCTGGATAGGGATGTAGGCCTCGAATTTGGAAGCACGCAAGGGGTTGATCTCCCAGAAAGGCTCCATGTTGATGGAAGGATTCACCTCTTTCATCGGGGTTACCACGCCGTATTGGCGAATCATCTCCGGCAACTGGGGCAGCTCATTCATGGTGAACACCAGGTCGAACAGCTTCAGGAAACGCACTCGGTCGGCGGGCAGGATACAACCCGAAACAAAAGTGATCACGTTTTGGCGGTTCTTCATGGCGTTCCATTTCTCGATGCGGCCATACACCTTGTCGATGCCTTTCTGACGCACCGAGCAGGCGACGATGCCTAGGATATTGGCTTCCTCTTCGTTGTCGGTAGGCTCGTAACCCATCTGTTGCAACACGGTACGTACGCGCTCCGTGTCGCTGAGGTTCATCTGGCATCCGAAGGGGAGGAGAAAATATTTCATAATTGAGAATTGAGATTTTAGAATTTAGAGGGAGGTGCATCCCGTAGGGATGCTAGCTCTGTAGAACCAGGGTGCAAAAATAGCAAATTTTGTTCAGCTGTAGATCAATTTGACAATATCCCTCACGATCTCGCTGTCCTGGTTAATATGAGGTGCCTCTTTGGTGCTGCATCCTTTTAATAGCCTTTCCGCTTTACCAATCATCTCTGTGTCAAGGCAATCCGAAGCAATCTGAAGATCCATGATAATGGAATTGACCTCATCTACTTTCAGGTCGATCTCAACGCCGCCCCAGCTGAAACGGGCTTTCTTGGTAGTCTTGAATTGTTCCCAGCGACCAAAGAGGAACTCGTGTGATGAGATTTTCTCGTAGATGCGCTGGGTTTCCGGCATCTTAGCGATTTCATCGAAGCTGAGCATGGATGCCTTGCCCCCGTAAACCTTCTCAAACGATTGGATTAGCGGCGTGACGATGTTCTCTGAGGTGATGTCGGCCAATTCCGAGAGGTTCACCACCCGGCTGGCCACGCTCTTCACCCCGTTTTTCAACAGCTTGGCCTTGTCAACGATAAGGTAGCGTTGCATCATCTCGCCATCGGTCTTTATTAATATGGTGCCATGATGCAGATTGTTCACGGTGCCTTTCGCAAAAGCGTTGCCTGAGAACTTCCGGCCTTGGCAGGTGAGGTCGTTGCGACCAGAGATCTCCGCTTCCAGACCAAAATGTTTCAGTGCTTTCTGGATGACGGACTGCTGTTTCCGAACGTCGTAGTCGCTCTTGTCTGCTATAAATGAGAAGTTGAGGTTGCCGAGGTCGTGATACACCGCACCGCCACCTGTGCCGCGTCGCATTAGATAACCGCCATCTTCCAAAAGCTGTTTGACGTTACATTCCGCATAGGGGTTCTGGTTGTACCCGATGACCACTGTCCTTTGGTTTTTCCAAAGATACATGGTAATTATGCCTTCTTCTTGACAATCTGTAAGATACTGCTCTACAGCTCGGTTGAGGAAGGGGTTGTTTTGGTTGCTGATGACGACTTGAAGCTGTTTCATGGCGCAAAGATAATAAAAAAGCCCGCTGTGTGGCGGGCTTGTAGTCTCTCCGGGATTTGAACCCGAGTTACCAGGATGAAAACCTGACGTCCTGACCAGACTAGACGAAGAGACCATCCATCAAACGAACCATAAGGTTTCGATTTGACGCTGCAAAATTAGACATTTTTTTCTTACCCACAACAATTTGGGGCAAAAAATTTTATTCGATGGTAAATGAAACTTGTAACTGCTTGCTTTTCAGCGACTCAATTGGTGCCTGATATAGGAAGTTCTCTGTTTCCTTGGAGACCTTCAAGATGTCTAACATCCCGAATCCCATCTTGATCTCCATGCCTACCTTGAACCACTGGTTGTAAATGTCGAAACCAACACCAAATTCCAAAGCAAAATCGAAACGTTTGGGTATTAAAAATTGCGGGTTGGATTTGTCTTCTTGCTGGGAATTGGTGACGTTCCCTCCTTGGGGGCTGGAGCCATTTTCTTCGGTTTCATTTTGCCGCGAAACCAAATATAATTTGGGATTTACACCGGCAAACAGATAGGCTCCAATGTTGTTGTACCGCTTTGACCTGTATTTGATGTGAACGGGGAACTCAAGATAGGTGGCCAAATCGTCTCTTGAGGTAACTCTTTGGGTAACTGTGTCATTTCCATTTACTGTGAGAATATGCCCGTTAATATCATACATGTCAACGTCGTAATAGACTTGTCGCGAGTTAAGACTCAGTGTCGGAATGAAACGAAAGTTAAAGTATCGCCCGAGCCTCAAGTCCCCAACAAACCCTATTGAAAAACCAGGATTTTTGGTTATTCTTCTGGTCTCAACATTCCGAATCTGATGGTACGAATATTCACTTTCGGAATAGGGATCCATGCCGTTTGCCAATGACGGCTGGGGAAGCAGGTTGTCCTGCTTCATGTACTTCTGGTTTTGATAATCTTCCTTCAGGTTCAAGGAATAGTCCATAAAGTTCAAGCCAAGTTGAAAACCCCAATGATACGGCGCTTCTTCATATTGTTGGAGATAAATCACCTTGCGCCCTTGGGCTTGAATCTTTAAAACACAAGTTGCTGAAAATGCTAGAATTAATATAAAGGTCAGGGCTTTTTTCACGATTCAAAATTTGTTTGTTCTAACGTGTATATAGGTTGCTTTATTGTAAAACAGCGGCCTTTTTTTGTACATGGCCTGAATATAAGGTGGCGATGCCTCCACAAAATGCCTTGCTGCCGACATCGGTAATACCGTGGTTTTTGAGCATCTGACAAAACTCGCTGTACTCGGGGAAGGCCTCGATGGAAGCGGGAAGATAGCTGTACGCCGATTGATGTTTCGAGAACGCCCGACCGATCCTTGGAAGAACGTGCCTTGAATAGCACCGATAGGGCCTTTTTACAAGACTCTTCTGGGGATGCGAGAACTCCAGGATGGCAACCAATCCATCGTTTTTCACAACCCTCGACATCTCCTGCAGGCCGGCTTCGAGGTGCTCGAAATTGCGCACTCCAAAGGCCACCGTGACGGCATCGAAACTGTTGTCGGAAAAAGGAAGATGGGTAGCGTCGGCAGTCATTAGCCTGATGCGTCGGTCCAATTTCCTTTTGGTGATTTTTTGCCTGCCGATCTCAAGCATCTTTTCAGAGAGATCCACCCCCGTGATGCTTGCCGACGGATTGTCTTTTGCCATGCGGATGGCGAGGTCGGCCGTGCCGGTGGCCACGTCGAGGATGGCCGTGGGGTGGCTTTGGGTAACCAATCGTGAGGTTTTGCGCCTCCAGATCCTGTCGATCTGGAACGAGAGCAAATGGTTCAGGAAATCGTATCGGGGCGAGATGTCGTCAAACATCTCGGTGACGGACTGCTGATCATTCATGATAGATGCGCTTGACCTCTTGGACCAGCTTTTCTTTGTTGATGGGAACCACGCCGACCTCCTCGCATACCAGTCCTCCGGCAATGTTCGACAAGCCTGCAATGGTCGGTGCGTCAGCTTTTAAGGCCAAGCTTAGGGCGGCCACGCTGAGCACGGTGTCGCCGGCACCTGACACGTCCATGATGTTTCGCGGATGTGCGGGAAGATGGGTGAAAATGCCGTCATGCAGGATCATCACGCCTTGTTCGGAAAGCGTCACCATCAGGTATTGGCAATGCAGCTTCTTTTGGAGCGTTTCGGCCGCTTGGCGAAGCCCGTCGATGGTCTCGGCGGTCACGCCGAGACCATCGCGAAGCTCTTTGGCATTGGGCTTGAAGAGGGTCACGCCTTCATAGGCGAAGAAGTTCTTCTTTTTGGGATCAACGGCCACGGGGATGCCCCTCTTTTGAGCCTTGGCAACGATGGATTGGATCATCTTTTCCGTCAAGACGCCTTTGTTGTAGTCCTGAAGGATGATGACATCGAAATGCTCTTTGTTGAGTGCCGCTTCGATGACTTTCCATAACCTTCGGCGCTCCTCTTCGGTAAGGTCGAAGGTGTCTTCTTCGTCCATGCGGAGCACCTGCTTGTCGCCGTTAAAGATGCGGTGCTTGACAGTGGTGCAACGGGTTTGGCTATAAGTGAGGCAACTGGTGTCGAGCCCTGCTTCCTCCATAATAAGGGCGAGCACCTCGCCGTTTCCGTCGTTCCCAATCACGGAACAAAGGATAGGTGTCGCTCCCAACGCCTTGAGGTTGAGTGCCACGTTGGCGGCACCGCCAAGGCGTGCGGATCGGCTCTTCAGGTTGACGATGGGCACAGGCGCCTCGGGCGACATCCGCTCGATCACGCCTTTCGAATAGACGTCGATCATCACGTCGCCAACTACGAGTGCCTTCAACCCATTAAAATCCTCTAACAGCCCCGTCATTCCGTCTTCTTGCTTCTTTAATGAAGCTTCTTCAAAGCTTCTTTAATTCTCTTTACTGCCTCAACGAGCTTGTCCTCCGAGGTGGCATACGACAGGCGGATGCAGTCGTCGTTGCCGAAGGCGTTACCGGCCACGCAAGCCACATGGGCGTTGTAGAGCAGCCACATGCAGAGGTCGTCGCTACCCTTGATGACGGTCTCGCCATCAGTCTTGCCGTAGAACGACTTCATCTCTGGGAATACGTAGAAGGCACCGGCGGGGGTGTTGCACTTCACGCCAGGAATCTCGTTCAGCAGCTTCACGAAGGTGTCGCGGCGATGACGGAAGGCCTTCAGCATTTCCTGAATCTCGGTGGAGTTCTCGGGGCTGAGTTCCATAGCCTTGGCAGCGGCGGCTTGTGCGATGGTGCAGATGCCGGAGGTGATCTGTCCCTGGATCTTGTTGGTGGCCTTCACGATGGCTTGGGGAGCGGCGATGTAGCCAATGCGCCAGCCGGTCATGGCATAGCCTTTAGCCACGCCGTTCACAAGCACCAGACGATCCTTCAGGAACTCGAACTGGCCCATGCTCTCATGCTTCTGTTCGTATTGGATGAACTCATAAATCTCATCGGAGATGATGATGATGTTCGGGTATTTTCTCAGCACCTCGGCAATGGCGGTCAATTCAGCCTTGGTGAACACTGAACCGCTGGGGTTGCAGGGGGTGTTGAGCATGAAGACCTTGGTCTTCGGGGTGATGGCTTTCTCGAGCTGTTCAGCGGTGATCTTGAAGTCATGGGCGATGTCGCTCTTGATGATGACGGGAACGCCGCCTGCCAGCTTCACCATCTCAGGGTAGGAGACCCAGAACGGGGCAGGGATGATGACCTCGTCGCCGTCGTTCACGACAGCCAGAAGCACGTTGTTGATGGCTTGCTTGGCGCCATTCGAGACGAGGATGTCAGTCTCCTTATAATCCAGTCCGTTGTCGCGTTTCAGCTTGTTGGCGATGGCCTTGCGCAAGGCGGGAGTGCCAGGGACGGGCGGGTAATGGGTGTCGTTGTTGTTGATGGCGTCAACACCGGCTTGCTTGGCCGATTCGGGGGTGTTGAAGTCGGGTTCGCCGATGCTCAGGCTGATGACGTCGATGCCTTGGGCCTTCAGCTCGCGGCTCTTGTTGGTCATGGCCAAAGTGGCTGATTCGGCCATGTTCAATACTCTGTTCGAAAGGATGATTTCGCTCATGATCATATTATTAGAAGTTATAAATCTCAATATTAGACTGCAAAAATACAAAATTCTTCCTTCTGACTTCTTCCTTCTGACTTCTTTTTGTATCTTTGCCCAAAATCTGAAAAACATGGGTTTCTTTTTCAATAGAAAACTGAGGTTGAAAGAGCTGGAGATGCGGATGAAAGCCAAGACGGAGCTTCGTGTAGTGATCGCCAAAATGGTCACACCTCTCAAGATCCAGGCCTGCGAACGCTTCTTACTCTTCCTTGAACGCTCACAGTTGCCGGTGCTGGTCAAACGCATCTATACCCCCAACATGGCAAAGGAGGTCTTCCACATCTCCCTGTTGCAGAGCATCGAGGAGGAGTTTGAACATAATTTGGCACAACAGCTCTACGTCAGCGAAGCAGCCTGGACGGCCGTGAAAAACGCCAAGGAAGAGCTGGTGAACCAAATCAACACCACATTCGATAAGACTGACGATGGCACGGATGTTGCATTGGTCGCCCAAGCACTGGTGGCCTTGCCCAATCCGTTTATCGACCAAGCCATCGTCGTGTTGAAAAAGGAATTTAACGAGATATAAACCATTGGTAATGAAGTTTTTAGCATCACAAATAGCGGCCTTGCTCAATGGCACGGTGGAAGGCAATCCAAATCAGGAAGTGTGGAACGTGGCCAAGATTGAGGAAGGTGCGCCTGGCATGTTGAGTTTTTTGGCCAACCCGAAATACATCCCCTACGTCTATGAAACCAAATCGTCGGTGGTGATTGTCAACAAGGACTTTGTGGCCGACAAGCCCATCGCCGCCACCTTGATCCGTGTGGACGATGCCTATGCCTCGTTTGCCAAGCTGCTGGCTTTTTACGACCAGATGTCGCAGGACAAAAAAGGTGTCTCGTCGTTGGCTTTCGTCTCGCCAAGCGCCAAATGCGGCAAGGATGTCTATCTAGGCGAGTTTGCCTTCGTGGGGGAGAACGTTGCCATCGGCAACAACGTGAAGATCTATCCCCAGGCTTATATCGGCGACGGCTGTGTCATCGGCGACAACACCACGGTTTATGCGGGTGTGAAGCTCTATCGCAACACTGAGGTGGGCCAACGCTGCATCATCCATGCCGGTGCCGTGATCGGTGCAGACGGATTCGGCTTTGCTCCACAGGAAGACGGCCACTATGAGAAGATTCCGCAAGTGGGCAATGTGGTCATCGATGACGATGTAGAAATCGGAGCCAACACCACCATCGACCGCTCCACGATGGGTTCCACAAGAGTCCACAAAGGCGTGAAGCTCGATAATCTTGTACATTTGGCCCATAACGTCGAAGTCGGCGAAAACTCGGCGCTGGCAGCCCAGGTGGGTGTCAGCGGATCCACGCATCTGGGAAGGAATTGCGTTGTGGGCGGACAGACAGGTTTCGTCGGTCACCTGCATATCGCCGACGGCTCCAAGTTTGGCGGTCAATGCGGAGTCATGGGCAGCATCAAGGAGAAAAACCAAGAGTTCATGGGTACCCCGATCCAACCCCTGCGGCAATACCTCGTTTCAAACGCCCGTTTCCGTCATATCGACGAGATGGCGCGCAAAATTGACGAACTCGAAAAGGAATTGGAACAGCTTAAATCCAACCTTTGACCTTGTAATAGGCCAAGGCGACATATTCCCTGAAACAGACGATTTCCAATTGGAAGTAGTTCCAAAACGTGTAGCGTACGTTGGTGCTTTCCACCGATGGGATGGCTTCGTTGCCTTTTAGCACTTGCTTTTTCAATGACAGGTCGAAATCGACCGTGGCTTCACGGGCCGATATCCCTTTGACGTGCTCGAATCCCGCTTTGTTGAGGCATTTGACGGTTCTCCTCATGTTTTCCGGCGAGGTCACAACGATTAGGTTGCAGTCGATGATGTCGGGGAAGACCTTTTCCAATGCCAAAACTTGCGATCGGGTGTTGGTGCCTTCGGTCATGAACAGGATGTTCGCCTCGGGAACGCTGTCTTGGACCAACATGCGTTTCATTTCCTGTTGGCATATGCTGTCTTCTGGATGGGCGATCACCACAGGGATGCGGAAATGCCGGGCAAGACTGCCAGTATAATATAGGCGCATAAGGTTGCTTTCCGAGGGCATCCCCGCTCCACCGAACATCACAATGTATTCGGGTTCGAAGGCCTCCCGATTTTTGTTGGGATCGTTGCCCAACGCATAATGCATGTAAAACGGTGCAGGTGTCAAGGCCAATACTACCATGATGACAAATAACAATCCCAAAACCGCCAACAGTCCCTTGGGAATCCTGAGGAAGCGTTTCAATACAGTGTTTCCAGCCATTTCCAAAACCAAAATTCGATGGGTAAAGATAGGCATTTTAAGGTTCGGATAAGCTTTTTTTTTGGTTTTTATGAAATTTTGTCTATTTTTGCCCGTTTTTTGCTTAGGACATAATGTGAACTTAAGTTTGCTTTTATGGAAGAAAAACAATGTACTTTAAAAAGAAAAGTTAGCGTTACGGGAGCAGGTCTGCATACACGTCAGTGCGGTACCCTTACTTTCAATCCGGCTCCGGCCAACACGGGCATCCGCTTCCGTCGCGTTGACCTTGAAGACCAGCCGATCATCGAGGCTGATGTGGATAACGTCATTGATACCACCAGAGGAACCACCTTGGGAAAAGGAGGCGTTAAGATATATACCGTTGAACATGTGCTCGCTTCCCTCCGTGGAATGGGCATCGATAACGTCTTGATTGATATTGACGTGGAGGAAATGCCCATCATGGACGGCAGCGCAAAGGAATTCGTCAAAGCCATCAAGGAGGCTGGAATCGTTCAGCAGAAGGCAGTCCGCGACTACTATGTCGTCAGGGAGCCTATCAGCTACCGCAATGATGTGCTGGGCATCGAGCTTTCCATCGAGCCTTGCGAGACCTTCCAAATCGATGTTACCGTGAAGTACAACACGCGGGTGCTTGACAAACAGAGCGCTTCGCTGCACGACTTGAACGATTTCGAAAAAGAGATTGCGCCGTGCCGTACTTTCGTGTTCCTGCACGAGTTGGAGACCCTCCTCAGCCGTAACCTCATCAAAGGTGGCGACTTGACCAACGCCATCGTGTTTGTCAATAAAAACGTCTCTTCAGAGGAACTCGACCATATCGCGGCCTTCTTCAAGAAGCCGAAAGTTGAAGTCAAGGAAGGCGGTATCCTCAACAACGTGGATCTGTATTTCGACAATGAACCGGCAAGACATAAGTTGCTGGATGTCATCGGCGACCTCACGTTGGTCGGCAAACCGATCAGAGGCCGCGTAACAGCCTATAAACCGGGGCATTTCTCAAATACCTCGTTTGCAAGAAAAATCAAGCATACCATGCTTCAACAAGAAAACCAGTGATTGCCATGAATCAGCCTTTAGCCTATATCCATCCTAACGCCCGAATCGCAGAAGATGTCAAAATCGAACCGTTTGCCTGGATTGGCGAGGATGTTGAAATAGGCTCAGGTTGCTGGATCGGCCCCAATGCCACCATCATGGACGGGGCTCGCATTGGAAAAAACTGCAAGATCTTCCCGGGTGCGGTCATCTCGGCCATCCCACAAGACCTGAAATATCAAGGTGAAACCACTTATTGTTATTTAGGTGACGGCACTACGGTGCGCGAGTCGGCAACCGTCAACAAGGGTACTGCCGCATCGGGTAAGACTGTCGTTGGTAAGGACTGCCTCCTGATGGCGTTCACCCATGTGGCTCACGACTGCTACCTTGGCGACCATGTCATCATGTCGAATGTGGCTTCGTTGGCAGGACATATCACCGTTGACGACTGGGCGATACTTGGTGGACTGGCCGCTGTGAGCCAATTCTGCCGCATCGGTGCCCACGTGATGATCTCAGGCGGTGCCATGATCAACAAGGATATCCCGCCGTTCGTAAAGACGGGTACGGGTTACCCGGTGTCGTATGCCGGTGTCAACTACATCGGGCTGTCACGCCGTGGCTTCTCCAAGGAACGCATTTATGCCATCCAAGACGTTTATCGGGTGATCTATAGTGCCGGAATGAACGTGACCCAAGCCGTCCAGTATATCAAGGCAAACCTGCCTGCTTCCGAGGATCTCGACTTGATCGTGAAATTCATCGAGGGATCGAAGATCGGTATCATGAAGAATACCGTGGGAGAATAACCTCAGCGATTCTTGACAATTTTATTGTATTGCTCGTTGATTTGCTGTCCGATGTTTTGGGCGGCAAAAGTTTTTAAGGCATAGTCGCGAATAGCGTTACGGTTGTATTCGTGGCAATGGTCAAGCATGCAGTCCATGCTTTTCAGCAGGGCGTTTTCGTCGCCTGAATCGATGAGGATGCCTCGCTCTGGAGTGAGGATTTCGGCAATGCCGCCTACAGCGGTGGAAAGCACAGGAACCCCACTGGCGAAGGCTTCCACGATGACACAAGGCAAATTCTCAAAGTTGGAAAACAAAACGAAGAAGTCAGTCTCTTGATAGGCTTTTGCCACCTCTTCGGAAGTCTTTTTGCCGTGGAAAACGACGCAGTCGTCCAAATGATGCTCTTTCACGAAATCTTTGAACTCAGGAGCCTCGTAATCGTGGATGACGTGCAACTCGAAGTCGTCGCGTTGCTGACGCAGGCGTTCGATGGTACGCAAGATGCCGCTGAAGTTCTTGGCCTCGTCGCGAAGGGTGGAGATGTGAAGCATCTGCTTTTTTGCCCCTTGATGCGGAACTCCAAGCTTGAAGATGTCGGTGTTTACCAGATTGTAAATCACTTGGAAACGGTTGTGCACCCCGTGCCCTTCCATACAATGCTGTAGGTCGAGGCTGACGGGCATGATCAGCGAAGCATGGTTGGCAATCTTCACGATTTTCCGTTTCAATTTCCCGACCAGGACGTCTTTGTTCTGGGGTTGGTAGATGGTCCAATGCTCCGTCAGGACATAGGGATAGCCGTAAAGCTTATGCCATAGGAGTGCTACCTGACCCAAGGGATAAGTCACATGGAGATGAAGCAGGTCGGGATTGAAAAAGTGCTTTTGTACATACCGCAGACCGTATTGGTACATCCGCAACATCTTCAGTTTGCGCAAGGCATTGACTTTGGGTGGACGGATGTAAATCTGCACATGCGTGTGGTGCTTGCCTTGTATCTCCTTGACTTCGAACGACTTTGTCATGTCCTTGCCGTCGCATACCGAGAGGATCACGGAATGGCAATCCTGCGGCAGGGCGTCGATCATGCGGATGCAGAAGTTGCCCAGGGTAGGGTCGTCGGGAGTGGGAAACCAACTCAGCAGGTGCAGGACGTTCATGGCTTAGCAGTTATGTGTCTTGATGTAAATCTCAAAGTATTTTTTCGGGGTCTCGTAGGGGACGAGCTTGTGGTTCGGGAATGTTTCGGGCAAATAAACCGCACACAAGGTATTGGAAACGTGATAGATATGGTCGCGTTTTTCGGCGGGGGCACCGTCAAGGATAGCCTTCATTACATCCCAACGGACGGTCTCGGGGTCAAGACCATAGTCGTGCCAAACGATGATGCTACGGTCGCCTCTGAGCAACTGGAAGGCGGTTTCAGTGTCTTTTCTCACACTCTCATAGTGATGGTCGCCATCGATGAAAACCATGTCGAACTTGCCCAGATAGGGCTCGAAATTGTAATTCTGGGAATTGCCGTAAATGTGCTCCACATTGGACAACATTTTGCTGAAAAACCCGTGAAGGTCTGCATATTGTTGGTTCCCGGTTAGTTTAACGATGTCGTCATTGGGCAAGTTTAAAGTGACGCAGTGCCGGGCAATGCCTGCTAAATTGGCTACGCTTTCGCCACGCCAGGTGCCGATTTCAAAGTATTCCGCCACGTCGTATTGTTTGGCCAATGCCCGAAGCAAAGCAATGTCGATGGGCATTGTGGCTCCTGAAAGGTAGGCGTAGGGGAGAGCCTCCTCTTCAAAATCGGGGAACAACTCGTTGATTTCGATGACGGGTAGCCCGTCGTTAAGCCCATATTTGCGAACGACGTCCTCTTTGTTGCTGCTTTCGTCCTGCAACACCAGATTGAGCAGGTAAGGATGCTTGATGATGCGCCCGATGGCTTTGGTGAATTTCTGTAGTTTATTCATGATCAGTGTTTTGTTTCGAGAATTGTTGCTTGAGTTCGCCAATATAATTCCGTACCTCGCTTTTCTTCAGGAGGAAGTCCTTGCCCTTGAAATGGGACTCTTTCAAGAAGAAAATAAAAAGGAAGATGGCGTTGACGGTATATGACACGGCAGAGGTGATGGCGGCTCCGATGACGTCGTAGTGTGGAATTAAGGTGAAGCCCAAAATGCAGGTGGCGGCCAGTCCGCACAAGGCGGCAAAGGTATTCATCTGGTAACGCCCGATGCCTGAGTAATAATGACCCAAGATCAGGAAGATGCAGTAGAACAGGATGCCCGGGGCAAGGATGCGGATGATGCCGGCCATCTCGCCGAAATCAGGGCCGAAGACGAAGGTATAGACCGCTGGCGGAAGCAGGCACAGTACCGCAATGGCCGCTGCTGAGACCACCAGGCAGATCTTGCTTAAGTCCAAGGTGAGCTTTTGGGCATATCCACGATCCTCGGCGTTGGCGATGCGGGCGTATTGCACAAGGGCGATGCTGCTGCTGATGATCCAGATGGCTTCGGCAAGCGAGACGGCATTGGAAAACACGCCAACACGGCCTTCGTCCATAAAGCTTTTGAGGAGATAATAACTCAACCTGAGGTTGAAAAACTGGACGAAATGGCCGGTCTGGTTGAGAAAACCATATTTAAAGAGGTCTCTCAACACAGCGGCATAATGCCGATCTTTGTCTTTTCCCAGATGGGCGTATTCGTCGCGCAACATCCAGACACCCAGTAGGAAAGTCCCTGTATAGGCAATGTATAGTGCGATGACGTAGCCGTAGATGTCGGTCCTCTTCAACCAGATGTAATAGACGATCAGGGTGAGGATCATCATCACGGGCTGGAGCAAGGTGTTGTAGTTGGCTTTTTTGATCTCTTCCTTGCCTACCAGGAATCGGAAGTTGATGCTGCTGAGCGAGGAGATGAACGATAGGATGGCGACGTGAAGCACCAGATTGGATGCCAAGTCGGGATAAAACAGCCAGATGATGAAGCCCATCACCAGGGCAATAAAGGCTGCCCACACGGTTGAGGCCACCAGGATCTTCTTGAAGGGATGGTGCGGGGTGAGGTAAACGATGCTGGTGCCACAAACGATGTCGGAGAAGATGATGATAAACGAAATGGTGGCCAAAAGCAGGGCTTGGGTGCCTTTGCCAGTGTCGCCCAAGGCTTGTGAGAGGAGTACCGCAATCAAGAAGTTGATGACCGCAGCGGTGATCTTGGTGCCGAAGGTGTTGATGATCTTCTTGAACATGCCTCTCACTTGGTTGGTTGATTATCTCATGTCGATGACTTCAACGTCGGGATGGGCTTTCTCGTCGAACGTGAAGAACCCTTCGGGATAATCTTGATCGAACTTTATCTCCTTGATGTTCAGGATTATTTTAACGCCCTCGTCGATTTCAACCTCCAATGTCTTGAGGTTGCCTTTTTGGTCGAAGATGGGGGTGACGCCGGAGCTGTCTCTTTCGAGATCGTCGAGAATCACAAAGGGATTCTCGTTTTCGTTGGCGTTGCCCACCATTACCTCCTGGTCTTCAGGGATATAGGTCCATGACGTGGTGCCGTCGGAGATGGTTTGATGGTCTGCCATGATGAGCTTGTAGGCTTTATCCTGGAAGTAAACCATGGCATCCTTGGCTATTTCGTCCTCGCTGCTTTCGCCTATGATTTGGTAGGTGAAGCTGACCTCCATGCTTTTATGTTGGCGGATGGACTGGGTTAACAATTTGATTGCCTGACTGTTGTTCTGTGCGAACAATGTGTTTGAGGCGAATAGCATCAGGATGCTGGCTGCGATTTGAAGATACTTTTTCATATGCCTTGATCTTTGAGTTCAAGATCCTTCAAAATTTGTTCCAAAGCAAATTCGTTGGCCACTTTTACTTCACGGGCCTTGCTTCCGGAGAAGGGGCCCAGGATGCCGGCGGCCTCCAGCTGGTCAATGATACGGCCGGCGCGGTTGTAGCCGAGCTTGAGCTTGCGCTGGATCATGGAGGTGGAACCCTGTTGGGTTTGCACCACGATGCGGGCGGCGTCCTCAAACAAAGGATCGCGTTCGTCGCCGTCCTCAAAATCGCCGCCATCGCCACCGCCTTCCTCGTCGGGTACCTCAGGCAGCAGGAACGGCTCCACGAAGCCACGTTGTTCGCCGATGAAGCTGGTGATCTCCTCCACCTCGGGCGTGTCGATGAAAGCGCACTGCAGACGCACCAGGTCGTTGCCAGTGGAGAGCAGCATGTCGCCCCGACCGATGAGTTGGTTGGCACCGCTTTGGTCAAGGATGGTCTTCGAGTCCACCTGAGAGATCACACGGAAGGCAATACGAGCCGGGAAGTTGGCCTTGATGGAACCGGTGATGATGTTGACCGAAGGACGCTGGGTTGCGATGATCAGGTGGATGCCGATGGCGCGTGCCAGCTGAGCCAGACGGGCGATGGGCGACTCCACCTCGCGGCCTGCCGTCATGATGAGGTCGGCGAACTCATCTACGACCAACACGATGTAAGGCAGGTAACGGTGACCCTCGGTAGGCAATAGCCTGCGAGCCTTGAACTTCTCATTGTATTCAATGATATTGCGGCATTGGGCGGCCTTGAGCAAGTCGTAACGCTGATCCATCTCGATGCAGAGTGAGTTGAGCGTACGCACCACCTGCTTGACGTCGGTGATGATGGCATCTTCGTTGTCAGGCAGCTTGGCCAGGTAATGTCGCTCGATGCGGTTGTAGAGGGTAAGCTCCACCTTTTTCGGGTCCACCATGATGAACTTCAGGTCGGCGGGGTGCTTGCTGTAGAGCAGGGAAGCGATGATGGCGTTCAAGCCGACCGACTTGCCTTGTCCGGTGGCACCGGCCATCAGGATGTGCGGCATCTTGGCCAGGTCGAACACATAGGTCTCGTTGGAGATAGTCTTGCCGATGGCGCAAGGCAGGGCGTATTTGTTGTTCTGGAACTTCTCGGAGGCGAGCACGCTCTTCATTGAGACGGTCTCGGGCTTCTTGTTGGGCACCTCGATGCCGATGGTTCCCTTGCCGGGGATGGGGGCGATGATGCGGATGCCCAGGGCAGCCAGACTCAAGGCGATGTCGTCTTCCAAATTCTTGATCTTGGAGATGCGGACACCTGCGGCGGGAACGATTTCATATAAGGTGACCGTGGGACCGATGGTGGCCTTGATCTTGTCAATCTGAATGCCGTAGTTGCCTAAGGTTTCAACAATCTTGGTCTTGTTGGCCTCCAACTCCTCGTTGCTCACTTCGGCGCGCTTATCGCCATAGTCGTTGAGCAGGTCGAGGGTGGGGAACTGGTAGTCGCTCAGCTCGTAATGCGGGTCAAAAGGAGTGTCGATGGTGTGATGTTCCTTGCCGTCCTCAACGGTCTTCTCCTCTGGCGTTTTTTCGATTTCCAACTCTATTTTGTCGGCAGGATTGACCACTTCCAGAGGCGTGTCGGTAGCAGGGGTTGGCTCTTCCTTCGGTTCATCGATGATGTTGTTTTCAGCGGGTCTGTGGATCACGGTGATGGGCGGCAGTTCGTCGTCATCGAAATCCTCGAAATCATCGGGGTTTTCTTCGGGATCGTTGATGTCGTCCTCGGGATCTTGATTGTCAGGGTCTGTTTTCTCTGGATTGCCAGGGTCATCGATATCGTTGGGTTGAAGCTGCTGTTGGAGCTTCAGTGCTCGACGTTCCGCCCTGCGTTCGCGCCATTCCCTGATGGCGTCCATGTTGAGGTTATAAACGAAAAGGAGGAACAACAGGAAGACGAATACGATGGTGAGCACCACGCCTGACTTGCCCATGAGGCCGAAAATCTGGTAGTTGAGGAACTTGCCCACAGCACCGCCGAAGATCTCGCACACCATGTTGGAGGCAACGAAGTTGATGAAAGCGAAGAGCAATGGCGCCCATGCCAACAACATGATGGCCCATTTCCACAGGTTCCACATCTTGATTTTGGTGCCGATTGTGTAATGCAACCCGATGACAGTCAGCAGGTAAACGAGATACAAAGAGCCAATGCCGAACGACTCCTTGACGAGGACTTGGGCCAGATAGGCTCCCAACGATCCAGTGATGCTGTCGAACTGGATGGCTTTACCGAACAGGGTGGTGCCGGTTTCATGGTAGGAACCGCCGAAGTAGTTGGTGAAGAAGGAGAGGATGGATATGGCGAGGAACAGGTCGATGCACAGGATCAGGAATCCGGCGACGTATTTCAGTCGTGGATCGAAAGTGCGGGGCTGTTTCTCTTTCTTTTCTTTTTTGGGCTTTTCGGCCTTTTTTGGTTTCTCCTTGGGCTCTTCAAGCTTTTTCTTGGGCTTGGGATCTTCTTCGGGGACGACTTTGGGATCCTCAGTCACCGTTGGCTGGGGCTTGGGTTTGAAGGTATTCTCTTTTATCTTGTTTTCTGCCATAGGGTGTTGTCTTCAGGTTGGTTATTTTGGGATGCGGAACATCCTACTCCAGCGGATGCCGCCGTTTTCCTTGTCGAGTGAGAGCCATACAAACACGGCCTTGCCGACGATGTGGTTCTCAGGCACGAAGCCCCAGTAGCGCGAGTCGGCTGAGTTGTGGCGGTTGTCGCCCATCATCCAGTAGTAGTTCATGGCGAAGGTGTAACTGTCGGCGGGTTGGCCGTCAATGAGGATCTGGTCGCCTTTCACCTGGAGGTCGTGGAGTTCGTAGGCATGGATGATGCGCTCGTAGAGCGGCAGGTTTTCCAAGGTGAGCTTCACGGTCACGCCTTGTTGGGGAATGACGATGGGACCGTAGTTGTCCACATTCCAAGGGTAGAGGTCGGGGCGATGCGGGAAAAGCTCGTAGTTGGTGCCTTCGCCAGCAGGGGTGATGTTGCGTTCTGCCGAGGTGATGAAACTGAGTTGGCGCAGCTCTTCGGCCACCTTCTCACTGATGTTGAGGATGGACTCGTTGGGGTTGGAGCCACGATAACCCTCGGTGATGTGGTATTTGTCGAGGATGCGTTTGTTGATGCCGTTGCCAGTGGTGGTGACGGTGTAGTTGAACTGCATGTTTTCGGGCTGGAAGCCTTTCTCGTCGTTGATATAGACGATGCCGTCGATGATCTGGAGCTTGTCGCCTGGCATGCCGATGAGACGCTTGACGTAGTTCTCGCGTTTATCGACAGGATGTGCGATGACGTTGCCGAAGGTCTCATGGTCGGTCCAAACCCGTTTGCGGCCATATTCGCGGACGAGGTCGTAGTAGCTCACACTGCTCTGGAAGATGTCGCACACGGTGTCGCCGGCGGGATAGTTGAACACAATGGGGTCGTTACGCTTGATGGTGGAGGTGCCGGGATAGCGATGGTATGGTAACTTGATCCATTCCACATACGACTTTTTGGTGGTGCTGAAAGGCAAGGTGTTATGTACGAAGGGGAACGAAAGAGGGGTGTTGGGACGCTTTGGTCCGTAATGGATCTTGCTGACAATCAAGTAGTCGCCGACGCAGAGCGATTTTTCCATACTGGAGGTTGGGATGGTGAAGGCCTCGAACACGTAGGTGCGGATGATGAGGGCGGCCACCACGGCGAACACGATGGCGTCGAACCACTCGCGGGCGGTTGATTTCTTGGGTCGCTTGGCAGTGTCGGGATCCTGATACTTGTCGTCCTTCACGATAATCGGGAAAAAGATGAAAGGCAGAACGGCAGCCATGAATTCCTCCCAAACCTTGAATCGTCCGAAGCACTTGCCAAGCTCAATGAGCATCAGGAAGAGCATGAAGATGTTGATATACGGGAAGATGATGAAAAACCACCACCAGAACTTCTTATGCTTCTTGATGATTTTCAGTAGCACGAAGATGTTGTAGTAGGGGATAATGGCTTGCCAGCCTTGTTGTCCAGCGGCTTTGAACTGTTTCCAAGTGAAGGCGATCGGCACGGTGAACAGGGCCGGGATGAGGATGATGAAAAGTATCAGTGACATAGTTGATAAATACGATTTTAATAAGAACGGACACCGTTCTTATTTATTATTTTGCAAAGGTAACAAAAATCGCCGTCAAAAGGAAGTTTTTGACGGCGAGAAGTTTTCAACAAAAAAGGCTTTCCATGGTAAACACCCCAGTTTTGCCGATAAGAAACTGTGCCGCAGCCAAAGCGCCTTTGGCCAAGCCTTCGCGGCTGAAGGCTTCGTGGGTGAGGGTGATTCGGTCGGCGGTGGACTGGGCAGTGACGCTGTGGATGCCAAAAACCTCGCCTTCGCGGGTGACCTCAATTGGAAGGGTGTTGGCAGGATAGGGCTCATTGATAGACCAGTATTCGTACCTGCTGCTCTCGGCGATGATGTCGTTGGCGAGCTTTGCTGCGGTGCCGCTGGGCTTGTCGAGCTTATGGATGTGATGGGTCTCTGACACAGTTATCGCATAGCCGTATTGGTCGGCAAACCTCGCCAATTGCTTGTTCAACAGGAACATGATGTTCATCCCAATACTGAAGTTTGGGGCGTAAAAAAGGCTCTGACTTTCGGCAAGGCAACGTTCACGGACTTCATCAAGACGGTCATACCAGGCGGTGGTACCCACCACGATGGGTAGATGCAGGTCGAAGCAACGGTTGATGTTGGTGAAAGCTTGGTCTGGTTGGCTGAACTCGATGGCGACATCGGCCTTTTTCAGGAGTTCGAGGCGTTCGGTCCATTCCTGCTCATTGTCGATGGTGACTACTATTTCGTGGCCTTGGTCGAGGGCGTTTTTCTCCACCTCGTGGCCCATTTTCCCATATCCTAAGAGTGCAATTTTCATGTTAAAAGTTGAATGAGAGAGTAAGTCCTGTTTGTCGGCTGCCAGCAAAGGCAAGATGGGGTGCTTCGGGAAGGTTGAAGACGGGATCAACGGTCAGGCTGAGGTCGTCGCTGATATCGTATGAATAGAGATGCGCGTCAACGGTGGCGTCAACGATGTTCATTCCGTACCATGCTGCGAGCAGGATGCAATAAAGCTCGAAATCGCGGCGATAGCCCTCCTTGTAGGTCTGTAACTGGCTTGCCTGATAGTATTCGGATAGCTGTAACTCCTGCTCGGTTGGGGTCACGCCTTCACCGAGGTCGCCGGTCTTGATCATATAAGCGGTGAGATAGGTCTTGTAGTCGCTGTAGTTGCTGTAGGCCAAATACCCCAAACCGCCGAATCCTGCGTAAATGATCGGCACCTTCCACCATTTGCGGTTGTAAATCTGTCCCAATCCGGGGAGGCAGGCCGACATGATGGTGGCTTTCTTTGGGTTGTGCTCCTTCTTTTTCACACCTTGGGCATGTGCTGTTGCGGAAAGCAGCAGCAAAGTGCCCATAACGATGATGAGGTGTGAACGGAGTCGTGCCATCATTGCTTGTTGAACAGTGCGATGATACGGTCGAATTCCTCCTGGTTCTTGAAGTCGATGACCACGCTGCCCTGTCCCTTGAGGTTGCGTTTCACCTTGACCTTGGTGTTCAGTGCCTGTGATAGGGTTTTGATCTGAGCCTTGAAGTGGTCGGGGAGGTAGTTGGTCTGCTTGCGCTGCTCCTTGTTTTCTTCGACGTTGGTCTTGGCCTTGTTGGCAAGGTCTTCTGTTTGGCGGACGTTGAGGCCGTCTTCGATGATCTGCTGAAGGAGCTTGAGCTGGGCTTCCTTGTCCTCGACGTTGATGAGGGCGCGGGCATGGGCCATGCTGATGTGGCCGTCGCGCAGGGCGATCTGGATCTCGGCCGGCAGCTTCAGCAGTCGCAGGAAGTTGGCGATGGCGGAGCGGCTCTTGCCAATCTTGTCGCTAAGTTGTTCCTGGGTGAGGTTGCACTCGTCGATGAGGCGCTGGTAGGAGATGGCCACCTCAATGGCGTTGAGGTTCTCGCGATGGATGTTCTCAATCAGGGCAAGCTCCAGCATCTGTTCGTCATTGGCGATGCGGATGAAAGCCGGGATCTTGGTCAAACCTGCGATCTTGGAGGCTCTCAGGCGGCGTTCACCGGAGATCAGCTGGTATTTGTTATAGCCGAGTTTGCGCACCGTGACAGGCTGAATGATGCCTTGTTCCTTGATGGATTGCGCGAGTTCGGCCAAGGCTTCCTCGTCGAATTCGGTACGGGGCTGGAAAGGATTGGCCTCGATGAGGTTGATGTCGATCTCAGCGACGGCACCGGCTACGTAATCACCGCTGATGTCCTTGCTGGTGATGTCGGTTTCGGGACTTTGGAGGATGGCGTCCAAACCGCGGCCCAGTCCTCTTTTTTTGTTAATATCTGGCATATTTTTACTTCTTGCTTCTAAATTCTTAATTCTTTTCCAAAATTTCCCTGGCCAAGTTCAGGTAGTTGATGGCCCCGATGGAGCCGGCGTCGTGCATGATGATGGTCTTGCCGAAGCTTGGGGCCTCGCCGAGGCGGGTGTTGCGATTGATGATGGTGTTGAACACCATGTCCTGGAAATGCATCTTGACCTCTTCGACCACCTGTTTGGAAAGGCGCAGGCGGGTGTCGAACATGGTCAGCAGGATGCCTTCGATGTCAAGGTTGGGATTGAGCCTTGTTTGAACTATCTTAATGGTATTCAATAGTTTACCAAGACCTTCCAATGCAAAGTATTCGCACTGCACGGGGATGATGACGCTGTCGGATGCGGTGAGGGCGTTCACGGTGACCAGTCCCAACGAGGGTGAGCAGTCGATGATGATGAATTCGTACTCGTTTTTGATCTGATCGAGGGTTTTCTTCATCATGTGTTCCCTGTCGGGCAGGTTGATCATCTCAATCTCCGCGCCGACCAGGTCGATGTGGGCGGGCAGCAGGAAGAGGTTTGGAGTCTCGGTCTCCACGATGACCTCGTGCGGGTTGGTGCCGTCGATAATGCACTCATAAACGCTGGTGCCGATCTCTTTTGGGTTGAAGCCCACGCCTGAGGTGGCGTTGGCTTGTGGGTCGGCGTCGATTAGGAGGGTTTTATGGTCGAGGACAGCGAGACTGGCAGCCAGGTTGATAGCTGTGGTGGTCTTGCCGACACCTCCTTTTTGATTGGCTATGGCTATGATTTTTCCCATGGATTCAAGTCTAAATTACAACTGGCAAAAGTACGTTTTTTGACCGTTTTTGTTGTTTGCCGAAAATGAAAGTTATCAACAACGGAATCTATTGTTGATAAAAAAAGAGGCCGCATTTTTTGGTGCGGCCTCCTGTGCTTTTTCGGATTAATCAAAGGTTCTTGTCCAGATCCTCGAACCATTTGTCGAGGCCGTCCTCGTTGTTCGTGGCGGGTTCCTCGTTGTAGTCCTCGGGATAAACGCCAGTCTCAATGTAGTTGATGGCATCCTTCAGAGCCTTTGAAACCTTCTCAAAGTCTTCCTTGTAAAGGAAAATCTTGTGTTTTTCGAAGAAGAAGCGGTTCTGCTCGTTGTCAAAACGGCGCTTGCTTTCAGTTATGGTGAGGTATTTCTCATCGCTCTTGGTGGTTTTTACATCGAAGAAATAGGTTCTTTTACCAGCTCTAACTGCCTTTGAGAACAGATCTTCCTTTTCATTCATCATTTCATTTTCTTCCATCATGTCTTTCTTAGTTTAAGTTTGAAAAATCGCACAAAGGTAAAACTATTTCGTGTATCTTTGCATCAAGTTATAAAGTTTTTTTTGAGTCCATGGAATTAAACCTTAAACGACCGATTGCATTTTTTGACCTGGAGACTACAGGACTGAACACCACCCACGACCGTATTGTTGAGATCAGCATTTTACGCGTGAATGTCGATGGCACCGAAGATCAACGGACTTGGCTGCTCAATCCCGAGATGCATATTTCAGAGGAAGCTTCGTCGGTGCACGGCTACACCGACTTGATGGTGGCCAACCAGCCGACCTTTCGCGAGAAAGCCAAGGAGATCGCCCAGTTTATCGGCAATGCCGACCTGGCGGGCTACAACATCCTGAAGTTCGACCTCCCGATGTTGATGGAGGAGTTTTTGCGCGTGGATTTCGATTTTGACCTGAAAGGCCGCGATTTTATTGATGTGATGAACATCTTCATGAAGATGGAACCCCGCACGCTGAAAGGGGCTTATCGCTTCTTCTGCCATGCGGAACTGGAGGGTGCCCACGGTGCCGGTGCCGATACCAAGGCAACCTACGAGGTGCTCAAGGCAATGCTCGACAAATACGATGGCGTTGAGTATGAGGATTCCAAAGGCATCCGTTCGCAAGGCCCGATCAATGACATGAAGGAACTGTCACAGTTTTCGGCGCATCATCAGAATGCCGACCTCTCGGGACAGATTATCTATGATGCCGAAGGCAAAGAAGTGTTCCAGTTTGGCAAGCATAAAGGCAAACGCGTGGAGGACGTGTTCCGCATAGAGCCGTCGTACTACTCGTGGATGATGAACAGCGATTTCCCGCTTTATACCAAAAAACTTATCACGTCTATCAAACTCCGTATGGGCGGGAAGAGTGCGAGGTTTTGAGATAAAAGATAAGAGATAAAAGTTGAGATGAAGATTATTTGTATTGGACGGAATTATTTGGCGCATATCGCCGAACTGGATCGGGAACTGCCGACAGAACCGCTGTTTTTCATGAAACCGGCTTCGGCATTGCTATTGCCGCACAACCCTTTTTTCTATCCCGATTTTTCAAAGGAGATCCATTACGAGACGGAACTGGTGCTAAGAATTTGTAAACCAGGTCGTTCCATTGAGGAAAGGTTTGCCCATAAATACTATGATGCCATCACGGTGGGTATCGACTTCACCGCGCGAGACCTGCAGCGACGTTGTATCGAGAAAGGGCAGCCCTGGGAGATCGCCAAGGCTTTCGATAGCTCGGCACCCATTGGTGAGTTCAAGAAAATCAGCGAGTTGAAAAAGCCTCAGGACATCAGCTTCGGCATGAAGCTGAACGGCGAATGGGTACAACAGGGGCAAAGCACTGACATGATCTTCAGCTTTGATAAGATTGTTTCCTATATATCGCGTTTCGTCACCCTGAAAGAAGGTGACTACATCTTTACGGGCACGCCTCGGGGAGTCGGTGAGGTACATGTTGGCGACAAGCTGGAGCTGTTTCTGGAGGACGAACCCGTGTTTTGGTTTAGAGTGAAATGATAATGCTAAATACTATGAAAAAACTACTGACTATTGCTTTATTGCTGCTGGGTGCCCAACTGCTGGCCCAGCCATTGTGGATGCGTTACAACGTGATCTCGCCTCAGGGCGACAAAATTGCTTTTTGTTATAAGGGAGACGTATATGTGGTACCTGTCGGGGGCGGCAAGGCCCTTCAGATCACCACTTCGTCGTCGTATGAGACCTCGCCTGTATGGTCGCCTGATGGCAAGACGATCGCTTTTGCGTCGGACCGTAATGGCAATTTTGACATCTATACGGTGCCGGTTGAAGGCGGCGTAGCCAATCGCGTGACCACCAACTCAGCATACGAGACCCCTCTGGCATTTTCGCCCAACGGCAAGGAGATCTATTACTCGGCTCAAATCCAGAAATCGGCTCAAAACGTGCAGTTCGCTTCGGGATGGATCACGGAATTGTATAAGGTGAGCGTTGAGGGTGGCCGTCCTGAGCAGGTAGTGGCGGTTCCTGTTGGCAGCATGTCGTTCGCCAAGGACGGGAAGTCGTTCCTTTACTATGATCGCAAGGGCAGCGAGAACGTTTGGCGTAAGCATCATGTGTCGTCCGTGGCGCGTGACATCGTTTATTATGATGCCAAAAAGAAAACCCATACCATCCTGACCACCAACGTAGGCGAGGATCGCGACCCTCGCTATCTACCTGGCTACAAAGAAGTTGTGTTTCTGAGCGAACGTAACGGCGGTAGCTTCAACGTCTATAAGGCACCGGCCGACAATCTCGAGAAGGCTGAGCAAGTAACTCAATACAAAACTCACCCTGTTCGCTTCCTGAGCGTGGCTGACAATGGATTGATTTGCTATGGTTACATGGGTGAGATCTATGCCCATCACGTGGGCGAGAAGCCTAAGAAAGTCCACATAGAGATCGTCAACGACCAGCCTGCTGAGCAACTGGTGAAGCAGGACTTCAAGGGTGCCGGTAGCTTCGCCATCAGCGATGATGAGAAGCTGATCGCTTTTGTGTCGCGTGGCGAGGTCTTCGTGACGGGTGTGGATGAATTTGCCACTACCAAGCAGATCACGCATACGGCGGAGGCTGAACGCAGCCCCTCGTTCTCGAAGGACGGACGTACCTTGGTCTATGCCTCTGAGCGTGACGGCTATTGGAATCTCTATCAAGCCAAGATCGTCCGCAAGGAGGACTACAACTTCGCTTATGCCACCTTGATCGAGGAGAGCCGTTTGTTTGACGATGACGGCATTGAACGCAGCAATCCCGAATATTCGCCTGACGGCAAGGAGATCGCCTTCATCGAGAACCGCAACATCCTGAAAGTCTATAATGTAGCCTCCAAGGAGGTACGCCAAATCACCGACGGAAGCCAGCACTACGGCAGCATTGGCTATGAATGGTCGCCTGACGGGCAGTGGTTCGCGGTGACCCTGATCACGCATCGGCACGACCCTTATTCCGATGTCGGTATCGTGAAGGCCGATGGCTCTCAGAAGATCTTTAACATCACTGAGAGCGCCTATTTCGACGACGATCCGCAGTGGGTTTTGGACGGCAATGCAATACTTTTCAACTCCGACCGTTACGGCATGCGTTCCCACGCCTCATGGGGTAGCCAAAGGGATGCTTTCCTTGCTTTTCTCAACCAAGATGCCTACGATAAGTTCCGACTGAACAAAGAGGAATACTCCTTGCTGAAGGAGCAAGAGAAAGCCAAGAAGGATGCGAAGAAAGATGAAGCCAAGAAAGACGAGAAGAGCGATAAAAAGAAGGATAAGAAAGACGAGAAGAAGGATGAAAAGCCTGCATCGCCGAAGAAGCTTGATGTGGACCTGGAACACCTTCAAGACCGCGTCGTTCGCTTGACCCCCATGTCGTCAAACATGAGCGGAATGGCCTTGGGCAAAGAAGGGGAGAAGTTCTATTTCATGACTTCGTTCGAAAAAGGCTATGACCTTTGGGAGCTTGACGTGCGTGAGAAGTCAATGAAGATCCTGAAGAAGATGGGTCAAGGTGGCTCACCGTTGCGCATGGACAAGAAAGGTGAAAACATTTTCCTGCTCTCAGGTGGCAATCTACAAAAGGTGGAAGCCAAGGGTGGCAAGACGACCAACATCAAGTATGATGCTACAAGGAACCTCGACTTGGCTCAGGAGCGTGAATATATGTTCAATCACGTATTCCTGCAGACCGAGAAGCGTTTCTTCATGAAGGATAAGAACGGTGTCGATTTGGCCATGATGAAGGAAGCTTATCATCCCTTCCTGGAGCATATCAACAACAACTACGACTTCTCAGAGATGCTGAGCGAGATCTTGGGAGAGCTTAACGTTTCGCACACGGGTTCGGGCTATCGGCCCTCGGGTAAGGGCGATGCTACGGCTGAGTTTGGCGTGCTGCTCGACCTGGACTACCGAGGTGATGGCTTGAAGATCGCCGAGGTGGTTGAAGGCGGGCCTTTCGACAAGAAGGCCTCTAAGGTCACTGAAGGCTGCGTCATTGAGAAGATCGATGGGGTGGAGATCAAGAAAGGCATGGATTACTATCCGCTGTTGAACAACAAGGCCGGCAAAACCGTCTTGGTCACCGTCAGCAAAGGTGGCAAGACCTGGGATGAGACCGTGAAGCCCATCAGCCATGGTGCCATGAACGAGCTGCTGTATAACCGCTGGGTGAAGCACAACGAGGAGACTGTCAAGAAACTGTCGGACGGCAAGTTGGGTTATGTCCACATCCGTAGCATGGGCGATGCCAGCTATCGCGATGTCTATTCACAGATTTTAGGCAAATACAATCTCTGCGACGGCATTGTCATCGACACTCGCTTCAACGGTGGCGGACGTTTGCATGAGGACATTGAAATCCTCTTCAGCGGTGAGAAATATCTGGAGCAGGTGGTGGGCGACAGCGTGGCTTGCGTAATGCCATCGCGGCGTTACAACAAACCTTCGGTGATGATCATCGGTGAGGCAAACTATAGCAACGCCCATGGCACGCCTTGGGTTTACAAGTACAAGAAAATGGGAACCTTGGTAGGTATGCCTGTGCCCGGCACCATGTCGAGCGTCACCTGGGAGACTTTGCAAGATCCGTCATTATACTTCGGTTTGCCTGTGGTCGGTTACCGCACCGAGCAGGGCAACTGGTTGGAAAACACCCAGCTGGATCCTGACGTGAAGGTGCGTAACACGCCTGAGAAGCTGGCCGCTGGCGTTGATGAACAGCTTGAAGCCGCCGTCAGGGAGTTACAGAAAGAGGTCAAGGCTTTCCATTATTGGGGAAAGTAACCCTTTGTCAAACAGGTCGAAGCCCTTGGGATCGAACAGGTAATCCTTTTTCAATTGCTCAAGGGCTTTGCGCAAAATGAGATTGTGGTCGAAGGCCAATGGTGGCAACTCGTCAAGAGGGAACCATTGGGCTTTGGCGGCATCGTCTAAGCCTTGAACTTCCATGATCTTGGTTATGGTGTAGTAGGCGATGGTGATCACTCGTTCACGAGGGTCGCGATCCACCTTGGAGAAAGCTCCAATTTGCCTCACGTGGTTCAGCTTCAGGCCTGTTTCTTCAAATAATTCGCGCACTGCGGCTTGCTCGGCAGCTTCGTCAATGTTCATGAATCCCCCTGGGAAAGCCCAATATCCTTTGTAAGGCTCACCGCCTCTTTGAATCAAAAGGATGTTGGTTTTTTTTCCGTCGAATCCAAATAACACGCAGTCGGCCGTTACGGCTGGGTGGGGATACTTGTAGGTATAGAATTGTGTTTCCATAATGGTGCGATTTTTGAGGCAAAATTAAACTAAATTTGTAAAGAAATATTATTTTTGTTACTCCGTTATCACTGAAAACCCATTGTCGATGAAGCTTAGAATCGTCCTTGCCCTGTTGCTCCTTGCCGTGCTCCCTGGTATGGCCCATACCGTCGTGGAAGAGGATGGACAATACGTTATCTCCCATGAATGGAAGTTTCAGGGCAGACCTTGGAGTTGCAACATGAGTGTTCCGGTTTCGTTATATCAGTACTTTCAGGGGCGTGCCCATCAGTCGGATGACATGGTGCAGTATGTGTTGTCCGACTATGACCGCAATTACATCCAGGGCTTGGCCAATTCTTTTGACGGCAATATGCTCAATGTGATCAGTTTCGTGCAGTCGCTACGTTATGTCAGTGACCAGGAGTCGAAAGGGGAGGACGACTATGTGCGTTTTCCTTTGGAGACCTTGGTGGATGGCGAGGGCGATTGTGAGGATCTGTCCATTTTGGCGGCATCCCTCTTGGACGCGATGGATTACGGCGTGTTGCTGGTGCAGTTACCCGATCATTTGGCCTTGGCGGTGGCTTGTGACGGCGATGTGGACGGTACCTTCTATGAATATGAGGGCTCCCGTTACTTTTATCTTGAGGTGACCAATCCGGGATGGGACCTGGGTAGAATTCCGCAAGAGTTCAGGCGTTGTACTGCCACCGTGGCACCGCTTGTCCATCGACCTCGGTTGAGGATGAGGCATGTCAGTTATCATCATGAGGCTTATTATTCCACTGATGTCGAGGTGCCCTACTTTATCAGTTGCGACCTGGACAATCGCGGTCCGGGTGCTACAGAGGATCTCTCGGTTCGGGTGGTTTTCAAGCGGCGCCGTGGTGATGTAGTGGTGGAGCGGGTGTTTCGTCTTCGAGATTTAACGGAGGGCAGGTCTGGGGTTTATGAACTCACAGTATCCGTCCCCCGTCCATTTTACGGCATACTCGAAATCCGTGCTGAAGGGACCAATTTCAGCACGGAATCAATGGAGTTTGTTGATATCGGGTTGGATTAAAAACTACCATAAGCTATTTCCTGTGCCGGTACCAAAATAAAAGTAGCATTGCCCTGGTCTATCCAAGACTTCGAAGTAGGGTGAGTCGCCTTTGCAGATGTAGTCGTGGGCGAAGCGGTTTTGGAATGTGTTACGGATCTGTTCGTTATTGCCTCCAATTCGGATGGGTCCAAAGCCAACATAAAAGACACCAGCCCTGTATTCATTGGGGTTTTCGCCGTTGGCTCCGATTGTGTAGGTCTTCCTCCCTCCAGCTTCTTCATCGTAGAACGTGCTTTCGACGTTGGGGTTGAAGTAGGTTCGGCGGTCTTTGTGATCTACACCGGGGTCGCCTGTGAAAAGATTGACGCCTACTTCAAACAAACCAATCCTTATTTGAGCCGCCGCGCTGCGATAACGGTCGCCATTGTCGGCAGCAAAGCTCCCCAATAAATAATCTCCAAGATGGAACATATAGTCGTTTTCGTAGGTGACGCTCACATGGGGACCTCCAACGATGATGGAGTTGGTGGTTTGCTTTCGATCGCCTTGGTAAAACGAGGTTCCCGAAAGGCTGGCTATGCCGAGCAGACACCATTCCATGCCCGCCCTGTATTCCATGCCGCTATAGCTGTTGTCATAGTATTTTGAATAGTAGGTGGCTCCGCCATGGAATCGTGCTGCGATGGGGCCGAGCTTGGGTATGCCAATGGAACAGTCGGCACCGATACCCAACTGCTGCGATGATAGGTGAAGGTCAAGATGGAATGCCGCCGGTGAAGTGAATTTCTGCATTTCATAGCCGTAGTCTGTACAAAACATCAGGTAGAACAACATGGCGGAGTTCCCATCAGGGTCGGTGTAGGTCAAAGGATTGTTGAAGCAATACGAATAGCGGTTCAGGTTTTGTGAATGGTCGGGCATCTGAATGTTGTTGTCAGGACTGAGCATGCTTGAAGTGATGGGATCGTAAAGCCGTCCATTCATATTGATGAGTCCCGTGCCGCGGATATGTTCGTGCCCGGTGAATCCCCTTTCAAACATCAAATTGTCGGAATTGGGACAATATCCCCATGGGTCAAATTGGTTTTCCTGCTCAATATTCCCTGCTTCGTCGGAAATGGTGGTCCAACTGCCTAGATGGTCTTTATGAATATAATGGAGCTTTGTGTTGCCGTTGATGGATTCGACTACGGCAAATACTCCGAGGGGGCTGGTGAGAAAGGTTCGGACAATGGGATCGCTTCCACCGCTGTTGATGAATTCACAGCCGCCAACATAAACTTTCTTTCGGATTACCCCATTGATTCTTTCAGTAGTCTTGATCCGTTGGTAATCATAGCCATATCCAAAGGAGGTGTTGTTGACGCCTTCGCTGATGGAATGGATCTTGTCGAACGAGGTATAAGCAAGGTTCATGCGCGTTTGTGGGAATACACCCTGCGTTGCTTCCGCTCGTTTGATGGCATGCGGGCACGGGTTTGAATAGTCGGCGTTGGTGAAAACGATGCCGTTGGCATTGCTTTTTTCGGTCATGCGTCCGTAACTGTCGTATTTGAAATGACTTGAGCCGTTATTGTCGGTCGAGCCAGTAATCCTGTCCAAGGCATCGTATGTGAAAGTTTCATGGAACGCTTTTTTCAAGTCGTTTCGATGGGTCATGTTGGAAAAATCATCATATTGGTATGAGAAACTCTGGATCGTTTGATTATCGTGAACGGTACGGATGGAGTTCAATCGGTTGGTGTTGATGTCATAATCATATTCAGTGAGGAAGCCGTTTCCCGTGACAAGTTTTATGGGTTGCAACAAGGCGTTGGTTTCAGAAACTTTCCATAAGACCTTGGATTGGTCGTCCATGATACTTTTAAGTTGGCCTTCCGAAGTGTAGTTATGGTTGACCTTGTATTCTGAAGGATAGATGATGCTTGAAACTCTTGAAGCATCGTCATAAGTGTATCTGGTTTGATATGTTTCCCCTGAAATACTTTCGCTTTTTGTTGTAACTCTTTGTAAATCATCGTATTCATAATGGATTGAGTGGTATGTTGAGGCAATTTCCATCAATAAGCCAAGTTGCCCTTGCCCTTGTCCATAATGCCATGCCGTTGTAGTGGATGTTTTCTTTTCGTTGTCGAATTCCACTCGCCTGATTGTTCTTCCAAGGGCATCATAGTAATAAAAGGTCTCGTCTGATTTTGGAGAGATGCTTTTCGTCAATTCGTTAAAAGCATTGTATTCACTGGTCATCACGCCATAATCGGGATCGCTGAGTGAGATGCGGTTGCCAAGGGCATCGTAGGTTATTTCAATTTTGGTTTCATCTCTTCCGTCGATTTGGAAGCTTTTGGGTCTTCCATCCGCATAATAGTCGTAAATGACACTGTTTCCCAAGGCATCGGTGCTTGATGTCAACCAACCCATTACGTTATAGTCTTTAGTCTCGGTTCGTGATGAGACGTTTGTGGATACCATCGAGGTGCTTCTCTGGTTTCCGTCATATTGAATGGTTTCGTATGTCCCGTCGGTATGTGTGATGCGGTTGACTCGCAGATGATTGTCATATGCATATTGCAAGACATTCAGGCTCTCTCCAATCTTGTATGGGAATGATTTTTGCGTGATTTTGCCCAAATCATTGTAACTGTAATCGGTTAACAAAAGGTCGCCGTTGATGTCATAGCTCCTTTTCTGGAGGATTTCTCCGGTGGCGTCGTAACGGGTGATGTTTGTTTGCTGTCCGGTTTTCTTTTCCCATTGGTAATAATAGTCGTTACCCCATCGAACGGCATTGCAAGTGACAGTCCCATCTGGATTATAGGTCGTGCGAGTAATGCCAAAGGGGTCCTGCTCATAACGGGTCTCGAGACCATTGCAGTCAATGGCTGTAGTGCGGTGGTTATAGATGGGGTCATAGCCATATTGGGTGGTTTGGTTGAGAGCGTCAGTGTATTTTGTCAGCAGACGACCTCCGTAAGCTTTGCTGTATTCATAGGATTCCGTTCTGGGAGATATGTTGTCGTTGGGTGTGCTTCGGGTCTTTGTCTTGATGTTTCCAGTGGGATCATATTGAATGATTGTTAATGTCGTTAATCGGTCTTCCGGGTGACTGCCGTCATTGGGTATGTTTCGAATGGTGTTTAATAAATGGGGTTTGTTCATGAAATACGTGAAAACTTTATGTTGGCAGATGTCCTCATAATCGCCTGCCCGATGGAAAATGTTTGTTGTTGTGGCAGGCCTGTTGATGAGCCAAGTGGTTAGATTGTCGTTGACGTATGTCGTGTTGATGGTGTTTTGAAATTCGCAATTGCAGGCGGAGGTGATGTCCTGGCGGTCGGTAATGCCTTTTGTTTGGCTTACAATGCTTAGGATGTCATCGTATTTGTTGTTGTTCGAGCAATGTGTGGACACAGTTGTTTCAAAGATCTCTTTTTTGAGCAGTTTTGACGGGTTGGCCACGTCATATTCTTCTAAAACCTTGTCGGTTATTGGAATGATAACCTTGTTGTTTTGGAGATGCCTGTATAAGGTGTTTGAGTAACTGGATTTTGCTACCAAATGAGAACTCCCATCGAAGACATGTTCTGAGCTTGTCATTAAAAGGAAGGCGTTGCCGGATTGGGTGCTGTTGTATTGCTTGATGACCTTTTTTTGCAATTGATTGTTGCAATAATCGTCTTGCTTGGTTTTTCTAAAGCCAAGAAATCCTTTCCCGCTTGTATTGAGGACACCGTTTTCGTAATGGCATCTGGTTTCGATGGGTTTGTTTTTGATGTTGTATTTGGTGGTTTTACTCAGTGCCCTCAGGGGCAAGGCCGTGTAATGTGAGTTTTGTGGAAGGCCTCCTTGGGAGAGGTTTAGACGATAAAAATCGTTTTCACTTGGGTTGCTTGGTTTCGGCATTAGGTAGTCGTAGGCAAATTCCGTTTTACGCCCCATGCCGTCGGTGATCTTCCGTACTTCATGACGCAGGGCCATCGAGGGTAGATGTGTGATGGTATTGCTTCCCAAATAGGAAAGACCGTCTTGCCCGAGAAAATTTCCAATGCACATGGTCATGTTGTCATAAAGATTGAAAAACTGTGTGCTGATGCGTTGGCTGTTAGCAAAAGGCGCGTCTTCGCCACTTGTTCTGAGCGGTCCGTAAAACACATAGAATAGATTGTCTTTGAAGAGTCCGATGTCGGAGCATCCATTGCCGTCAAAATCACCAACCTTGATGTATTGGATGGTGTGATTGGGCTGATCCAGGGAGAACAAGTAGTTGCCAGGGGAGCTGTAGGGGAAGGTGGCAGGCAAGGAATAAGTGGAGGGGCTGATGCCCAATTGGCTGGATAGCCGTATGGACCAAGGGCTTGAATCGCCGGATTTGTAAAACAATGCATCAGCCATCCCATCCCCGTTGAAATCACCAGGAAAACAATCGTTCCAATTATAGGGAGAGCCGTTATATAATTCGGAATACTGACAAGTGCCATCATTGGCTTTTTTGACTTGGACGATGCTGGTGGTACCACTTCCATTTCGGAAAAGGATTTCGATCATTCCGTCTCCGTTGTAATCTGCAGTATAGAACCTGTCGGCCGATAGGCTTTCTGCAAAAGAATGGAACTGGAATTGGTTGTTGGTCGCGTCATACGATAACAAGGAAGAGTTATTGGACTTGTCGTTGGCAATGGATTGAATCAGCACCGAACTCTTTCCTTCGCCGAAAAAGTCGCCAACCAAAAGTGCATCGACCATGTTGTGTGGAATCGTGCAAGTCGGGGTTTGGTATGTGTTGAAGGTCAGGGTTCCTGAGGAATCCAAATGGCTGAGGAAGACCGTGGAGGAGAGTTGGTCGGGAAAAGGGAAGGTTTTGCGTATCCTATTGGCCAGCATGATGTCGTCAAGCCCGTCGCCGTTATAGTCGGCTACATAAATCCAACTGATGTTTGAGCTAAGAGGGAACGTCGTGTTATGGCTAAAGACCGCATTGCCGTTGACACCTCGGTTGAGGAAAACATCTGCGGAAGTATATGTCCCCTGACTGTTTGGGCGAGTGGCAATCACGTCGGTATAGCCGTCCCCATTGAAATCCCCGCTGAATTTTACGGCATTGACAAAGGCGTTGCTAATCCCAGTAGTGGTGACGTTTAGCTTGATATCGGAGCCGGAGCTGATGCCGTAGTTGTTGCTCCCCCATTGGATCTTCGTGGGATTGAGATGCATGTCTCCAGCCGAGAGTTGTATTTCTGAAAGAAGGTGGTAGGGATAACCGTTTTTTGGACTTGGCGAATTATAGTTGAACTGGTAGGAATACATCACATTCGTTCCTTTTTTAATGATGATGCCTTTCAGGATTTTGTTTTGATAAAAGGCTTTGTTACCGACATAGGAGACCTCAATGTCGCTGCGATCGTTGTATTGGAACTGGACGGTGAAAGCAGGGCTGATGTTGTCGTTGGCATTGCTTGAATAGGTGATTTTTGAGAGTCGGAAAGTGTTTGATTCATTGGAATAATGGTATTCCATGCCGTTGCCGTTTCGATCCTCCACCTTCTTTAATAGCCAGATGTTGACGTAATTCTGGCTGTTCATGAGTGCCTTTGAATCAACGGAGCTTCCATAGTGATAGATTTTGCCATCTGCTGCCCAAACCTTGAAGTAAGAGGGTCCTGAGATGCCGGATTCGTGATAGGAGACGATCTTGCTCATTTGATCCAGTTCGGTTCGATAGGAAGTGCCGTTTCCGCCGTAGCTGCCGGAACTGACCTTCATGAGCCGGTTCCCGTCAAGACAGAAGCGGTCTTGACTATAATTAACGGCACTGGTGTAACCGTCGTGATAGTTTGTACCCCCAGTTCGGGTAATGGATGATATTCCGTTGAGATCCCAAGCCCATCCAAGTAGGCCGTTGTGGTTTTGACTGTTGTATGAGATGCTTAGTTGGGGCTGAATACCACCTAAACCTTGAGGGAGATCAATGGGGATGGTGTAGATCGCGCTGCCTAATAGCCCAACATCAACGATTCCTCCCAATGATCCGACAACGCCGCCGTTGTTGTTGGCCGTCATGCCTCCTGTGATGCCGTTTTGAGGAGGGAAGACGCCGTAACTGTCAATTTCCAATGTGACTTCATGTCCGTTGCTTGGCGCTGATTGGAATCCGGTTGATAATACAATATGGCTGTTGGCTTTGTAATGATAGTCTTGGTTGCCGTTGAGTGTGTTGAATAGGGTGTAGCTTTGTTCGGCTTGGACCACCAAGCCCGACAGCAAAACGATGAGCAAAATTATTTGGCGTTTCATGGTATCCTCCTTTAATGACTATTGTTTGATGACTTTCCATGTATGGACCCCATCGGGACCGTTGATTTCAAGGATGAAAATGCCGTTGGCATGCCCTGTCAGGTCAAAAACGGTTTCGTTGGAGTGTATTTCCTTTGTTTCAATTAGCACACCTGAGGGAGAAAAGAGGGCGGCGTGCATGTTTGTCGTTGGCATAGACTCGTCTAAAAGGATGGTGAATTGGTCTGAGGTCGGGTTGGGAAAAAGGTTGTAATTGGCTTTCGAAATGGATGCGGGGTCTTGCCCTGGGTTGACGATTCTTTTGAACAACATACTTCTTGAATTCCTGTTCCCATTTGCATCGTAATTGAATACAATGGTATCATTCAGTGCTTTAAGGCTGTTAACCTCGTCTTGAAGCATCAGGATATAACGCGTCATCTCTTCTATTTTTTCAAGTAAGATGGATTGCATTTCGCTGAAGTCGTATCCATGCTTGACAATCTCTTGTTCTGACGGGACACCAGGCAGATGCTTGTTGGATCGCAGATAGGCTTTTAACTCATCCAAACTCAACAAATGGTAGTTGTCGTCGAAAACGTAATCCGGCCATTGTTTGACTTCCTTGATGTAAACCTTTGTCGTAATGACACCCCCATCCACGGCAAGTGCGTAGTCTGAAACGGTGTTGACGGTATTGATGCCGATTTTTCCGGAAAGCGTAATGTTCCCTGATTGCAAATTTAAGGTATGGGGGCTTCGGATGCTAAGGTCCTGATCGGCATTGTTGGCTAGATAGGTTGACTTGGAACCGATGCCGATTTTGCCGTCGGTGGTAATATACAAGGCGTTTTTCCAGTTTGTGATCCCTGAATTCTGTGTGTTTTGATAAATGGCGGTACGGAATCGGATGTCGTTGTCGTTGAAATCGATGGCATAGGAGGGACTTTGACCCTCTCGTAGTTCAACCCCGTTGTCTCGTCTGGCATTGTAATAAAGGGAAGGCGTGCCGGAAGTATAGATCCTGGCCTTGTTGTCGGTCGTTTTGCCAAAACAATAGGATTCCCCTTGGAAGTTCAAAGGCCCATCTCCGGAATTGAGTTCCATGGAGGCCGTTTTGTCAACCGTGATGGAGTGATCGTCATCGAATAGTTTGATGAAGGCTTTCCAATTGTTTTTGTTGGTGGGTTCAAGGAAAACGCCGGCGTCCTCGTTGCCGTCGGATTTAATGTGTAACTTGGCCTGGGGAGTGGTGACTTGTCCGATGGCTACCTTTCCAGTGTAGTTGTTGTTTAACGATTTGGTGATGAGCATGGTTGGCTTGTTGCTGTTGACACCGAATGCGATGCTGTTGGCAGTACTATTGGTTAATGGATAGCTTGCCGTGGAACCCGTGCCAAAGACGAACGTGTTTTGAGCTGTGGCTTTGACATAATTGCCGATGGCTATGCTGCCGGAGCCAGAAGCTATGGCGGTGTTTCCGAGAGCGGTATTTGTGGATTGGGTGGCTTTGCTGTTGTAACCGAAGGCAAGGCTGTTGCTTGCTGTTGCCTGTGAGCCGTATCCACCAGCGAAAGCGTTGTTTCCCGACGCTACAGTGTTGTATCCAATAGCCGAAGCATTGTTGCCTGTCGCAGAGCTGCCGTTGCATTGTACGCAGTTGTTCTGGGCATTGAGAGTAATTGTAAAGGTCAGAGTGATGAAACTCAAAAGAAGTGATTTTGAATAGATTTTTTTCATAATATATTGATAATTAAATTGTTATATTAATTTGAATGGGCTGTTGGTTGAGACAAGGCCGGTGGCCAGTCCTAAAACCTTGTGGGCAAGGACTGGCTCAAGCCTTCAAAAAACGGATAAATAGCGCTTTACTTTTTGATGAATTGATCTGTAAAGAGTGTTGTTTGGTCCGCGTAGATGCGGTAATGGTAGAGTCCGGCTTTCAAGGTTGACACATCGAGATCCAATGTGCTGTCGTCATGGACAATCCTGTCCGTGACAATCCTTCCCAAATGGTCGATGACTTGACATCGGATGTGAGGGTGGTTCAATGGGGCAATCGGTATATGGAGTAATTCGTCGCATGGATTGGGATATGCTTTTCGTTCCTGTGACATTGGCCTGTCATCCTTTATTGACAAAGGAATGGTCTCGAAATCATCCATGTTGAGTTTATTGATGATGGGGTGTGTTGTCGTGACTATGCTTTGATAATTGCATGAGTCGTTTACGGTGATGCATCCCCCGTCAGGTGTGGCAAGAATGAGGCAGGAACGATAGCAGTCCAAGTCGTTGTCAATATGTCGCCCTATGATTTCCAATTGGTCGTTTAACAAATAAACGCAGGCGTTTCCGGGATAATAGCTTAAGGTATGATAATAGAAACTGAAGTAAAATGTGTTGCGATTTGAGGCAGCCATGCAACGGGTCGGTGCGGCATCGTCAATGGTGTCCGTCCTTTCGTTGAGTCGGATATAATCCAGGATTTCGCCTTGGGTGTTGACATGTGAGACCCTGAGTTTGTTGTGGTCGGCATCGCCACGGCTGCTGAAAAACAACGCTTCATTCTCGGAAAACCAATGGTCTGTATAGCAATCGCGAGAAAGAGTGTGGTCGGATTTGCCAATGTCATCCTGCCAAATCGGGTGTTCTTCAATATAATTGAAAGCTGAATCAAAGGTGATGAACGACATGACGTTACCGTATCCTGGAGCCAGGCATAGCAGGGTCTCTTCTTCGCTGTTGTACCAAAACTGTCGTAGTTGAAAATCCATGAGGAAATACACAGGGTCGGGATAGTCGCCTATGAGGTAGCGATGGCTGATCAGATTGCCTTGATGGTCGAATTTATAGAACGCCCCCCGTTGGTCGGTTCCTTGGTAGCCATTGCTCATGGTGATGAAGGTTGAAACGATGATGTTGTCGTGGCTGTCTAAAGTTGCTTTGCACCCTCCAAAGGATAGTCCACCCATTTCCTTGGGGATTTGTCGTTCTTCAAGCAGGTTCAGCTGTTTGTCGAGGATGAGGATCAAGAGGCAGTCATCTGTCCCGTCATAGAGGTTTCCGGCGGCAAAGAGATTGTGGTCGGTTGTTTCAATGATACAGGTCGCCTTGGAGTGGAAGCCTTCCTTTGGGTATATGTATTCCCGATGCTCGCCGTTGGGATCGATGCGCATGAAAAGTGCTTCGGGGGTGTCGCTGTCATAGCCTTCCTGACCGGCAAGGAACGTGACACCATCCTCGTCAATGATTCCATCATGGAAATGGGTGCGTCCATTTGGATAATTCCCAACATAGTTGATACTCCATTCTTGAGCGGGCGAAAAAAGGTATGTTAGACAGAACGCGGTAAAAAGAAAGAGTTTTTTCATCATTGTGGTCGTTAAAGGAGGTGTCACATTCTTCTTTCCGTTTTATTCGCTCAACAAATCCTTGGTTTCTCCGAATTCATCGATGCTGACCCTAAGGCGGATGCCATATTCCACTTCGGTGTAGTGTGTAATGGCGGGAGGGTTCGTCAAAAGCCGTCCTTCGACCTCAATGGAGATGGGGCTGTAGCCCACCAAATGGTATTGTTCAGGGATGGTGCGGCTGATGATTCGTTTTTCTGCGGAATAATAGTCGTTCATATACCAATTGTCGATACAGGCATTTCCAATGTCAGTGGTGTAGAAAACGCCTTGATAGTTGGTGCCGTCGAATACGACCCTCTCACGATTGACGTAAATGTTTCTGAATCCGGATCCGGCATCGGTAAAAGGCTCAATCAGTTCAATGTAAAGTTGCTCTTGAAGCTGTTCGTCGGCTCCGGAAGGGATGTCGGGATCGTCGCATTTGCCTAATGGTGCGGCGAACATCCAATTGTCATCCGTGCCGAAAGGGCCGTCAATGTGTGGGATGGGCGGGTCGTAGGTGCAACGCTCACCTGTTTTGCTTGAAAAGACGACATGGATGACTCCATCGTCTTCTGCTGTCTCCTTGACGGTTAACGAGATGACTCCCTTTTCGTCAAATTGATCGGAGGCAAAGGCTTCGCGTGCTTGTGCGATGACCTCGGAATAGAGGTTGACGGCATCGGTCACTGACACGTCGCGGCTCGCATTGACAGGGAGGGGCAAGGAGAACTCATGCTCGTTGATCTGTCCGTAATACTGTTCCGCATCGGCATAGGTGAGATTGAAGGCGTTTTCGATGTCCCACAAGGCCTCGGAGAGTGTGATGGTTTCGGAGCTTTTTGCGTCAGGGTTGACCTTGACCGACTCAATTTGCTTTTTGAAGGTCCTGAGTTGTTCGATAGGGTTGTTGGCTGGACTGCTATTCACTGCGTTCAGCTTGAGATCGGCGGTTTGGTCCTTGTCGCATGCCCCAAGGATGGCTACGGACAAACAAAGTGTCGCGGCTTTGAATAAGTGCTTTTTCATAATGTTGATTTTTTTGAATTAATTTGTTTAATGACTATTGATTTATTCGTTGGCAAATATACTACCTGAAAATCCAAAAGTCAAGCTTTTTCTTCAAAAAAATCAAATTAATAAGCTAACTTGCTATAAATTAAATAGATGAAAAATTATATATATACCTATTTAATTATTAATTCGTTATTAAAGAAGTCAAAGGTTTAGCTTAAGCTGAATTTCTTCCACTTTCTTCTGCAATTCCTGCACAGTCTGCAACAATTGCTCCTCGCGGAGGCGGTTTTCCTGACGGTCGGGCATCTGGGCGCTGATGTAATGCACAAAACGCCACACCTCTTTAATATCGGCAGCGGCCAGATTGTACGACTTATAGAGGGGATTGAGCGAACTGAGGGTAAGCAGACCCTCGTTGTCGAGCTTGTTTTCGACGATCTTGAACACGATGCCGTCGTCCTGCGTGAGGATGATGTATGGCTGGCCGGTGCGGATGTAGGTCCAGTCGATGACGTATTCGCCTGTGACGTAGGAGCCGTCGGGGATAGGCAACATCGAGTCGCCGCTGATCTGGAAGGTGCGGTACTTGCGGTCGCGCGACAGGAAGGGCATCGTGAAGGTGGGCAGCACCTTGATGTACTCGGGATCGGCGAAGCCCGTGGCATAGCCGGCTTTCGCCTTTTCAGTGACTAGCTCGATGTTCTCGCGGTCGTTGCTGTTGACGGTGGTGGCCAGCACCCGAAGGTTGCTCCCCTTGAGATGCACGTCGAAGCCACGTTCCAGCTGCGAGAGCTGGCCGGGACTGATGGTGCTCAGATCGACCTTTACCAAGGTGTCGATGGCGATGTTGAAATACTTGGAAAAGGCTACCAGCGCCTCAATGTTGGGCTCTGAGACCTCGTTCTCGTAGCCGCTCAGGGTGGAACGCTTCATGCTAAGCGCAAAGGCCACATCGTCTTGTGTGCGGCCGCGGTGCTTGCGTAAAAATTTTATGTTCGAACTGAAGTACATATTAAAAATTATGATTAGATTTACGGCAAAGAATTTGATTAAAAACTCGTCAAAGATACGGCGAATTTTGGAATTGTCAAGGGTTAAAGAAAAAAAATTATGGAACGGACAGTGTTGCATTTGGATCTGGACACGTTTTTCGTGTCGGTGGAACGGCTGATCAACCCTCAGTTGGAGGGTAAGCCGGTGGTTGTTGGTGGCATGGGCGACCGCGGGGTTGTTTCGACATGCAGCTACGAGGCGCGGCGTTTCGGGGTGCACTCGGCGATGCCGATGAAGATGGCTCGTCAGCTGTGTGCGCAGGCGGTGTTTATCCGAGGCGACATGGAGTTGTATAGCCGCTATTCGCGTTTGGTAACGGAGATTATTGCCGACAGTGCTCCCGTCTATGAGAAGATGTCGATCGATGAGCATTACCTCGACTTGACGGGAATGGATCGCTTCCACGACTGCCAACTGTGGTCGCACGAGTTACGGCAAAAGATTATCCGCGAGACGGGGCTGCCCATTTCGTTTGGTCTCTCGGAAAACAAGACAGTGGCCAAGATTGCCACGGGCGAGGCGAAACCCAACGGGGAGAAGTTGGTGCCAGTACCGTTTATTAATAGTTTCCTTGATCCGCTTTCGATCAACAAGATTCCGATGGTGGGCGAGAAAACATACGCCTTGCTGAGTTCGATGGGGGTGGAGCTGATCGGTACCTTGCGCCGCATCCCGCCTGAGGCGATGGAGCAGGTGCTGGGCAAGCACGGCATCGACATTTGGAAGAAAGCCAATGGACACGACAGCACGCCGGTATGTCCTTATCGGGAGCAGAAGTCGATGAGCAAGGAACGCACCTTTGAGGAGGACACCATCGACGTGGCCGCCATCAAGCAGTGTTTGTCTAGGATGGTGGAATCGCTGGGTTTCGACCTGCGTTCACAGCACAAGTTGGCAGGCTGCGTGACGGTGAAGATTCGCTATGCTGACTTCAACACCCACGACATGCAGCAACGCGTCCTTTACACCGCCTTCGATCATGTGTTGCGCCAGACCGTGAACGGGATTTTTGACCGCCTTTATAATCGCCGTCTGAAAATCCGCCTGGTGGGTGTTCGCCTCAGTGATCTAGTGAGTGGCATGCCGCAACTGAACTTGTTTGACGACAATATTGAGTTGACGCAACTTTATGTTGCGATGGATAAAATTAAAAGAAGGTTTGGGGAAGGGGTTGTTCATTTGGCGGCAGGATGATTCCAAAATTTCAACAAATTGTTGACAATTATTCAGTATAATTCTCTTGACTTTGTGTTGTTATTGCTTTATTTTTGCGTTATTGATTTTTGCATTTCATGATGTTGGAAAACAGAGGGAATAAAAAAAACTTTGATTTTTCGTTGCGATAAATATATAAAAGTTATTTTTTACAACGTAGAAAACTTCTATGGTTTCGAGCACTAATCTCAGGCGAACCGCCGAAATGGCCTGAGATGTTTAAGGAAACGGACGGCGGTGATCCGTTGAAAAGTGTGTGCTACTTCTCCAATAGAAGTTTTATTTTTATAATATAATTGATAAAAAATACATAAATTAATAATTGATTATAAAATATTCTTGCTATCTTTGCCGTCGAGAATGAAAAAATAGTGTTCCCAAAATTGCGAACATTGAAATAATTACTTAATTTTGCAGGCAAATGATAGTTACATTCGGACAAGCGTACCTTCAAGAGCTTTATGTAAAGGGAAAAGCCAAAAGTAAAAAATACCGCTTCCAACCAGAGATTGTCTCGAGGTACATTAGGGTTGTTAACCTGATGAAACAGCAGGAACATGTTCTGGGGCTGGCAAAATACGGCTCTCTACATTATGAGAAGCTTCACGGTGATAAAGAAGGTAAATCTTCTGTTCGAGTAAACAATCAATATCGAATCGAATTTGAGGAGTCGGTGGAAGCAGGGAAGGAGATTGCCACGATTTGTAACATCACGGAATTGTCGAACCATTATGAATAAATCAAGGAGGAACTGAATATGATTATGCTTGAAGGTGTAAAACCGCAGATGATAGCCAATAACTTGAAGCCTTACCAACCCACTCATCCAGGGGCGGTGCTGAAAGAGGAGCTTGAGTTTAGGGGTATTTCCCAAAGGGGATTGGCTAAGAAATTGGATATCTCTTATTCCGCCCTCAACGAAGTGCTGAATGGGAAACGAGCACTCAATACCGAATTGGCAATGATGATGGAAGCAGCTCTTGGCGTGGATGCGGCTCCTCTGTTGGCTATGCAGAATGAATACGACATGCTGATGGCCGAGCGCAACGAGACTTTCATGGAGAAGCTGAGGCAAATACGGCGAATTGCGGCGGTTTTCTTTATGTGATTCGCGGTTTCTGTGCTTCGCAAGTGGTTTTTGTTGTGTTTTTGAAATAAATTTTGATTAGATTTACGGCGTAAATTTTGATTAAAATCTAATCAAACCTTGATCGCCGTCCATTCATATAACAGTTTGTGCTATGGCACAATGCCTATCCAAGAGCTCGTCAAAAGAGCGGTGGACTTGGATTATAAGACTTTGCCGCTGACCGACATCAACACCACCATGGGGGCCGCCGACTTCGTGACGGAGTGCCAGAAGCAGGGCGTGAGACCAGTGATGGGAGTGGAGGTGCGCAATGGCAACGAACTGCTGTATTGGGCGTTGGCTAGAAACAATGCGGGATTTGCGGAGATCAACCGATTCATAAGCCAGCATAACCTTAATAAACAGCCTTATCCCAGCGTGGCTCCTGAGTGGGAAGACACCTATGTGATATATCCTTTTGGAAAACGAAAACCGGCGCAACTGAAGCCACATGAGTTCCTTGGAGTGAGGTTTTCGCAGTTGACCAAGATGTTTCGTCAAGAATCGTTTGAAAAATTAGTGGCCTTGCAACCAGTCACCTTCGCTGAAGCCGATGACTTCCAACTGCATCAATGCCTGAGGGCCATCGATGAGAATGTGCTGATTACCCGCCTTGAGGCCGCTACCTGCGCCGCTCCCGATGAGATTTTGCTGCCTCTGGAACGGGTCAAGACAACCTATGCGTTGTATCCGCAATTGATTGAAAATGCTGAACGTATCTTGGACGATTGCGAGATCGACTTGGACGACAGTCCGAAAAACAAACGTTGCTTCACGGGTAATGTGTATGACGATCGTGAACTGTTGCGCCAACTGGCTTTCGATGGGATGGTGTATCGCTATGGGAAGACGAACAAGGAGGCTTACCGCCGTGTTGAGAAAGAGCTGGAAATCATTGAGAAGATGGGTTTCTGCGCTTACTTCCTCATCGCTTGGGACATCGTAAACTTCGCCATGAAACAGGGCTTTTACCACGTGGGTCGGGGCAGTGGTGCCAATAGCGTGGTGGCTTACTGCCTGAAAATCACCGATGTCGATCCGATAGAGTTGGATCTCTACTTCGAGCGTTTCCTCAACCCCAAGCGGAGCAGTCCGCCAGATTTCGACCTCGACTTCTCATGGAAGGAACGCGACCGTGTGATCGAACACATCTTTAAACGATACGGCTATGATCATGTGGCGTTGTTGGGGGCGACGGTCACGTTCCAGACGGACTCCATCAACCAAGAGCTTGGAAAGGTATTTGGTTTACCTAAAAGAGAGGTCTCACAAGAAATCATGAAGATCTCAGAGCACATCCGCGACTTCCCCCGTCAGCGCTCCATCCATGCGGGCGGCGTGCTGATCACCGAGGAACCCATCACCAATTACGCCGCCCTCGACTTGCCCCCCAAGGGTTTTCCCACCACGCAATACGACATGTATTCGGCCGAAAAGCTGGGTCTCATAAAGATCGACGTGCTGAGCCAGCGGGGCATTGCTCACATTCGTGATGCAAAAGAGTTGGCGGAACGCAACCATGGCGTGCACATAGACATCCATCAGGTGGAGGCACTGAAAGAGGACGAACTGGTCAAGCAACAGCTGCTCAAGGCCGAGACCTGTGGCTGCTTCTACATCGAGAGTCCGGCGATGCGGGGTCTGCTGCGCAAACTCAAGTGTTCCGACTACAAGACCCTGGTGGCGGCCAGCTCCATCATCCGTCCAGGAGTGGCCCGCTCGGGCATGATGCGCGAATACATCAACCGGTTCCATCATCCTGAGACGGTGGATTATAAACATCCTATCCTGAAGGAACTTCTCCATGAGACCTACGGCGTGATGATCTATCAGGAGGACGTGCTCAAAGTAGGGCATTATTTTGCAGGTCTGGACTTAGCCGAGGCCGATGTGCTGCGCCGGATGATGGGTCACAAGATGCGCGACAAATCGGAGTTCGAACAAGTGACCAAGCGCTTCTTCGACAACTGCAAGGCCAAGGGCTATCCCGACAGCTTGGCGCAGGAGATTTGGCGGCAGATCGAGTCGTTTTCGGGCTATTCGTTTTCGAAGGCGCACTCGGCTTCGTATGCCGTGGAGAGCTACCAGAGCCTTTATCTGAAAAGCCACTATCCATTGGAGTTTCAGGTGGCGGTGCTCAATAACTTCGGGGGCTTCTACCGCACTTGGTTCTACCTCAACGAGTCGAAACGCATGGGAGCGAAAATCCATCTGCCTTGCGTCAACCATAGTGAATACCTCTCCGTGTTGGAGGGGAAGACCATCTACATGGGATTCGTCTTGCTGCAAGGCATCGAGCAGCGTTTTGTGGAGTGCATCGTCGCTGAACGCAAAGCCCGTGGGCCTTTCGCCGACTTGGAGGACTTCAAGGTGAGGGTGCCATATCATAAAGAGCAACTGGTGCTGCTGATTAGGGGTGGAGCGTTCAGTTTTACCAATAAACCCAAGGCTGAGCTATTGTGGCAAGCTCTTTCAACACGTCATTGCGAGCGTAGCGAAGCAATCCAGTACTACCCGAATGGATTGCTTCGTCACTTCGTTCCTCGCAATGACGAATGGCCTGAGCTTAAAACCAGTCCCCTTCAAAACGCTTACGATGAAATTGAACTATATGGTTTTCCTGTGTCTTTAAGTTGGTTCGACCTGCTTGAAACCAAGTTCCGTGGCGAGCTGATGGCCTGTCAGATGTTGCAATTCGTGGGTCGGCGTTTCAGGATGCTGGGCAAGCTGGTCACCATCAAATATGTCCACACCTGCAAAGGCGAGCCGATGGCCATGGGTGCCTTTGTGGATGCCACAGGCGAGCCTTTCGACACGGTGCATTTCCCGCAGGTGTTCAGGGACTATCCGTTCCAAGGCGACGGCGTGTATCTGATGCTGGGGGTGGTCACCGAGGAGTTTGGACAACCCTCGCTGCAAGTGGAAAAAATGGCCAAGATGCCTTATAAAATGAAAAAATAATGTATCTTTGCCATCAAATCATCAAATTGTAATACAATGAAAAAATCCATCTTGTTTTTCTTCGTCATGTTGGCAGGTGCGTTGTGCTTCTCGTCTTGCCAAAAGCCTGAAGGCGACGATGTCAACGACTTGTTCCTTGGAAATGACGCCTCAAGCATGTTCCGTTGGGAAATGCTCCCCAATGTTGACTATGCCGATGTTGAAGTTACCGTCAGTTTTAAGAAAGACACTGTGGCGATTGTTGATTTGGTGAAAATTTGCTATTGTCTGGAATCAGACCCTAAAGTAAAAAAAGAGTTGAACCTCATTGAGAAAGAGACTACCATTATTGGAAGCAAACCTCTGGTCATGAAGGCTCGTATTGAGGGACTTGAGCCGGATACAACCTACAAATATTGCGTTTGTTTGAAGGACTTTTTTGGTGAACATCAGAGCGATACATGTGTGATGAGGACCAAGAAAACCAATAACGGCCATGCTCGAGTCACCACGGATTCAATCCAGATCGTCAAACAAGAAGACAATGAGGAATTGTGGTTCTATGGAAGTGTCAGAACCCATTACAAGGCTCTTCAGCGCTCGAAAATAGAACTGAAATTCCGTTACGGGGATTACAAAACCGTTTTGGATAATGAACTGACCAGCTTTACGATTGACCGCATGAGCGACACGATTAACGATACGGTCACATGTGAGTATCACTGCACAATGCCGAACGAGATCGACAGTTGCTGGTACCGTGCATCCGTCAAGGACGCTTGGGGAAACAACCTTGAATCGGTTGAGACGTTGTTCTTCAACAAAATACAAGAGTAATGAGGAAGGTTCTGTTGCTGATCGTCTTGTCGCTGGTTGTTTTAAGGTTGACGGCGCAACAGAAGGGTCAAGTAATTGGCACCGTGAAAGACGCTGAGTCGGGTGAGACCCTGATCGGCGTGGCGGTGTATGAACCCAAACTCAAGGTGGGTGTTACCACCAACGAAAAAGGCAAATACGCCCTTGAGCTTCCCGAAGGAAACCATCAGCTGCAGTTTTCCTATGTCGGCTTTCAGACTTTTGAAACCAACATAACGGTAGGGCAGAAGCCCAAAACATTGAATGTCAAGCTGCAACCTGAGGTGACGAAGCTCAACGAGGTGGAAATCTCCAGCCAAAAGAGCGACCGTAACGTCAGCGAGATGGCGATGAGCGTTCAGCGTCTCGACATGATCACCATCAAGAAAATCCCCGCACTGATGGGTGAGGTGGACGTGATCAAGACGATCCAGCTGTTGCCGGGCGTTCAGGCGGCTTCGGAAGGCTCGTCGGGATTCAGCGTTCGCGGTGGCGGTACAGATCAAAACCTCATCCTCCTTGATGATGCGCCCATCTATAATGCATCTCACTTTTTGGGATTCTTCTCGGTGTTCAATAATGATGTGATAAAGGAAGCCAAGCTTTACAAGGGCGACATCCCTGCCAACTTCGGCGGTCGTCTCTCGTCGGTGCTCGATGTGCAGGTGAAAGATGAGATGCCCGGTAAACTCTCTGGACGGGGCGGCGTGGGTTTGGTGACGAGTCGCTTGTCGCTTGAGGCACCGCTGTTCAGCCATCAAACCTCCATCCTGTTGGGCGGACGGACTACCTACGCCGGATTGGTGATCCCTTTCATGGGTGAGAATGTGAAAGGTTCCGACATCTACTTTTTCGACCTCAACGCCAAGGTGACGCAACGCATCAACGACAACAACCGGCTTTTCCTGTCGGTTTATCATGGCCGTGACAAGTTCAAGGTCGTGGATATGATGGGACTGGGCTATGGCAATTCAAGCGCCACCCTGCGATGGAATCACATCTTTAGCAAACGCTTGACCTCCAACCTGACCTTGACAGGCTCGAAGTTCAACTATGATATCGACATTTGGGTGGATCCATACGACTGGTCGCTGCGTGCCGGCTCAAAGAGTGCCCAGCTGAATTACGATTTCACCATGCTATGGAACGAGAGCCATACCTCCCGATGGGGGTTGAGCACGGGTTACCTTGCCTTCAGCCAAGGTGAGCTGGAGGATCGTGGGGGTGCACTGTCGCAATACCTGGGAGTGGATTATTTCACGTCGGTGACTCGCAAAGGGCTTGAACATGCCCTCTATTTTACCCATGATCATAACATCAGCACAATCTTTTCGATGCGGTATGGATTGAGGCTTTCCTGCTTTCAAAACATCGGTGAGGAGGACTTTTATGTCTTTGATAACCAGTACCAGGTGTCGGATACCATCCATTATGGAAAAGGCCGGGTGTTCCATACGGAGATCCACCCGGAGCCTCGTTTGGCTGCCATGTTCCGCATCGATGAGGTGTCGTCGGTGAAAGCTTCATACTCGCGCACCTTCCAGTATGCCCAAGTGGCATCGGCCGCTACCGGTGGCCTCCCGTTCGACGTGTGGTTCCCCGTCAGCCCCAACGTGAAGCCGCAACGCTGCGATCAGTATGCGGTGGGCTATTTCAGGAATTTTCGAAATGACGCCATTGAGACTTCGGCGGAACTGTATTACAAGGATTTGAACAATGTGATTGATTTCAAAGACAATGCGGTGACTTATGGCAATGTGTTGATCGACGGGGAATTGCGTTTTGGCAAAGGCCGCTCCTTCGGTGCCGAGTTCCTGGTGAGAAAAAACACGGGCAAGCTTACGGGGTGGATCTCCTACACTTATTCGAGAACCTTCCGAACCATCGAAGGCATCAATTTCGGCAAGGAATATCGCTCGCCTTACGACCGTCCGCACAACTTTGTCATCGTGGCCAACTACGACATCACGCCTGAGTTGAGCGTGGCAGCCAACTGGATTTATAACACGGGTCAGCCCGTCACCTATCCTTATGGTCAATATACCATTGGCCATTCGACCTATGCCATTTACAACGGTAGTCGCAACGAGAGCCGTTACCCAGCCTATCATCGCATGGATGTGTCGCTTACCTGGCAGTTGCCCGATCGCAAATGGAAGCGATGGGACAGCGAGTTGAACGTATCGGTTTACAATGTATATGGGCATCATAACACCTGGGCCGTCACCTTTGAGCAGGATGGCAACGGTGGCGTGAACACCAAGCGGATGTACCTCTTTTCGGCAGTGCCCTCCATTTCCTATCAATTTAAATTCTGAACGCCATGAAAAAACTGAAACTCATCGTCTTGCTGATGCTTGCTTCGCTGTTTTCATGCACTGAAGACATTGACATTGACTTGGAGGAAGGCAATCCGCTGATTGGTGTGGAAGGCTCGTTTACCAATGAATTCAAGCGTCATGAGGTGATCCTGAGTTACACGGCTGAATTTTATAACGGTCATGATGTCAAGATGGTTACAGGTGCCCAAGTGGCGGTGACCGATGGTATCGACACGATTCCTTTCCTGGAGCAGGAGGATCAACCAGGGCATTATCTGACCGATTCAGTGGCGGGACGGAAAAATACCCTCTACACGCTTTTGGTGGATGTTCCTGACGAGGTGGACGGTTACAGGCATTATTATGCCGAGAGCTATATGAACGACAATGTGCCAAGCATTGATTCACTTGTCCTGAAAAAGGATCCGTTGCTATCGTGGCTGCCCTTGTGGGATACCATTTATTTCTTGTATCCTTATTTTCAGAGTCTTTCGGATCCATCCATTGTGTATATGATCCAAGTGTATGAGGACGGTGTGCCTCAGAACGACACATTGTTGGATGTGAACGCGATTCCGATGGGAGGCTATGCCGGCTATTACGTTAACGGGCCTGAGATGCTGAAGACCAATAAGGAGATCCCAGTGTGCATGATCACTGAGAGTGAACTGTATGATGGGAAGAGCATCCGGCTCAACTTGTTGAGCATTCCTTATGACTATTTGCTGTTTATATATAGCATTAAGCTCTCGACGGGCAGCAATCCCTTGATGGGTTCGCCTTCCAACGTGATGTCGAACATTCAGCCTTCCGGTACTGCTGTCGGCTGGTTCTACGCGGCCTCTGTAGTCTCGAAGGAGATGGTTTATCATAAGGAGGATTAGGCTCCCAACATAGCTGCAGGAGTGATGCCTAGGGCTTGACAAAGTAACTTGGCTATTTTCAGGGTGGGTTCAGCTCTGCCACTAACATAATCGTTGATTCTTGAGGGACTGACACCTATTAAAACGGCTAACTGTTTTTGGGTCATTTCCTTTTCCTCAAGCGATAATTCTATTAATTCAGCCACAGTTGGTTTTTCGATGGGATAATGCTCGTTTTCGTATTCGATGACGATGTCTGACATCAAGGACAATTCGATGGCATTGCGGTCATTTGCAGGGGTGTCATCATTGACCAAAGGCAGTAATTCCTCGATGCGTTCGAGTGCAAATTCGTATTGTTCTTTAGTAATTTGACTCATAGTTATCTCTGTTTATATTGTTTTTACATCAATCTTTTCATACTCACCATGGGTTCCCACAAAGCGGATAAACACATAACTGATAGTGAATTTCACCACTACGACGAGACGGTATTTGTTTCCTTTGATATTGAACACGTAGCGTTGGTTGCCGACATAATCGGTAGCAGGGAAGTCCACCTTGATGTCTGATAGGTTCTTCCATTCCGCATTTTCCGTAATGTCGTACCAACGTTCCAAGGCCACTTTTGAATCGCCGTGTCCTTCTTTGTTATAAAACTCAACCAAACGTCGATGTGATACGATTCTCATGATGCTGCAAAAATACAAATAATTTTGAAATACAATATAAATTGATATATAAATTTTGATTTTCGGAAGTTAAAAACGTTTTATGTTTCTGTTTTCGCTGCAAAGATAAAACAGATTTTTTGTTTTATCAATACTATTTAATAGATAAATTAAATTATTCTGTATTAATATTAATTACTATGCTGAAATGTTGCAACTAAAAGTTTTATGGACGATTTACTTAATTCTGTGATAAAAAGCGCGGAAGGCTTGACTTATTTGCGAGTTCTTTTTACTTTTGCCTTTGGATTTGGTTTGTCAGATCCGTTATATAGAAGCGTTATGCTTGTCTCGTAAGTCGAGAACCTAGGAAATTCCAGACATTACACGGAGACAGCATAGTGGTTCGCGTTTTAAGCGTGGGCTGCTATCCATATTCGTGTAATTGGTTTTCCTAGGACCTTCGACTTAGAGTGTGGTATACAGTTTCATGCTTCTTTTGTTGTATTTAGTTGGTGGATAAAGGATTCGCCAGAGCTTGAGGAACTGGAAGCCAATAAAAAGCTATGAGGAGAGTTCCTTTACTATTTTTGCTTTCATTAGTAATCATATTGGTTTTTTCAAGTTGTGCCACCATAATTGGTGGAGCCGAGCACAATGCAAAGGTCCAAGGCCAAAATGAGTGTCTAAAAAAAGAAGATGATGGTTATAAGTGGTATCAAGTATCTGATAAGGGTCGTTATGGAGCATTAGATAAAAAAAGGAGAGTAATCATTCCGATAGAAAGAGAATATGAATTAATTGTCTATAATACAAAGATTAAAGACGGTTGGTACAGGAAGTTCCCAAACCAAGTTAAAACGGAAGGTTGGTTTTGGGTTTATAAAAATGATAAAGCTGGTATTTGTGATCTTAATGGTATCGAGATAGTGGAACCGAACAAGTTTGATAATTTAGTTTGGTATAAGGATGGCTTTTATGCGATTGAAATAAACGAAAAATGGGGAGCTTGTAACAAATACAATCAAATGGTCATCAGTCCAATTTTTGATGATGTTTCTTATGTAGATTGCAGTTATTTGGATAATAGATTACGTCACATTGATTTTGGTTATTTCAAAGTTGAGTTAGATGGGAAACAAGGAGCATTTGATAGAGATGGAAAGATGATTATTGAACCAAAATACGATGATATTTGCTATGAGTTCGGATACGGACCAGGTTATTTTAAATTGGAACAGAATTCTAAAATAGGTGCATCAGATAGGTATGGACATAATTTTATTGAGCCTCAATATGATCTTTTACTATGGTCGATAACAGACCGAGTTTTTGAATATCAAGATCAATATGGGCAGTGGGTTTCAACAGGGATTACACTAAATGATGATGGTACGGCTAATCGCTATGTTAAACAGTTTGGCGCTGGTAAATCTACATTGCCGTTCATAATATCAATGCTGTTCTATTCACCTTATTTTTCTTCTGTTCAGGGAAATAATGATTTTCAAAAAATTAACGATCAATTGATTGCTCAGACCATTAGTCAGACTAACTATGAAATGGCTAAAATCTCAACTTTTTCTCAACAATTGATTAATACTACAATTCAACAAGTTGAACAAGAGAATTATGATGAATACCTAAGGATGACTAATGGAGGTGCGACGATGACATACGATGAATGGCTGGCGATAAAAGCTCAAGCTTGGGCTGAAGAAAATGGGCTGATAGACGATAATTCAGACAATTTAAAAGACATTGATTACAATGAATATGATTATAAGTCGGCATATCAAAATTATGAAAGTGTTGTTCAAAGTTGGTATAATAATCTCACGGCAGGAGGTGTGAGGAGTATAGATGAGAAGGGTGATGTTTCAGGAAAAACAGTTGGAGATATGGTGGGAGGAACTTATGTTACATCAAAAAAAGGTATGATAGAAGCCCAGAGGAATATGAAACGAGTGAGGTTAGAAGCAAAAAAGCAGGGTGTTCAGATTGCTCAATCCAAGTGGGAGACAGCTACTGCGGGTTATTGATAGAAAAATCCGCCCCGAATCGAGGCGGCTTTTTTAATAGCTTAAGCGCTTATAAATTAAGCTTCCTTCACGTTGTCCATGCCAACCTGGACGGCTTGCATGTTCAACGGGATGAGCTTGTGGGCGCGCTCCGGCAAGCTGTGACGCAACTGCTATTGCCATTTTTGGAAAAAATGATTATCTTTGCATCGTATTTTAATATTTGAATGACGATGCCAAAGATATATGAGTATTTTGGAATAGTTTTCTTTCTTTATCCCAATGACCATGAGCCAATTCATGCTCATGCCATCAGTGGGGAATATGAAACCATCTTTGAATTCCATTTTGAAAATGGACAATTGAAAGAGATCAAAACCAGAAAGAAACGTGGCAAGCCTCATCTTCCAAAGGCAAAAATGGAGCAAGCTTTGGCTTTTGTGAATGAGTTTGCCACCAAGATTGCGGAGAAATGGTATCGTTTCTATATCTTGAAAGAACCTTTGACCTGCGAACGAATCAACAAAATGATATAGCCATATGAACCGTTACACTGTCACCGATATTGAGCCTTGCGGCGGTTATAAACTCCGTATTACATTTGCTGATGGGAAAAGCAATATCGTTGATTTTGAGCCCTATTTCATCAAGCGTCCACATCCGCAATATGATCGTTATTACGATCCGGTTCGTTTTCTTGAGTATAAAATAGAATACGGTAATCTTGTTTGGGGAGAGAACTGGGATTTGATGTTTGACCCGCTCAATCTCTATTACAACAATCTTTTTAAGAATTATAACTAAAAAAAGCCGCCCCAATCGGAGCGGCTTTTTCATAGCATAGCGCTTTAAGATTATGCTTCTTTCACGTTGTCCATGCCAACCTGGACGGCTTGCATGTTCAACGGGATGAGCTTGTGGGCGCGCTCTGGCAAGCTGTGACGCAGACCTTCTTCGACGTTCTTGTTGTCGATGATGGGACGGAGCTTCAGGAAAGCACCCAAAATGATCATGTTGAACACTTTGCTGTTGCCCATGTCGGAAGCGAGCTGAGCGCCCTCGATGGTGTAGATGTGAATGTCCTTGCGGGTAGGCTTCTTGGTGATGCCGTTGGGATCATAAAGGAGGTAACCGCCGGGTTTCACTTTGTCCTCGAACTTGTCGAGTGACTGCTGATTGAGGATAACTGCGGTGTCGAAAGCGTTGAGGATGGGAGAGCACACGCGCTCGTCACTCACGATGACGGTCACATTGGCCGTACCACCACGCATCTCGGGACCGTAGGATGGCATCCAGCTGACTTCCTTGTCCTGCATGATACCACTGTAAGCAAGGATCTTACCCATTGACAAGACACCTTGTCCGCCGAAACCGGCTATAATAATTTCTTCTGTCATTGCTTTGTA
>Ga0310690_10000674_pt1 | contig 69030 bp, 55 predicted proteins | sample AusTroGonzalo_MG_2_FD_207661 | JGI IMG/M metagenome (GOLD analysis project Ga0310690, IMG submission 207661) | Bovine rumen microbial communities from tropical cattle in Woodstock, Queensland, Australia - Gonzalo_04 (v2) (version 2) | ecosystem: Host-associated > Mammals > Digestive system >... | reverse complement strand
GCAAAAATGACCTGCAACCCCGGGAACGAAGTGCAAGTCATTGATTTACATGATTCCTACGGGCTTAGCTCTCGAAGGGAACTACGGAAACGTAGGACTTGTCGTTTCTCTTGCGAGTGAACTTGACGGTGCCGTCAATAAGTGCGTAGAGAGTGTGGTCCTTGCCCATTCCAACATTGGTGGAAGGATTGTGGACAGTTCCCCTCTGGCGGACGATGATATTGCCGGCCTTTACGACCTCGCCGCCGAATTTCTTGAGACCCAAGCGTTTGCTTTGTGACTCACGACCGTTCTTTGAACTGGATTGACCTTTCTTGTGTGCCATAATTCTTAAGCGATTGCGTTAATCTTAATCTTGGTAAGTTTCTGACGATGGCCATTGAGCTTCTGGAAGCCCTTACGACGGATCTTCTTGAAAACAAGAACCTTGTCTGCCTTAACTTCGTCATCGAGTACGGTAGCCTTCACAACGGCTCCCTCAACATAAGGAGTTCCGACCTTCACGGCCTTCCCGTCTGCTACGAGAAGCACCTTGCCGAACTCTACATCAGCACCCTTGGCATCGGCGAGCCTCTGCACAAAGATTTCGTTACCAGCTTCTACTTTAAACTGCTGGCCGGCAATTTCTACGATTGCGTACATCAAACAATAATTTTTAATGTTTGGGCCTGGAGCGTCTGCCCTGGCGGCAGATCTTTACGGGCTCTTCGGTCATAAAACGGACCGCAAAGATAATAATTATTATTTGATTTCAAAATAATATTTTGTAACCCAGTACTCAAAGAGCGGATCTATGATATGGGGAAGGTCCTCATCATCGAAGAAAAGTATCTCTTTCTTGCACAAAGCGTCCTTGAGCCGGCGAACGTTGGCCGAGGAATTTAGGGAGTACTTTCGGATTACTTCCGAGCTGCTGAAACGGGTATAACCGTCAACCACTGCCCGGAGCAGACCCACCTGGAAAGTGGTAAGGTCCATCATTACGGCCTTGAACTGTGGCTCATGCAGGGCCAGGAGGCACTCCAGCGCCTCATTCAGCACAGGTTCCATCATGTAGCCCCTGGAAAGAGAGTCGCAGATGGAAGCAAAGTAGTTTATATAGTATATGTTACTACGGAACAGTTCGCACACTCCCATCATAAGGTTCCTGTCTATCACCTTGCCGCTGGACAGGAAACCCCTGTTGACGGAATCCGCAATTTCTTTTGAATCAATGGCCTCGAACTGTACCCTCTCCACTTGCCGGTGGAACAGACGTCTGCGGGCGAAAATCTCGGCCATTGCATTTATCTGCGAGCCATATAAGATATAGGATGCGGAAAACCTGTCGTCCTGGGTACGGGCCTTGAAGCTCTCCTGCATGATGCGGCAAATTCGATCGCCCTCCCCGGTAAGCATAACGCACTGGAATTCATCCAGGCATACATAAAGCCGGTTGCCGCCCTGTTGGGCCAGGCGATAAGGAAGGGTTACGATGGCCCGAATGTCTTCATCGTCAATGTCCCAGCTAAGGGAAAGCACCCGTCCGCTCTCCTGCCACTCGGCCTGGTCGAACACGAAATGCGTGTCCCCCAGGTTTTCCGCAACCAAAGAGATATAGTCCTGAGGCGTAGTACCGTAAACCTTAAGCAGTTCCGAACCCAGGTAAAGGCAGAATTCCGATACGTCGCGAATATTCAGCAGGGATAGACGAGCCACGCGAAACTGCTTGGTCTCCAGTTTCATGTTGAAAAAGACCTGCTGGAGGAGAGAATCCTTCCCGGACTTCGGGGGCTCGTACATCACGATGTTTTCGCCGTCCCTGAGAAGGTTGGTGAGCAAGGCGCACTCGGTCTTGCGCCCGATAAAATATCGGCCGGTCACAGGACGGTTATAGACAAACGGTGAATCCACGCGTGAAACAAAATTGTTTTTACAAAGATGGAGAAAAAAATTGATGTTAAGTGATGAATTATGAATTTTTTTTCTACCTTTGCAGTCCTTAAAAGAAAAGGGGGTGATAAAGGAATGATTATAGTACAGGTAAAAGAAGGTGAGAATATCGAGCGCGCATTGAAAAAGTTCAAGCGTAAGTTCGAGAAGACGGGTGCTGTCCGTGAGATGCGCTCCCGCAAGAATTTCGAGAAGCCTTCCGTAAAGCGCCGCATTGCAAAGCAGAAGGCCATTTACGTCCAGCACCTCCGACTGTTGGAAGAACAATAAAAGTTCCGTTTTTTTCTTGCAGTACTTAAATATTGTTCTTACATCTGCGAAGTTGATATGCGATGCACTTGAGAGATAAGCGCCTCAGATTTGACATCAAAACCTATTACAGAGTATTTGTTTCTTCGGGAGCGGGTACTCTGTATTTTTTGACGAGCCTATTGTGAGCCTATTGAGGATAACAAATAAGCGACTGATATTCAGCCGCTTATTGATTATAACGCCATGGGAGAAGGCATTAAATATCCCGGTTATGAGCCAATTGTGAGCCCTTTTATAGTGTAATACGTTCCCTTGCCACGAGTTCCCGTCACATCCAAATAGTCGGACAATGATGATAAGAGGCGCGTAGCCGTAGGTTTGCTCACATTCAATAGTTTCTGAACATCAGAGTTGGTTACCCTCCCTGTTATCAGCGCACGATTAACTACGATGACTCCACGTTCATCAATTCCCGCCCCTTTAAGTTGCGCTGCAGGATTGTTGAAGAAGGTTATCATTAGTCCGCCAAAAGAGGTATCAAAGATTGGCGGTAATAGTTTCCCATCAATAGCACCTCCAACTATCTTTCCGATACCACGTCCCCATGCCTCAACTTCACCACAGCGGAAGAAGGCATTGGCAATGGCCGGGTTAAAAGCACAAGAAGGGTGCTTCTTCAAAAGGCTTTCAACCGTCCAGGATTCTGGAAGATAACCGGGATTCCAAAACACGATGTGGTCAGGATAGACACTGATCTGGATAGGCACTTGCTCGGCATAATCTTTATGGACAATGCTATTTAGGATACATTCTCGTAGAGAGTCCTCCGGATAAGTTGGCGTTTCAACTCGCTGGAGGCCCTGGTACGTGATCATATAGTTCATGTACTTGGTGGTTAGGAGGTCGAAGGTGCGGTCCACCTGCTGCACCAGACTGCCGTGAATCTCATCCTGGAAGACCAAGTCTGTGTCGGAGCGGAAGAAACCTATCTTGATGAAGGAACCGGGGAACAGTTTCTCCGGTTTCGGGTGAAACAGAAGGACGCCGGCGCGTGTAATCTGACCGTCAGACAAGAGGTCAAGGGACGAAAGAAAGTCCGGTATACCGTCGTTCAACACTTCCGGATCCAAACGTTTTTTCCTGATACCCTTCTCTTTAAAGGTCTTTATGGATTCTTGATTCAAGTCTTCGGGAGTTACTGCAGGAACTGGCACATTACACCAGCGGACACCAACTTTATCAAGGAGAAATTTGCTGAGAGCCGCCCCCCTGAGTTCCTGCTTGGTGCTACCTGAACGGTAGTGGTATTGGCCTTTGTAGTTGACCGGATAAGGGTACGGCTCTACGATCATCTCGATGTATTTCTTGTCTCCCTCATGATGAAGATTAACATCGACCATTATGCCCAGGACATCGCGCACCTTATTAGGTAAGTCTTCCATCAGCTTGTCGGCATCAGCGAGACCAATGACTTCATGAGGCGGGTCATCATCAACCCCAAGGAAGATGCGCCCGCCGTTAGCATTGGCGAAGCCGCAGATCCACTTGAGGTATTCGTCCTTCCAGATACCTTTGAATTCTATGTTTTGACTCTCGTCCATACGTAGTCGTTTTAGTCGAAGCAAATATAACGAATTCATCGAGATTCCTCAAAAGAGTTTTTGTGTATCGGGGAGTGCCGGCTGCGTCGCGCCATTTCAGTTTAAACCCCCGCAGTTAGTTGACAGTATTATCACTTAACTGCGATACATACGAAAGCGTCTGCTTTTCCGTTAAAGAGAATCTGGACAATTCCCGTAAGGACGGATGAGGTCAGCGCTTGCATTGGCTGTGTTGTGGGCTTTGCCCTCAAGATAGCAGTGTGAGTCGATTCCTTACACCGGAGTGTAGTTTTGGACCCGGAGGGGAGTTAAAAAGGGCATTCGGGCCCGCGGGAGTATCTCCGTGGGCCCGAATACAACTCAATAAGGAAATATGGTAGTTCCCAAAGGGAACGATTTAGCGCGGATGCGCTAAATCGTTCCCTGCTCAAGCATTGCCGTGGCGACTTTCATGAAGCCGGCGATATTCGCACCCTTCACGTAGTCGATTGTGCCGTCCGGCAGAGTGCCGTACTTCACGCAGGCCTCGTGTATGGAATCCATAATGAAGTGCAGCTTGTCATCGACCTCCTTGCCACTCCAGCTGATGTGGGAGGCATTCTGGGTCATCTCCAGACCGGAAGTGGCCACGCCGCCGGCGTTAACCGCCTTTCCGGGAGCGAAGAGAATGCCGTTGTGCTGGAAGAAGTGAATTGCGTCAGGCTGGCACCCCATATTGGAAACCTCGCAGCAACAGAAGCAGCCGTTGGCCTTGAGTTCCTTTGCGTCATCTTCGGAAAGTTCGTTCTGGAAAGCGCAGGGCAGGGCGATGTCCACGGGAACGCTCCAGCTCTTCTTGCCGGGAGTGAACCTGGCCTTCTCCGGGAAACGGGTCGCCATATCCTCAACGCGGTCGCGGTTGGAGGCACGCATCACCAGCATATAGTCTATCATCTCCTTGGTAATGCCATCGGGAATCTCGCACACTCCGTCGGGGCCGCTTATAGCCACCACCTTGGCGCCGAGTTCGGTAGCCTTGATGCAGGCGCCCCAGGCCACGTTACCGAATCCGGAAACCGCCACCTTCATGCCCTTGATATCCTTGCCGGCCTTGTGCAGCAGGTTCTGGGTGAAATAGAGGGCGCCGAATCCTGTTGCCTCGGGACGAAGGATGGAGCCGCCCCAGGTACTTCCCTTACCGGTCAGAACTCCGGTGTTGTACTCGCGCGCGAGTTTCTTGTACATTCCGTAAAGATAGCCTATTTCGCGGCCTCCCACACCCACGTCGCCTGCAGGAATGTCCTGATCGGGACCGATGCACTGCCAGAGTTCCATCATAAAGGCTTGGCAGAAACGCATAATCTCCTCGTTGCTCTTACCCTTGGGGTCAAAATCGGAGCCTCCCTTGGCACCGCCCATAGGCAGGGTCGTAAGAGCATTTTTGAAAGTCTGCTCGAAGCCGAGGAACTTCAGCATGGAAGGGGTAACGGCCCTGTGAAAACGGAGGCCGCCCTTATAGGGGCCGATGGCGCTGTTGAACTGCACACGGTAACCGGTGTTGGTCTGCACCTCTCCCCTGTCGTCCACCCAGGTCACACGGAAGGTGAAGATACGGTCAGGCTCGACCATACGCTCGACTATCTTTGCCTGTTCGAACTCAGGATGCTGGTTGTAAACTTCCTCAACGGACTCCAATACCTCCTGTACCGCCTGAAGATATTCTTTCTCTCCGGGATACTTGGCCTGGAGACGGGCCATGATTTCAGTTGTTTTCATGTTATTAATAATAGTGTGTTATTTAACTTCCCACGTAGATCCGCTATGCAGCAGCTCATCCACGTTGTGTATCTTGGATTTGGCCATTACTTCCTTGACCTGGTCGCGGACTCCGTCATCGTAGGTAATATCCCTTACGTCGCGTATCACTCCCAGGGCCACCGGATAATCGGGTCCCTTCATCTCCGCAAGGGCCATGTGAAGGCCAATGTTGTCGTTGTGCGAATCGTGCACCAGCACGTCTTCCAGACCATATCCTCCCTCGCCTATATGTACCACGCGCAGTTTTTTGCCGTCGTACACCAGACCTCGGTCATTGTTTTTGCCAAACACCATTCTTTCGCCGTCGCGCAGGACTATGGTTCGGTCTGAGCGGAACTCAGGATCGGAGATGGACTTATGCGCTCCATCATTGAAAATCACGCAATTGGTAAGCATCTCCATCACCGAGCAGCCATCGTGAAGGGCCGCGGCGGTCATTATTTCCTCGTTGAGCTTAAGTTCCACGTCCAGCGAACGGGCGAAGAAAGTACCCTTAGCGCCGAGAACCAGAGACCCGGGGTTGAAAGGATGTTCGACCGTTCCGTAAGGCGAGGTCTTGGTGATTGCACCAAACTTGGAGGTAGGTGAATACTGTCCCTTGGTCAGACCGTATATCTGATTGTTGAACAGGATGATGTTGATGTCTATGTTGCGCCTGATAGCATGGATGAAATGATTTCCGCCGATTGCAAGGGCGTCGCCGTCGCCGCAAGCCTGCCATACGGTCAGCCAGGGATTTGCTACCTTGATGCCTGTCGAAATGGCTGTAGCACGACCGTGAATGCTGTGGAAACCATAGGTATCCATATAATAAGGAAGACGCGAGGAGCATCCGATTCCGGACACCACTACGTAGCGCTCCTTCTCGTAGTTGAGAGCCTGGCTCACCTTGGGCAGGGCCCTCTGCAAAGCCGCCAGCACGGCATGGTCGCCGCAACCGGGGCACCAGCGCACTTCCTGGTCGGACTTGAAGTCCTTGAATGTAAGATTTGCCATGGCTATAACTCCTTCCTTATTGCGTCCACCAGCTCGCTCACGAGGAACGGCTGGCCCTGAACTTTGTTGTACTGCAGATAGTTGAACTGCGGCAGGCTGGCACGCAGCCAAGCCACGAACTGACCGCTGTTGAGTTCGCAGACCAGTATCTTCTCAAAACCGCCGAACACCTTCTCCGTGTTGGAAGGCAGGGGGTTGATATAGTCGAAATGCACGAATGATACCACGTCGCCTGCTTCTTCCACTGCGTTGAGCAGATGTCCGTATGTACCTCCCCAGCCAACCACGAGGAGTTTGCCGGAAGCAGGACCGTGTAGAATTTCAAGCTCCGGAATCCTGCGTGCTACTCGGGCGACTTTCTCCGCCCTCTCGCGAACCATTGTCTCATGATTGACCGGATCCGTGGAGAGCACTCCTGCATGGGTCTTCTCCAGACCGCCCACGCGATGCTCAAAGCCCTTCTGGCCTGGAATCGCCCAACGACGCACAAGAGTCTCGGCATCCCTCTCAAAAGGATGGAACTTCTCTCCGTCAGTCAGAACTCCGTTCACGAACGGGGGTTTGATTTCAGGATAATCAGCCATTACCGGAACCCTCCAGGGCTCGCTTCCGTTGCCGAGGAAGCCCTCGGACAACAGCATGACCGGCGTCATGTGCTCAAGAGCTATCTTGGCGGCGAAGTAAGCGGCATCGAAGCAGTTGGACGGGGAATGGGCGGCAATCACCGGCATGGGGCACTCGCCGTTGCGGCCATAAAGAGCCTGATTCAGATCCGACTGTTCGGTCTTTGTAGGCAGGCCGGTGGAGGGGCCGCCGCGCTGTACGTCCACGACAACAAGCGGAAGTTCGGCCATGACCGCGAGCCCCAGAGCCTCCGACTTAAGCGAAAGGCCGGGACCGGAAGTGGTCGTAACCGCCAGGTTGCCGGCATAACTGGCACCTATTGCAGTACAGATTCCCGCAATTTCGTCCTCAGCCTGCAAAGTCTTGGCACCCAGGCTCTTGTGTATGGCCAGCTCCTCCAGTATCGCCGTTGCCGGCGTAATGGGATAGGAACCGCAGAACAAAGGTAGGCCGGATTTTTCCGATGCTGCCAGAAGCCCCCATGCGACAGCCTGGTTGCCTGTGATATTGCGATAGGTACCGGGCTTCTTGTTCTTTACCGGAGCTACAGTATATGTATTTGGAATAGCCTGGATATTGGCGGCATAGTTGAAGCCGTCATTCAGTACCTTCTTGTTGGGTTCTATCAGCTCGGGGTGCTTCTTGGAGAACTTCCTCTCAAGATACTGATAGATATACTCCAGCGGACGGCTATAGATGTAACAGGCCATGCCAAGAGTAAACATATTCTTGCACTTGAGCACGGTCTTGGCATCCAGGCCGCTCTCCTTGAGGGATTCCTGAGTGAGGGTGGAAATGGGGGCAACAATGATGGCACGGTCTTCCACCCGGAGTTCGGTAAAAGGATTCTCCGTCTGGAAACCCGCCTTCTCCATACCTTTTTCATCGAAAGCGTCACCGTCCACAAGTATCATCGCCGTAGGCTTGCACCACTTTGCGTTGGATTTGAGAGCAGCAGGATTCATGGCTACCAGAAGGTCGCAGAAATCTCCGGGAGTACCGACGCCTTCCGAGCCTATATGGACCTGGAAACCGGAAACGCCGGAGACCGTGCCGTGAGGCGCACGTATTTCGGCGGGGAAATCGGGGAATGTTGAGAGAGAGTTGCCGTAAATCGCAGACATATCTGCGAAAAGAGACCCGGTGAGTTGCATTCCATCTCCCGAGTCTCCCGCGAACCTGATCACAACATCCTTTAAGTCAATGACTTTGTGTTGCATCTTATGTGGCTTGGATATAACTATTTTGCTTGCTGTTCTGCCTGTGCCTGGAGCTCTTTCTGTAGAGACTCAATGGTCCTGTCATCAGGAATTCCAAGAGCCTTACGTGCGGCGGGTGTAAGGTCGGTGCTCTGTGCAGGGTCTATGTAGAGAGCGTTGGTCTGGTCGAATACATAGATATAACCGCCTTCCTTGGCGAGCTTCTCAACGGCTTCCTGGGCCTTTTTGTAAATAGGGGCCATCAGCTGCTGCTGCTGTTGCTGGAGCTCTGCCTGGACAGTCTGCTGGAACTCCTGGATACGCTGCTGGATATCGGTAAGTTCCTTCTCCTTGGTCTCTCGTATAGCCTGGGTCCAGGACTGGGCCTTCTGCTGATACTGCTGATATTTGGTATTGAACTCGTCGGCCATAGCCTGATAAGTTTCGCTGGCCTCTTTGCTGGAAGCGTCCATAGTGGCGCGGGCCTGGTCGGCCTCGGGCATCAGCTGTACCAGTTCGGTGAAGTTGACGTGGGCGAACTTCTGCTGGGCAAAAGCTGCCGCGCTCATCATTGCCAATACGGCAAGCAAAAGAATCTTTTTCATCTTGATTATACTTTAAAATTGTTGTCCTATAACGAAATGGAATTGACTGCCTCCGTTGGCGGCGTCGTCGAAGCCGTAGCCCCAGTCGACACCGAGCAGACCTATCATCGGCAGGAAGATACGCGCGCCCACACCGGCGCTGCGCTTAATCTGGAAGGGATTGAAGTCCCTGATGTCGCTCCAGCAGTTACCGCCCTCCAGGAAGGCCAGCACAAAGATGGTCGATGAAGGCTGGAGGATGACGGGATAGCGAAGCTCTATCGTAAACTTGTCGTACACGTTGCCTGCATAAGCGGAGCCGGAAGTGTTGTACGGCGTAACTTTCTGAGGAGTGAGGCTATAGTTCTGATAACCACGCATAGATACAATTTCCGTACCATAGCTCATGTATCCGGACATTCCATCGCCGCCCACAAGGAAGCCCTCGAACGGTGAATATCCCCAATTGCGGTTATAATATCCGAGATAGCCGAACTGGACCCGCGTCATAAGCACCAGGTCTCCTATCAGCTTGCTGTATGTGGCGGCGGAGAACTTCCACTTATGGTATTCTATCCATTCGTAACGCTGCTGAACGGTCCAGTTGTCATACTGCACGTCTTTCCAGGTAATGGGCTTGCCGTCGCGGCTGGTAATCCTCTTGCCGTCCGGGCCGTAATCCCAGTTGCGCAGGAGCGAGAAGGGCGGAGTGAGCGATAGGGACAGCGACATATCAGAACCGGAACGAGGGTAAATCTGCTGGTCTGTAGAATTACGCAGCAGGTTCACGGTATAACTTATGTTGTTGGAAATTCCGGTATCGAAAATGAATCCGTAGCCACTCCAGTTCTTAAGCCTATAGGTCTGCCAGCTGAATCCGTTGTAGAGCACGAAGTAGTTATCCGGCCACTTGAGGCGGTTACCCAGGGAGGCGGAAGCACCGAAAACCTCCATCTGCTGGTCGTTGCTGAGTATGCCCAGCCAGAGGTTGGAATTGGTGTAGCGGGTATAATAGCCGGAGATGTTCAGCGAAGTGGGCTTTTTGCCGAAAAGCCAGGGCTCCACAAAGTTAGCCGTAAGAGCAGTGTAATACTTGCCGTTGGTCTGGAAACGGAAGGAAAGGTTTTGTGCGTCCCCGAGAGGCACGGGCCGCCAGGCCGACTTGTCAAATATCCTCTTGGTGGAGAAGTTGTTGAAACTCACGCCCACCGTGGCTACAAAGGTGTTGGCTCCCCATCCACCGGAAAGTTCCAGCTGGCTGGAAGGCTTCTCGGTGACGTTGTAGATGATATCCACTGTGCTGTTGAGCTGGTTGGGAATAATGGAGTAGCCCTTGGTGGGATCCGCTATGGCTTCCGGGTCAAACTGTCCGAGGGAAGCGATTTCACGTATGGAACGCTCGAAATCGGACTGACGGAAAAGATAGCCCGGCCTGGTGAACACCTGGCGGCGCACCACCTTCTCGCTGGTAAGGTCGTTGCCGTTGATGACGATATTGTTCAGGATGGCCTGCTTGCCCTCGGAAATACGTAGCTCCACATCCACGGAGTCGTTCTGTATATTGGTCTCGACGGGCGTGATGTTGAAGAACAGGTAGCCATAGTCCCTGTACAGTTTGGACACGTCCATGTCCGTCTGCTTGCCGCCGCCGTAGAGACGCTTCTCCATAGACACCACGTCATAGACATCGCCCTTCTTGACCTGCAGCACGTCGTTCAGGGCCTCTGTGGAATAAACAGAGTTGCCAGTCCAGCTGATGTCCCTGAAGTAGTACTTGTCGCCCTCTTCAAAAACCAGGTCGATGGCCAGTCTCTTGGGCTCAATATAATACACGGAGTCGCGCACCAGCCGGGCGTCGCGATATCCGGCCTCATTGAACGCAGAAATCACCGACTTCTTGTCGTTGATGTACTCCTTTGCATCGAACTTCTTGCTGCTGAAGAAGTTGTAAATCTTGTTGGACTTGGTCTTCTTCATGGAACGTGCAAGCTTGAAATCGCTCACATGCTCATTGCCTATGAAGTTTATGTCCTTTATGCGAACCTTTTCGCCCCTGTTTATGTCGAAATTTACGCAGATGGCATTGAGAATGATTGAATCCTTCTGCACTTCAGTCTTGACTGTAGCGTTCAGAAAGCCTTTTTCCGCATAATAGCGTTTGATAATGTCGGTAGATGTTTTCTCCACGTACTCGGAAAACTCCCCTCCCCTGCGCAGGTTCAGGCGCTCCTGGATTTCTTTCTTGTCTCCGGATTTGATACCGGAGAAAGTCCATTTGGACACTCTGGGACGTTCCTTTATAACGATTTTGAAGAAAGCTGAATCCGCATTCTCGCTCAAATGGTCGATTACCAGGCTGACATCCTCGAAAAACCTCTGCATCCAGAGACGCCGTACTATTCCGGAAACGTCTTCTCCGGGAACAGTCAGTTCCATGCCTTTCTGCATTCCCGTAAGCTGGATAATCTGTCTGGCGCTGAAATAGCTGTTACCCTCCACGCTCACGCCGCCCACTATGTACTTTCTGGGGTGCGTGTAGTCAACTTCCACCGTGCCGTCCTGCGCCTTAAGGGCAATGCAGGAGCCAAGCAGCATCAACAAGGCAACTATATATTTTTTTACCATTCTTTACAGATAAGAGCGCAAATATACGGAATTATTTGACTTTTCCGAAACGTCTGTCCCGAGAAGCAAACTCCTCCAGTGCAGCCAGGAACTCCTCCTTTCTAAAATCAGGCCAAAGTGTATCGACGAACACAAATTCTGTATATGCCGTCTGCCACAGCATGAAATTGCTTATCCTCTTCTCCCCGGAGGTACGTATCATCAAGTCCGGGTCGGGGATTCCCGCAGTAGCGAGGAAAGGTTCTATATCGTCTCCCCCTGCTTCCGCCATGCGGCGCGCAGCCTGCTGGATATCCCATTTGCCGCTATAGCTCATGAACACCACCAAAGTCATTCCGGTGCAGGCGGCAGTCGCGTCCTCCATTTCCCGTATAGCTTCAAGCACCTCTGCCGGGAGACGGTCACGGTTGCCTACCACCAGCATACGCACACCGTTTTTCACAAAGCCGGCGCATTCTTTCTTTATAGCCCTGACCATCAGCTTCATAAGGCCTCCGACTTCGGCAATGGGACGGTTCCAGTTTTCCTCGGAAAAAGCAAAAACGGAAAGATACTTGATACCCAGCTCACGGCTTGCGGACACAACAGCCCGCACACTTTCAATACCTTCCATGTGCCCTGTGAGACGGTCTTTTCCGCGCTGGCGGGCCCAGCGGCCGTTACCGTCCATAATAATGGTGACGTGAGCCGGAAGCTTTTCAGGAATGTTCATTTTCTATTGATTCATATTGCGGACATCTCCGCCCCACAGCAGGCGGGCGCGAAGAGCCTCGATAAAGTTTGAGCCGCCAAGTTCTACCCGCTTCAAGGCACCGGGGACCGCATGCACACTGATGACGGAAGAAGACGGTATGACGTAACCACGGTTGTCGAGGGCCATGCGGAGCTCATCTTCACGGGAGCGGAAAGAAATCTTGATACCGGCGGAATCCGGAACGACCAGGGGGCGCACATTAAGGTTGTGAGGCGCCACCGGAGCGATGATGAGCACTCTTGAATCCGGCAGGCAAATAGGTCCTCCGGCGCTCAGAGAGTATGCCGTAGAGCCGGAGCTGGTAGCCACCAGCAGACCGTCGGCCCAGTAGGTAGGAAGCGGCCGGGAATCCACTTCAACGTCGATACCAAGCATTGCCGCACCCTGCCTCTGGACGCATATCTCGTTCAGCGCCAGCTGGGGGCCGTCCGCCCCGCACCAGCCTTCCGCCTTCAGCATACCCCGCCTCTGTATAGTGAAATCCCTGTTGACCAGTGCCGCAGCAACATCTTCCGGCTTGTTGGCGGAAAGGAAACCGAGGCGGCCGAAATTGACACCCAGCACGGGCAGGTCGAGCTCTACTGCCAGGGCGGCGGCGGAAAGATAGGTTCCGTCTCCTCCGAAGCTAAGCAGCATCCCGGTGCCCTCAGGCACATCTTCAGACGTGCGCACCGGGCTCACATCGAAGCCTGAGGCCCCCAAATCGGCCAGAAGCCCGAGCACTCTCGGGTCAAGTTCCAGGCGGCTGTCCTGAATATAGTACGCCAGTTTCATATCAGGCATCAAATTTAGCACATTTTTTGATATATTTGCAGGTATGACTAAATTGAGCGTCAACATAAACAAGGTAGCCACCCTGCGCAACGCGCGCGGCGGCAACATGCCGGACGTACTTAAGGCAGCGCTCGACTGCGAGCGCTTCGGAGCCGAGGGCATAACGGTCCACCCGAGGCCGGACGAAAGGCATATCAGATACTCCGATGTAAGATCCATCCGGCCTCTCCTCACTACGGAATTCAATATCGAGGGCAACCCGGTCCCACGCTTCCGGGAGCTGGTAAGCGAAGTACGGCCGGACCAGGTAACTCTGGTTCCAGACGCGGAAGACGCAATCACATCCAACGCCGGATGGGACACCATAGCCAACCGGGAGTTTCTGAGCGAAGTATGCGCCGGTTTCAAGGCCCTGGGCATCAGGGTATCGGTTTTCGTTGGACCGGATCCCGTGATGGTACGCGGTGCAGCCGACTGCGGAGCCGACCGGGTGGAGCTTTACACCGCCGGCTATGCCGCCGCCTACCGCGATGGGCCCGAGGCCGCTGCCGCACCCTATCTGGAAGCGGCAAAAGCAGCCAGGGAATGCGGCCTGGGACTCAATGCAGGGCACGACCTCAACCTGGAAAATCTTGCCTTCTTCATCCGTACAATTCCCTGGACGGACGAGGTTTCCATAGGACACGCCATCATCTGCGATGCCCTATACATGGGCCTCGGAAACACAATTGGTGCATACCTGGAAGAGATTAGAAAAAAATAGTTAAATTTGCAGTTCGCAACTTAAGAAAACAAACGATAATGAAAAAGTATTTTGCCGGCGCAATCGCCACCCTTCTCATCACCCTTACCGGATGCAACAGCAACACCACCACCGCCCCCGCCGACAAGGCTGACGGAGAAAACACTATTGCGGCCGGTTCCATCGTGTATTTCAACCTTGACAGGGTGCTCAGCGAATACGATATGGCCAACGACCTCCGCAGCGTGGCTGAGACCAAGATCAACAGCATCAACCAGGAAGTCAACCGCAGGGGGTCCAAACTGGAGAAGGACAGCAAGGCTTTCCAGGACAAAATCAACAAGGGCCTTATGACTCAGAGCACTGCTGAGTATCAGTACAAACAGCTCCAGGATCAGCAAAACAAATTCCAGCAGTATGCTGCCCAGAAAGAGAGGGAAATTGCAGAGGAGCAGCAGGTTATGATGAACCAGATTGCCGACGCCATCAAGTCTTTCATCGACGAGTACAACCAGGAAAAGGGTTATGCTATGATTCTTACCACCCAGGGAGACATTCTTCCCGCTCCCATCGTCACCGCCGATCCCTCGCTTGACATCACCGACGACCTTCTTGAAGGCCTGAACGCTGCTTACGTAAAGAGCAAGTCCGAGAAGAAAGACTGAGTCCATTGAAAATCGCCATCCTGTCCTGTTTTTATCCTTTCCGAGGAGGTATAGCCCAATTCAACGCCAGCCTGCTGGAGGAACTGGGCAAACAGCACACTGTGAAGGCTTTCAATTTTACAGTACAATACCCCAGGCTGCTCTTCCCCGGGAAGACGCAGTACGTAGATAAAAACGATACGGCCGTGCCAGTAGAGTCCGAGGCTCTGTTGAGCACGGTCAATCCGTTCAGCTGGTTCAAAACGGCAGGGGAAATCCGTAAATGGGGTGCGGACCTTCTAATCATGCGCTACTGGATGCCCTGGTTTGCGCCTTCGTTCGGATGCGTCGCCCGCCATGCAGGCTGTAAGGTACTGGTGATTGCTGATAATGTAGTTCCTCACGAAACTCATTTCTTCGACAAGCCTCTCACCTTATGGTTCCTAAAAGCAGTGGACGGCATAATCACACTGAGCGACGCCGTTGCCGCCGACCTTCACCGCTGGAAGCCGGAAGCCCGCTGCACCGTAATACCCCACCCCGTATATACCCATTTCGGGGAGAAACTCCAGAGAGAAGATGCAGAACGTGCCCTCGGTATAAAGAGCGGACGCAAGAATCTGCTCTTCTTTGGCTTGATTCGCAAATACAAGGGGCTCGACATTCTTCTGGAAGCCTTCGGAAGCCTTCCGGAAGATTTCCAGCTGCTGATTGCCGGCGAGCCTTACGGAGATTTCTCAGAGTACGCCAAAGCCATCGAAAGCTGTCCCAACAAAGAGCGTATATTCTTGTTCAACAAGTACATATCTGATTCTGACGTGCCGCTGTTCTTTTCTGCAGCCGACGTTGTGGTGCTCCCCTATCGCAGCGCCACACAGAGCGGAGTAGCTGCGGTATCGGACCATTTTGAAGTGCCTATGATAGTTACCGACACCGGCTCGTTGCGGGCTACCGTGGAAGGGCGCGGCACCGGACTAGTAGTGGATAATGCCGAGCCTGGCTGCGTCAGGGAAGGCATCTTGCGCTTCTTCGGCACTTCGGGATTTAAGGAAAGCTGCATAGAAAACATACGTACCGAAAAGCGGAAACTGTCTTGGTCCGAATTCTGCAAAGGTTTGATTAGCTTTACCGAATCGCTATGAAACGATATCTGATTGCCGTGCTCATTTCAGCTCTGGTGCTGCCTTTCAGCGCTGGCGCGCAATGGTACCTGTTCCCCGGGGGCCGTCCCGCCAAGGATAGCACTTCAGTGAACGTCAAAACCGATTCTACGGCCGTTTCTCCCGTTGCTACGGACAGGGATGCAGCAGATTCAACCGCACTCACATTCTCCGACAGCGTTGCCGTCGTTCCAGTCATCCGGGCAGCGCTCATACTTCCCCTGAAAAGCACTGGCACTCCCAACAGCAACTTCCTCGACTTCTACTGCGGCGCCCTTCTGGCTGCCGACGAACTCAGTTCCGAAGGCCGCAAATTCCAGCTGGACGTCTACGATTCCACTGTTCAGTTGCCTTACTCGTATCAGCTGGACAGCTGCAATCTGATTATAGGCCCGGTTGCTCCTGAAGACGTTGAACGTATGCTGCCACGTGCCAGAGGTAAATATATGGTTTCTCCTCTCGACCCTAAGGTCGCCCCCTATACTGAACTCTACAACATAGTTCAGGCACCTTCCAACTGGGAATCCCAGGTTGACGCTCTAATAGACTGGCTTGCGGAGGATTTGTGCGACGGAGATGTCGTGGTGCTGCTCCAGAGTGCAGAGGAAGCAGATGGAGAAGTCACTTCCAGACTGACCGGAAGGATGAGCGACAGGGAGATTTCGTACAGCATCACTTCCTCCCCCACGGTCCAGGAAGAAATCTTAGATGGAAACTACCGCTTCGTCATAGCGTCAGAGAGCGACGACTTCTGCAGCGCGGCAGTGCGGGAAATCGCACTGATGAACCTAAGAGGCGGGCACAATTTTGTTTACAGCATCTCCAGGCTTCGTGGAGTTCCAGACCTGGAAGTCGAAAGCCTTCATGCGGCCGGAGCCAGGATTACGGCCAGCTATTTTGCAGATGCCGGAAACATCGAAGTACGCAATTTTGCCGAGCACTACCGCAAGCTGTTCAAGGCCGAACCAGGCCAATGGGCGTTTCAGGGTTATGACCTAATGACCTACTTTGGAAGGCTTGCCGCCGACTATCCCGATTCCTGGCAGGAAAAACTTGCAGAAACGCCTTGGAATGGTCTCCAGACCGACTTCCGCTTCGATACGGCGGGAAAAATCAACAGTGCGGTACGCCGCCTGCAATACAACGCGAACAACACCATTACAATCGTACGATAGATGGAAAAAGTCAGATGTCTTATTATAGGAGGAGGCCCTGCAGGTTATACCGCTGCAATATATGCTTCCCGTGCCGCCCTCTCGCCCGTACTTTATGAGGGCATGGAGCCGGGCGGTCAGCTTACAACCACGACCGTTGTAGAGAATTTCCCCGGCTTCCCCGGCGGAGTGGACGCCAATGCCCTGATGAGCGACATGAGGGAGCAGGCCGTACGCCTTGGCGCAGACATACGCCGGGGTACCGTGAATGCAGCCGACCTGTCCGGCAGACCCTTCAAGATAAGCGTGGACGGAAACACGGAAATAGAAGCGGAATCCCTCATCATAGCGACGGGAGCTACGGCCCGGTATCTCGGTCTTCCCTCCGAGCAGAAGTTCCGCGGGCTGGGAGTATCGGCCTGCGCCACCTGCGACGGCTTTTTCTACCGCAAAAAGGACGTTGCCGTAGTGGGCGGAGGCGATACTGCTTGTGAAGAGGCCACATATCTTGCCGGACTCTGCCGGAAAGTTTACATGATAGTGCGTCGTGACGTGCTCAGGGCTTCCGTCGCCATGCAGGAACGGGTTGCTTCGACTCCAAATATCGAGATTCTCTGGAACTGCAATACCAGGGAGATTCTTGGAGACTCTTCAGGAGTGACCGGAGCCCGTTTGGAGCGCAAGGACGGAGAGGTCTTCGACATTGCTATAGACGGCTTCTTCCTGGCAATAGGCCACAATCCCCAGTCGGCCCTCTTCGCCCCGTGGGTCCACACCGACGAGGCCGGATACATCATCACCGACGGAAAGTCATCAGCCACCAACGTAGAGGGTGTTTTCGCTGCCGGAGATGTGCAGGATCCCCATTACCGTCAGGCCATAACAGCCGCCGCATCAGGGTGCAGGGCTGCTCTGGATGCAGAAAAATTCTTAAAACGATGAAAAAGTGCTTATTATATGCGGCCGTGCTGCTTGCAGTCGCCGTCGCCTGCAAGAGCCAGTATGAGACTCTGCTGGAGAGCAACGACACTGAGGCAAAATACACCGCCGCCTTCGATTTTTTCAGCCAGGGCAAGTACAACAAAGCTGCCCAGTTGTTCGAGTCGCTGTCGGTCATAACCAACGGCACCGCCCGTGACGACACGGTCCAGTATTACTGGGGACTTAGCAACTACAGGGCCAAGGACTACTACACCGCCGAGACAAATTTCGACCGTTTCCTGGAGAATTATCCACGCAGTACCTTCGCCGAGTCGGCCGCATTCCTGCGCCTGGACTGCCTCTACCGCAATACTCTGCGTTACGAACTGGACCAGACTCCCACTTACAAGTGCATCACCGCCATCAGCGAATACCTTGTGAGCTATCCTGACAGCGAATACCGTTCCGTATGCGACCGCATGCTGGACGACCTGGGCGAGCGTCTGGACCACAAGGCCTTCGACAGCGCTTTCCTGTATTATAAGATGGAAGACTACCTGGCTGCCAGGGTCGCGCTGCGCAACGTTCTCAAAGACAACGCAGAGAACCGCTACCGTGAAGATATACTCTTCTACACCGCCATGGCGTCCTACAAATATGCCGACCTCAGCTATGCCCACAAGCAGAAAGAGCGTTTCCTCGTGTTTTACGACGACTACTTCAATTTCATAGGAGAATACCCCGATTCGCATCACCGTCCTGAACTGGACAGGCTGTACAAAAAAGTGAAAGAAAAATATTGAAACTTCGCCTCCGGAAGGCTTCGTATTAAGAGTATGGAAAACAAAATACCCAACAACACTATCACGAGGGATATCAAGGACCTCGCCGCCCCTACGGGCAACATTTACGAGACTGCTGTCATACTCGCCCAGAGGGCGAACCAGATTGCTCTCGCAGAGAAGAAAGAGCTCAACAAACGTCTCGAGGAGTTCCGCAACGAGCGCGACACCATGGAAGAGACTTTCGAGAACAAGGAGCAGATAGAAATCTCCAAGTACTTTGAGCGCCAGCCCAAACCCGGCCTGGTAGCTATCTCCGAATTCGAGGACGGCGAACTGTCCTTCCGCTTCGCAAAGGCTGACGGCAAGGCCGAGTAGCACCTTGCGATGCTGCGAAGTCTCCACATACGCAATTATATCCTTATAGACTCTCTGGACATCAAGTTCCCGGAGGGTCTTGTGATCATTACTGGACAGACCGGAGCCGGAAAGTCCATTCTGCTCGGTGCACTTGGACTTCTTGCCGGTGACAAAGCCGAGCCAGGAATGATTAGCAACGGCGCGGAGACCTGCGTAGTGGAGGGCGAATTCGACACTGACGAAGGCCTGAGAATCATCAGACGGGTGATTTATTCTTCCGGGCGTACCCGCAGCTTCATTGACGACTGTCCCGTTCAGCTCCAGGAACTTACAGCCCTATGCTCCCGCCTGATAGACATTCACTCCCAGCACAACAGCCTGCTCCTCACCGACAAACAGTTCCAGCTATCGCTTCTGGACCATTTCGCCGGGAACGAAGAACTGCTGGCTGAATGCCGCAAGGCCTGGAAAGAGCTCGGAGAGTGCCGGCGCTCACTGGACAACGCACGGGAACGTCTCAGGCGCGACAAAGCCGAGCACGACTACAATGAAGCTCAATTCAAAGAGTTGAGCGCAGCTGCGCTTAAGGCAGACGAACTGCCGGAGCTGGAAGAGGAGCAAAAGGCGCTGGCCAACGCAGAACAGATTCAAGAAGACCTGGCTGCTGCACTCGGACGCTTCCGTCCTCTCGGGCAGGATAGCATCAGCGAATCTCTCAGGGAGGCCAGGAAGGCCATTGAGCACGCCGGACGTTTTCTTCCCGGGCTTCAGACGCTCGGAGAGCGTATCGAGTCGGCCCGAATCGAGCTTGAGGATATCTTTTCCGAAGTCGAAGATTCTGCCGGCAAGGTGGACGTTTCCGGAGAGCGCCTGGAGGCGGTGGAGCAAAGGCTATCACTAATCTACCGGCTTATGTCCAAGCATTCCTGCAACAGCGTAGAAGAGCTCATCGAAGCCAGGGAGCATTTCGGGGCAGCAGTTAACGGGTCCGAGGAGCTTGAAGAGCTTTGCAATGAACTGGAAGAGCGTCTCAATAAGTTGCAGCTCAGCTACGAGAATTGCTGCCGCGCGCTTGGCGACTCCCGTAAATCTGCAGCACCCCGCTTTGCGGAAGAGATAGCCGCAAATCTTCGCTACCTGGAACTGGAGCGCGCCTCTTTCGAGGTGGAGCTTACGCCCTCTGCTCCAGGCAGTAACGGCACCGACGGAGTATGCTTCAAGTTTGCCGCCGACGGCCGTGCAGGGGTAGATGTAGCGAAGTGCGCATCGGGCGGTGAAATCTCCCGCATCATGCTGAGTCTCAAGGCAATGATGGCACATTTCCAAGGTATGCCTACTCTGATTTTCGACGAGATAGACAGCGGTGTCTCCGGAAGCGTTGCCGACAAAATGGGAAAGATGATATGCCGGATGGGAGACAGCATCCAGGTGGTTTCTATCACCCACCTCCCCCAGGTAGCGGCGAAGGGCAGCGCCCACTTCGTCGTGTCCAAGCAGTTCGACGAAAACGGAGCCCGCAGCATTTCCGGCATACGCCGTGTGGACGGAGAAGAAAGGGTTCAGGAAATTGCCAGGCTGCTCAGCGGCTCAAGCATCACCCCGGAGGCACTTGCCAACGCCAGAGCCCTCCTAAACGAAAACTGATTATGGCCAGGTCTTACAAAAAACCCAAAGACATGGAGACCTTCAGGAAGTTGCTCAAATCGCACGACCTGAAAGCCACGCCTCAGCGAATCGCCGTGCACGAAGTGATGATGGATATGGTGCACGCGAGTGCCGACATGGTATATGAGGCCATAGTCAAGACCGGCAAATGCAGGATTACCCAGGCGTCCGTGTACAATATCCTGTCCGGGCTGGCCGACGAGGGCATTTACGCAAGGCGCATGAGCGCCAACAACAAGATGCTCTTTGACATCAATACTTTCCGCCACGTCCATCTGTACGATACCCGCAACCATGAACTGCTGGATGTGGAAGCTGAGGAACTGCTTACCGCCGCGGAACAGGGCATCAGGCGCAAACGCTTCCGCGGATATAAAATCGACGACATAGACATACAGATACTTTGTCACCCCACAAGAAAGAGATTTTTATGAAACGTTTGCTTATTTCTATGCTGGCTGCAGTAATATGCCTGACAGCTTGCGACATGACTCCTGACATCCTCTACCGGGCCATGGTGTTCGGTGACATGCAGGGTGCATATGTTTTCAATGCCGACGACGGCTGTACCTACAGATTTACCAACGTGACTTCAGATAGCGGTCTTCCTACTTCCGGGCGCGTGCTTGCGCTCTTCGACGCACGCAAGCAGGTAGAGGGCAGGGAGAATGAATTCGAAGCCACCCTGAACGATTTCCGCGTTCCCATTTACAAGGCTCCCGTCCAATGCCTTAATCCCGAAGATGAAGCAGCCCTCGGCGCCAACGAAATACGCTTCGACAACGGCATTCTCTCGGGAGGACACCTAAACACCATGTGCACTGTCATGAAGGAGCTGAACGATACCGAAGAACCAGTCGTTAATTTGCAGCTGGTACAGGGCGCTTCTTCCGACACCCTTCATTTCATACTTCGCTACAATGCCGGGAAAGACATCTTGATCGCGCTTGATTCAGATGATGTTCAGCAATACTCCTTCTACGCATGCTTCCCTATATCGGACCTGATTCCTGAAGGCCAAAAGCCCGTAGTGGAGTTGAAGTGGCTGTGGGGCGGAGAATGGCATAAGACAACCACCACCTTATAGTTTTTTCATTATCTTTGCAGAGTTATGAAAAGAATTGCGACACTGCTGATAACTGCGCTGGCCGTGCTCTGTACGGTCTCCTGCTCGGAGTCATTCAAAGACATCAAGGTGACTTCGTGTCAGTTGGAGTCTATTACTCCGCGCGGCCTTTCAGCGTTCGACGCAATCTTGGATATAGGGATAAACAATCCGGCACCCCAGGTAACTCTGTCGGAGATGAACGCTGTGATTCGCCTCAACGAGATTCCCTGTTTATATCTTACGGCCGAAGACATTACTCTGGAGCCGCGTTCGGAACAGGTCTATGTCGCTTTTTTCCACGGATCTTTGGCAGAAGATTTCAACCCCTTCTCTCTCTTGCCTTTGCTACAACAGCCTGAGTTGGAAGGGATTACCCTAGATTTAGGTTTTCGGGGGACGCTCAGGAGCGGTCTCGGCAAGTATTTTGAATATACGGGCATACCTATAAAAGATATAATGGGTAAGATATGAAACGTATAGGGCTGATATTGACGGCAATTCTCCTATGCCCACTCCTGCATGCCCAGGAGGTAAGGGACAGCGTGGCAGTGTACGACATCTTCGAGAACCTTTCCGGCAACCTTCAAATAAGGCAGAGCCGGGAAGTCTATGATGCGATGAACGCACACATAGAGCGCAATGAAAAGCGTACGGCCTCAGGACTCGCCGGGCAGAGTTACCGCATCAGGATTTTTTTCGACAGCGGCCAGAATGCCAGGGCCGGCTCAGAAGCCGCAGCTGCACGTTTCCGTAACGCGCATCCCGGAGTCCCGGTCTCCCGCAGTTTCACGGACCCTTTCTTTAAGGTTACCGTGGGCAATTACTCGTCCAGAGCAGATGCTGTCAATGCCCTTAAGTCCATCCAGCAGGAATTTCCTGCAGCATTTATAGTCAGGAACTGATGCTCAAGACAGGACTGGAACTCAAGCAGCAGCAACGGCTCTCCCCGCTCCAGATTCAGACCATCAAGCTCATCCAGATGCCAATCCAGGAACTTGAGCAAAAGGTCCGGGCAGAGCTGGAGAGCAATCCCGTGCTTGACGACGAGCCCGCTCCCGACAATGATTCGGAAACCAAAGACCTATCTATCGACGCTATAAAGGAGGATGGTGACATCCCTGCCTACAGGCTGAAGGTAAACAACTGGGGCAAGGATCCTCGTCCGGAGTACAATACTTTTTCTGTCAAAGAAGGCTTTACGCAAAGTCTCCAGAGACAGCTTGGCTTCCGCAACCTTACGCCACACCAGCACCAGGTGGCTTCCTTCATAATAGGCAGCCTGGACGAAGACGGATATCTCCGCCGCGACATAGATACCCTTGTGGACGATCTAGCTTTCCGTGCCAACATTGAGACGACTCCGGAAGAAGTGGAGGAGATGCTCAAGATTATCCAGGAGTTCGAGCCGACAGGCGTAGGCGCACGCGATCTCCGTGAATGTCTGCTGATCCAGTTGCGCAACCTCAATCAGACGCCGGAAGTCAAGACCGCCATACGGATTGTAGACGAGTGCTTCCAGGACTTCTCAAACAAGCATTTCCCCAAAATTCGCTCCCGACTTAACATCAGTGAAGAACAGCTCAAGGCCGCTTTCGGCAAGATAGTGAAGCTCAATCCTTCCCCCGGAGGGCAGGTGGACGACTCTTACGTGGACCAGTCACAACAGATTGTGCCCGATTTTATTTTGGACGAGCACGACGGAGTGCTGGATTTCACCATGCCTAGGTTCAATGTGCCTGAGATTCGGGTAAACAAGAAATACGCAGACTTGCTGCTAGAGGCCAAAGGCTCTTCGGAGCGGGCCCAGAAGGAGGCAGCTGCCTTCGTTAAACAGAAGCTGGATTCCGCAAAGTGGTTCGTTGAGGCGCTCAAGCAGAGGCAGAACACCTTGTCCAGGACTATGAGGGCCATTCTGGATTATCAGCACGACTACTTCCTTGACGGCGACGAGAGCAATCTGCGCCCTATGGTCCTCAAGGATATCGCAGAGATTACCGGATTTGATATTTCTACTATCAGCCGCGTTGTAAACAGCAAATTCATAGAAACCCATTTCGGGATTTTCCCTCTAAAATATTTCTTCTCGGAGGGAATGGAGAACAAGGAGGGTGAAGAGGTCTCCACGCGCGAGCTCAAGAAAGTGCTTCAGGAGTGCGTGGATTCCGAAGACAAAAAGAAGCCCCTGACCGACGAACAGCTCGTGGTGGAAATGGCAAAGCGCGGCTACAACGTGGCCCGCCGCACCATCGCCAAGTACCGCGGCCAGCTCGGCATCCCCCTCGCCCGCTGGCGAAAGGAGATCTAGAAGCACAGCACATCCATCTCGTACGACCAATCGGTTCCGTCATGCCCGACCAGATCGGGCATCCTTTAGCTGGGATGGCTGACGGCGCTTTGAGGCGATTATGCTGTTTGATCGCAATATTAATGTAGACAGACAGCATTCTTCATTAGTCCACTTTGGTTTTCTGACAGTTTTTGGTCAATAATCTGTCAGAAATGCCCGCATCATGGGTAATCGGACAGGATTCACAGCATTTTCTGTCAGAATATGATTATTCGAGGCTCCGCGTCAGCGGAGTGGCGGAGCTGCCAGAAGGGGCATGAGAGAGCGGCCGAGAAAACAGCAGCGAGACGAAAACAGCCCCGGAGTGCCATCTGCGACAGAGCCATAGCTGCCGCAACAGGGGTTGTTGATAACTATGTGGAAAAATTTGTAAAGAAATGTAATAAAGTGGAAAATTTTTCGTATCTTTGCAACTGCGTATAAGAATTACTATGGTCACTTTTTACGGTAAATATCCCGCCAGAATCGACGACAAGGGAAGAATAGTCTTCCCTGCCGCTATCCGTAGGGATATGCCGGCGGGTGGCGATATGAGGTTTGTAATCAAAAAAAGTATCTACGACTCCTGCCTTGAAATGTACACGTTTGAAGAGTGGACACGGCAGGCCGACAAGATCAAAGAAGGGCTGGACTTCTTCAACCCCGATCACGTGACGTTCTGGAGAGAATATATGCGTGACGTGGATATTGTGGAGCCAGACTCCAAACTGGGACGTATCTCCATTTCGCGTGAACTTCTTGACGCAATAGGTATTACCAAGGAAGTGGTATTCTTCGGCGTTGGTTTCAAATTGGAAGTTTGGGCGAAGGAAGCATTCGAGCAGTCCCGCATCACGAACGACAGTTTCATCTCAATCGCCAAGAGCCTCTCCCGTAAATAGGAGAAGCAGGCAATGAGTGAATACCACAATCCCGTACTACTCAAAGAAAGCATCGACGCCCTGGTCCTCAATCCGGACGGCGTTTATGCAGACGCCACCTTTGGCGGAGGCGGTCATTCAGGAGAAATCCTGAGACGTCTATCCCCCGAGGGCCGGCTCATCGCGTTCGACAGGGATGCCGACGCAGCCCGCAATATCCCCGAAGACGCGCGCTTTAAGCTTATACACAACAACTTCAGATTTATACACAACTATGCTCTCATCGAGGCGCCCGAAGGGCTGGACGGAATTCTTGCCGACCTTGGCGTAAGTTCCCACCAGTTCGATACTGCGGAAAGAGGCTTCTCCTTCCGCTTCGACGGCCCCCTCGATATGCGAATGAATGTGCAGGGCGACAAAACCGCCGCTGACATTGTCAATTCTTATACGCAAGAAGAATTGGAAAGGATCTTCAAAATCTACGGTGAGGTGGAAAACGCCCGCAAGCTGGCGGGGCACATCGTCGCCGCCCGCTCACGAGCGCAGATCCTCTCCACCGGCGACCTCGACAATGCCATGGCGGGAGCCCTGCCTTCTTTCGCGGAGCATAAGTACCTCGCAAAAGTGTATCAGGCCCTGAGGATTGAAGTGAACGACGAGATGCGTTCGCTGGAGAAGTTCCTGGAAGGAGCGGCTAAGTCTCTTAAGATCGGCGGACGGCTGGCAGTGATCACCTATCACTCCCTGGAAGACAGACTCGTGAAGAACTTCATCCGCAGCGGCAGCACCGACGGAAACGAGGAGAAAGACATATATGGCCGCGGCAACGCCCCCCTCAAGGCAGTCAACCGTAAGCCGATACTGCCGGAAGAAACTGAAATAGAAGGCAATACACGTGCACGTAGCGCAAAGCTGCGAATAGCGGAAAAGATATAGACAATGGACAAGACCTGGAAAATACAGGACATAGGGAAATGGCTCAACAACAGCTTCAGGGCCATTCTTAAGGGCGAGTTCCTGCTCCGTCTCGACGTGGGCCGGTACTTCATCCATATAGTCTATACCTTCTTCCTCTTTGCTATGGTCATCTGGATATCCCTCATGATAGAGAGCACTATGAACAAGGTGGAGCGCAACAAGGCAATACTGCATGAGCTTGAGATTGTTAACACCCAGAAAACCTTTGAGGTAGTAAGCCTGAGCAGGCGTTCCAGCGTGAACGCGATGCTCGAGCAGATGGGGTCCAAGGTAACGGAGCCGAAGAATCCGGCAACTGTTTTGAAGAAGTAACGATGGAGACGAACAACGGCATAGTCAAAAAGAACAGGGACCGCATAGGAGTCATTCTCTATGTGGTGTACGTGCTGTTGCTGGCCGCATCAGTTCTGTTGTTCGTCAAAATAGCAGGCATCCAGTTATTCTTCAATCCTAACCCCAAGATCGAAAGAGCTCTCAGGCCAGTCAGCAGGGCACGCTCGATAGAGCCGGTCCGAGGCAATATAATCGACTGCGAGGGACGGCTGCTCGCCATGTCCTGCCCCACTTATCAGATAGCAATGGACTGCACCGTACTCCGTGAGGAATTTGCTAAAGACACCAAAAACGGGGCCGCCAGGGAAGAAGAATGGCTGCAAAAAGCAAAGGCACTTAGCACCGAGCTCGCCAAAGTTTTCCCCGAAAAGAGCGCCGACGAATATTGGAGGCTTATACGGGAAGGCCGCCGGGGCGGGAAAAAATACCTCCGGATTGGAAAGCCGGTAGACCGCAACGTTTACAAACGCATCTGCAGCTTCCCCCTCTTTAACGAGGGCAAATACAAGGGAGGCCTCATCACCGAACAGCAGAACATCAGAATATATCCTTACGGCAAACTGGCCCGTCGCACAATAGGATTCGTTCGCAACAACCGCTCCAACGTCGGCAACACCCACGTGGGCCTGGAGGGCAGGTTCGACTACGAACTTCACGGGCGTGAGGGCAAGGAGTGGACCAAATACACCGATGCCGGCCTTGTGCTCGACAACGACAGTACCAAGGTGCGTCCCGAGGACGGCAAAGACATACGCACCACCATCAACATAGACTATCAGGACATCGCCTGGAGAGCCCTGTACAGCGAGATTAAGGAAGAGGCGGACCTGGAGGGTGCGTGCCTGGTGCTTATGGAAGCTTCCACCGGCGCAATCCGCTCCATGGTCAATCTTTACCGGGATGCCGGCAGCGCCGACTTCGAGGAGGTGAGCAATCTGGCTATCGGCAGGTCCATGGAACCCGGGTCTGTTTTCAAGACCGTCACCCTGATGCAGGTACTGTCCGACGGTCACATAAAGAGCCTGGACGAGACCATCCCAACCAACCACGGAGTGATTCAAGGTGTAAAAGGGGTGAAGGCGGACGACCATATAAGGGATTTCGAGCGCCGCAACAGCACGAACATGATCTCCATAATCGACGGTTTCAAGATGTCCTCCAACTATGTATTCGGCACGATGGCGGTATCCAACTATGCAAAGAAGCCCATGCGTTTCATAGAGAACATCCACAGCTACAAACTCGGGGAGGCATTCGACTTCGACCTGATCGGACTCGCAACCCCCACAATCCCGTCGCCCAAGGACAAGAACCGCTACTGGAGCACAACGGACCTTGCAGTCATGGGTTACGGTTACGGGACGCGCGAAACTCCGCTGCACATACTATGTTTCTACAACGCCATCGCCAACAAGGGCCGTATGATGAAGCCTTACCTGGTGGAAGACGTTGAGAAGGATGGTATAATCAAAGAAAGACGCGGGCCGGCGCTCATGTCCACCATCTGCAGCCAGGCGGTAGCAGACACGATTACCAGGGCCCTCAAGGCGGTTACCGAAGAAGGAACAGCCCGCCGGCTTAAGGATGCCAGATGCGCAGTAGCCGGCAAGACAGGAACGTCTTTCGGCACATATGCGGACGGCAATTATACGGACGAACACGGACGGCACAAATATCAGGGAACCTTCGTGGGCTTCTTCCCTGCCGACGACCCCATATACAGCGTAATATGCACCGTATTCAGCAAACCTACATCCAAGCAGTTCCAGGGCGGCGGCATCCCGGCCAGGGCCATTAAGAGCCTCGTCAACGAACTGTACAACATAGATCCGGCATTCAGACCTTGTTTAACCGCAGCCAAATGAAACTCGCAGACATCATAAAGAATTGCGGCGTAGTCTCAGTCCAGGGAGCCGCCGACATCGAAATCACTTCCGTGACCAACGACTCCCGGAAGGTTGGTCCGGGCTGCCTCTTCGTGGCTGTGAACGGCTGCGGGAACGACGGGCGCGCGTATATAGGAAAGGCGCTTGAGAACGGCGCGGCCGCCATCCTCTGTGAGGATGACCACCGGCCACTTCCCCACTCCCTGCGCCCCCTCGAGGGAGATGGCCGGACGTCCGCTGATGCAGACCGGCGCTCACGCACATCTTATAGTGACGGCAGTGCTGAATCTACCAACACGGAGCCGACATTTGTCATAGTCGAGGACTCCCGCAAAGCAGTGGCGATGGCTGCAGACGCTTTCTACGGCCACCCCAGCGGCAAGCTCAAGCTGGTCGGAATCACAGGTACCAACGGCAAGACCACCACTGTCACTCTGCTGTACCGCCTCTTCCGCAGTCTCGGCTACGAGTGCGGACTCCTCTCCACTATAGCCAATTACGTAGGCACCAGGCGCATGGAAACCGCCAATACGACATCCGACCCCGTAACAATCAATTCCCTGCTTGCAGAGATGGTGGAAGCCGGCTGCGACTACTGTTTCATGGAGGTCAGTTCCATCGGCGTAGAACAGGAAAGGGTGACTGGACTCGAATTCGCAGTGGGCATATTCTCCAATCTCACCCACGACCACCTGGACTATCACGGCACTTTCGCAGAATACCTGCGCTGCAAGAAGCTCTTCTTCGACAGACTGAGTTCAAAAGCCGTAGCTATCACCAACATAGACGATAAGCACGGAGACGTGATGCTGCAGAACACTGCCGCCCGCAAGGTCAGCTATTCCTGCCGCAGCGTAGCCGACCACAGTTGCCGCATAATGGAGCAGAGCTTCGAGGGCATGCTGCTGAGAATCGACGGGGCCGAAGTATGGAGTCGCCTGATAGGCAATCACAACGCCTACAATCTTCTGGCTATTTATTCAGCTGCGGTGGAGCTGGGTGCAGACAAGGAAGAAGTACTTGTCGCTCTTTCCAGACTGGAGTCCGCACCAGGTCGTCTGGAAACCCTGCACGGTCCCCGCGGCCTCTGCGCCGTAATAGACTACGCACACACTCCGGATGCAATGGAAAACGTCCTCAGGACGCTACGCGAGGTAGCCCCGGAGAAGCATCTGGCCTGCCTCTTCGGCTGCGGCGGAGACCGCGACCGCACCAAACGTCCCGAGATGGCAGCTGTAGCCGAGAAATGGGCAGACCGCATATTCGTAACTTCCGACAACTCCCGTACAGAGCGAACGGAAGATATATTGGAAAACATACGCAAGGGCTTCAGCCCTGCAGGACTGGCCAAGGCGGTGTTTATCACCGACCGCAAAGAGGCCATACGCGCCGCCCTGATGTTCTCCCCCGACGGAAGCACCGTACTGCTTGCCGGAAAGGGACACGAGAATTACCAGATAATCGGCACCGAGAAACGGCATTTTGATGAAAAGGAAATTGTAACAGAGATATTTAAGCAATGCTCTACCATCTGACAGACTGGCTTGTAAGCCTCGGAATAGACATACCCGGAATGGGTCTGATGCATTACCTTTCTTTCAGGGCGATGCTGGCCGCCGTATTCAGCATGCTGATAGCCTTCTTAGCCGGGGGCAGGATTATCCGCTGGCTGCAGAAACACCAGATAGGAGAAACTATACGCGACCTCGGACTTGAAGGACAGATGCAGAAAAAGGGTACTCCGACCATGGGCGGAATCATCATAATCATAGCCCTGATGGGCTCCGCCCTGCTTGTCTGCCGTCTGGACAGCATCTACACCATCTTGCTCATGGTCACCACCTTATGGTGCGGCGGCATAGGCTTCGCAGACGACTACATAAAAGTCTTCAAGCACAACAAGGAAGGCATGAGCGAAAAGGGCAAGCTGATACTGCAGTTCGGTCTTGGTCTCTTCGTAGCCCTGACGGTATGCATCAGCCCGGATATCCCTACCGACAAGCTCATCACCACCATCCCCTTCGTGAAGGCACATGAGTTCGATTATTCCTGGCTCTCCCCTTTCAGCGGACAGCTCGGCGTATATTGCTCCTGGGGCATCTACATGCTGATGATCATCTTCATCATACTTGCTTGCTCCAACGGTACCAATCTCACCGACGGCATGGACGGCCTGGCATCCGGCACCTCCGCAATAGTTGGAGTCGTAATAGGTGTGATGGCCTGGCTGAGCGGCGACGTCATAGATGCAAAATACCTGAATATAATGTATATACCAGGCTCGGGAGAAGTCGCCATCTTTATGGCTGCCTTCGTGGGAGCACTCATAGGCTTCCTCTGGTATAACACCTTCCCTGCCCAGGTATTCATGGGCGATTCCGGCAGTCTTACCATAGGCGGAATCATAGGAGTGAGCGCCGTACTCATACGCAAGGAGCTTATACTCCCCCTGCTGTGCGGAATCTTCCTCATGGAAAGCCTGTCCGTAATCATTCAGAGAACTCATTTCAAACGCACCAAAAAGAAATACGGAGAGGGCCGCAGGGTATTCCTCATGGCTCCCGTCCATCATCATTTCCAGAAAAAAGGCATACCTGAGCCGCGCATAGTGACGCGCTTCTGGATTATAGGGATTATACTGGCCGTTTCAACGCTGGCCGTACTTAAGATAAGATAGTTATGTCAAGATTAGTGGTATTGGGAGGAGCCGAAAGCGGCATCGGAGCCGCAGTGCTCGCAAAAGTCAAGGGCTTTGACGTGTTCCTGTCCGACAACGGAACCATCAAGGAAGATTACGCCCGTACTCTGCGCGAATGGGACATTCCTTTCGAGCAGGGAGGCCATAGCCCCGAGCGCATCCTGAACGCCGACGAGGTTGTCAAGAGCCCCGGCATTCCCTCCACCGCCCCCATGGTTAGAGCTCTCACGGACCAGGGCACCCGCATCATTTCCGAAATAGAATTCGCCTCCCGTTACGACAAGTCCAAGAAGATTTGCATCACCGGTTCCAACGGCAAGACCACAACCACCTCGCTCATTCACTACCTGCTCAAGGAAGCCGGGCTGAACGTAGGCCTGGGAGGCAACATAGGCAAGAGTTACGCACTTCAGGTAGCAACCGAGCAGCACGACTATTACGTACTGGAGATAAGCAGTTTCCAGCTGGACGACACTGTTGATTTCCGCCCGGACATCGCCATCATCACCAACATCACCCCGGACCACCTGGACCGGTATGACCACAAGATGGAGAACTACGTACGCGCCAAGTTCAAGATTGTCCGTAACCTTCGTCCGGAGGACTGTTTTATCTTCGATTCAGACGATGCGATTACCATCGAGCACCTTAGCAAGATAGTGCTCAAGGCCAAGATGCTCCCCTTCTCCCAGGAGAAGAAGAACATGCCCCAGGGCGCATGGCTCGACGATAATCGTATCGTTGTACGTTATGAGCAGAGCGAGAGCGAGATTTACCTGCAGGAGCTGGCGCTGGGCGGCAAGCACAACATTTACAATTCCATGGCTGCCGCCCTTGCCGCCAAGGCTTCCGGTATCGACGACGAGGTGATACGCAACTCCCTGAAGAGCTTCTCCCCCATCGAGCATCGGCTGGAGCCCGTCCTGAGCGTTGGTGACGTAATGTATATCAACGACTCCAAAGCAACCAACGTGGATTCCGCATGGTACGCCCTCGAATGCCAGACCAAACCCGTAGTATGGATAGTCGGCGGCACCGACAAGGGCAACGATTACAGCGTGCTTAACGAACTTGTACGTGAGAAGGTCAAGGCAATAGTGTGCCTGGGTGTGGACAACAGCAAGATTCATGCAGCTTTTTCCGGAATAATAGGGGAAGACCGCATAGTGGATACGCGCAGCGCAGAGGAAGCCGTCAAGGCCTCCAGCCGCCTGGCGAGCCCCGGCGATGTGGTACTGCTGAGCCCCTGCTGTGCCAGTTTCGACCTTTTCCAGAACTATGAAGACAGAGGAAGACAATTCAAGAATGCCGTAAGGAAACTGTAGTATGACATCCAAGAAGCGCACAGTCTGGAATTTCTTCGACCGCATTGAAGGAGATAAGGTGGTCTGGATCATCGTGCTCATGCTGATCCTCATTTCCATCGTCTGCATCTTCTCCTCCACTTCGCGCCTGCTCGAAGGCAGCCAGACACGACTGGACATTGTGAAGAGCCAGCTCTTCATAGTGGCTGCCGGGCTCGTGCTTATCGTTGTCTGCTACAACATCAAAAATATCAAGATATTCCGCTGGTTCTCGCAGTGGGGCTTCCTGGTCAGCTTTGCTCTTCTGGCGCTGCTGTTGTCCAAGATCAATACTCCTATAGTCCGTTCCATAGAGCTCAATGGCGCCCGCCGTATATTGCAGATAGCGGGAGTACAGGTCCACGTGTTTGAAGTGGTGAAGGTCGCCATGGTTCTATATCTTTCCTGGGCGCTGGACGCCCTTAAGAAGGGAGAGCTCAAAGGCCCTGCCAGCGTGCTCTGGAAGAAGATTATCTACATATACGCACCCTTCCTGATTTCCATGATAATGATACTCCCCGGCTCTAACTCGGCCGCAATCTTTATCGGAGGCATCATGTTCATAGTGATACTGCTGGGAGGAGGCAACTTCCGGGATATGGCCATACTTGCAGCGGCAGCCGTAGCCATACTCGGTCTTTGCTACGGAGTCTATGAAATCAGCGACCATAAGCTTATGGACCGCATAGGTACCGGTCTGAGCCGTATTGGCAAGAGCGAGAACTGGGAACAGAAAGTTATAGATGCAAGGGAAGGCTCGGACGAATACTACAAGGCTCTGGACAAGATACGCCAGCCGTACAGCGCCAAGATTGCCATAAAGGAGGGCGGTATACTGGGCAAAGGCCCCGGCCAGAGCACCCAGCGCTATGTTGTACCCGATATCTCGGAAGACTACATGTACAGCTTCATCATAGAAGAATACGGCCTCTGGGGAGCCCTGATTATTATTTTCCTATACGTTTCTCTGATGGCGAGGGGCTCTATAATAGTACGCAACTGCGGAAAGGACACTTATGCGAAACTGAGCGTGGCAGGCCTCTGCATGCTTATAACCGGACAGGCCTTCCTGCACATGTTCGTAAATGCGGACATAGGCCCCATGACAGGGCAGACACTGCCTCTCATAAGCCACGGAAACAGCGCATTCCTCTGCTTCAGCCTGGCATTCGGAATCATCCTGTCGTTCAGCCGTATCGCTCAGCACCGGATAGAGAAGGAACAGCGCGAGGCCCAGCCTCTGCTGGAACTCAAGGAGAACGTGAACAACGGACTTGAGGATCTGGACGCCTTCGAGAGCGGCAATCTCGAGATGGCAGAAGAAAACGAACTCAACGAAGAATTGAACGAATATGAACTATAAGAAAATCAGGGTAATCATCAGCGGCGGCGGCACCGGTGGACATATTTTCCCGGCCGTTTCCATAGCCAGGGAGCTCAGGAAAGTGAATCCGGAGAACGAGATTCTGTTCGTGGGCGCTGAAGGCAAGATGGAAATGGAAAAGGTCCCTGCGGAGGGCTTCGAGATTGTCGGCCTTCCCGTCACCGGCTTGCAGCGACAGCTCTCCCTGCGCAATATAGTAAATGACCTGTGTGTCCCCGCCAAATTCATAGGTAGCGTGATCAAGGCCCGCAAACTTATCAAGGACTTCCGGCCCGACGTAGCTGTGGGAGTCGGCGGATATGCCAGCGCTCCCCTGCTGATGGCGGCCACAGGAAAGAAGATTCCCGCTCTCATCCAGGAGCAGAACGGATTCGCCGGGCTCACCAACAAGATGCTCGGTCCCCGCGTCCAGAAGATATGCGTTGCCTACGAAGGCATGGAGCGATTCTTCCCGGCGGAGAAGATAGTCATGACCGGCAACCCCATCAGGCCTACCATGCACCCATACAGCGCTTCAGAACGTGAGGAAGGCCTTAAGTTATACGACTTTAACCCGACAAAGAAGCACATACTTATTATTGGCGGCAGCCTTGGCAGCGGCACCCTCAACAATTCGATGAAAAGCTGGATAGAAGCCGGCTGTCCCGGAGGAGAAGGAGTTGAAATACTCTGGCAGTGCGGCAAATACTACAAAAAGGGTATCGATGCTTTCATGGAAGGTCGCGCGCTCCCGGCTATACGCTACAGCGACTTTATCTCCCGCATGGACCTCGCCTATGCAATGGCAGACGTAATCATCAGCCGCAGCGGCGCGTCTTCCGTATCGGAAATCTGTGCAACAGCCAAGGCGGCAGTATTCGTACCCTCCCCCAACGTAGCGGAGGATCACCAGACCCACAACGCCATGGCACTGGTGCGCAAAGAAGCCGCCCTGCTTGTACGCGATGCGGATGCACCGGAGAAGCTTATGAGCGAAGCGCTCAGCCTGGTACGCGACCCGGAGCGCATAGCCAAACTGGAAAGCAATGCTGCCAAACTGGCCCTGCCGGATGCGGCACACACTATAGTTGAAGAGATATATAAATTGCTTGGATAATGAAGGACGACAAACTTAAATATGTCTATTTCATAGGGATAGGTGGAATAGGAATGAGCGCGATTGCCCGCTGGTACAAGTTCAGGGGCTATGAGGTCAGCGGCTACGACCGTACCCCCTCGGCGCTCACCGCCAGCCTGGAAAAAGAAGGCATCAGCGTGCATTACGAGGATGACTGCAAATCTGTCCCGGCAGACGTCGCCTCCACCCTGGTAATTTATACCCCTGCAGTTTCTGCCGAATTTGGAGAGCTCAAATTCGCTCGCGAGAACGGTTACAGGGTAGTCAAGCGCTCCCTGGCCCTGGGAGAAATCACCCGCGACCTCAGTTGCCTGGCGGTAGCGGGAACGCACGGGAAAACCACCACTTCTACGCTGGTCGCCCACATTCTTACCGAATCCGGCGAGGGATGTTCAGCTTTCCTTGGCGGAATATCCAAGAACTACGACACCAACCTGCTTATGAGCAGTAATCCGGCAGTAGTTGCCGAGGCTGACGAATTCGACCGCTCCTTCCTCCAGCTGCACCCCGACATCGCCGTCATCACAGCCATGGACGCCGACCATCTGGACATCTACGGAGACCTAGCCCACGTACAGGAAGCCTTCCGAGAATTCGCATCCCAGGTACACGAAACGCTGATTCTCAAGTATGGTCTGCCTATTAAACCGGATCAGGTATCAGCCCGCATATTCACCTATCATTTCGACAACAAGGCAGCAGACTTCCACGGCGAACGCCTGCGCCTCGGCGCCGACGGGCACTATAGTTTCGACCTTGTATATCCGGGAGGTACCCTGAGCGACATACGAGTGGGAGCCCTCGGCTGGATTAATGTGGAGAACAGCATCGCGGCGGCAGCAGTCTGCCTCTGCTACGGCTGCGACGGACAGAAGGTACGACGCGCTATCGGCAGTTTCATGGGAGTGCAGCGCAGGCTCGACGAACACGTCAACCTCCCGGGACTCACCTATATAGACGATTATGCCCACCATCCGGCAGAACTCGCAAGCGCAATTTCGTCACTGCGCGGCATCTTCCCCGGACGGAAGATCACAGGCATATTCCAGCCGCATCTCTATACCCGTACGCGCGACTTCGCACCTCAGTTCGCAGAGGCTCTCAGCGCCCTGGACAAACTGATACTGCTGGACATATACCCCGCTCGCGAGGAGCCCATTCCCGGTGTTACTTCCGACCTTATCTTCAAGGACGTCACTGCCTCTGAAAAGATGCTCATACGCAAGGAAGAACTAATGGAAGTGCTGGCAAATGAAGAGCTGGACGTACTTTGCACCTTCGGAGCCGGCAACATAGACCGTTTCATCGAACCTATTACCGAACTGCTTAGCTCACGCAAATGAAAATCCGTACCCGTCATATTGCCTTTTGCGCCGTCCTGGTGCTCCTGCTGACCGGCTTCGTCCTGCTTGGAAGAAGCGCCGGAAAGGAGAGGGCCGGGCTGCTCTGCAACTCCCTGGACGTCCAGATAAAAGACAAGTACGAGTTCGTAACCCCGGAGGACGTAAAGGGCTTCCTGGACAAGAAATACGGAGTTTACATCGGCGTGCGCCTGGACAGCCTGGACCTGGACAGGATAGAGAGGATGCTGGAAGAAAAGAGCGTAGTGATGAAGAGTGAAGCATGGACGACCAGCGACGGAGTGCTGCACGTAAGCATAGAGCAGCGCAAGCCGGTACTACGCTTCCAGCGCGGAGAGCAGGGCTTCTATGTAGACCGTACGGGCTACGTATTCCCCCTGCACAAGAGCTATACTGCAGACGTTACGGTAGTGGAAGGAGCTATCCCGGGAACGGACGGTGAAGCCTGGGCCGAATGGGCTGAAGGAGTGGTAAAGATGGTAGAGCGAATACAGAATTCGAAACAGTGGAAAGAGCGCGTGAGCAGCATTAGCGTGAACCCTCGGGGAGATATTGAGCTGCGCCTCTCGGGCGGGAAAGAGCGTTTCATCTTCGGTTCTCCGGATGAGCTTGACGACAAGTTCGCCCGGCTCGGAAAGTACTTTTCGCACATAGTGCCGGCCGTGGGAGAAGGCTTCTACAAAAGCGTTAATTTGAAATATAACAAACAAATAATATGCAGGAAAGATATATAGCGACAGTAGATCTGGGCACGTCGAAACTCGCACTCTGCGTAGCCAAGGTGACCGGGGAGAACGTCCAGATCATCTACTACAAAGAAAGGCCGTCCGACGGTATGCGCTACAACAGCGTCTTCAATCCCCGCAGAGCTGCCGTACCCCTCAGGGAAGCTATCGCCGAGGCGGAGGACGAGCTGCAGATTAAGATATTGCAGGTGGTAGTAGGTCTGCCCCGCTACAACGTGAGGCAGGAAACCGCCAGCGCCAAGATAGACAGGAGCGATCCTTCCTTACTCATAGAGGAAGAGGAAATCAACAATCTCAAGAGCATGGCCCTTGATGCATATCCCCTAACGGACGGTAACAACGAGCTGATTTACGGGGCCGTTCCGCAATCCTTCTCCACCGACGACGTCATCGGCAGCGAAGAAGACGTAGTAGGGACCAGCAGCGACACCCTGGTAGGCAACTTTAAGATATTCGTCGGCAGGAAGAAGGCAGTACAGAATATAGACATCATGCTCAATGATGCAGGAGTGGCCCTGGCCCAGGCCATCTTCCCTCCCGCAGCCGTAGGCGAAGCAGTCTTGAAGAATGACGAAATGGCCAACGGAGTGGCCCTCATAGAGATGGGAGCCGGCGTAACCTCCGTATCCATCTATCAGGGAGGCATCATGCGTTATTATGCCTATACTCCTTTCGGCGGCAAGAGCATCACTACCGACATTCGCCTGGAATGTGCCTTCGACGACACTTTGGCAGAGAATATCAAGCTTGCCTTCGGAGCCTGCCTGCCGGAGAAACTTCAAACCATGGGAGATAAGATTCTCCAGATCAACGACGAAGAAAACGGCAGCTATGAGAACCTGCCGGTGAAATATCTTTCGGAAATAATCACCAGCCGTTGCAAGGAAATAATTACCGCAATACTCTTCCTGATTCAGGAAAGCGGATTCGCGGACAGGCTGCGCTGCGGCATAGTGCTCACAGGAGGCGGAGCCAACCTGGTCAATCTTGCCAACATGATAAGGGAGATGTCGGGATACAACGTCCGGATCGGCTTCCCTCTGGCCAGCAAATTCAGCTCCGACGGCTGCCCCGGCATAGGCGAGGCTGAAGCTTCCACTTCTGTAGGCCTCATACTCGAGTCCTCCGCCGACCCATACCTCAACTGCATAGAGGAGGCAGTGAAGTCCCAGCCTGAAGTTGAACCTGAGGCAGTTGAGGAGGCGGTGAAAGTAAAACCGGAAGAGCCTGCCAGAACCACTCTCTTTGCAGAGGACGAATTCGAGAAGGTGCTGCCCCAAAAGATAGTAAAGGAGCCGCGCAAGCGACGCGAGCAGAAGCCTGCCAAGCCTGCAAAACGGCCGAATCCGGAGAAAAGTGACGGTCTCAACATCATCTGGCAGAAGTTCTCAGACATTTTTTCAAAAGGTTTCGACAACACCCTCGGAGACCTGTATGACGATATGGATAACAACAAGAAATAGTATATGTTCGACGATTTCAACATAGACCTGAACGAGACCGTTCCCGCGGACTGGAAACGTTCCGACCAGATTATCAAGGTCATAGGAGTGGGCGGAGGCGGCTGCAACGCGGTTTCCTATATGTACAGGGCCGGTATCGAAGGCTGCAGTTTCGTGGTCTGCAACACCGATTCCCAGGCTCTTGACTGCAGCCCCGTGCCAGTCAAGATACAAATGGGCGCAGGACTCGGAGCCGGCACCAACCCCATCAAGGGACGCAATGCCGCTATAGACAGCCAGAGCGAAATCGAGAAGAAGATTATCGATACTGGCACCAAGATGCTCTTCATCACGGCCGGCATGGGAGGAGGCACCGGAACCGGAGCGACTCCTATCATCGCCAAGATGGCCAAGGAGAAAGGCATACTCACGGTGGCCGTCGTCACCCTCCCCTTCAAGAACGAGGGCGACAGGGCCATGTCACGCGCCATCGACGGCATCCAGGAACTGGAGAAAAACGTTGACTCCCTGCTCATCATCAACAACGAGAAGCTCTACGCCCACTTCGGCAACCAGCTTACCCATGACGCCTTCCCCAAGGCAGACGAGGTCCTCACCACTGCCGTCAAGGGCATAATCGAAATAATCCAGAAGCCCGGCTACATCAACGTGGACTTCGAGGACGTGACTACCATGATGAAAGACAGCGGCATGGCGCTTATGGGTTATGGAGAAGGACGCGGCGCCAACCGTATAGAAGATGCGGTGCGCGAGGCCTTCGAGTCCCCCCTGCTGAACGATTTCGACCTCAAGACAGCCAAGAACGTACTGGTTAATATCACCGGCGGCAAGAACGAGCAGGGCCTCACCATGAGCGACATGCTGGAAATCAACCGCCGCATAGACGAATATACCGGCGGAGCCAACAAGTTCAAGAGCGGACTTATCTGGGACGAAGACCCCGAAGTCGGCGACTACATCCATATTACTTCCATAGTTACCGGCCTGAGATTCATAGATATAGTGGGTTCCCGCAGAGATATGGGCAACTATATCATGATAACCCGCAACTTCAGATACGACAAAAGCGAGGCCGCCAGCACACGCGGCATCAGCCTCATAGAAGACAATATAGGCTCAAGAATAGGCTACAGCTCCTCAGACAACCTGAGGACCTTCCGCTTCGACCCCGAGAAGAAGCCGGCCCTCCTGGTAGCCGCCGGAGATATGATTTCCGAACTTGAGAACATTCCCGCAATCAGAAGATCATGAAAAGGACACGAGTAAGATTTGCACCTTCGCCAACCGGGCCCCTGCACATGGGAGGAGTCCGTACGGCACTGTACAATTACCTGATAGCCAAAAAGAACGGAGGAGATTTCATACTCCGCATAGAGGATACCGACTCGCACCGCTTCGTGCCAGGAGCAGAGGAGTACATCATCGAGTCCCTGCGCTGGTGCGGCATCACTCCCGATGAAGGGCTGGATTCTTCCGGCCGCGTAGCGGAAGTTGCGGACGAGCGCAATCCGCACGCCCCTTACCGTCAATCCCAGCGCCGGGGCATCTACCGCAAGTTCGCCGAGCAGCTGGTTGAAGGCGGCTACGCTTACTACGCCTTCGACACTGCCGAGGAGCTCGAGAAAGAGCGCGCGGCCGCAGAAGGAGCCGGACAGACTTTCATATATAACGCCTCCACCCGCGGCAGGCTGCGTAATTCCTTGACCCTGCCGGCCGAAGAGGTGGCACGCATGCTGGATGAGCGCACAGACTGGACCGTGCGTTTCCGTATGCCTGAGAACGAGGTGGTGGAGATGGACGACGAGATACGCGGCCACATCGAGGTAAATACGGCCACACTGGACGACAAAGTGCTCTGGAAGCGTGCTGACGAACTGCCTACCTACCACCTGGCAAATATTGTCGATGACCACCTGATGGAAATCAGCGACGTGATTCGCGGCGAGGAGTGGCTGCCGTCTTTACCACTGCACTACCTGCTCTACCGTGCTTTCGGATGGGAGCGACCTAGGTTCGCACATCTTCCTCTGCTGCTGAAGCCCGTAGGCAACGGCAAGTTGAGCAAACGCGACGGCGACAAGATGGGCTTCCCGGTGTTTCCTCTTGAATGGACGGCTCCCGACGGGCAAGTCTCCCGCGGATACCGTGAGGACGGCTACTTCTCCGAGGCCTTCGTGAACCTGCTGGCTATGCTGGGCTGGAATCCCGGCACCGAGCAGGAGATATTCTCGCTGCCCGAACTGGTGCAGGCCTTCTCGCTGGAGAAGGTCGGCAAATCCGGAGCCAAATTCAATCCGGAAAAAGCCAAATGGTACAATAAAGAATACTTGCGTATGCGTTCCGACGAGGAACTTGCCGCCCTCTGGCTGCCCTCACTGCAGGAAAGAGGACTGGACATTTCGTCCGGCACGGTACGCGAGGTTGTGGCGCTTATCAAAGAAAGGGCGACTTTCGTTGCCGACTTCTGGAATATCGCCTGGTATTTGTTCGTAGCTCCCGAAAGCTACGTCGAGAAAGATGCGGCCAAGTTCTGGAAGGCCGAGAATGTCGAGATGGCGCGCGAAGCGCTGACATCCACATCCTCCCCTGCGGAGATGGAAAACTACATCCGCGAGAAAGAATGGCCTATGGGCAAGGTTATGAATTGCATACGCCTTGCGCTCACAGGCTCGTCCAACGGGCTTGGTATTGCTGATATAATGCGTTTCATAGGCCGGGAGGAGGCGATTACACGCTTCCGCAGGGCCGAAGAGCGGTTATTTATATAATGACGGGGCACGGGCTTTGGACAAGGTCCGGTCCCGTTGCCGACTTACTTTCCCTCCCGGCTACTGTTAGTTAGTGGCTTGTTCTGAACAGCCCGGGACCGGTTGAAGATTTGAATCTGCGTTTTTCTAGGGTTTTTGCAGTAAGGGTCTTAACATCGGTCCCGGGGTTGTTTTTACCCAGGAGGCAGAGTATCTGCTCCGGTTTTTTTTTGTATATTAGCGAAGTTTTTTGATAAGACCACATGACATTTGTAATGATTATTGAGCTGCTGATTGTGCTGGCGGCCCTGTACGTGGGCTCGAGGTACGGCAGCCTGGCTCTTGGCGCCATCTCCGGTATCGGACTGGCTATTCTTGTTTTCGGCTTCGGGCTCACTCCCGGCACGCCTCCTACCGACGTAATCTACATCATCATAGCTGCGGTCACCTGTGCCGGCACGTTGCAGGCCTCCGGAGGTATGGACTGGATGATACAGATAGCCGAGCGAATGCTACGCAGGCATCCGGACCACATTACCTTCCTGGGGCCTATGGTTACTTTCTTCCTCACCGTTCTCGTTGGTACCGGACATGTAGTTTATACCATAATGCCGATTATCTGCGACATTGCGCTTAAGAAGAACATCCGGCCAGAAAGGCCCTGCGGCGTCGCTTCAGTGGCCTCGCAGGTCGGTATTACTTGCTCCCCTATCGCCGCGGCAGTGGTGGCGTTCGTGACCATTTCCAACGCCAACGGCTACATGGTCTCAATACCTCAGGTGCTGATGGTCACCATTCCCTCGTGCTTCCTGGGCCTGATGTGCGCAGCGCTCGCTTCTTTCAAGAGGGGCAAGGACCTGGACAAGGATCCGGAGTTCCTCAAGCGTAAGGCCGACCCGGACACCTGCGCCTTCATGTACGGCAGTTCCGCCACCACCTTGGACAAGGTGATTACCAAAGAGGCCAAGGCATCCGTATTCATCTTCCTGTTTTCCCTGCTCGTGATAGTCGGATTCGCATTTCTGCAGATGATTCATACTGCAGACGGTACGACTCTGGCTAAGGTGGTGAAACTGCCCAAGATGAACATCTGCATCCAGATTATCATGCTGATGGCCGCTGCCTGCAACATAATGTTCTGCAAGGCCTCCCCCAAGAAGGCCGTTGCCGGAGCCGTATGGCAGTCCGGCATGGTGGCCGTCGTCGCCATTTACGGTATAGCCTGGCTGGCAGATACTTACTTCGGCAACTACATGGATGAGATGAAGGCCATGCTGACTGGCCTCGTCACAGCATACCCCTGGGCAATCGCTCTGGTGTTTTTCCTGGTTTCAGTGCTTATCAATTCCCAGGGAGCCGTTGTGGTAGCCATGCTTCCTCTAGCTTACGAACTGGGGATTGCCGGACCGGTGCTGCTCGGAGTGCTGCCGAGCGTTTACGGCTATTTCTTCATTCCCAATTATCCTTCAGACATTGCCACGGTCAATTTTGACCGCTCCGGCACCACAAAAATTGGCAAATATCTCCTGAACCACAGTTTCATGATGCCCGGACTGATAAGTGTAGTAGTGGCTACCGTTATCGGCTATCTTATAACAAATGTGCTATTCAGTAATTATTTTGCTGGCTTTATTCAATAATTTTTTTTATATTTGCAACCAGGATTTGACCATTTTTTACAACCAATATTTATTAATTCACAATGAAACTTTTCAAAGTTATTATCGCAGCCGTTGCAGCAATGCTGCTCGTCGCTAGCTGTGGTCTCAGCACCAACTACACTCAGAACCTCAATCTCAACCAGACCGAGGTCGTTCTGAGCAAGGCAAACTTCCACGTTGTAAAGCAGGTCGTCGGTAAGGCCTCCGCAACCTATTGGTGCGGTATCGGTGGCGCCAGCGCCAAGTCCCTCCAGGGCAACGCTATCACCGAAATGATCAAGAACGCAGAACTCACCGGCTCCCAGGCCATCATCAACGTCACCTTCAAGAGGTCCGACAATGTTGTTCTTATCATGAACAACACCACCTGGTACGCAGAGGGCACCGTGATTCAGTTCGACGAATAATCGGCAACGCGATCAAACAAAAAAACAGTCCGCTCACCGCGGACTGTTTTTTTTGTGCTTCTATACAAATGGAATAGTGAAAGCAGCAAGTTAGCTGAGGCGATGTATAAGTTCGTCTCCAAGGGCTTCCTTCACGCGGATATGCTCGAGCACGGCCGTGACAAAGGTATTGGACTCAAAGTCGCCGCGAACCTGTTCGAAGTCAAGCTCTTTCACTTCCTTGGAACCATCGGCGCCAAAGCCGGTCATGGCAGCAAGGTCGAATTCCTTGCGGGCATCATCGTAGAGCTGCCTGTCCAGGCCGATAACGGCTTCCTTCCACTGCTTGACAATGGTGATAACCTGTTCTTTGCTTATCGTTTCCATATCCACGCCGAAGAATTCTGCATACTTGTCGTAAGCCCAGGTCCATTCGTACTCATAGTAATGCCTGTGCATATCGGCGAATGCTTCCTGTACATCTCCAATGCTGTCCACAGCACCTGAGGCAATTCTTTCCAGCAGTTCATCCACAAGTACCTTCGGAACGATCATTCCGCTTATATCCACCCAGTATCCGGTTCCTCCGGAAGTTGTGGGCTTGAGAGCGGCACGCATCTGCTCGTCTGTAGCTCCGTCAGGAAGGTTCTCGAGCTTTTTGATTATGGAATTGCCCAGGAACTTGGTGATAGCTGTCTGGTAGAAACGAATACCGTTACGCAGCGATGAGTTGCGGATTTTGGTACTGTGATAAGAATAAACGTCCGAGAGTTCGCCGGAAGAATACTGCAGGTTGCGAAGAAGCTTGATACCCTTGAGCATCTTCTGGATGGTGAAAGGGCTCAGGAGGTTGTAATTGATGCTGTCGAGTTTGTCCGGATCCTTGCGGGCGTCGCGTCTGGGCCATTTCTGGGCGTCGCGTATCGTACCCACGCTGCGAAGGTTCACGCCGGGCACCAGGAAAGAGGTGTTCTGCTGCTCAATCAGATATGAGAAAGGCAGATTCGAGGTGTCGGAATGAGTGACATGACGCCCCATAACCAGAGAGAATGCACCGATTCTGGAAGGCCACAGGATATAAGAGTCTGATGCCGTCTTGGCACCACGTTCCAAGATGCCCTGGTGAATCGGCCCAAGTTTGTACATGTGGTTGGACTGGTTGGAACCGGAACCGGCGTTCATAAAGGAGAACATTCCGGCGATGAGCAGGCTGCTCTTGTGGTGCGTCACAGTGAAGGGGCCGGCAAAGATGGCACAGGCCTCTCCGTTCTCTCCCTGGCAGTTGGAGAAAAAGAGCGAATCTGAGGCACTGTAACCGTGGCCCAGGATACAGCTCTGACCAACAAAACATCTGGTAATTATGGTGTTGTCCTCCACCTTGGACCCGCTGCAGATGATGAAATCATCGGCGATAACTCCGTGGCCGACGCGTACGGGTGCATGAGAGTTGCTGTTGATGCTGCCGTTGCGCAGGCGGCTTGTGCCGCTGATATTGGCGCAATCCCCTATTTTTACTCCGTGTATAACCTTGGTGTTGCGGATCTTTACATTATTACCGATGGTGCCGCGCTCACTCTCAATAGAAGCCGCATAATCGTCTATCATTTTGTCTATGGCAGCCACAACATCCGGCTTGTGGCGGTACATGGCCAGAATATACGCTACCTGGGCGCTAAGCCGGTCGTATATTTTCACCTCGCGTCCACCGGTCTCATTCAGCACCGACACTTCGATTCCGTTTCCGAAACGGCACTTGCCATCGCAGTAGAGCAAATCTACATTCTCAATATAGCATTCGCTGCCGATATTGTAATTGGCAATGTAATCAGTGATATTTTCAACAAGTGTGTTGTCGCCCACGGTCACGTTATGAAGCGTGACGTTGCGCAGGCCCGAATGCTTTTGGAGTCCGCCCGGCAATGTAATGCTGGCATCGAAGCGTCCGAAACAAACATCTCCGGAGAATCGTACGTTTTTGATATACTTGAGTGTTTCCGGTGCAGATGTCTGTACGCGATCCCATTCTTCCGACTTGCAGCCGGCGGCGACAAGCATCTCAATTTCCTCTGGTTTTAGCTTTTTATACATATTATTCAACGGTAACAGATTTGGCAAGATTACGTGGCTGGTCCACATTCCTGCCTTTATATGTTGCGATATAGTACGACAGGAACTGGAGCGGAACAATAGAAACTACCGGCATCAGGCATTCCACGGTGGATGGCACTTCGATGCAGTAATCGGCGCACCGGCGCACCAGGTCGTCTCCCTTTGAGACTATGGCGATTATTTTCCCGCCCCTGGCCTTGATCTCTTCGATGTTCGACAGCGTTTTCTCATAGGTGTTGTCGAGGGTGGCGATGGCCACAGTTGGCATTTCCGCATCAATCAATGCGATTGGACCATGCTTCATCTCGGCTGCCGGCAGACCCTCGGCATGGATATATGATATTTCCTTGAGTTTCAAGGCTCCTTCCAGGGCCGTGGGATAATTATATCCGCGGCCGAGATAAATAAAATTGTGGGCGTATGTAAACACGCGTGCCAGAGAAGCCACTGCGTCTGATGTTTTCAATGCTTCGCGGATGGTAGCAGGAAGGTCTAGAATGGCCTGGGCTACACGATGGTAATACCCCTTTTCAACAGTGCCTTTGAGCCTGCCTACAAGCAACGCAAGCATTGCCATTACAGTCACCTGGCCGGTGAATGCCTTGGTGGATGCAACGCCGATTTCCGGTCCGACATGGATATACGTGCCGGAATCTGTGGCCCGGGGAATCGATGAACCTACAACGTTGCATATGCCGTAAACGAAGGCTCCAGCCTTTCTGGCCATTTCCACAGCCGCAAGCGTATCCGCCGTTTCTCCGGACTGGGAGACAGCAATCACAACGTCGTCCGGCAGTATTACAGGATTGCGGTAACGGAACTCGGAGGCATACTCTACCTCCACCGGGATACGGCACATATTTTCGATGAGGTGTTCCCCGATGAGCGAAGCATGCCAGGATGTGCCGCAAGCCACGAAAATGATACGACGTGCATTCAGGAAACGATCTTTGTTGTCAAGCACGCCGGACAGCACTACCTCCCTGGTCTGGGGAATGATGCGTCCGCGAATACAGTCCTCAAGCGTTTCCGGCTGCTCGTGGATTTCTTTCAGCATGAAGTGGTCGAACCCACCTTTCTCCAGTTGCGAAATAGAGAGCTCCAGCTTGCGGATCACTCCCGGAGCATCGGCCCCTTCCAGATTCATGATATGGAGAGGCTTATCCCTTTCTATTACTGCTATCTCCCCGTCGTTAAGATATACGAAATCCTGGGTATAGTCGATGATTGATGCCGCATCGGAGGATACGAAATATTCGCCATCCCCTATGCCGATTGCCATGGGGCTGCATTTCTTTGCCGCAACGATGCGGGAGGTATTGCCCTTCTCGACAATTGCGATGGCATAAGCGCCAACCACCTGCCCAAGAGCCTGGCGGACAGCCTCCTCAAGCGAGCAACCATGCTCCTCCCGTACATATTCTATCAAGTTAACCAGCACCTCGGAATCCGTATTGCTCCTGAAAGTGAAACCGTGAGTACGCAGCACATCGCGAAGCACTCTGAAATTCTCGATTATTCCGTTGTGAATGAGTGCCAGATTGCCGGAACGGGACAGATGGGGATGGGCGTTTGTGTCGTTGGGCTCCCCGTGAGTTGCCCAGCGAGTGTGACCTATACCTATTGTTCCCTCGGCGCTTTTCCCTTCCAGGAAGCGCTCGAGATCCGACACTTTGCCTTTGCACTTGAATACGTCAAGGGAGCCGTCGGCATGAAGTATTGCAATGCCGGCGCTGTCATAACCTCTGTATTCCAGCCTGTGGAGACCTTTAATGATAACAGGGCACGCCTGACGATGCCCCAGATAAGCAACTATACCGCACATATATCACTACATATAAAGAAGTTTGCGGTATTCACAGTGAACACATTCTGGCCGAAGCACGTCGACACCGGCCTTTTTTCCACGTAATACCTCCCGGTACTGCGCGAGGACACCACGGCGAGCGCCCTTTTTCCGAATGATGCCATATTGATATTATTAACGGATTTGACACAACGGCGGAGCAAATCCGGACACAAAGATATAAAATTATTGTTGATAAACAGCAAACCGGTCCCAGAATATCTCTGAGACCGGTTCTTGTGCGCGAGATGAGACTCGAACTCACACAGGTTTTACCCCACTAGCTCCTGAAACTAGCGCGTCTACCATTTCGCCACCCGCGCCCGGTATTGGACTGCAAATATACAACTTTTTCAGAAAATGTATGATATTGTCAGAAGAATATCATTAGGAAGGACGAAAAATTTTTCTCCGCTATCAACTACTTTCCCACAATGCATGCACTCATAAGCGATGTATTTGTCGTATCCTCCCCACAGTCCCATACCGACGTCAAGGTTCAGGTGTGGATTCAGCATAAATGTATAACCGGCCGAAAGCGAGCCTCCCAGGCGGTCCCCCTCAGTCGCCTGAGTGTTATTGAAGCCGCCTTTGTTGTACTCCTGCCACTTTATTTTCCCTCCCATCCACCATCCGGAGTAAATATGCCAGGGCCAGAATCTGGCACCGGCGTCCAGACTGCGCTGACGGTCGGCAAATTCTCCGCTTCCCTTCCCGTAAGAGAATGGATTGTACTTGAGGCCGGCGGACACGGTCCATTGTCGGGCAATGCCGTAGGACGCCTCCATATTCAACGTCCCCAGGTTTACATAGTCCAGCACATTAGTTGAAAGAGCGAAGTTCTGTGCTGACACTGTCACACAGAAGAGCAGTCCTGCGGCAGCCGACAAGAAGTTTTTCATAGTTTTTTTCTTACTTTTCATATCTGGCGAAAGCCTCGACAATCACATTCTTGAACTGGGGATAGTAACTTAGCAACTTCTGCTTAAGCACGCCGTAGCTGGTCACGTCCGAAGTAAATAGAGGGGCGATCTGCTCTAGGCCAAGGCCTCTTTCGTCCAGGTAGAGGAGCATCTGCGGCGAGTATAATTCGTCTCCGAAAACCTCTTTGGAGTCGGGATAATTTCTGCGGTAAAGAATGGTCTGGCAGTAATTGGAATATGTATGGACAATGTCAACATACGAGCCCACTCCACCGTTCCCGAGGCTTGTGCCTATATTCCCCAGGAGTTCGCCAAGAGTCTTCAGGACAGTTTCTCCAATCGTACTCATAACGTACTGGTGCCACCATTCCTTCCCCACTCTGGAATAATGTCCTGCCTGGGCAAACGCCAGCAATGCTCTGGCGTACGCATCGTTGTAACTTCCACATTCATGCATTCCAAGAAACACATCCGGCTGTACAAGCTTTACGACAATGGTATATATTCCAAGAAGGTTATGCAAGGGAGAAAAAGTCTCCAGCAGTACTCCGTGATGCATCATCACATTGAAATTGTTGCGGAACAGAGGCAGGTTCCAGATGCGCAAATCCTTGGGAGGCAACGGAATGGCACCTCCGGACTCCTCGCATGCCTTATAGTAATCGTAGCCTGCATTGTTCACCACGCTGCGGATAAACAGATGATAATCGGAGGTATTGTCTATGGTCACGCTCCATCCGGATGCTGGATGTTTACCCAGGGTGGAAACCGAAGCCGGAATCAGAACAAGGTTGAGTCCCTGGTTGAAGCCCTTTGTATTCCTGAACATCAAGCGATAGTGAATGTTTCCGGAATAACTGCGGTTCATCTTGTAATTCCCGTTCTCATCGGTATATGCGGTAGCTATTTTTACAAATGAATTGCAGCACACACGAACACCCTTTACGCCTATCGGTTCCGGCGAATGCTCCGGATCCATTATGGTGATGCGTCCTTCGGGGAAGAACAGTTCGTCCGCCTTTGTCTCCGGAGAAAGCATGTCTTCGTTACCGCTCAGGCGATAGGCCTCGCGTTCTACCGCCAGCCAGTCTATTCCGTCGGACTTCGTAGCGGCGTCATGTTCGGAAAGGTAACAGTCTTCCAGACGCTCATAACGGATATTGGTGGGGAATTCAAAACTTACTGGCACGACAGCATACTGCCAGGTAATGTTGTCCTCCGGGATATCGGGATCGTGATACCAGTCTCCATCGCGTACTATACGGTAGTCAAGAGGGTGATCCAGCAACTGAAGGCCCATGTCTAAAAGGGCCTGCATCTCCGCCGCGTCGTTCGGGAGGAAACGTACGTAGTAATCGGTAGCTTCAAGATGACCACGCCCGCGAGAGGCTGGATAGACGGCATTGAGAGCCTTGGTCATGTTATCCACCGCATAAGGGTCTTTGAGCTGCTCCCCAAGGATAATCATCTCGTGAGAGAACTCTTCTTCAGCATCCGGTCCGTCAATAGACAGTGAGGGATTTTCCGTGCAGGCCGAGAGGACGGCCGCAGCAAGCAACAAAAATTTGAAATTTTTCATAGTTTACCGTTTTGGTTTCGATGCAAAGTTGCAACTAATTAGCGGTATTTTTTTCGCTTGCAACCCTTATTTGCAAAAACGGCCTCCCGCATGAGCAGGAAGCCGTTGTCAAAAACGGAAGGGCAAAAAAACAGGCCTGTTTTTAGAAGAATTTTACTGTCTTGCCCTCGATTGCACTGATGAGACTGTTGCCAAGGCGGCTTACGCCGTAACGAAAATACTTCCGATTCATCCACCCCTCACCGAGAATACTGTTCACTATGCCGTAATAACAGATGGCGTCGTGGGCATTGGAGATTCCGCCGGCAGCCTTAAACCCAACCTTGCGCCCGGTATGCTCATGGAAACGGCGGATTGCCTCGCACATCACATAAGCGGCGACGGGAGTGGCGTTCACCTCAACCTTGCCGGTAGAAGTCTTGATAAAGTCGGCACCGGCCTCCATAGCAAGGAAAGAAGCCTCTGCGATATTCTCCGGAGTGTTCAGCAGTCCGGTCTCCAGGATTACCTTCAGCACGACCTCGCGCTTTACGGAGGCCGCAGCATTGTCAATGGCGTTCTTCATCGCTACTATCTCATCGAAGGCTCGCTGCTTGTCACCGGCAAGGAAGGCGTTGAGAGCAAGAACGATATCAATCTCGTCCGCCCCGTTGATCACGGCCAGCTCACATTCGCGCACTTTCACCTCCAGGAAGCTTTGAGCGGAAGGGAAGCAACTTGCAACGGTGGTAACATGAACCTCAGGATCCTTTTTGACGCTCCGTACTGTGGCAGCGAAATTTGGATATACGCAGATTGAAGCGGGTGCCGGATAGCCAGGAAAGGCCTCGGGAAGCTGATTAACCTTCTCCACCAGCTTGCTCACAGATTCAACGGTATCTGAAGGAGAAAGAGTCGTGAGGTCCATGATGGAGAAACAGAGCTTGAGGACATCGGGAGTGCTCAACTCATCCACCTTGTCCTCAACAGCTTTGATAGCAGCGGCAATCTTTTCCGCATCGGGTTTGTACCCGTATTTCTCGAGATAGTTCATTTATATCTGTATTTAATCGGTTATTAGTAATTTTCTCTGCATAACTTTCTTCCTTGACTGTATGTCCGCCCTTTCCTTTCTGACAGAATCCGGAGTATGCCGGATAAGCTTCAGCGAATCCCTGACAATCAACTGCTTTAGAGGCAGCATATCCGGAACGGTGGTATCATCCTCAGGAGAATCCATGGCAAGTGTATCCCGCACCAGCGTATCCCGCAGCAACGTGTCCGCCCTGGATGCGAGGCTGTCCAGGGAGTCTTTGGACACAGGCTTCCATAGAACCGTATCATCCTCATCGAAATTCTTGTATGAATACCCCCGGAACTGGGAGTTGTACTCCCTTATCTTCTCCAGCTCATCAGCCTTTTTGCGATAATTGTCACGCATTACCCTGAGCCTGACGTTGGCGTCACGGAATATCCTGTGGAACTTCTCGGGGTCTTTGAGATAGCGCTTGATGGTAGCGTCGTAATCTTCGAAAGTGTAGCCGTAGCGCTTGAAAATAGGGTCGTAGAACAACATGGTATCCACCCTCTGGCGCTCGGACGGATGATCCGCGAGCCACTGGTCGGCAATAAACATGTCGATATAGATATCCTCCAGGGTGCTCCTTGGAATGATACGCGGCCTCCCGCTGCAGGAGGCTAGCAGGAGCACCAGTGAAAAAGCCATGAGGATATGACGGGCGACGGTCATTATCTTAGCTCAGCGCCGAAGTCTTTGCGGAACATCTGAAGCAGCCTGTCCATCAGGTTCTCCGTATCCTGGTCTGTAAGGGTCTTTTCCTCGTCCCGTATGACGAAACTGAGGGCATACTGCTTCTTGCCGGCAGGAATCTTGTCGCCGCGGTACACGTCGAACAGACCAACCTGCTTGAGCAGCTTACGCGCCTGCTTAAAAGCAGCGGTGCGAAGGTCTGCGTAACTTACTCCCTCATCCAGCAGCAGAGCAAGGTCGCGGCGGACCTCCGGGAACCTTGGCAGCTCCTTGAAAGCCACCTTGTCCCGGGAAACGAGCTCCAGCAGCGCAGGCCATGAAATCTCAGCCGCAACCACTTGCTGCTTGATGCCGAAACGTCTGCTGAGAGCCGGATTAACTATACCCATGCATACCAGCGGCTGTGCTTTTCCGGGCAGCTTATAACTGACACCATCGGAGAAAATATCTGCCGGAGCCGGTTCGGCCCACATCTGGTAAATATCGGCCCCGTAACGTTTCAGAAGCAGTTCAACATAGCCCTTGAGCTGGAAGTAATCGCTCTTGGCAGGGGCGGCTTTCCAGGATTTCTCGGGAGTTCCCGCCAGAGTGAGGCAGAAGCAGCTGTGCTCCTCGTAGGCCTCGAGTTTGGTGGCGTCGCGGCCCTCAAGTTTGCGATACACGTTGCCGTATTCAAACATCTTAAGAGAGCCTACCTGACGGTTGAAATTGTACGCAACCACCTCCAGGGCGCCGGGCAGCAGGCTCTGGCGCATTACATTGAGGTCCTGGCTGAGGGGATTAACAATTTCCACGCATGCGGATGCAGGATAGGTGACCAGTTGGGTGTAGTAGTCCTTCTTTGTGAGGGAATTATTCATTATCTCCGTGAATCCGTTGGCTGCCAGGAAGTTGGAGATATTGTTGCGGAGCGCCTCAGGATCCGGGTCCGGAGTGGGAGCCACGGACATCTTCATGCGGGCGGGGAGGTCGATATTGTTGTAACCGTAAATCCTAAGTATCTCCTCCACCACGTCGCACTCGCGGTAAACGTCAACCATATAGGTAGGAGCGAGAACCACAGCCCCGTCTGCACTCTTGCTCTCGAAGGTATAGCGAAGAGCCTCCAGTATGCATTCTATCTCGGCATTGCTGATTTCCTTTCCGATAAAATTGCGTATCCTATTATAGTCCAACTCTATACGCTTAGGCTCCAGAAGTTTGGGGCAAATCTCCACCGCCTCTCCGCAGACGTTGCCGCCGGCGCATTCAAGGATGAGCTGCACGGCTCTCCGGAGAGCGAAAGGCTGCATCATGGGGTCCGCTCCGCGCTCATAGCGGAAGGAGGCGTCCGTCTGCAGGCCCTGGCTCTTGGCGGTCTTGCGTATAGAGGCCGGATCGAAATAAGCGCTCTCTATGAAAACATTTACTGTGCTCTCTGTGACGCCGCTGTCCTCTCCGCCAAATACACCTGCTATGCACATGGGGCCGACGGTATCGGCGATAACCATATCGGAGGCTGCCAGTTTGCGTTCTACGCCGTCAAGTGTCTTGATGGGCTCACCTTCGAGGGCACGGCGCACGATTACACGGCCGCCGCGAATCTTGTCTGCGTCGAAGGTGTGAAGGGGCTGTCCCAGTTCAAAAAGAATGTAGTTGCTGATATCAACTATGTTGTTGATAGGATGGCTGCCGATGCTGAGAAGGCGTTTCTGGAGCCACTCGGGCGAAGGGCCGACCTTGATGCCTCGTATGGTGATGCCGCAGTAGCGCGGTGCGCCGGAAGGGTCTTGCACCTCAACGGGTATGGAGCAGTGATATCTCTCAACTTCGCTCGAGATGACATCAGCGTCATTTCGACCGAAGCGAAGCGATGTGGAGAAATCCCCCGGCAATCTCAACTCGCAGGGGACATTATTAATAACGCACCATGCATACAGGTCGCGGGCCACGCCCCAATGAGAAGCGGCGTCAACACGGTTGGCGGTAATTTCATACTCGATTACAGCCTCGGTCTTGAGATGCAGGAATTCTTTGGCAGGGGTGCCGGGGACAGCGTCCGAGGGAAGTACCATGATGCCATCGTGGCTTGTACCTATACCTAGTTCATCCTCGGCGCATATCATCCCGAAAGACTCCACACCGCGAATCTTTGACTTCTTTATTATAAAATCGCCCGGGAGCACCGTCCCAATCCGGGCGAGCAGCACCTTCTGCCCCGCCGCCACGTTGGGCGCTCCGCAGACCACGGTCAGAGGCTCGCCGGAACCGGGATTCACGGTAGTTATATGGAGATGATCGCTGTCGGGATGAGGCTCGCAGGTAAGCACTTCCGCCACCACAACACCGGCCAGGCCGCCGGGAATCTCTTCACTCTCCTCCACTCCGTCCACTTCTATACCTATGGAAGTCATTGCTTCCGCCACCTGTGCGGGAGTGAGGTCACACTTCAAATAGTCCTTCAACCAACTGTAACTGAGTTTCATATATCTTCAGGATTAAATAGCGCCGCCACGAAAGAATGCTTATCGAACGGCTTGATGTCATCAATTTTCTCGCCAACTCCTATAAAACGTACCGGAATTCCAAAACGATCGCTTACGCCCACTACGACTCCGCCTTTTGCTGTGCCGTCGAGTTTAGTTACAACAAGGCCGGTAATATCGGTGGCTCGGGCGAATTCTTTGGCCTGTGCAAAGGCGTTCTGCCCTGTACTGGCATCCAGCACCAGCAGCACCTCGTGAGGACCGTCGGGAACCACCTTGCGTATGGAATTGCGAATCTTGGTCAATTCATTCATGAGGTCCACACGGTTATGCAGGCGGCCTGCCGTATCAATCAGCACGACATCGCTACCACGGGCAACAGCAGCCCTGGCAGTATCGAACGCCACGGCAGCGGGGTCGGAGCCCATCTGTTGCTTGACGATGTCCACTCCTGCCCTTTCGGCCCATATATCCAGCTGGTCCACGGCTGCGGCACGGAAGGTATCGGCAGCGCCGAGCAGGACTTTGCGGCCCTGGCTCTTCCAATAGTATGCAAGTTTGCCTATGGTGGTAGTCTTCCCCACCCCGTTCACGCCGACTACCAAAATAATGAAAGGTTTGGCGTCGGCCGACATAGGGGCGGAATCAGGAATCAGGGAGGATATCTCATCGCGCAGCATGTCGCGAAGTTCGTCCTGACTCATGTATTTGTCGCGGTCTACACGCTCCTCCAGATTGTCTATAACCTTGAGGGTGGTGTCCACTCCCATATCAGACTCAATCAGAGCCTCCTCAATGGCGTCCAGAGTGTCGTCATCCACCCTGGAACGCCCGGCAATGGCCCTGCCTATCTTTTGAAAGAAACTGAATGCCATATTTTACAAATGTACCGCTTTTTTGCTAAAACACAAGACAAATAATCGCGGTGTCACTTAAAAAATATGGGCACAATCGTCTCTTTTATTTCATGCTCTTGATGATAAACAGGCCGTCTTGTCCCTGCACAATGAAACGACCACGATAGATACTTATATCCTCAAGTTCGCCGGCAGTGCACTGAGATAAATCAACGACCTCCATGGATTTGCCTGCCAGATCCCAGATATATAAAATAGACGGAGTGGCGTATTTTGCGTCGCCGGTCGGCATATAGAGCTTGTTCTTAAGCACATAAAGACCCTGACCAATAGGATTGAAGCTGAATCCCGACACCTCCTCTATAAGATAGTTCTCAAGTGCATCCTCAGGCTTGAGGACAACCAGTTCGCCATCACTAAGGGAAGGAAGGCGGAACTTTATCACCCTGTGCCTGTTGGCCGGATTGGAATTGTCGATTGTATTACCATAACCGTACAACAGCCGATTGGGTCTGTCAATCACCCACTGCAGGGCATAGCCGAAATCTTTATTCCTGTCGTCATAAAAAATTGTCTGCACGACTGTGGAAGACTGCATATCGGGAGCGATTCGCTCTACATACAAGACATCTTTCATGTCCTTGAATGGCTTTCTGTGACAGTGACTGATATATGCCAGCGGGAAAGGATCTGCCTTGTCATACTTCTCATATCCGAAGCTGAGGACATTGGAATGGTTGAACTCGCCATAGGAGCCTATATGGAACTGGGAAAGCTTTTTGAAATTTCTGCCCGAGAGCTTGTATATTGTGGCTACGCCCCTGTCCTGAAGGCTCACAAGATAATTACCATATACGTCCATCCCCTGATAGGAATAGCCCTTTTGTTTGTGGTTTTCGCCCTGCAGCTGGCCCAGATAATCCGCCTTCTGCGCACTGAGAGTCAAACTTGAAAACAGTGCGACGCTTGTCGCCAAAAGTGTGAGAATTAATCGTTTCATACCAAAAGTATTATTAGCTCTACTGTATTGTCCACCATTGTCCTTCCATTTTGCGTCCGGTAACTCCGGGACTAAGCCTGTAAAGGGCACAGCCATGGGCCGGAAGCTTTACTTCCCAGCGCTCTTTGTCCTGCACCTTGCCCACCTCCTTCTGGCGCCAGAGGTCGCGTATCGTCTGGACTCCTAGCAGTCCGAGATCCCTTGGAACAAAGCTTACAGTTTTTTCTTCTCCGGAAATATTGAACAGTGCCACGGCCAGTGTACCGTCCTCCATACGCTTCACATATACCGTCTGATATTTGCTCGGACCAAACACATTTCGCACGCCCATCATTCCCAGAGGATCCTGGTTCACCTCCAGCACCTCGGGATTGGTAAGCAGACTCAGGGTGAAGTCGTCAAGGGCATCCAGGTCACAGCCAATAAGCAACGGTGATGCAAGCATGGCCCAAAGGGTTACGTGCGAATACTGCTCCCAGGGCGTAAGTCTGGTCCAATGAGGAGTTCCTCCTTCCCAGCCTCCCACCTGACCAAGCACCATCATATCTGCATCGGGCCAATTTCCAGGTCCCGCATAGCCAGGCCAGGCTGATTCCCGGTCGAATCCTATATTTGACACGCTCCCCCAGGTATCCTGTATATCTCCGGCGGTTCGCCAGCAATGAGCGTATTTGACCATATCCGGAGCAAGGCAGATGCGAGTGGCGTTGGAAATGCTGTACACTATATCGCGTCCGGTGGCGTCCAGAGCTTCCCGCATGTCACGAAGCCACCAGACATCGTTGAGAAACCAGTCGTACTTGAGATAATCCACTCCCCAGTCTGCCCATTGGCGGGCATCGGCCCGGGCAAAAGAGTACTTGCCAAAGCTACAGAGATCCCCTTTGTCGTATTTTTTTAGGTCAATCCGGAAATTCTCGTTCACACTGCCTTCCTCCACCCACCAATAGGTTCCTTCGGGATTATCGCAGGAAGAACCGATATGCCCCGCATAGGTGATAACCCATGGGCCTGAATAGATGCCGAACTTGAATCCGCGAGTATGAAGGGAATCGCCCAGGGCCTTCATATCAGGAAATTTAGCATTGGGCTGAATGGCGTTATACTTGCCACCGCGTTTTCCCTGCCAGCCGTCGTCTATGTTCACATAATTCCAGCCGTAATCTGCAAGACCGCTTTTCTCCAGGGCACGAGCCGCATTCAGGATATTGTCAGCCGTGACGCGGTCACCCCAGCAGTTCCACGAGTTCCATCCCATTGGAGGAGTGAGGGCAATGCGGTCGCCTATCTCTATGCGCATTTCACGGGAATCACTGCCGAGAGCATTGGAAACGCTTATCTGCACCTTGTACGCACCTTTACGCCGTGCCTTGCCGCAAATTATGCCCTTTGCCTTATCGAGTTTCAAGCCTGCCGGGAGGCCTTTGGCACTGAAACTCATAGGCCTTACGCCGGAAACGGGAATCTTGTAAAGAAAATCCGTCCCGGGCCGTGCACCATAGACTCTGGGGCCGTTGATGCGGGGTGTATCAGGTGCCTTTGGAGTAAGGATATACTCACTGTAATCGGGGCCCTGCTGAGCTACGGAAATAATACAGAAAAGAAGTAGGGTAATGACAGGAATCAGACGTTTCATATAAAATAAACGAGTGGGACAGCTTGTACCCTACTGTTGCAGCTACCGTTTTTTATACTTATTTTTGCTTTATGAAAAAGGTTTTGTCTCTTCTCATTTTGGCTTGCTTCTGCATAGCTTCCTTCGCCCGCCCTCTGGGCAGGTGGGTCAATCCTTTCATCGGCACCGACTACACCGGGCACACCTCCCCATCTGCGGCATGTCCGCTCGGCATGGTTCAGCCGGGCCCGCAAAGCGGCAACTACCTTTGGAAGTATTGCAGCGGCTACAATTGGTCTGACTCGCTACTGGTCGGCTTTACCCAGAACCGACTGAGCGGCACCGGCTGCCCTTCACTCTGCAACGTACTGGTGATGCCTTTCTCAGACAAGCACGGGGCCGGTTACGCCAGCCGCAAGCAGGACGAAAAAGCTTCCCCCGCTTACTATTCTGTGAGACTCGCCGACAATGAGGTCTCGGCGGCCGTCACATGCAGCGAGCGTGTGGCGTGCTACGAATTCAGCTTTACGGGGAACGGACGTCACCTCTTCATCAATCCTCAGTATATTCAATTGAGGAGCAACGATCCCAGGGCCACTCTGGCCCGCGGCATCAAGGCCTGGGACGGCAGCTCTCCTGACAACAGAACACTTCGTGGACATATTCTGGCCAACAGCTGGGTACAGTACGACCTATGGTATGAAATATCTTTCGATCAGCCATACCAGGCTTGCGACACACTTATCCTCCACAAGGACTATAAGGCACCGGCATATGTCCTGGATTTCGGTGCCGGACGCAAGCCTCTCAAAGTCAAGATTTCCCTTTCCTATACAAGCGCCGACGGGGCTACCGCAAATATGGCCGAAGTGCCAGGATGGAACTTCCGGCGCGTATGGAAGGAGTCGGAGCGGAAGTGGGAGCGTATTTTCCATCTGCTGCCGGTAGAGGCACCTGACAGTATTCTCACCGCTTTCTACACCTCTCTGTACCACATGTACTTCCAGCCTAATCTCGTGTCTGATTTAGGTGCTCCGGTGCGCTATTCCACCTTCTCACAATGGGACACATTCAGGGCAGCAGACTTGCTGAGAACTCTGCTCACTCCGGAGGTAGAAGCTGATGTGGTGAACAGTATGCTTGCAGAAGCGGAAGAACGCGGGCACCTTCCCGTCTGGGACCTTTGCGGCCGGGACAACTACTGCATGATTGCCAACCACGCCGTACCAACGGTGGTGGATGCGTGCCTTCGCGGACTGCCGGGTGTGGACAAGGAGCGCGCCTGGGCTGCAGTGAAGGCCTCGCTTACCACCCCGCACCAGAAGTCAGACTGGGAGGTTTACGACAAATACGGCTACTACCCCTTTGATATAGTTAAGGAGGAATCGGTTTCCCGCACGCTCGAGAGCAGTTATGACGACTGGTGCGCCGCACAGCTGGCGAAGGCCCTGGGGTATGATGCAGATTATGAGTTCTTTGCGGGCCGCAGCAAATACTACCGCAATCTGTTCGACCCGCAGACCGGTTTCTTCCGTGGCAAGGATTCCGCCGGCAACTGGAGAGAGCCTTTCGAGCCCGCACGCTGCGCTCACGCGGGTAAGATGGGCGGAGACTTCACAGAAGGCAGTGCCTGGCAGTATCTGTGGCACGTATTGCAGGACCCCCAGGATCTGATTGCGCTACTTGGCGGGCCGGAGAGATTCGTGGAAAAGCTCGATACGCTCTTCGAAGTTACGCCACCGGCCTCCGTTACCGGGTACAGCCAAGACATCACGGGCCTCATCGGCCAGTACTCCCACGGCAACGAACCCTGCCACCACGTCATCTACCTCTATACGCTTGCCGGCCGTCAGGACAAAGCAGCGGAAAGAATACGTCAGGTTTTCCGGGAATTCTATAAGTGCGAACCCGGCGGCTTGTGCGGCAACGACGACTGCGGCCAGATGAGCGCCTGGTACATCTTCTCGGCGCTCGGATACTATCCGGTAAATCCGGTCGGAGGGGAATTCGTTAAAGGAGAAGCCCAAGTCAAAGTGTTAAGGAAACTGCCATGGGAATGAAAAGGTTTTTTACAATCGCGGCACTGGCCCTGGCGATGCTGCCGCTGGAGGGCCAGACAAGGCTGATTACAACTGAAGGAATAGCATTTACGGACGGGAAAGACACGCTGCGCACACCAGCCGAAGGTCTCTGGTCCGTTGCCACCGGCTGGGATAATGACTGGCCGGCGGAATGGAAGCATGCCAAGCCGGAATCTGTAGAGACTTCCGGGGAATGGACAATACTGCGCGGCGTGCTTCGTCTGCCGCAGGGCGAGCTTCTTCTTCGCGACTCCTACTCCCCCACCGGTGACGGCATGATTCATTGCATACGCCGCTACGAATGGAAGGGAAAGGAGACGCTGCACCAGGCAACTCTCTCTGTAAGACTGCAAAAGCACGGCAACGGAATGTCGCTCTTCGCTCCGGGGATAGTATATTACGGCAATCCCAACGGTGCTGCGGTCAACCCCGAAGCCGTTCCGGTATGGACCGGAGCTCCCGGGGAATTCGCCATTTTCGAAGACCACCGCTATCCCATGCCCTTCGTGATGCTGGAAGACGCCCCGGCACAGCGGGCTCTGGCAGTACATACCGTGCCATCCCCCGTTCGCGGAGCCGTCCTGAGCGACCAATGGTGGTCGCTCGGAGCAGAGGCGCACGACGGATGTACAGAAATTGTAATGTATAGCGGGCCGATAGGATATAACGGAAGACACAGCGTTGCCAAAGCCCGTCAGAAACAGCCCATGCGCTATGCCGACACCTGGCTGGACCTGGAGCCGGGGCGCATAATCGAGAAAGAATTCTACATCGACCTTTACGGCATCTCCGGAAGGGGGACGGGGTTCCAGCGACCGCTTTACTCTTCGCTAGACCGCTACAAACCTTACGATGCAGATCGCTTCCCGTGCTTTGGCGACATAGTTGACGGCAAGGCCCGGTTCGCCGCCTCCCGCTGGCTGGAGTATGAGAATGCCTGCGGCTTCGACATGTACGACAAGCGTAGGGACCGCAAGCATATAGTAATGGGCTGGTGCGGACAGGCTGACTCACCCGGCTATTCGCTTCAGGTGCTGGAGCCCCTCCTGGCTTCTGCGGACGGCCCTTGGCCCGCCGCCGAAATCCACGACAAGGTGCAGCGCAGCATGGATTTCCTGAGTGGATGCAAATGGCGCGACGACGGTCTGTTCTGTGTGCGTTACGACTGTGTTTCTGGCGAATGGTCCAAGGGTGATCCTGTCTCCTGCGGGCAGGCTATGTACAACTTCGCCAAGGCGATAGAGTATGCCCGCAAGCATCCGGGAACCTATGACTCATCCAAATGGGAAGCTTTCCTGGACGAAGCCTGCAAGCGCTCAACCGACCGCATACTTGACTGCAAGTGGGATCCTGCCTCCACTGCCGAAGCCTTCTATATCGCTCCGCTGGCCATCGGCTCGAAGCTCTTTGGCAAGGCCCGTTACCGCAAGGCTGCCGAGAAGGCCGCAAAGCTTTTTGCCGGCCGGCACCTGAAGATGGACGGATGCTACTGGGGCGGCACGCTCGATGCCACCTGCGAAGACAAAGAGGGCGCATGGGCTGCGTTCCAGGGCTTCCTGGAGTGCTACGAGCGATTCGGAGACAAGAAGTATCTGGACTGGGCCAAACACGCCATGGACGTATGCCTTAGCTATGTAGCAGTCTGGGACATTCCTCTGCCCGCAGGGCGTCTTGCCGACCGTGGCTTCCAGTCCACAGGCTGGACGGTGGTTTCCCCTCAGAACCAGCATTTGGATGTGTACGGAGTACTATTCGCCCCCGAAGTGTGCCGTATGGGGCGTCTGCTTGGTGACGAACGGCTGGTGAAACTCTCCAGGGTGATGTACCGTACCTGCTACCAGCTCACCGATGCCTGGGGAAGCCAGGGCGAACAGGTGCAGCACACCAATTTCGCCCAGCATGGGGATATGTCCAACGTCTATAAGCTCCGGGGTGGATATTCCGAGAGCTGGACTGTTTTCTGGATTACCGCCCACTTCCTCAACGCCGCCGCCCGCTTTGTAGAGGCCGGAGAAGAGATTTAGTGAGATTTAACGGGGTTTAAAGCGCCCCAAAGCATCCCAATTGTCGCTGCGGAAAGGCCCTGCAGGGATGCCCCAGCAGCTGTAGAGATTGCCCTCGGACCAATTCCTGAAGCAATAGCGCACGGCAACGGGCTCCGGCACTTCTTGGCTACTCACGCTTACGACCTTTGTGTCCTTCATGCGGCCGACTGCAGGATGGAAAACCATGTCTGAACCGGCAAGTTCGAAGCCCTTGATATCTGCGCCCCACGGGGCGAGTCCCTGGGCGTCAACCTTCATCGTCACCAGGGCCTTCCCATCCTCAAACTTCACGCTTTCGTAGGATGGAGCCACGGGATTTATGCCTTTGAAGCCGTAATCGTTGACGAGTGCGTGATATGCCAGCCTGTCTCCTACCTCCTTCTTCCTGCGGGGATGGATAGATCCGTATTCACCAAGATCGATAGTCGTCACCATTCCGCTGTGAGGAATCACGGCCAGAGACTTTTCCTGCGCCTCGCAGAAGTATCCGGAGGTAAAGTCATCCGCTCCCTCCTGGCGATATGGGGCAATCTGTACAAAGTAGAACGGAGCATCAGGGTTCTCGAACAGGCGTCGCATCATTGCCACATATTCCTTCTGCAGGCGCACGTACTGCTCCGGGCGGTAGCGGTTCGACTCTCCCTGATACCAAAGCATTCCCCTGAACGTGAACGGAATAAGCGGATTGATCTGGCCGTTGAAAAGGGTGCATGGGGTCTGGTGTTTGAGCCGGGGAAGATCTTTTCCATCAAGGAAAGAAAGATCGAATTCGCCCGGGAATAAGCCGCTGACCGTTTCCCTGTCCATCCAGGTTTCAATGGTGGATGCTCCCCATTCGCTGATAAGCAGGCCCACGGGGATGCCGAGCTGCTCCTGGACTTTGAGCGCGAACCAGTAGGCCGTGGCGCTGGTGACGGCAACGGCTTCGGAGGTATTCTCCTTCCAGGAACCTTCGCAATTATCAACGGGTGTCAGGGAAGCCTTGCGTTTGACGGTACACATCCTAATCTGCCTTTCGGGCCGGGCTGAAAGGATGACGTCGGTCGCTCCTTCAACAGGCTGGTTGCGGAAGCCCCTCATGGGCATCTCCATATTCGACTGGCCCGAGCAGAACCAGACCTCGCCAACCAGGACATTGTGCAGAGTTATATTGTCGCCGTCTGAGATGACTACGGTGTATGGGCCGCCGGCTGCAGGAGTCTGCAGCCTGACAAACCATTTGCCGTCTGCATCAGGGGTGGTAACATACTTGGTCGATGACCATGACGCTTTGATGGTGACTTTCTTTCCCGAATCCGTCCACCCCCAGACTGCAGCCTGGGTACTCTGCTGGAACACCATGTTGTCGCTGAAAATGGAAGGCAGCGTTACCTTCGCCCTGGCGCTGAAACTCACAGCGACTAGAAGTATCGAACAAAGAATCGAGATGCGTAAAACAGGTTTCATTCTCAAAAAAAAGCAATCAGAATCGTATTGTATGAGTACCTGACGCCAACTCCTGCGTGCGGCCATCGGGCCGGTGGAAGGTGGCGAAAGCGCCGCAAGGGATGACTACGGTTAGGTCTATGTTGCGACGGTTCCGTTTCCAGGAAACCTCGATTTTGCCATAAGGCGAATCGTGTGAACATGAGAAGTTGTCGAGGCCTTTGGGAAAGCAGGGACGGAGGATGATGTGCTTGAAGCCGGGCTGCTCCGGGTCGGGATTGATACCGCCCAGGCCGCAGTGCATCCAGGCGGCTATGTCGCCGAACATCACATGGTTGTCGGAATTGTCGCGGGTAACGTCCAGACGCCAGTTCTCTATCAGCGTCGTTTTGCCATTAGCGAGCCACCAGCCCCAGGAAGGGAAGTCAGTAGCCGTAGCCATACGGTAGGCTATGTCGCCATAGCCGCCTTCACTCAGCACCCGCATGGCGAACTTTGCCCCATGCACGCCGGCGTTTACATGATAACCGTCTGCCTCAATCCGCTTCACCAGCGCCTGCAACACCGTAGATCGGTCTTCTTCAGGCACCATCCCGAACGCCAGCGGCAGGCTCTGGTCCGTCTGCATGCCGCCCGCATAGACTCCGGTAGCGGGGTTGAGGTACTTCTTATTTACCGCATTGCGCACCGTCTCCGCTATCGCCCCGTACTTCTCTGCATCGGCGTCGTACCCAAACATCCGTGCGGCACGGCAGAGTATGTCAAGGTCCTTGTACAGGAAACAACTACATATAAGCGTCTTGTTGGAGCGCGTGGTTACCGGTACCCAGTCACCGCGACCCCAGGAAGTCAACCCGTCTTTGGTAAACGTGAGTGCATAATCCACATAGCGGCGGATATTGTCATAATTGTCCCGCAGCGGCTTTTCGTCACCGTAGAACAGGTACAACTCCCAGGGAATCAGCGCGATGGTGCTGGTCCAGTCCAGTCCGTTGCCATTGGCGGCAGGATTCCAGTAGCCCCAGCCGCAGGTGGGTATGATGTCCGGCAGCGCACCGTTGGGCTGCTGCTCGTCACGATGGTCGGCGAGCCATTTTTCGTAAACGGTAAAGGCATCGTAGTTGTACAATCCGGATTCCACCGCAATATGGGCGTCCGCCGTCCAGCCGTTCTTCTCACGCTGCGGGCAGTCTGTAGGATAGCCGGGAAGGTTGGAAAGATAGGTGCGGCATGTGGCTTTGTAAAGCTCGTCCACCAGCGGAACAGAGCTTTGCAGGCTGCCCTGCAGCGACACGTCGCTATGCACACGAACAGCCCTAAGCTGCTCCTTGCCCCACTTTAGCGAAGCGGATGCGTTCACCTCCACGTAACGGAAGCCCTTGTAGCTGTATTGCGGGGCAAAGAAGTCTTCCCCGCCGCTGAGCGTCACGATATCCGTCTGCAGGGGTTCGGCATTGCGGTCGCCGAAATAATAGTAGTTGATGTTATCCTGGTCGGCCCGGCCGTCTGAGTTCAGCCGCTCGGCGTAGGTTAATTCTATCTCAGTGCCCCTGCGGCCCTTGATGCGAAGGTGTACATTGCCGGCCATGTTGGCGCCGAAGTCGTATATGTATCGGTTGTTGTTGAGCTTGATAATGTTGACGGCCTCGATTTCTTCGCTCTCCCGGATCGGAACCATCTGCTGGGAGCTTACCGTGGGCGCAGGACAGCTGCGGAGTTTCACTCCGTCCCAGTCTTCTTCGTTGAAGCCGGGCTCTGCCCAACCCTTCTGCTCAAGACGGGCGTCATAGTGCTCGCCCGTGTATATATTGTTGTACACAAGAGGCCCTTCTGACGAGGTATGCCAGCCTATGCCGCTGGGAATCACTTCTTCCGTACCGTCCTTGTAGCGTATGCGAATGTCCATGCAGAATGCCGGACGGGCCCTCCATGGGGCTGAGTCGAAATGCCAGGTGGTGACGGCCTGATGATTGTACCAGCCATTGCCAAGCTCAACGCCCACTGCATTGGCGCCCTCACGAAGAAGAGCAGTGATGTCGTATGTACTATAGAGGATTCTTCTGTCGTAGCGGGTGAAGGCAGGTTCCAGTACGCGGTCACCCACCTTGGAGCCGTTGATGTACATGGTGTAAAGGCCGGCCACTGCTACGTAAGCCCGGGCCTGGACTATGCCTCCGTGAGCCTTGAATTCCTTGCGGAAACGGGGGGCAGGCTTGAATTCTTTCGGTTGCTTGTCCGATATCCAGCTGCCGCGCCAGTTGTACTGGCTCATAAGTCCTGTCTCGAAGAAAGCGGCCTTCGACTGTATGGCGGTGGCGTCTTTGTCTTCGCAGGTTACCCTCCACCAATAGCGGGTACATGGCTGCAGGGAGGGACCTGCGTAGGAGGCCAGCACTTCGGTGGAAACAATACGTCCTGAGTCCCAGAGAGGATTGTTATCCAAAGCCAGTGAATCCGTCGCTACCGTCAGGCGGTATGCGGTTTGTTCTGCGCCCTGCCGGCTGTCATCCAGCCGCCACGAAAAACGCGGCGCATGATTGTCTATGCCCAGCGGATTAACGAGATGCTCAGTTTTGAGGCCCGTTACTGTCGGAGCCGAGAGCAATGCAAGTACAATAAGCAACATGTGGTTCATACATGAACCACGAATAAGAACTCTCTTACCCTACCAAAAATTCAGCCCGGCAGACGCGCAAGGCACCCGTCGGGCTGAAAAAGGAAATCAACAACTAATCCAGTTGTTCTGCATCACCAGGCACCAGGGCGCCAGTTGGTGCTGCCGCGGTCAGCGCCGAGCTGATTTTTATGTATCGCGCCGATATTGGTCAGCCAGGTCTTGAAATCGGAATCTGCCGTATTCATATTTGAGTCAAAATCACTTGCAGAAATTGGGGTATATCCGCTAAGTCCTGTCCACTGCCAGGTGTTACTGGTCCAGGAAAGGGTCCCGAGGTTTGCAATCGTTTTGCCACTCGTATCGGAAGAGCCAGAGTAGGTACAGTTTGAGGTACCGTGTTTACTCCCCCACACATTATTATACCCATCGGCAGGTGCGGTATTTAGCCACCAATCCGCTCTTGTTCCACCACCTCCACCGGCATTAATAATCAAGTTATTGATAAAATACCCTTTGTTTGCACCGTTACTCTTAGTATGCAGAATATAAACAATCTCTTGATCATTACTTCCACTACTGGCAATCTGCGAAGGCGCCCTGGCAATAATAGAACAGTTGCTTATGACATATTTATCAAAAATCGTATTATTTGATGTGCCTGTCAAGTAAACCCACGCTGCCTTATCCCCAGCAAGAGATTTAACGGAATGGTCATCATAAAAACTGCAGTTATTCATGCAGAACTTGAGTGATTTTTCAAACCGGATGGCAGCCCCTTGATTAAATGAGGCATAATTTCCTTTGAAAGAACAGGCATTCATAAAAATACCACCCCCACATTTATTGGCTGCAATAGCTCCGCCGCTGGCGGCATAGTTCCCCTCGAAATGGCATCCGTCAAGGTAAATCATCTGATCCCCATAGAAGGTAATTGCTCCGCCCCACGAACTGCACGCCTCAGATGCCACAGTCGTTTGATTGGTATAATTCCCCGTGAATGTACAACCATTGAAATAGCATTTAGCCGTGTCGTTCCCAAGACGAATTGCTCCACCATATGTGGCGTAATTCGTGTTGTCCGTGCCCGTGTAATTATTGTGATTACCAGTAAACGTCGTATTGTTTACGGTCAAACTCCCGGCCGGGGAGGCTTTACCATCTTGATAACTGAGAGCCGAACCGCCATAGACCGTACAGTAATTGGAGTCAAACTCACAGTCCGTTATCGTTATGGTAGCATAGCCGTTATCAATACATACTGCTCCGCCATAGTTATTACCTGTAGTCGGATCCGAATGATTTTCTATGAATTGGACGCCATTGCAAGTCAATGCTCCCGAAGATTGGTGACGTATAGCTCCGCCTTTGCTTCCGGTAGTATAATTACCTCTGAAAACCGTCGCCGTGCTGCCGCTTTTCCCGATATTTACACTCGCGGAGGACAACGCATAAATAGCTCCTCCTGTTCCGGTAGAATGATTGTACGTTCCGGAGGCAGACCCGCCGAAAGTACATCCGTTGATATTGGCGACGGTCGTTCCGGTAGTTCTGATAGCTCCGCCCTCAGTTGCCGAGTTACCGGTGAATGTGCACGTGGTAAGCGTATAATTGGCATAACCATCCATAAACATCGCACCAGCTCCGCTAGCAGAACTGTTGCCAGAGAATGTACAAGAGGTAAAAGTCTTAACAGCTGAGCTGCCGCTTGAACTGTTTATATGTACGGCACCTCCACCCTGGGTATTGTCGCTAGCTAATGTGGCCGTATTTCCAGAGAAAGTGCAGGAACTACAACTCACGCCTGCCATACCCTGCAGGAAAAGTGCACCGCCCTTTCTCCCATTATTACCAGAGAATGTGCAATTGGTAAATGCCCCCGTAGCATTGTTGGCAAGGATAACTGCACCTCCCTGCATATATACGTCATTACTACTGAAAGAACAATTGGTTAGCTTCGCACTACCATTTGCAATCTCCAAAGCAGCACCTCCATATGCTTTGTTGCCAGAGAAAGTAACGTGATCTGCAGTAAAGTTGGCACTTCTGGTCCAAATTCCCGCGCCCCAGTAGTGATAATTATCACCATCGTTGTCATAACCCAACTGGTTTATATTGTTCTTGACATCGCAATAACTCATATTCACCGCGACGTTTGAACCAATAATACCGAAGGATCCCGTTTCATCTGTTGAGACAAGTCCGTTTTCTATATTGATTCCCTCAAGAGACACATTGAGCTTCCCGTCCAAGACTAGCGCCTGATGAGTATCAGCTCCGGTAAAAATAGCCCTTTGGCCTGCAGAATTTAAGTTTTGCGTGCCGCCGGCGGCGGGATAGCCGCCCTTGAAGGTCAGAGTGACGGCAGAAGACTCATTGATGTTGATTGTAGGATCAGCGCCGAAGTTGTAATCGCCGGCACCCAGGTGGAAGGTGGCGCCGTTAATGGCGTCTATGAGGGCCGCCTCTTTGGAAGAGTCTCCTCCCGCGCCGGAAAGGGAAACCATATTCCACATCTGTGTCTTGCTCATGGCGTTGGCCCAGCTGAGGCCGTTGCCATTGCCAGCTCCGGACACGGTAACATAATACGCCTTTGTCGGCTCAAAATCTCCGAAATTATAAATATTGTCCTTCGCCGGAGTAAAATCCTTGTCCAGATAATACGTACCGGTAGTCACGCCGGAACTGTTCTTGAACGTAAACTTCAAGCCTTTTGCATGCCTCACTCCACCCAGAATAGCAATATATTTCTTATCGGAGCCGCTGGTGCTTACAGTAATGCTTGAGCCTGTACTCGACGCAGAACCAACAGTCACGGTACCGGAAGAGCAAGTAACGGGCAGCGTCCCTCGAAGGGCTGCGCCGCTCACACTCTCCACTACAATGGTCCTGGCAGCGTCACTAGCCTGAATACACAGCATCGCGGCAATATTGGAGAAATAAAGCTCATTGCCCGAATGTATGCACGATACCGCATAGTTGCAAGAGGCAAATGTTCCGTTCTGGCTTGCAGGTACGGTCACGTTAACGACAGTATCTGAAGAACGGGTAGCCGAGGCCCCGGCGGGATAGACCGCATAATTTGCCGTCTTCCCTGCCGGAGCAAGCCCGGCGAACTGAGCGGAAGCCGTACCGTTCCCGCTCGTAAGGGTAAAGGTACTGTTGGTGCTGTTACTGTAGAATACCTTTATCTGGTCACTCGCACTCCAAAGCGTAGAAGTTCCGGAGCGATACGTCTTTGTGCCTTCCTCCGACTCGAATTCATGGGAAGATTCCTCAAAGGATGCGGAGAATCTGGCGTTTACGAGGCCGTCCGGAGACTCCTTTTCCTTTTCGCACGATAACAGAGACGCAGCGCAAATAATGCACAGAAGTTTAGATGCTTTTGCTTTCATGATATCTCTGTTATAGTTATAAGTCCCAAATTTCCAAATCGCTATAATCGTCCAGCTGTGCAATGCTTGCGCAAATGCACATCCTCTCCGCAGTGGCCACCCTGTTCACAGCTGGACTCAAATACTCTTCTCTCCCGCATAGGGGATTATCTTGCTTGATCATAAGAGTGCGTATATGTTTATCTGATTACTCTGAATACGTTTCCTGATTCACTACCGTTACGGTGATGGCCGCATCAGACCAGCCGCTGAACCACCGCTTCTCATTCGTCATCGTTGTAGTGAATGAGTAGGTGGTATTCCCGTTGCTGTATTTGGTGTTTGCATTCGCTGCACCGGTAA
>Ga0310690_10000673_pt1 | contig 69344 bp, 54 predicted proteins | sample AusTroGonzalo_MG_2_FD_207661 | JGI IMG/M metagenome (GOLD analysis project Ga0310690, IMG submission 207661) | Bovine rumen microbial communities from tropical cattle in Woodstock, Queensland, Australia - Gonzalo_04 (v2) (version 2) | ecosystem: Host-associated > Mammals > Digestive system >... | reverse complement strand
TCTGAGGACCAGTTGTTCTACTGCAACCAGCGTGGCATACCTATGGAACAGGCCATCGGCCTTATTGTTAACGGTTACGCCAAGGAGGTGCTCAACAAACTGCCTATGGAGTTTGCGGTAGAGGCCCAGCGCCTGCTCTCGGTGTCACTTGAAAATACGGTAGGTTAACTATGATGCTAAAGATTGAAAACCTTCATGCCGGAATTGACGGCAAAGAGATATTGAAAGGTATTAACCTTGAGGTCAATGCCGGTGAGGTTCATGCCATTATGGGTCCCAACGGATCGGGCAAGAGTACCATGAGCAATGTGCTTGTGGGCCATCCTTCTTATCAGGTTACTGAAGGCACAGTTACATTCAATGGTAAGAACCTGCTGGATATGCCGGCCGAGGACCGCAGCCACGAGGGTTTGTTCATGTCATTCCAGTATCCGGTGGAGATACCGGGTGTGAGCATGACCAATTTCATGCGTACCGCCATCAACGAGAAACGCAAGTACCTGGGTCTTCAGCCTATGGCTCCAACGGATTTCCTGAAGCTTATCAAAGAGAAGCGTGACCTGGTAAAGCTTGACGCCAAATTCATGAACCGCTCTGTCAACGAAGGATTCAGCGGCGGTGAGAAGAAACGTAACGAGATATTCCAGATGGCTATGCTTGAGCCGTCACTTAGCATACTTGACGAGACTGATTCAGGTCTTGACATAGATGCACTGCGTATTGTGGCCGATGGTGTTAACCGTCTCAAGAGCCCCGAGACAGCGGTGATTGTCATTACCCACTATCAGCGTCTGCTTGACTATATCAAGCCCGACATCGTGCATGTGCTCTATCAGGGACGTATTATCAAGACTGCAGGCCCGGAGTTGGCTCTGGAGCTTGAAGAGCGTGGTTATGACTGGGTAATTAAGGAGTTTGAGGATTCTGTAGAATGAAGTCAGCGCAGAATTACATAGATCTGTTTAACGGGAACAGGGCATTGGTGGATCGTGGATCGGCCGGTGTCATGAACTCACTGCGTGATGCTGCTCTGGGCAATCTGACCAAGTATGGTTTGCCTCACAACGGACTTGAGGAGTACCTGCATACTGATGTGTCCAAGTGGTTTGAGCCCGATTGGGGTATGAACCTGGCCCGTCTGGATATGCCGGTTGACTTTGCCCAGGCTTTCAAGTGCAGCGTTCCCAATCTGAGTACCCAGCTCTATTTCCTGGCAAACGATACCTTTGCAAGTTCTGATACAGCTTCCAAGAACCTGCTTCCCGAGGGTGTGATAGCAGGCAGTCTCAAAGAGGCCGCCGCCCAGCATCCTGAACTTGTGGCTCAGTTCTACGGCAAGTTGGCCGATATGGAGAAGCCGGGAATTGCTGCAATCAATACGCTGTTTGCCCAGGACGGTTTCATACTGTATGTTCCGGACGGCACGGTTATTGAGAAGCCCTTACAGATTATAACCCTTTTGAGTTCTAAGGTTGACCTAATGGTTAACCGCAGGATTCTGGTGGTTCTGGGACGCGGTGCACAGGCAAAACTGCTGCTTTGTGACCACGCTCTTGCTGCGAATCAATATCTGACAACGCAGGTAATTGAGGTGTTCGCAGGTCAGAACTCCAGTTTTGAGATGTATGACCTGGAGGAGACTCATTACGCAAACCGCCGTACATCAGAGCTTTACGTAAGTCAGGAGGCTGATAGCAACGTTGAGATTGACTATGTGACACTGCATAACGGGCAGACACGCAACACTGTTTTCTCAACTTTTGCAGGTCGTGGCTCAAACCTCTCATTGAACGGAATTGCCACTATTGATAAGGAGCAACATGTTGATAATATGACGTTTGTGGACCATAGGGTGTCGGACTGCACCAGTAACGAGCTGTTCAAATACGTTTTGGATGACAGCGCGAGTGGGGTATTCGCAGGAAAGGTCCTGGTTCGTCACGGTGCTCAGCACACTGAGTCTCAGCAGACTAACCGTAATATCTGCCTTACCCGCCAGGCCCGCATGTTCACCCAGCCCCAGCTGGAGATTTATGCCGATGACGTAAAGTGCTCACATGGTGCAACGGTTGGTCAGCTTGACGATAAGGCCATGTTCTATATGCGCCAGCGCGGCATCCCTGAGGCCGAGGCCCGTATGATGCTGATGCAGGCTTTTGTGGGCGAGGTTATAGGACGTGTATCATTGGAGCCGCTTCGTGACCGTCTGAACCGTCTTGTAGAAAAACGTTTCCGCGGTGAACTCACCCAGTGTGAAGGCTGCCGCGCTTGCAGATAAAAAATATGTTTGACGTAGAGAGAATTCGCAGGGATTTCCCCATTCTGGGACGTGAGGTTTACGGTAAACCGCTTGTCTATATGGATAATGCCGCCACTACCCAGAAGCCTCAGTGCGTCATTGATGCCATAAGTGAGGCATACTGCAACGAGAATGCCAACGTTCACCGCGGCATCCATTTCCTGTCACAGCAGGCAACTGATATGATGGAGGCTGCCCGTGAGAAGGTACGTCAGTTTATAGGTGCCGGCAGTACAGAGGAGATAATCTTTACCCGCGGCACAACTGAGAGCATTAACCTGCTGGCAAGTTCGTTTGCCCAGGCTTTCCTTAAGGAGGGTGATGAGGTGGTAATCTCCGGAATGGAGCATCACAGCAACATCGTTCCCTGGCAGATTCAGGCCCAAAGGTATGGATTCAAGATAAAGGTCATACCGGTAACAGACCTTGGGGAGCTGGATTTGGATGCCTTTAAGACATTTCTTACAACTAAGACCAAACTTGTAAGCATTACACATGTCTCTAATGTCTTAGGTACCGTGAATCCGGTTCCTGAAATCATAAAGCTGGCCCATTCGCACGGAATACCCGTAGCAGTGGATGGTGCCCAGTCCGTACCTCACATAAAAGTTGATGTTCAGCAGTTGGGTGCAGATTTCTATGCATTCAGCGGACACAAGATTTATGGTCCTACTGGCATAGGTGTACTCTACGGCCGCAAGGAACTGCTTGAAAAGATGCCTCCGTATCAGGGTGGCGGCGAGATGATAAAGAAGGTTACCTTTGAAGGGACTACATATAACGAGCTGCCCTATAAGTTTGAGGCAGGTACACCTGACTACGTGGGTTCAATAGCCTTGGGCACTGCACTTGATTATGTGCAGGAGATAGGTCTGGAGCAGATAGCCGCATATGAATCAGAGCTCTGCTCATATGCTTTGGCCCGTCTGGGTGAGATCCCCGGTATGCGCATCATCGGTAATTCTCCTGAACGCAGTGCTGTCATATCTTTTCTGGTGGGAAATATCCATCCGTCAGATATGGGTACGCTTTTGGATCGTCTGGGCATAGCAGTCCGCACAGGTCATCACTGCGCCGAGCCGCTTATGGATAGATTCGGCATTCCGGGTACCGTTCGCGCATCATTCTCCTTCTACAACACTAAGTCTGAAATTGATGCTTTGGCTGCCGGAATAGAGCGCGTCAGAGCTATGTTTTAAGATTTTTTTACATTTGGGCGGACAACGTATACTAATAATGCGTACCTTTGGCGCATATTAATTCGATTATTATTCTAAAACAGATAATTATGAAAAGACTATTTTTTAGTGTTTTTGCACTGGCGTTAGGTTCATTTGTCTTCATTTCATGTAATGACGATGACAAAGTAGGCAATGAAAATGTCGACAATGAAAAGTATATGACAGTTGCTGAACAGCAGAAGGCAATCCAGAATTCTTTTGAGGGCATTGCAGATGCTATTGAGTTTACCGAACTTTCACAGGCTGCAGAGATCGTAGCCAATGTTGCCGGTAAGAAATGGAGTCTCATGTCATTGATGCCTGTTTTTTCAGACACAGTTCTGACTCAGGACACCGTTTTCACAACCAAGATGAGTTATGCATTGCAGTTGGTTGCAGGTGCCTATGACTCTTTTGAAAATATGGACCTGGATTTGAGACCGTTATACATGGTTGCAGATGTCCATGTAGTTGATACAGTCATTTACGATGATACCATTGCAGCAGTGGTGGTTGAGAATGTAAGTTATGATGTCGACTATCTGTTGCTGAATGTGTTCATTGAGGATCACTACATCACTTTTAAGGCTAAGTTGGAGCCGGGTGAAAGTACACTTGATTACGTTAATGTAGGGAAACAGTTCAGTGCCAACCTCGCCCTGCCGGAGCTTGTTGAAATAACTATTACTCTGGATGGTAAGGTTCTTGCCGATGCAAAGGGTGAATTCAACTCTGATTACACCATTTCAGTAACAAACGATACCCTTTCAGAAGAACAGTCATTTGTTGTTGAGGGATCCCAAATGTCAGCCCATACCAATGTTAAGGTAGTTGGCTATGAGTTGGACGGCAAATTGGATTTTGATGAAAACACAGGTGCCACCGGCTCCATATCCGCTAAGTATGGCAATGGTGAACTGTTGTCAATCAGTGGAAAGTTGGATGCTGTATTAAAAGACGTTGACTTTACTGATTCAGTCGCAATGCTTATTTGGGCCCAGAATCCTGAGATGCTCAAGTCAATATCAGCAAACGCATCTCTGGGCGGCGGCCAGATTGAGATAAAGGGATCTCTTGAGAATCCTTTCAAGGATGAGGACCTGGCAAAATATATGGGCAACCTTATAGCTGGCGTAGTTCTCACAGACGAGCAGTTTGAGGATATGGTTGCCAAGTTCAATGAACTGTTCAAGGTTGGCGTATATTTCAAGGGCTATGAAAAAGCACAGGCCGTGATGAAGGTCAAGTATAACAAGGCCCAGAGCGCTGATGCCGACAAGAATAACGCCCAGTCCAACGGTATCATTGATGAAATAGACGGCACAATCAAGAAGGTTGGCGGTTATCTGGTAATGGAAGCCCATGGCGAGGATGGTAAGTTGTGTGAGATTCCTGTTGAAGAGTACTTCAAGGGAGTTGATATCAACCAGTTCAAGCAGGTTATAATGGACAAGGCAATCAAGGCTTTCGGTCCTATTATAGCTCAATTTGAAAGTGAGGAGAGTGAAGAGGGTAATGAAGATTGATTGACTGACTGTACCGTCAGCATATTAACTGATATAAAGGGTGGCTGCATGATGCGGCCACCCTTATTTTTACACATTTTTAATGAGTGATAAGTGCATAAAAATGTGTACCTTTGCGCCCGATTTCAGAAGAGGTTAAAAAAACACTATATATGAAACAGAAAGCACTCCTTATGATTCTTGACGGCTGGGGCATTGGTAACCGCTCCAAGGCCGATGTGATCTACAACACTCCCACTCCTTACATGGATTATCTTAATGCCAACTATCCTCACGCACAGCTGCTGGCCAGCGGTGAGAACGTAGGTCTTCCTGACGGTCAGATGGGTAACTCAGAGGTAGGTCACCTCAATATCGGTGCAGGCCGCGTGGTTTATCAGGACCTGGTTAAGGTTAACCGTGCCATCGCTGACGGCAGCATACGTCAGAACAAGGAGATAGTATCAGCTTACAGCTATGCCAAGCAGAGCGGCAAGAAGCTGCACTTTATGGGTCTGGTTTCAGACGGCGGTGTCCACAGTTCACTGGAGCACCTGTTCTGCCTTACCGACATTGCACGCGAATACGGTATTGACAAGGCTTACGTACACTGCTTCATGGACGGTCGTGATACCGATCCCAAGAGCGGTAAGGGTTTCATCGACCAGCTTGTAAAGCGTGGTGACAAGGTTGCCACAATCATCGGCCGCTACTATGCCATGGACCGTGACAAGCGCTGGGAGCGTGTGAAGATTGCTTATGACCAGCTGGTATCAGGTGAGGGCCGCAAGGTCAGCGATATGGTTCAGGCTGTTGAGGAGTCATACGCTGAGGGCGTGACCGATGAGTTCATGAAGCCTATCGTGAATGAGGCTTATGACAGCCGCATTGAGGAGGGCGATGCAATCATCTTCTTCAACTTCCGTAACGACCGCGCCAAGGAGCTCACGATAGTTCTTACCCAGAAGGATATGGATGCTGAGGGTATGCACACCATTCCCGGTCTGCAGTACTACTGCCTCACTCCGTATGACGCTTCATTCACCGGAGTTCACATCCTGTTTGACAAGGAGAACGTTACCAACACCCTGGGCGAGTACATCTCATCAAAGAACCTCAAGCAGCTGCATATTGCCGAAACTGAGAAGTACGCTCACGTTACATTCTTCCTGAACGGTGGCCGCGAGCTTCCGTTTGAGGGCGAGGACCGTATCCTGGTTCCGTCACCTAAGGTTGCAACATATGACCTGCAGCCTGAGATGAGCGCTTACATCGTTCGTGACAAGCTGGTTGAGGCCATCGGCACAGACAAGTATGACTTCATCGTTGTGAACTTTGCAAACGGTGATATGGTTGGTCATACAGGCGTTTATGAAGCAATCGAGAAGGCTGTAGTTGCAGTCGATGCTTGCGTACATGATGTGATTGAAGCTGCCAAGGCTCACGGTTACGAGGCTATCATCATAGCTGATCACGGTAATGCAGATAACGCTGTAAACAGTGACGGTACCCCCAACACCGCTCACTCACTGAACCCTGTTCCGGTAATCTACGTTACCCCGCGCAAGGAGGCCAAGGTTGAGAACGGAATCCTGGCCGATGTGGCTCCCTCCATACTCACAATCATGGGCCTTCCCATCCCCGCTGAGATGAGCGGCAAAGTCCTGATAAAGTAACATCCAGTAATCCAATATAATCCGACGGCCTGAAAGATGGCCGTCGGTTGTTCTTTTTTTCATATATGAAGCTGATCCCTATATATACCTGGAACCGCAGTGTCCTTGAGTTTAACCGTAAGAGAGACCGTATTACACGTCAGCCCTGGTTTCAGGGCGTCCTGCTCCTGCTTTGTGTGATAATAGCCATGGTGCTGGCAAACCTGCCTGCCACACGTCACTATTACCATGCATTCCTGGAGACCAGTATCCAGATTCACATGCAAAGCCCCGAGGGTAGCGTTGACTGGCTTTTCCCGCATGGCATGACCATCGAGAAACTCATCAACGATATTCTTATGGTGTTTTTCTTCTTTACCGTTGGTCTTGAGATCAAGCGTGAGGTTGCACATGGCGAACTTTCATCGGTCAAGAAGGCGTTGCTTCCGGTTATTGCCGCATTCGGCGGTGTAATCATGCCGGCAGTTCTCTATACACTGGTCAATCGCGGTACTGTTGCAGCTTCCGGTTGGGGTATTCCTACGGCAACTGACATAGCTTTCGCAGTATGCATTCTGTCTGTTCTGGGCGACAGGGTTCCCGTATCGCTCAAGGTTTTCCTTACTGCATTGGCTATTGCCGATGACCTTATCGCAATCCTGGTGGTAGCGCTGTTCTATGGCGGACACATCAATTTCATGCTGTTGGGTATGTCTGTAATAGTGATATTCGTAGCCTGGTTATTGAAGGACCTTGGCCAGAAACATATCTGGGTATATCTGATGCTGGCGGTTGTGGTTTGGATCCTGTTTTATTATTCAGGCATTCACGCTACCATGTCGGGTGTGGTTATGGCGTTCATCATACCGTCCAAGGCCCGTTATGACCGTCCTTACGTGCTGCATAAGATCAAATTCTTCTCGCAGAAACTGCTTACGTTTGACCAGATTGATGACGAGACCATGTTCCCCAACGGTCCGCAGCGTCATTTCCTGCGCCGCATACACAAGACCGCATACGGGTCACTTGATATGAGTTACCGCGTGGAGCACGCACTTTCACCTTGGGTAAACTTTGTGATAATGCCCATATTCGCACTTGCCAATGCCGGAGTGGAGATTCCTGATATATCTTACTTCAACATATTCAATATCACTGGAGTCACTGGCGGAGTAGGTCTGGGCATATTCCTGGGTCTGGTGCTGGGCAAGCCGTTGGGCATTACTCTGTTCAGCCTGGCTGCAATCAAATCCCGTCTTTGCAGCATGCCCGAGAAGGCCGGCTGGGCAATGTTCTTTGCAGTAGCCTGCCTGGGCGGTATAGGTTTTACGATGTCAATCTTTGTGGATACCCTCTCGTTCCAGGATGCAGAGGCTGTAGAGCAGATGCGTAACGCAGGTAAGATTGCCATACTGGTAGGATCGCTTGCTGCCGGTGCTTTGGGCTCACTGCTGATCATGCTTTTCTCAAAATCGGCCCGTTCGGCTCAATAATCAAAGATTTGGGTTATTTTTGTAATCCAAATCAACTGTTATGGTTAAGAATCTTAATGACAAGGTCAGGTACATCGGATGTGATGACCTGGATCTGGACCTTTTTGAGAGTCAGTATATAGTTCCGGAAGGAATGGCCTACAACTCATACCTTATCCTGGATGAGAAGGTGGCCATTATGGATACCGCCGATGCCCGTAAGGCCGATGAGTGGAAAGCCAATCTCAAGGAGGCTCTCGCAGGGCGTACCCCCGATTATCTTGTTGTACATCATATGGAGCCTGATCATTCGGCCCTGATTGAATGGGTGCTGGGCGAGTATCCTGCGCTTACGCTTGTAGCCAGTGCCAAAGCAATCCAGATGCTGGGTCAGTTCTTTGAGAACCTGAATGTTGACGGCCGTACTCTGCCGGTTAAGGAGGGCTCGGAACTTGAACTGGGTGAGCACAAGCTGCGCTTCATTGGCGCTCCTATGGTACATTGGCCGGAAGTGATGGTATCATTTGATGAGGCCGACGGTGCCCTGTACAGTGCCGATGCGCTGGGTAAGTTCGGTGCCCTGAGCAAATGCGGATTCTACGGTCGTGATGATGATGACTGGGCCTGCGAGGCACGCCGTTACTATTTCAATATAGTAGGCAAGTACGGCAATCCGGTTCGCACCCTGCTTGACAAGACATCACAACTGCCCGTCAAGACCATTCGCCCGCTTCACGGTCCCATACTTGAGGATAACCTTGACGAATATCTTAACCTTTATAATACATGGTGCAGATATGAGGTTGAGACCGAGGGCATATTCATAGCCTGCGCATCAATACACGGCGGCACAATGGAGGCTGCACAGAAGCTGGCCGAGATTCTGCGTGCCAAAGGTGCCGGCAGGGTTGAGGTAAGTGACCTTTGCAGATCTGATTTTGCCGAGAACGTGGAGGATGCCTTCCGCCATTCAAAACTTGTTCTGGCAGCATCGTCATATGATGCAGGCGTATTCACTCCTATGTATGAGTTCCTGCACAGGCTCCAGATAAAGGGATTCTGCAACCGCAAGGTGGCTATCATAGAGAACGGCTCGTGGGCTCCGTCAGCCGGACGTGTGATGAAAGAGATGCTCTCCTCAATGAGTAACATAGAGATAGTAGAGCCTATGGTGACCATAAAGAGCCGCATGAAGGCATCGGATATTCCTGCGCTGGAATCTTTGGCCGATGCAATAAAATGACCCATTGGGGCAAGTCCCCTTATCAATAGATCCTATAATAAGATGAAGAAACTTGTTTTTGCAGTACTATTAGGTATAACCCTTACCGGATGTGAGTTTAAAGAGATAAACATTGAGAATCCCATCGTAGACTGGTATCCCGTAAATATCAGTATCTATGCCACCGATGCTAACGGAAACTCAATCATCGGGCCGGAAATGCCGGGTATGTCACTTACTTTCAAGGGTGAAACATACACGGTCAGGGACTGGACCGAACATAACAGATGGCAGGACAGCATGCTCGTGACCAGAGCATATATGGCGGTAATGCGCGGATTGCTTGCAGAGAAATACTTTGACAGTGAAGATTCTACAAGCTTAAGTTACAGACTCTATTTCGGTGAGATAGACGGTGCCGCCGATATGGACGAGGACATCACCCTGAGTTGGCCTGACGGCTCGACCGATATCATTCACTACCACTGCTCGGACCATAGGGAGGGCGAGCATCCCAGATGTAACCGTAGCTGGAAGCTCAACGGTAAGCCCCACGATGGCGGCGTATTCCACTTTACCGGGAAAAGTTTGTAATGGGTTTTTCCAAAAAAAGCATTATCTTTGTTCCCCGTTAAAGCGCGTCTGTTTCGTTAGCTCAGCCGGTTCAGAGCGCTTGCTTCACACGCAAGAGGTCGGCGGTTCGAATCCGCCACGAAACACTGGAAATAAGATCTTTTAGCTCAGTTGGTTTAGAGCGCTTGCTTGACAGGCAAGAGGTCGGCGGTTCAAATCCGCCAAGGATCACAATTTTTGGTTTTGGATGGGTGGTTGGTTGGGATATGTGATTGATTACTAGGTTGGTATTGATTATTGAAAAACACTGAAGGTTATTGTTGATTGAAAAAAGTGGTACAGAAGTGGTACATTGATTAGATTATTATTATCTTTGTGTATCAGTAACTGTAACCACATTTTTTATTTATTGAGACCTTGTTATGCCGACAAAATTCAGCTTTGAGAAGAATGGAACCATTAAGGTTCGGGTTAGGATGAAGCGTTTGATTGATGGCGTTCCACGTGAGGTGGTTAACCAGCGACAGTTTATTCAGGACCTGAAGATTAATGAAGCGGACTGGAACCGATACAATGCCTACAAGAATGAGAACTCACAGACTCAGTTCCTGAAGGACAATCCTATTTTTGCCAAGGAGATTAAGAAGTTGGATGCGATCAGGGAGAAGATTGATAATGCCGGCTACGATCTTGATTCCAAGACTCTGAGGGATATTATTCATGATGTTACCCATGCTGATGCAATTGAAGAGGCAAATCAACTGAAAGCAGAAAGGGAGAAAAATAAACAGGAGAAGGAGGAGGCGGAGATGCGGAAGAAGCAGATGACGCTGTCCAAATTCATTGATGAGTATATTAAGGATGTAAAGGAGGGCAACAGGACTACGCTTGCGCACGGACGTACTTTTGTACGAGGGTCAAGGTTCAGTGTGGCAAACTCATTGGGCCACTTCAAGGAATTCATGGAGGAAACGGGCATTACATACGACTTTAAGGATGTTGATATGGACTGCTACAACCGTTATATGACCTGGCTTATTCATAAGGATATCAATCCGGAGAATAAGGAGACTGTCGATAAGGATGGGAATAAGGTTGCCCCGAAGGTGAAGAAGGAAGAGATTCATTACTCCGACAATACTATTGGTGGTTTTATCCGTAAACTAAAAGGCGTTCTTAGGGCTGCGGATAGCCGTGGGTATCCGGTGAATCCTGCATACAAGAGTGTCGAGTTTAAGGCGCAGGCTCTGGATGTTGATGCTATCTACTTGACCCGTGAGGAGGTTGAAAAAATGGAGAAGGTGGACCTGTCAAAGACAGAGAACAATAAGAGTTATGAGTTGGCCAGAGATCTATTTATGATAGGTGTATGGACTGCACAGAGGGTTTCGGACTACAACAATCTGAAGCCGGAGAACATTAAGGTGGTGAATAATGGTGATACACCTATTACATATATATCTATTCATCAGCAGAAAACTGGAAGACAGGTGGAGATTCCCTGCAATGCCAAGGTTCGTGCAATCCTGGAGAAGTATCCAAAGGGACTACCTCATCTTAGTGACCAGAAGATCAATATGCACATCAAGGATATTGGTAAGTTGGCGGGGATTGATGATGTGGTAGAGATTAAGTCAAGCCGTGGAGGAATGGTGACCAAAGAGTATCATAAGAAATACGAGTTGATTTGTACCCACACAGCCAGAAGAACCGGTGCTACACTGATGTATCTGGATGGTGTTGCAGTATATGACATCATGAAGGTTACGGGGCATACCAGTGTGACCTCTTTAGAGAAGTACATCAGGGCGGATAAGCTGGAGGTGGCACAAAAGTTGGTGCTGCAGTACGACTACTTCAAGTAGTCTCCACTATATAATAAGGTGTAATACCGCCTATATAACAAGGTCTCATATCAACGTATTGTATCTGCAATACATATTTATTCTACGCATTGAAAGGAAGAGATGACTTATTGCGGTTGTGTAACGTTTTTGTAACGCGCTTGTTACGCTATCATTATGCATGCTTTTGGTTCAGATATATTCGTATATGTTACAATTTACTTTTAGGAATGTAATTTCTTGCAAAGCAATAAACCCTATCAAGTCGTGAATTGATATATTTGCGGCTGTTTAAGGGGCCTACATATTACTGACAGCCCCCCAAAACAGTCAAAGTCCTTTCCAATCTACTCCCATGGAATATGCGTTTTATCATAAGGCCCAGGTATCATCTGGTATCGGGACCTATGTTTGTGGCGTATATTTTTACGAAGTGAAGGTGAGGAAATGAACTAATCCCTAAATTATCGACAAATGGTGAGATTTATTAAAATGATTGAAAGAAATTTTAGAGATGAGAGATCCTGTGTTTGTTGCCCAGCAGAAGATTATTAAGAAGATCAACAACTCTGAGATTGACAGTTTTTTGGTTCTGGACTGGGAATTGTATACAAATTGCTATCAGCCGGATTGTTTACAAAGAATTATTTTCTGCATTAAAGAGCCCGAGGCGCAAATTGCCGCTGTTAAGGCGTGTCTAGAGTGCTACAGACTATATCTGATAAAGAAGGATTTCATTTTCTATAAGGAACGCTGGGATAATGGTTGTGCGTTCAAGGACTTCTGCGAGGCATTGCTACGAAATCTGGAACAGAGAGAAGAGTTTACTGTTAAGAAGCAGATTTCGATCCTATCAAAGAGTGAAGGAAAGAAGACTACATCAATTCTAGATACTGAGAAAGCTAAAGAGCTATTAGCAAGACTTCCTGTTGAGTTGTATGACGGTGGGCAATGGATGGAAGGGGTGACAAATGCTTTTAAGGCACAAGCTGCACATGTGATTGGCAAACTATTGGGGATTCCGAGCCGTAAGAAATGGAAGGATTTTGAGACTTGCTGGAACCTAAAAAGGATGTCGAAGACTTTCTATTCACTTAACGAACGGGCTTTGGACCCACTATTGATTAAGTTATATCCGGAGTACAATAGTATTATTTACAAAGTTTAACAGGGCATCTATGGTATGCTGACGGTATGCCAATGGTATAGCAATGGGACCCTTGTGGTATGGCAATGGTATTGAAGTAAGAAGGTTATGGTATCCTTATGGGATATTGATGGTATAGAAATGGTACACGGATGTTTTTTTGAAGCCATACCACCGAGTCTAATTCTGTCTTTAAACCCCTCATAGAGGGGTTTTTGATTGTTTCCGGATAGTATGAACAGGATAGTTAGTATCTATACCATTCTCTATCCGTTTTTATTGTTCAAATTTGCGCCGTGACAGCACTTAAAGGCCTTTTGACTGTTTGCAGATAAACTTATAATGAACAACAAAAACCATCAAGATTATGGAAATTGAAAATGGCCGTATTATGGCCACACTCTCTGTAGGAGAGTTCAAGGAGGTTATGAAGGATTTGACCGGTGTAAAGCCGGATACTGAGAAGAAACCGCATACATACGTATATGGGATTCCCGGAATAATGCAACTGTTCAAGTGCTGCCGTTCAACAGCACAGACCCTGAAAGCTACAGTGATTAAGGATGCAGTGAGCCAGACGGGAAGGAAGATTGTGGTTGATGTGGAGTATGCCATAGCGTTGTTCAAGGCAAATAAACCCTTTAAGAATATTGGTTAATATGGAAAATATGAAAGAATCTGAGAAAAGGGAGTTCTGGAAGCCGACGCCACAGACATTCTCAGTATATAAGAAGGGTGTTTGGATAACGGAGCCATACGGTGTGATGGATCCATATGCGGCTTATGTGTATATACGTGACGGTGTGGCGAGGGAGCAGACCGAACAACTGCGCAGGATATACGATACTGACAAAGCGAAGGCTTTCAAGCACAGCCAGTTTGAGACAGCGACTTTTAGCGGTGTATATGAGAAGAAGTGTGATGGCGGGCTGAAGAAAGCCAGCGGGTATGTCTGCTTTGATATAGACCATGTTTCTGTTCAACACGTGAAGGATATTCTGATGGAACTCAAGCAGTTTGAAACGGTGCTGATATTTACAAGCCCAACGGGGCACGGCGTAAAATGGGTGGTGAACAACAGGAGTATATTCAAGCATGTAGATTTCTACAATGCCGTGAGTAATTACCTGAGGGAGATACACCATATTGAGGTGGATATGCAAGCACGGCCACTTTCGCACGGATGCCTGCTGCCTTGGGATCCTGAAGTTTATCTCAACCCGAACTATATGTAGATCCTGCCACTACTACACAACAAAATGATTAATTACGATGGCAGAGGAAGAGTTTGACATTACGAAGTGGTTCAAACCGGACAGTGGTACGCAAGACCGGCCGCTGTCCGGGGCGAACGCTCCGAGGATAGCCACTCAGGAACTTTATGATGACATAGAGAAGGTGGTAAGCAGGATAGAGTCCCGATGTCTGGATATTACCAGTGATTACGGTAGTTGGAGGGACGTGGGTTTTGCACTGGCGGACGGACTGGGAGAAGCGGGCCGCGACTATTACCACCGTATTAGCAGATTCTATCCAAAGTATGATGCCAAGGAGACAGACAAGCAATTCAACCGCTGCCTGAAGGGTAAGAAAGGCGGGATAACTGTAAAGACTTTTTTTCAAAAAGCAAAGGATATGGGAGTAGATATCAAGACACGGCAAATTGCCAAATCGCCAATATTGCCAATACCGCCAACCAATAAAAATGGCGATATTGCCAAATCATCACCCAGTGGCAATTATGGCGATTTGGCAATATCAGACTGGATGCCAACCTTTAGTAATACAATTGAGACTGATTTGCCTCATTTCCTGCAACTGGTAGCTGCAAGAGGCAATGACAGTCAGGAAAAAGATGTGTTGATACTGGGAACGATAGTAACGCTGTCAGCCTGCATGCCGAATGTAAGCGGTCTTTACAATGAGGTGGATGTTTATCCAAACCTCTATTTCTTTCTGACGGCAAGGGCCAGCAGCGGCAAGGGACGGTTGAACCTGTGCAAGCTGCTGGTGGAGGGAATCCATGAACGGCTGTTTGAACTGTACCGACTGCAGAAGGAGGAGTATGAGATGAAGAGGAAAGACTATGAGAGCAACAAGACTCCCGGCATACCCAAGCCCACTCCACCGGTGAAGAACATGCTCTTTATACCGGCCAACAGTAGTGCTACATCGGTATATCAGATCCTGGGAGAGAGCAATGAACGGGGACTGATATTTGAGACGGAAGGTGATACGCTTGCTTACTCTTTTGCAAGTGACTTTGGAAACTTCAGCGACGGATTCAGGAAGGCCTTCCACCACGAATCTATAAGTTATCACAGACGCAAGGATGACGAGCATGTAGATTTGAAACACCCTCAGTTGAGCACGGTACTAAGTGGCACTCCGGAACAGTTAAAAAGTCTGATTAAGGATGCGGAAAACGGATTGTTCAGCAGGTTCATTTACTACCGCCTGAATACGGGGCTAGTTTGGAAAAACGTGTTTGCCAACCCTACAGGGAAGAGTTTGAATACGGTGTTTGAGGAACTGGGCCAGAGGTTTGCGGAGTTCTATGAGACGCTGATGAAAGCACATGCGATGAAGTTCTGTCTGAACGCGGCCCAGATAGTGAAGTTCAACGCATACTTTAACGCCCTGCAGGAGCGACTGTTCAAACTGTACGGGGACCCTATAATAGCTAGTGTAAGGAGAATGGGACTGATATGTTTCAGGATTGCGATGATTCTTACAACTCTGCGAATAATGGAGACTGGTGATTTTGGTACAGACCTGGTATGTAGTAATGATGACTTTGATACCACTATGACAATGGTAAAGGTGCTGATTGAGCACACTCAAAGCGTGTATATAGAGTTGTGCTGCGGAGGGGATATACCGCCTCAGATGCAGAACACTCAAAAAACAAAGTTCTATGATGCCCTACCCGATGTATTTGAGAGGACTGTTTACATGGAGGTGGCTGCGAAATTGAACATTCCGGACCGTAGCGCAGACAGATATATTAAGCAGCTGTGCCAGAGCGGAAGTCTGGAGAAACAAGGGCATGGAGCCTATGCCAAGACTCAGCGAAATGAGTAGATGCACAAAATGGAAAAGAATGAGAAACAGATGCAGATGAACGGTACTTACCGAATAATGTTATAACTTTGTTCCGTTCGGAGGAAAACAGGCCAATGAACAAGACATAATAAAGTATTCTGCTTTAGTTTCGCTGCGTTCCTTAAATTATCGACACAAACTAAACTTACGAAGATGAAACATAAGCCGGATGCCTGTGTAAGGTGTATATGCAACCCAAAAAGGGTTTTTCATATTCCCTTCCGCATGGCATCGGTATGTATGTCAAAGCGTAAGTTAGGGCGTCGATAACCCGAGGGAACGCAAGGCTGCATGACTGGTGTCATGCGGTTTTTCTAATCCCTTTGGTAAATGCCGGACAAACAGCGGATGTCCGGTTGATCAATAGCAGGACATTCCGCAAAAAGCCAGCTAACCTAAACACTACACAAATCTATACTAAGCAACACCTTCAGACGGAAAGAAGTGTGTCCGGTTTGTGTAACCGTTGGACGATGGCGGATGACAAAACCAGATGACCGGTCTGCAAGCATCTGTCCAGTCCACAAAAACGAGACGGACAATTTGTGACTTAAACGGTGTGTCTTGGTGCGATGGTGGTTGTGGATTGCATCTATTTCCACAACGGCTCATTCTCCCATCCCATGGGGAAACCCATGGCAGATGTATCAATGGCAGGATAATTGGCAAGTAGGGCATCAATCTTGGCTTTCATATCATTCTGAGGAGATATGATGTTGAGAAAATACTTGATGATGCACAGGTTGAAATATGTGCGGAGTTCGTCCGTAGGCAGAGAAATCCAACTACCTGTCATGTGATTGGGAATCATGGGGCGTATGGTGTTCTGCTTGTTCCATACACGTGCATGGTGACAACAGGAATTGCGAGTCAGGGTAACAATGGTTAACCATGACGTAAAAGGAGCTACCTGCAAGCCGAATCTCAATGCAATACTCTTCTTTATGCGAGCAGTCTTAATGTTGCTGAAGATATTGGTGATGACGCCGAAGGGGAGCACTTCTGCCAAAATCCATGCAGGAGGATAGGGATTGGAATAATTCTGCTTGAAGTGGACGATGAAATCTTCGCGTGAATGAAGCAGTTCTTTATCAATCAACCCCATTGTGTAGTGGAACTTATCCGCATTAGCAAAATTACTTTCGTCTGTCATCCAGAATGGGTCGCCCGTCATTTCGCTACCTATATTGACAATCGCGCTCCGCACCGCCACCTCTATCTTTTCAATTTCGTTGAAGATGAGCAAACGCAGTTTCTTATCAAAACGATAGAGCATCATCACCTGATCAAAAGATGAATCTGGCTTGTAACAGTGCTCTTCTTTGGGCATTTGCAATAAAGGATACATATAAGCCGATAAACGATAATAGCCTATAAACTCAATATATCTCTCAGCTTTGGAGCTGTCAGTTATAGTCAGACCACGCGATTGCAGTAGTTTGACAAGGTCGTGCGCACTGGTGTACGGCTTTTTGAATGGAATTTTGCTACTCATAGTAAAAAACGACCCGCCATTTGAGCATCGTTGAGAGGCTTGGCGGGTTCTAGTGGTGGCAAAAGTAGTGCTTTTCATTGAAACAACCAAATATTTTTAAAAATAAATTTTTATATTTGCGGCGCTAAGGAGTTGAGGCTCCGGAGCATTTTTTGGATAGAACGAAGCTTTCGTTTTACTGAGGTTTTGAAAATTCGACTTTAACTAATTCCCCCAAGGTAAGACAAGAGGCTGATGTTCATGCATGGTGTATGTGCCGCCCTAAAGGGGCTCGACATATCTCCTCCCGCATGGCATCTGACTGCTTGTCGCCGGGGGGAAAGGGTGTCGAATCCCTCAAGACCCGACGGCCCACATGTTGGATGACATGCGGGTTTTTTGTTTAGGTGAGAGGATGGCGGCAAAGCAAAAATGAGTTAATTTTGCTTTTTAGAAGATATGGGAGTAAAAAGGATGACCGGAAGAAAGATTGTAAACGGCAAAAGCCCTATTGATGTTTACAAAAGATTCAGGGTTTTATTGAAGCAGAAAGGGGCTGCAAGCAGTTCTTTGATGCTTCTTGGGGTAGCGGTTATGCTGTTGGGGCAGGTGTCATGCAGCCATGATAGTAATGGTAAGGAACATACCCGCCATGCCATTAATGCACTTATGGACAATGCGGAGTTTATTATGAATGATGATCCGGAGTTGGCTTTGCAGCTTATGGATAGTATAGACTCGCAATCCATCCGTGGTAGAGAGCGTCAGGCACGTTATGCCCTGCTTTACTCTGAGACGCTGTACAAGAACGGTATAGACGTGGATAGCGATTCTCTTATTATGATAGCGGTACGACACTACTCCATAAGTAAGGATATGCTTAAACGATTTCGCAGTTATTATACTCTGGGGTGTATATACAATGAAATGGGGCATTATACAGATGCCACTTTAGCTCTGTCTGAGGCGGAACGGTTAGCTGAGCACGTTAACAACAATTTTCGGTTAGGGCTTTTATATACTCAGTTTGGCATGATATATTTCAACTCATATATGTTTGCCAGGGCAGAAGTCAATTATGAGAAATCAATTCATTACTATGAGTTGGCCGGAAAGGAAACACATAAAATGTATGCCCTGTTTGATGTGGCCCGATGCAAGTTAGAGTTGGATGATTTTGATGAATGTCGCACCATACTCAAGGAGATAATGGAGTGGAGCATAGAACAGGAAGATGAGGATTTATACTATAGCAGTCTGCAAAATCTGATGGCCTGCTCGTTATACGATGACAACGTTGAAGATGCGAAATCATCATTTGATACATTCACATCCAAATATGGGATACCTGAGGACGATTCTTATTTGCTGTCATTGTTTGCCAACTACCACCTATTACTCAAAAACTATGATGAGGCCAAGTCTTTCATAGACAAAGCATGGGAATGTAATCCTAATGTTAATGATTCTGCAAACATCCTTTTTGTAGAATCCATGATCCTAAAAGAAGCTGGAAAGGAGGTATTAGCTTTAGACCGTTATGAACAATCCATGACCATTCAGAATGAGAATTTGAGGCCATTACTACAACAGTCTGTTATGGCGACCCAGAAAGACTATTATCATAATGTTTCTGAACTTGAATCTATCAAGGCAAACCGCAGAGCTTCTATTATAATTGTTGTAATCGTGGTTTCATTCCTTATGATTGCCATTATTGTACTGTATCATCTCTACAATAAACAGAAGTTGAAACTAAAGATTGAAGACTCACTTGCTATTATAAGTGACCTTACAGAGAAAGACAGGACTAACAACCAAAAGATAATACAGCTTAACAATGAACTGAAGGGTTTGTCATTAACTAATGAATCCAGCAACAAACAACTTGAATATCTGAGAGAGAGGCTGAAGTATATGACCGAACATCAGGAATCCAACAGCAGGCAAGTTGAGGAGCTTAATGAGAAGGTCAGGGATTTGTTCAGCAGCCAATATGCATCATTGGATAAACTGTACCAGGATATGACCAGATTCCAGGATGTGAAACATATTGACAAGGCAACAACATTCCTGAATAAAGTAAATGCATATTTTAATGAAATCACAAGCAAAAGCAATCAGAAGAATCTGGACAAGATTATCAATGAGACCTACAATGATCTGATGGTTCGGCTTTCAGACCCTATGATTGGGATTACAGAAAGTGACTTGACAATCATCCGGCTTTTACTGATTGGTTATTCAGTGAAAACCATAGGTGGACTTACCAAAAACACACCTTATAATATATATCAAAAGAGACACAGGCTTTTAACCAGAATTGCAACCATATCCGAGCCTTTGGCGGCAGAATTACGTAAAGCACTGAGAATGAGTGACTTAAATCCACATGGGGGGGTAATTTTTCAATTTTAGATTAAAGAAAATCAATCAGTTAAGCATCATTTTGAAAAAAACAATCATAGTTAGGACCTGTTACACTGTTTTTACATCTATGATAGTGTAATAAGTTGAAATCAAAATATCAGGTTATCCCTTAAAAATGCGGCCGCGGTTGCCGCATTTTTTCATGCCTTTTTGCCTCTGTCAAACTTTTCGTTTGCTCCGTTCTGCAATGCGTTTATTATCAGCGTGTTGCAAGGGAGGTCTGTCAAACTTCCCAAAGCCATTTTCGAAGCTTGGCCTGTATTTATGACATAATTTTGTCATGAATTAAAAACCTATTTATATGAGGACTAAAGCTTTTAGATTAATCGTGATGTTTATGGCATTATTGCCCAGTTTTTCTCAGTCTAATGCTGCCGGTGCAGAGAATGATGCTGCGGGCAGCAACAGACCTATTGTAATAAGGAGCACCGGTACGCACCCACCCCGTTCAATCGAGCCGGAATGCTACTACCAGGACGGATATGTATATATAATAGGTGGCAGCGGCATTACTTCAATCAGCGTCACCGTGACACGCCAGAGTGACAATGTACAGTGGAGTGGCAGCAGCACAGGCAACACTCTGCAGATAGCTGTCTCAACAGACTCTGACACCTACAGTCTGTTCCTGACTCTCTCTGACGGCAGTTCCTACTACGGAGACTATGAACTTTAACGGCACAATGTAAGCATTTGGATAATTGGTTAGGTTAAGATGAGGTATTGACATGAGAGGGTTTACTATTACCATACTGTTTGCCGTGGCAGCCATGACGATTGGCTGCGGGAACCGATCATGTCTGGATGATGTTCTGGATTCAGCCGGCTCCAACCGTTCAGAGTTGGAGACCGTGCTGAACCATTACCGTTCAGTTGACCCTAACCCGGACAAGCTGCGTGCTGCAGAGTTCCTGATAGAGAACATGCCAGCCCATTACTCTTACGCTGGCAACGAAATCTATCAATACTACGATTATGCCGCCCGGATTCTTGCCAATAAGGAACTGACACCAGAGCAGCAGCGTGACAGCCTGCTTGCCATAACTGACCAGAAGTACCGCGGCTTGCCTAATCATACCATCCCTGATGCTCAGGTTATTAAGGCAGACTACCTTATAGATAATATAGACAAGTCATATACCCAATGGACAACCTGTCCCTGGGCCAGCCAAGTCTCGTTTGATGAGTACCTGGAATGGATGCTGCCATACAAGGCAATAGAGTTGCAGGAACTGGACCATTGGCGTGATACTCTGTTGACTCATTTCGGAACAGGTCTGGAGCATCCCATCAAGAATGATGTGGAGTACAACACCACTCTTGGTGTGGCCGACATGATACGTAACGATGCAAACAACCGCTTGCATCGTTATGGCCTCTATACCAGAGCCGGATTACCATTATTGAGTGCACATTTACAAGTTAATCAGACATACGGAGATATACCGGACTATGCCTTGACAGCAGTCCTGGCATTCCGTAGCGCCGGAATATCGGCAGTACTTGATGAAACACCTGTAGGCTCTCGCTATACAGCCGCAACCAAATGGTTTGTGATACTGTCTGACAAGGGTGATGAACTGGCATCTGAATGGGACCTGTCAACACAGATTGGATGGGGCTTCTTCCCCTACGAGCGTGGGCCTAAGGTGTATCGCAACACATACGCCATAAACAAGGTAAGACAGAAGTACAAGGAGCAAGCCAAATACCAGTATCCTTTTGACCTTGGCAAGAAAGATATAACATCAAAATACTTCCTTACCAGTGACTTGTCCATACCCATAGACAAAGCCGTCAGAAAATACCTTAAAGACAAATACGTATATATAGCTTCGGCTGTACGCAGTGAGGAACAGCCTTGGCAGATAGTTGACTTTGGCGTGCTGAAACACGGCAAAGCCATTTTTCATGATATGGGGCGTGAAGTCCTGTATCAGTTGCAGGGATATGACGGAGAGGGGTTAATCCCTATCTCCAAACCGTTTATCCTGCATAAGGATTGCAGTATAGAATATATTGACTCAGATACACTGAGTTCAGAATATCTGAATAAATGGAAGAATAACGCTTTATGAATAATACCGTGATAAATAGAAGGACTATAAAAAGAATCAAGACAGAAACTCTTGCACTGTTGGGTGTACTGTTTATTGCTATCCTGATTTCCGGATGTAACCGCAATGACAAATACCTGCGATACGCGCTGAAGGTGGCAGGTGATAACCGTGTTCAGTTGGAAACAGTGCTTGAGCATTACAAGACTGTTGATCCTGATCCAGAGAAACTTGAGGCTGCAAAATACCTCATCTCAAATATGCCTGCACACTACTCATACGCAGATACAGCACAAGTGAACCTCTACTATGCCACAGCTCTCAAGATATTGAAGTCCGGCAAGAGCGCCGAATGGCAGCGAGATACCTTGCGTGACATAAGTGACACAGACTTTACATTAATGGACAGAAGGACGGTGTCAGATGTCCGTACCATTACTGCTGATTATCTAATATACAGCATAGACCATGCGTTTGCTCAATGGAGAACACGTACATGGGCAAAACACTTGACTTTTGAGGAGTTCCGTGTCTGGTTATTGCCCTATAAAGTCGTGGATTTGCAGTCATTTGATGCATGGCGCGATACATTATTGTCACATTTCAGTGACAGTATTAGCCGTCTTCCAGAGGATGATGACCGTTGCCGTACCATCTACGGTGCACTTGACATAGTGCGTAACGAGATGGTCTGGAAACTACGCCCTTATATTGCATGGACCACACGCAGTGGTTACCCCCTGCTGAGTGCACAGACACTTGCATCAATGACATACGGCACCTGTCAGGATTATGTCAACTTGGGGGTAATGACATTCCGCAGTGTTGGCCTCCCTGCCGTGGTTGATTATGTGCCGCTTTGGGGCCGAAATCATGAAGGTCATTCCTGGTACACCTTCCTGACAGATAACGGCATTCAGGCCCATGCACAGCATGACATAACCATATCCGCAGGAATGGGGTTCTTCCCATACCAGCGGTTCCCCAAGATATACCGCTACACATACGCCATTAACCGCGATCGTGTAAAATATCGCAACAATGCCAAGTATGTGCATCCGTTCAATGTATGTGAGCAGGATGTGACTGACCTGTATTACAGGACATCAGATGTTTGTGTTCCTGTAAAAAAGGATGTAAAGCTCAAAGACAAATATGTCTATATAGCCACCCTGACTAATTCCGGCGGACCGCAATGGTTCATACTTGATTATGGTGAGATAAAGAGAGGCAAGGCCTGTTTTTATAAGATGGGCCGAGAGCTGATGTATATGGCACTTGGTTATGACGGTAATGGACTTGTGCCGATAACAGACCCATTCATAATAAACAAGGACGGCACCTTGAGATATGTTCCGTTTGATGACTCTGAGACAAGAACAATTGAGGTTAAGCGTAAATACTTTGAATCATATAATGTGGTTGAGCAGCGCCGCAAGATTTTGGGTGCCAGAATCCAGTATGCTGACCATGCGGACTTTAGGGACAGTGTTACGCTCTACACTATAATGACCACGGATATTCCGGATAAGATTCAACTTGACAATACTACTCCACACCGCTATTGGCGATACCTTGCTGCCGATGGCACATACGGCAGTATTGCAGAATTGGCATTCTTTGATGAACAGAGCCACATATTGGTAGGCAAACCTATAGCTTGTAAAAATGCGGGAGACGATGCAATAGCCCGTGCATATGATTTTGACTGGCTGAGCAACTTTGAGACTGGCAAACCTGATGGCAACTGGGTTGGGATGGATTTCGGTCAGCCCATAGCAGTTTCATCAGTGCGTGTGGCACCTCGCAGTGATGACAATGATGTGTGCGCTGGTAATGAGTATGAGTTGCTTTACTGGAATGGTGTTGATTGGATATCGCTTGGCAATCAAATAGCAAAAGATAATCGCCTTTACTATGATGACGTTCCCAAAAACGCCTTGATGTGGTTAAAGAACTATACTCGCGGGTGGGCTGAGCGTCCTTTCTTAATAGATAATAATGATGATGTGGAATGGTGGTGATGAACTATATAAATAATTGTTTAACAAAAAAAATGAGATTATGAAAACTATTAAAGTGTATTTGTTGCCAATGATGTTGACGTTGGCAATGTGTCTTGCATCATGCTCAAATGACTATGAGATATGGGATGATGTAAATGAAACTGAGACATGGGAGTATGAACTCAGGAACATTATGTCGGATTTGGATTTTCTCTTTGAGAACAGTTTTGTAAAATTTCAACAAGCGGAAGAATTGAACTACAATGTGGATAGCCTTGATTTCTTCAGCGACGATACTTACTATCCGGTATGCATTAAGAAACTCTATAATTTCTTTATGCTTAAGAAACTGGATTTTGTTGCAAATGACTCAAACACCATTCACATGCCGTCATTCGCAATTAAAGGTATTGTTTCTAATATCGTAAACAATCAAGAAAAGTATAACATAGTAAAACTAACCTGGTCTTATGGCGATGAGAAATTTACGACATTAGCCGTATTTGATAAAACAAACGGACAGCTTATATATGACAACATTTTAACAAACATACCCTTATCACAAACAGAAATACCTTCAAGAAAATCAAAACTTACACGTTCTGAGCCAGGGTCAGGTAATGGAAACGTGGAAACAAAAATATTTTATAAAGGCACACTTCCACTTGATCACGGCTTTGATCATTATTTATTAAGGGTAAAGTGTTTATGTGAAATTCATTATAATGGGCCTATAGGGTGTTCTGATTTCTATGTGACATACAAATCTATACATAAGAAGTTGGATGAGCCAAGTAATCCATATCATAATGTTTCAGTTAGATATGATGCTTGTGTTTCCTTGGGTAGGATAATTGGTTATATTTGGACGGGAACTTGCTCATTCCCCTATAGTGGTTCTGCGGAAACAATTTGTGATCATATACTTGACAATTATCTAAATGGCTATAGCACTGAAGATCAATGGTATTCTGCTGGATATGATTATCTAGATACAGAATTAAATGCAGGACATTATGAAGCAGACCCAACAACTGGAGATTGGTCATTTCATTAATAAATTTATAACGGCAATAATGGATTACTTAAAAAAGGATATTGAATATGAAAACAAATAAAAGATTTATAGGTCTTTGCCTATTGCTATCAGTCTTGTTTTCCAGCTCTATTTATTCACAAACAAGTACAGTTGAACCGAAAACCAATGAGCATGAATATGTTGATATGGGACTCTCCGTATTATGGGCGACCTTTAACATCGGCGCAAATACACCAGAAGGTTCAGGGGACTATTATGCTTGGGGTGAAACAGTAGCCAAACATGATTTCACTCCCAAGACATACAAATGGTATAAAGATGGTTTCGGTACATTGACAAAATACTGTTATGACGGTGAATACGGAGCAGACGGATATACAGACAATCTGATAAAGCTTGAACCTGAAGACGATGCAGCCCACGTACAATGGGGCGGCGATTGGCGAATGCCGTCTCAAATGGAGTTTGAAGAGCTTACGCTTAACTGCACCGTAGAATGGACCCAATTGAATGGCCTGAATGGATGCAGGTTTACAAGCAATGTAAAGGGTTATGAGGGAAAGTCTATTTTCCTTCCCTGTCCAGGAATAAAAGTAAACGGGCAACATATGTATGATGATGAGTTCGGATGGTATTGGACATCGGATTATTATGACTATGGAGTAGCTCTTGGCTTCAACAATCTGAATCCCCAACCACATTCATTAAATGCCGAAAGAGCCGGTATTTTCCGCATTAGCAAACAGTACCGGGATCAAGGGTCTTATATCAGAAATGCTGGACTGTCAATACGTCCGGTTATCAAAGTTGAAGTAAGGAATATCGTTGTTCCAGAGAGTGTGGCATCAAAGGCTCCTATGCGTGGGTCAACAGGGCAATCTATGGGTGGAAGTATGAGAAGTTCTGTTGGACAGCATTCAATGGGTGACACTTCAAGGTAGCCCTAAATGGAATGGAATGTCAATATATAAAATCGTGGTAATGAGTAAAATATTAAAAATATATTTAGGAATACTTCTGTTTTTTTTGTCATGTTCAAAAGATGATGTTGCATCGGTGCAAAAACAGAATGTGATAGAGACAGGGCTATCATCTGTTTCATCTTTCACGGTGAATATATCCGGAACATATAATGGTATTTCCAAGATGGATATTGCATTGGGAAAACATGGTGTAATGATTTGTGAGAAAAGAGATGATGCTGAAAGCATTTTCAGGTCATGGAAAGATGGCAATGACCATCCTGAATGTACCATTATAACCAAGGGGCAATTCAACGGCGAGTCATTTACTTGTACAATAGAAGACCTTAATCCAGATACAGATTATAATTACTGCCTGTTCGCGCAGAACAAGGATAATAGCGTCCGTGAAATTAGTGCCGTATCATCGTTCCGGACAAAAACCTTCAATCCCGAGTTCAGGAATATTCAGATTGAAAACATCCATTTTATAGATGCAACTGCCGACTTAAGTATCTTGATGGACAAAAGGGATGCTTTACGATGTACTCTTGGTATTGTCATGTCGGAAACGCCTCATGACTATTCAGAATTCACAGGCAGAATTATTGAGTACAAAGGAGATTATAATGATATTATCAGTATCCAGATATCAGGCCTACAGCCTGACAGATACTATTATTACATTCCATTTGTCAGTTATAAGAATAAAGATAATGAGGTAATATATTTATATGGAGAAGAAAACGGTTTCTATACCAAGACATCCGAACAGATGTATGTTGACCTGGACTTGCCAAGTGGAATAAAGTGGGCGAATTGTGACTTGGGTGATTACGAATTTACGGTATATCCGGAATCACCACGCTATCAATGGGGTTGTACAACACCTTTGGAAATTCCGTCGAACGCGTCATTCGGCTGGGCAAAAACACATTACAGTTACTGGGACTCTCAAAGCGACAGCTATGAAGATATAGGTTCTGAGATCAGTGCCACAGAATATGATGTCGCAAAGATAGTACTTGGCGGAAAATGGAGAATGCCAACAAAGAAAGATGTTGAAGAGCTTATAAGCTACTGTGACATGTCTAAGTTTGGGAATGTTTCATATAGCTACGTTATAGGTTCATCTTATTTCTCAGAAACGTGTACTGTAGGCAGTATAACGGGACGTAATGGGAATACAATCAAATTCTGTGACCGTAGCAGCGGCTATTGGTGCGGCACTATAAATGAAACAGACTCAGCCTATTCTTTTTGTTATATGACGGATTATAATTCTAACGGCGTTAGAACACCTGATACCGGTAGGATAGAACTATACGGATCAAGTAGGCATTCATTGTTACATATACGTCCTGTGTGGGATCCAAACAACATAGAGTAGCATACAATAATTGGGATGGATTCTGGTCTTACAAAATTAAGTGGCGTATTCAAGTGTGTGCAGTTGTTGTTGACAACAACAGCAATATTAGGTGTTATCTCTTACAATAACCTTTTTTATGATGGCCAGATCATTGGAAAATGGATTGGGTTTGGTTTATCTCTTTGTGTTACAATCCTATTTGTAATAATTACAAATACTCATGAGAAATATGGTTTTGATATAATCGTAATTCCTTTTTTAATAGCTGGTATTATAGTATCAATACACTCATTGTTACAAATAACAGGCATCATACACGTCAATACTAATAATGGCTATCACGTTATGGCTGGATTTGACAATCCGGCAGGTATGGCCGCATCACTCACAGTATCACTTCCTTTCACACTGGCTCTTATAGATAAAGTAAAAGAAAGTGTTATAAAGTATGTGGTGTTATCCGGAACATGTGGCGTTGTCATGATAATACTGACCATTGCCCGCTCACGCGTGGGAATATTGGCATCAGGTGTTGTTTTACTGTTATATGTTCTACATACACAGAAGAATGTCAAGACAAGGAAGATAATAGCTTTTTTATTGTCTCTAATCTTGTTAGCAGTTGTTGTATATATGTCTTTCTCAAAGAGAGGCTCCAACAGTGGTAGAGCATTAATACTGGGCGTGTGCTGGGATATGTTTAAAGACGCTCCTTTGTTTGGTCACGGGTTGCACGGATTCCGTAGCCAGTATATGCTTTACCAGGCGGATTATCTGGAGCATTGCGGGAGCAGTGTGTTGCCGATGCTTGCTGACAACACCACACACCCTCTAAACGAATATGCTCTACTGGCCGTGAATTTTGGTTTGATAGGCATTGCAACGTTACTGTTTGGAATCATAATGACAACAATGCATTACTTCAAGAATCAAAGCAATGAATCATTTGTTGGTATTATGACAATAGCAGGAATAGGCGTTTTGTCTATGTTTTCATATCCATTCCGCTATCCTTTAACACCGTTGGGGTTATTATGCGCATTGCTATTGGTATATAAGGATGTGCTTTTGAATTTAAGCCGGACGACTATGATAATAATAAGAAGCATAACAGCAACAATATCAGTTTTATGTTTATGTCTTATAATTATCTGGGCGCACTATCAGATTCAATGGAAAGAATTATCAGTTGTTTCAGATAATGGCAATGAAACAAAGGCTGTTCTTGAAGGTTACGACATTTTATATCCGAAGCTAAAGAATGACCCCTATTTCCTATACAACTATGCATACGTTCTATCAGAAAATGGAGACTGTAAAAAAGCTGGAGATATGGCAATAGACAGCTTTGGCTTGATGGCGAACTACGACACTGCATTGTTGATTGCCGATAATGCAAAAGAATGTGGTGATGTGGATATGGCAGAGGAATTTTACTGGGTTGCTTCAAAGATGTGTCCTGTAAGATTCATGCCATTATACGGTTTATTCTGCTTGTACAAAGAATTGGATCGCACAGATGATATGCTTGAGATAGGCCAGACAATCCTATCAAAACCAGTTAAAATCAGCTCTAATGAAATCAGGACTATTAGACGTCATGTAAAACAGTCATTAATGAATTTATAACATACTTACCCTAAAAAATGACAATCTTGTGTTTAGTTAGTAGAAATAGACCTGTCATAGGTGATGTGTATTACCACAAATCTTATATTGATGATTGACATCAAAAAACTTCGTTATCCCTTAAAAATGCGGCCGCGGTTGCCGCATTTTTTCATGCCTTTTTGCCTCTGTCAAACTTTTCGTTTGCTCCGTTCTGCAATGCGTTTATTATCAGCGTGTTGCAAGGGAGGTCTGTCAAACTTCCCAAAGCCATTTTCGAAGCTTGGCCTGTATTTATGACATAATTTTGTCATGAATTAAAAACCTATTTATATGAGGACTAAAGCTTTTAGATTAATCGTGATGTTTATGGCATTATTGCCCAGTTTTTCTCAGTCTAATGCTGCCGGTGCAGAGAATGATGCTGCGGGCAGCAACAGACCTATTGTAATAAGGAGCACCGGTACGCACCCACCCCGTTCAATCGAGCCGGAATGCTACTACCAGGACGGATATGTATATATAATAGGTGGCAGCGGCATTACTTCAATCAGCGTCACCGTGACACGCCAGAGTGACAATGTACAGTGGAGTGGCAGCAGCACAGGCAACACTCTGCAGATAGCTGTCTCAACAGACTCTGACACCTACAGTCTGTTCCTGACTCTCTCTGACGGCAGTTCCTACTACGGAGACTATGAACTTTAACGGCACAATGTAAGCATTTGGATAATTGGTTAGGTTAAGATGAGGTATTGACATGAGAGGGTTTACTATTACCATACTGTTTGCCGTGGCAGCCATGACGATTGGCTGCGGGAACCGATCATGTCTGGATGATGTTCTGGATTCAGCCGGCTCCAACCGTTCAGAGTTGGAGACCGTGCTGAACCATTACCGTTCAGTTGACCCTAACCCGGACAAGCTGCGTGCTGCAGAGTTCCTGATAGAGAACATGCCAGCCCATTACTCTTACGCTGGCAACGAAATCTATCAATACTACGATTATGCCGCCCGGATTCTTGCCAATAAGGAACTGACACCAGAGCAGCAGCGTGACAGCCTGCTTGCCATAACTGACCAGAAGTACCGCGGCTTGCCTAATCATACCATCCCTGATGCTCAGGTTATTAAGGCAGACTACCTTATAGATAATATAGACAAGTCATATACCCAATGGACAACCTGTCCCTGGGCCAGCCAAGTCTCGTTTGATGAGTACCTGGAATGGATGCTGCCATACAAGGCAATAGAGTTGCAGGAACTGGACCATTGGCGTGATACTCTGTTGACTCATTTCGGAACAGGTCTGGAGCATCCCATCAAGAATGATGTGGAGTACAACACCACTCTTGGTGTGGCCGACATGATACGTAACGATGCACTGAACAAACTGAACCGCCACGGCTTATATACGCGTGCCGGACTGCCGTTGCTGAGCGCCTACCTGCAGCCGCGCCAGACATACGGCGATATACCTGACTACGCACTCACGGCTGTATTGGCTTTCCGTGCCGCAGGGATACCGGCTGTACTTGATGAGACACCTGTAGGGTCACGTTTTACCGCTGCCGCCAAGTGGTTTGTGATACTGTCAGACCGTGGCAGGGAGGAATGCTCAGAGTGGGATTTCTCCACAATGATAGGTGGAGGGTTCTTCCCCAATGAACGCGGGCCTAAGGTGTATCGCTACACATACGCCATAGACAAACGGCGGTGGGAATACTCCCGTAAAGCCAAGTACCATTATGCGTTTGACTTAGGAAAGAAAGATGTCACGGACAGGTATTTCCTTGTAAGTATTCTTAAACTCCCCATAGACCGGGACATAAGGAGAAAACTCAAAGACAGGTACATCTATATAGCATCCGCTGTAAGGGATCAGGATGACCCCTGGCGGATAGTGGATTTCGGCAAGATAAGACAAGGCCATGCCTGTTTTGAGAACATGGGCCGCGAAGTTCTGTATCAGGCGCTTGGTTATGACGGAGATAAACTTATCCCCATAACCAGGCCCTTTATACTTCATAAGGACCAGAGCATAGAGTATGTGGAGCCGGACAGCATAGATTCGGCCGCATTGGACAAATGGAAAAACAAGGCCTTGCTATGAAAAACATAATAACCATAATACTGAGCCTACTGCTGACCGCAAGCTGTACACAGGACAGCATGTACATGCATTATGCGCTACGTGCTGCCGGAAAGAACAAATCAGAGCTTAAGGCCGTACTGCGCCATTACCGCACTATAGACAAAGACCCGGAGAAACTCCGTGCCGCCAAGTATCTGATAGCCAACATGCCCGCGCATTACTCCTATCGCGATACCGCCGCCATAAACAGCTACTACAGCAAAGCCCTTGAAATCCTTGGCACCGGCCCCAGCCCCGACTGGCAGCGCGACACCCTGCGCCAGATAAGTGACACTCAATATGCCGGTTTATCACGAGATATCATAACAGATGTTGAAGTGATGACAGCTGATTATCTGATATACAGCATAGACCGCGCTTTCCAGGAATGGCGCACAAGGCCGTGGTCAAGACACCTTACATACAATGAGTTCCAAGAGTGGATATTACCGTACAAGGTAACGGAACTGCAATCACTCGATGCCTGGCGTGACACCCTGCCCACGCACTATACGGACAGCATAAGCACCGTTCCGGCAGATGACGTGGAGCGCAACAGCATATCAGGAGCCATTGAAATAGTACGGGGTGAGATACACAGCAAGCAATCTGCCATAGGGCACCGCGTGATATGGGAGGACCGTGGTAGCATACCCATGCGTAGCGCCGCTACGTGGGTACGTATGACCTACGGCAGTTGTCTGGATTACGTAACTATGGGAACCGCAGTATTCCGCAGTGTGGGCCTGCCCGCAGCTGTTGACCAGGTACCATCTTGGGGCCGTAACAGCGAAGGCCACAGCTGGTATGTTTTCCTGTCTGATCGTGGCCGCGAAGAGCCCACCATAAACTCCCTGATAATAGGTGCCGGCATGCCGTTCTATACCAATGAACGTATACCAAAGGTTTGGCGTACTACATACACCATTAACCGTGACAGAGTCAAGTACCGCAACGCAGCGAAATACTTATATCCCTTTGACCTCTGCCAGAAAGATGTGACAGACCACTATACACGCACATCCAATATAGAGATAGAAATAAACAGGAATCAGACCGCCAAACTAACGGATAAGAATTACGTCTATATAGCGATGGCGGTAAATGCCGGTGGCCCGCAGTGGAAAGTGCTTGACTTTGGTACCTTAAAAAGAGGCAAAGCACAGTTCAAGAAGATGGGCCGCGAGATGCTGTACATAGCACTTGGCTATGACGGCCGGAAGCTGATACCTATAAGCCAACCTTTCATACTGCACAAAAGCGGGGCTGTGGAGTACATAGGAACCGCAAGCGATAATACGGATAATGCTGCAAGCAATAATCCCCCAACCATAAGCATGGATTTGCGCCGCAAGTACTACGAATCATACAACGTAGTAAACATGCGCCGCCGCATATTGGGAGGAAAGATACAGTGCTCTGACCTCCCAGACTTTAAGCATGCTGTTACTCTCTACACTATAGAAAGCACAGAAATACCTTACTATATAGAACTGAACGCTGAACGAGCATATCGTTACTGGCGTTACCTTTCACCAGATGGTTCATGGGGCAGCATATCTGAGCTCTCATTCTATGATGAACAGAAGCAAAAGTTGAATGGACGAGGAATAGCCAACACCGAAGCAGGACAGGATGCGATAGACCGTGCTTACGATGGCAATCTGCTCTCAAATTTTGAAATTAATCAACCTAATGGAAACTGGGTGGGAATGGATATGGGTAGATCCATAACAGCAAAATACGCAAGTGTATCACCACGCAGTGATGATAATGATATTTGTCCCAATAATGAATATGAACTATTCAGTTTTGACGGACAGAAATGGATTTCATTAGGATACCAACAGGCAGATGACAATGTACTGCACTATGATGAAATACCGCTCAATACCCTGTTGTGGCTACGCAATTATACTCGTGGCAACAATGAGCGACCATTTATAATAGATGCGAAAGGTAATATGATATGGTGGTGATTACCAAGATATTAACAGTTAATACTTTGGTTATTTGTGTAGTGGAAACAGATAGAGAGTAACTAATGGAAATGGAAATCAAAGGGAACAATAAACATCCCAACTCTTGCAAAGCTGATGCCTTTATTGCCCCCCCTTCCATTCTCTAAGTATAACCTTAAAAAATGTACAATGCAAAGATAAATATTAAATAATATGATTACTCAATCACTCTATAAGATATTGAGTAGGATAAAAATAAAAATTTTAATGATTGAATTTATTATCTTAAAATTTTGCTCTTCCAATTAATATACGACTTCAAACATATTTATAAGAATGGAATTAATTATTAATTGAAGATATTGAAACTAATCATTTGACAAGTGATTTTAGTTATAAGTAAACATTTTATTAATTGAATTATGAAAAGAAAAATAATTACAGTTGTGATGCTTTTTAGCATATTATTTTCAGTAACCATTGCCGGCAAACAGAAGCATTGTGACCTTTTGGCTTTAAATGTGGAAGCATTTACAGAAGATGTTACAGACGGAGATTACGGTTCATATTGTAAGTATATGGATAAAATCCTGCAATGTACTAATATAGGCGTTGAATATCAAAGTAAAAAGTGTACGACAGATGGACAACTAACTGCAGGAAGCGCCAATTATGGATCCGTTACATTTACTGGCCATTTTGTAAAGAATAAAACATATTCTGTGGTTTTTGCAAAATATAACTTAGTTGACTGGCAAGATGGCTGTGCACCAGATGATGGTGGAAACTGGTGTACAACTGCAGATGAGAGCAATCATTTAAAAATGAAAAAAACAGACAAGCAAAATTAACACTATTATGAAAGTAAAAAAAATTACGTTATTCTGCGTTTTATCCTTCTTATTGCTTTTATTTATAAACGTGCAATTTAGCCCTAAAAAAGCAATTGTTGCTAATAATATTGAAGCATTATCTGATGACAATGGGGATTTTGACACACAGCAATGTCGTGATTCTGGAGGTATCCCAAATGCTGTAGAATCTAAAATTGACAATTCAGATACCTTTTACGGTATGGTTAAATGCAAAAAAAACAAGTTGGAATTTATGAATGGTACCTTACAAGGTAATTTTACCAACCGAAAATGGTATGGCGGATGGTATTGTGGTTATACAGCCATAAGTCAGGAAAATAGTTGTTGTTATTGGCAAGGAGTAGAATTGTATGCAACTGATGAAAGTGGAATAAAGCAAACATATCGGTTAACACAAACAAATCCTTACAGTAATTATCAGTAATCCATTATACCCAAGGAGAATGCTCCTTGGGTATATGTCCTATTCATTTTTAAAGAAAATTTATATATAAAATTATTCTAAAGACAATATGAAACGTTATTTCCCCCCCCTTTGTTTTCTTTTTATGATTGCAACACAATTCTCTTGCACAGAAAAAGAACTTGATGATAATACACCTATTGTAACGGGCTTCGATCAATTTGTGGAAAATGATGAAGCTTTTGAAATAATAGATCTAAATATCATTGAATTGTCACCAGAAAAAGATGTTCTCCTGTCTAGTATAGAACGTGTAGCATTTACGGACTCTATTATTATCGTTAAATCTGATCATAATCTTTTTTCTTTTGATCTGAAAGGAAAGTTTCTTAATAAAATCGGTAATAGAGGACGTGGTCATGGAGAATATGTTGACTTATATTCATTCTTTATAGATAAAGAAAGGAAGGAAATCTGTATAGTTGATCAATATTCGCGTTCTTTTCTTTATTATAATTATAAAGGATTGTTCTTGCGTAAAGAAGTGTTTGATAGCAATGATTATTGTATGATGCAAGCTTCAGTTTATTTGGGCTCAGACAAAATGTTATGTCAAAATTATATTTTGAAAGATTTTAAAAATTATCTCTTTTCTGAGTATGATATTCAAAAGAAGACATATTACAATGTGATGCCGACTAAACTAAAGACAATTAATACAGCAGAATCATTTGGTGGCACTTGTTTCTCCGTTAGGAAAGACGACATTAAATTAATAGCACCTTTCGAGAATACCATTTACAAATATAAAGAAAAAAAAACAGAGCCTTTTCTACGAGTTGATATACCTAAAAGTAGAAGAATACCTAAAAGAACAATAAAACAAATTATAAAAAAAAGGTCATTTAATTTTTTCTCAAAAGTACAGTTGTTTACAGAGAACTATTTTGCCGGTTTTAATGACATATTTGAAACCGACGATTATATTTTTTTGAATGAATTACCTGGTGCAACTTTCTTCATTATTAATAAAAATAAATTGACTGGAACCTATCATGAGTTCCTTCCTGCTTTTGATGAAGAAAAAGAAGAGCAAGAGAGATTCAAGACAATGCCGTTGATTAACATAAGAATGTCAGTAGATAATAAACTCGTTGGTTTTGGGGATTATTGGACCATGGAACGATATTTTTCTCTCTTTCCGGATGATTGTTGCGATAAATGGATGATATTATTCAAGGATTATTTCAATCATTTAGATAAAGAGTCTAATCCATGTCTGTTATTATATGAATTATCATTAAAATAATTTGTTACAAAAAAATGAAAAGACAAGTTTTAGTGTTAATATTTCTAATTATTGCATCAATACTTTGCTTTGGTTGCTCCAACTCAAGAAAAAGAGAGGTAGTTCATTCCATTCGAAAATTTAATGGTAAAACTGTCCTAATTGTAGATTCTGTTTATTATGATAAAAATGGTCGTTTTTTCACCAGGAATAGTAATGAATATTTGATTGTTTCTTATTATGATACTGATATTTGTTCCGAGTGCACCATAGATGGCCTGCTAAAATGGCAAAAAGAACTTGATTCTATTTTTAATAGTTCATTTGCGCCATTATTTCTATTGTTTCACTCACCATTGGATGTCTTCTCTGAGATTGTAAGTCATTTATCTAAAAACGGTTTTAGATACCCAATCTATTATGATCCCGAAGGCTATTTTATCAAAGACAATCCGTGTATACCCGAAGATCACTTTCTCCATACATTTTTAATAGATGAAAATAACAAGGTTATATTATCAGGTATACCAATTAAAAATGAAAGATTATGGCAATTGTATGTGCAAACAATCATGGATAAAGAAAAAAATGAATAATTGAGTCATTAGCTCCATAATGTAAGAGAATATGATTTCCTTAAATGACCGTAAAATTTTTTATTTATCAAACGCGTTTATTTTGATTATCTTAATATTGACGTGTTTATCTTTTATACCCCACTACCATAATGTTAGTTATTTTGTAAACTACTACAAAATAATATCATTTTTTTCCATTTACTATTTGTTCGTTCTATTAAGATTCATTTGTCCTAAGATAATGCGATATCTACCAATTTCTATAGTCTTGATTATGTGTATAATTGAATTCTCAATTATTCTAACTCAATTATTATTTGAATCTAATATCAAGAATCATTTATATCTGATAAGTGGATCGTATCATAATCCAGCACCATTAGGCGGTTTTTTGGCTATTTCGATAAGTATTCTATTTGCCACTAAAGATTATTTGAAGGATAATAGAATTATATATTTTTTAATGACGTTCGTTATTTATTGTTCAATTATTATACTTCCTTCAACCATGAGCCGAGCAGCTATTATATCACTTTTGGTAAGTTTTTTTTTATGGAGTATTAACACCAAACAAAACACAGTTCTTATACTAAAAAAACACAAATATTCACTAATAATTGCATCTTTATTGTTAATTGTAGTTTTATATTTAATAAAAAAACCATCAGCAGATGGCCGCTTCTTTATGTTTCTAATTAGCTTCAGAGCATTGAAGAAAAGTCCTTTTTGGGGTAATGGTTTAGGTACATTTGCAGGATTACAAAGCCAAGAGCAAGCATTATATTTCAAACAAGCAATGACCAGTATCAACGATAGTCTTGATTTAAATCATGTTAATGAAACTTTTAGAATGGTTGCAGATAGTTGTTTTTTGTCTTTTAACGAGATAATGAAAATAGGAATAGAACAGGGATGGATAGTTATGCTTTTGTTTATCCTACTTCTTTTGTTGTTATTAATATATTCATTTGTCAGTGGAAACAGTTATTGTTATGGTTTGTTAACGTTAATCTTATTTTCTTGTTTTTCCTATCCATTTTCCATTTGGTCTTTTTTATTGATTTTAGGAGCTCTGATTGCATTGTGTGTAATACCACTAGAGGATGTAGTTTATAGACCATTAATGGATTATTTTTTCATTGGTTTTATGTTTGCTTTAACTTTAGTTGTTTTAGGTGTTATGACACCTCATTTCTGCAAAATACACAATAGTGAAAAACAGTGGGAACTTGAACCATCGTGGTCTTCTTTGGAAATGTATGATTGTACAGTAAAACTTTGCGATGAATTATATGAGGATCTTTCATATGATTACAAATTTATGTTTGATTATGGGAAAGCATTAAATAAAATATCGGAATATGATAAAAGTGATTCTATTCTCCGCAAAGGATTAGAATTATGTGGTGATCCAATGTTTTGGAATGTTATGGGTAACAATAGTATTGCACGTGGAAGATATCGTGAAGCAGAAGAAAGATATATGAATGCATTTTATATGGTTCCCAATCGTCTATATCCATTATATCTTCTTGCTAAACTATATTATCAAGAATGTGATACAGCACGTTTTCTTAAAATGTCCGAAAAAATAGATTCTTTCAAACCGAAAGTGGAATCAGCCACAACTAATCAATTTCGTCAAGAAATAAAAGATCTTAAGATTACCTTTTTAAAACAATAAAAAAACATGGCAATTCATGCTGAATCAGATGGTTATAAAGACCAAATACATGCGAAACCACCTGTATTTGATAGAACTGTTAATGTCATATGGTGGGCGTTTATTACTATAATGTCTATTGGCTTCTTACACTATGGTCGACGCATTTTTTTATCAGAGCGCTTTATCATACCAACAGAGTCAATGAAGCCTACTCTTGTGCCTGGCGATAAGGTATGGGTTAATAAGTTGCTTTATGGCGCAAGAATATATAAGTCCTTTGATTTCGAGGATCATGCGCCACTCAAATGTTTCCGAACTCCAGGATTTAGAAAAATACGACCAGGTGATGTAATCTGTTTTAATTTCCCTCTCGGATATAATGAATGGACTGTTATAGATTTCAAAATTAATTATGTTTACTGCAAACGTGTGGTTGGCACTCCAGGTGATACTATAGGTGTAAAAAATGGGATTACCTGGAACAACAACTATTCCGGTACGATTGGTGTATTAGAGAATCAACTTGCCATACAGAACACGCCAGACAGCATTCTATGGCGTACGACGTTGATGGCAACGATGCCATTTACCAGACCAATGTGGACAATAAAGAATTTTGGGCCGCTATATATTCCGGAAAAAGGAGTTACCATAAAACTGGACTCTATAGGACGTGCCATTTATGGCCCTGTAATAGAATATGAGACAGGGGCATGGCCTGACAGTGATGTTACGAGCCACACTTTCCAGCATGACTACTATTTTACTTTTGGTGACAATAGTATGAAATCTCAGGATTCACGCTATTGGGGATTCATACCCGAGGATTTTATAATAGGTATTGTGGGAGGAAAAAAAGTAAAGAACAAGCCTGTTCAATTGACAATTGATAATTGACAATTATGACTACAAGTATAAGAAAAGAAGGGGTTAAGGCGGTATTACTGACTATTGGGGCAGCATTTGTTATAACAGGTTGCTACAGCACCACGGACGGAGTAATCTCCGTACGCCGTGACACAGTGAACGTGGGCCGTGCAATTGTGGGTGATTCCGTATGCGCCACGTTCAAGTTCAGGAACAACACCTACGCTACGCAAACGATAACATTCCTGCCGGAATGTGACTGCACTACGGTAAGCACTGAGAGCATGGAGTTAGGGCCGCATAAGCGCGGCAGCATTGAAGCGAAGGTTGCAGTGGAATCACCAGGAGAGTTTACCAAATACGTGTATGTACAGGCTGCCGGTGGTGATGTGTTCTTTAGTGTTGCCATAAAAGGACGCGGCAAGTGAGAGACTCAGACTATAGTATAAACCAATAAAGAGACATAACATGAAACTACCCTCTCCAAAGATACTGCTGTATATGGGGTTGATGGTGCATTCGGTTTGCCCGGCGCAGGTTGTAGGCCCACGCACGCTAACCATGCAGCAGGTGGTGCAGCTGGCGCAAGAGAACTCCATATCGGCCATGAGTAACCGCAACACGTTTGCGGCGCAGTACTGGAGCTACCGTTCATACAGGGCGGAACTGCTGCCATCGCTCAACCTTAGTGCCAACCTGGCGCAGTTCAACCGCTCACTTGTACAGTTGCAGGATTATCAGACCGGAGCATTGAGCTACCGCGCCAACTACAATATGAGTAATGATGCCACGCTCTATTTCAGCCAGAACGTACCTTGGACTGGTGGTACCGTTTCACTTTCCACAAGCCTGCAGCGTCTGGACCAATACAGCCCGGCTCGTCTTACCACCTATTACGCCCAGCCGGTGTATCTTTCATACATGCAGTCGTTGTGGGGCTATAACCGCTTTAAATGGAACAAGCAGACCGAGCCTAAACAGTATGAGGTGGCCAAGCGCCAGTACATAGAGAATATGGAGCAGGTGAGCCAGACCGCCGTGATGTACTTTTGGAACTATGTGAGCGCCCGTGAAAACTATGAGCGTGCCGTAAAGAGCTTTGAGGACAGCAAGCGTCTGTTTGAGGCCGGACAGACACGTTTTGCCATGGGAACCATCACCCGGGACCAGCTGATGCAGATAGAGGTGAGTATGCTTAACGACTCCCTTTCCTTGAGTTCAGTGCAGGTAAACCTACGTTCTGCACTCAACCGCCTCTGCTCATACATAGGGTACAATGAGGATACGGAACTGAATCTTCAGATTGATTATGAGATACCTGATATAACTCTTGATTATGATGATGTGCTGGAGCGTGCGCTTGAGAACTCATCGTTCCGATTGAGTCAGGAGATAAATTATATCGAGACTGACAGAAGTATTGCACAGGCCAAGTCAAACCGTGGCATATCGGCAAGCGTGAACGCAAGGTTCGGTATGTCGGGCAGTGCAGACAGATTGGGCGACACATTCGTGCAGTTAAAGGATCAGGAGGTGGTGGGTATATCACTGAGTATACCTATTGTAGATTGGGGGCTGGCGCGCGGTCGTGTACGTATGGCCGAGGCACAGGCCCAGACTACCCGCAACCGTCTGGAGCAGTCTATGATTGACTACCGCCAGGACCTGCTTACACAGGTTATGCAGTTCAACAACCAGCGCAGCCAGTGTGAGATTGCGGCACGTGCCGCACAGTTGGCCGAAGACAGTTACCAGCTGGCACTACAGAATTTTGGCAGCGGTTCTATGACAATGACTCAGCTGGACCAATTGAAGCAGAAGCGTGACAACGCCTTGAGCAGTTACGTGAGCAATGTGGCAAATTTCTGGAATTACTACTTCGGGATACGTAAGACCACTCTCTATGATTATGAGAATGGCATTGATATAAGTGCGGAGTTTGATAAAATTGTAAAATGACATGATTATGAAAGCATATAGGATTATAGGTGTTCTGGTTGTAGTAGCTCTTGTTTGCGGCTGCAAGGGTAAGAAAGAGAGTGATGCCGGTGAGGATACTACGCAGATGGCCCGCGGCAGTTACAGTGCCGAGAAGAATGTGGTCACGGTGGTGCCCCTGGAGCGCAAGGTGTTCAACAAGCAGTTGGTGTGCAACGGCAAACTGGAGGCTCAGAGCAAGGTCACCGTACAGTTTGAGGCGCAGGGCAAGATAGCACAGATAAACGTGCGTGACGGACAGAAGGTGCAGAAAGGCCAGATTATGGCGTCGCTTGATAAGGAGCAGCCACGCCGTCAGTTGGAGCAGGCCCGTCTGGCTTTTGACAAGGCCGAGATGAACCTGGCCGACCGCCTGCTTGATTACGGCTACACGCTGGCCGATACCGCCAGGATTCCTGCAGACCAGAAACGTGTCATCTATATAAACAGCGGATTCATAGACGCTCAGATGGCGCTTGATAATGCTGAGCGTACATACCGTCAGTGTGACCTTAAGGCTCCGTTCAGCGGTAAGGTGGCCAGCCTCAAGGGCCGTGTGCATGAACAGGGCGGGCAGCTGTGCACCCTGATAGATGACAGCCGTTACATAGTACGTTTCAGCGTGCTTGAGACCGAGTACAAGTTTGTACGTACGGGCCAGCAGGTGCTGGTATCGCCTTTTGTAAACAGTGACCTGGTAATTAAGGGATCGATTGTATCAATCAACCCCACGGTTGACCAGAACGGTCAGATACAGGTTACGGCACAGGTACCCGGAGCCGATGAACTTATGGACGGCATGAACGTGCGCATAACGGTTGAGAACAGCGTGCCTGACCAGCTGGTAGTACCCAAGAGTGCCGTTGTGATACGTGACAACATGGAAGTGCTGTTCCGCATAGACCCCAATACCGGTCACAGCCTTTGGACTTACGTGAACGTGCTTATGTCAAATACCACGGAGCATGTGGTTGAGCCTAACAAGGACCGTGGTGCGGAGCTTAACGTGGGTGACAAGATTATTACCAGTGGTAATCTGAACCTTGGAGATGACGCGGAGGTGGTAATTGAGAATTGAGAATTGAAAATTGAGAATTGAAAATTATCGATTACCATGTTCAAGGGATTTACAAGAAGGCCCATTGCGGTGCTTATGGTGCTGATTGCGGTAATGGTATTAGGTATAGCCGCCATACGCAAGCTGCCGGTATCGCTGGTGCCGGACATAAACATACCGCAGATTACGGTGCAGGTCACGTCACCTGACCGCAGTGCGCGTGAGGTGAATGACCTGATGCTCTCATCACTGCGCTCACAGCTGGTGCAGGTGCCTCACCTTAAGGATATAGTCTGCACTGCCCGTGACGGCGGCGGACTCATTGAGATGACATTTGACTACGGCGCCGATGCCGATTACATTTTCATAGATGTAAACGAGCGCGTTGACCGCGCCACAAGCGGCTGGGATGCCCGCGAAGAGCGCCCCATGATAGCGCGTGCCAGCGCAACCGATATTCCGGCGTTCTTTATTAACGTATCACTTAAAGATGCCGAGCATACGGGCGGTACACGCCTGCTTGAGATGAGTGACTTCTGCCGCCAGGTGATAACACGGCGTTTGGAGCAGTTGCCTCAGGTGGCAATGGTGGACATATCGGGCCTGCTGTACCCGCAGCTGCTCATTGTGCCTGATATGGAGAAACTGCGTGCCATAGGTGCCGATGAGACAGCACTGAGCAGTGCCATACAGAGTGCTAATGTGACATTGGGCAGCCTCTCCATACGTGACGGTGAGTACCGTTTTGACGTGCGCTTTGAGTCAAGTGTGGTTACACGTGAGGATGTGGAGAACGTATGGCTCAAACTGGGTGGCCGCACCTATCAGATAAAGGACTTGGCCCAGGTGCGTGAGGAGCAGCAGCGTCTTAAAGGTATGATAACCGCCGATGGCCGTCAGTGTGTGACAATGGCCGTGATAAAGCGCTCCGATGCACGCATGGCCGAGCTCCGTGATGAGATAGAGAAGCTGATGGCAGCTTTTGAGCGTGACTACCCTGATTTGAACTTCCAGATAACACGTGACCAGACGGAACTGCTGGACTACTCTATAAACAACATGGTCAAGAACCTGCTGTTCGGTGCCCTGTTTGCCTGCATTATCATATTCTTCTTTATGCAGGATGTGCGCAGCCCGCTGCTGGTGGTGATAACCATTCCTACGGCGCTGATACTGTCATTCCTGTTCTTCTATGTGCTGCACATATCCATAAACATCATTTCGCTGTCAGGACTGGTGCTTGGTTTGGGTATGATGGTGGACAACTCCATCATTACCATAGACAATATCACTCAACGTTGGAATAAAGGCGAGTTGCTTGAGGATGCCTGCATGTATGGCACGCAGGAGGTGTTCACTCCCATGCTCAGCTCAGTGCTTACCACATGCGCCATTTTCATTCCGCTTATATTTATGAGCGGTATAGCAGGTGCGCTGTTCTATGATGAGGCTATGGCAGTGACCATCACTTTGCTGTCGGCCCTTATCATGTCCGTGCTGGTTATTCCGGTATTCTACTACAGGTTCTATAGGAATCAGCCGTGCTTTACGCCAAATAAGTTTATCAGCAAGATAAGCGTGGGCAACATGACTGCCGGCTATGACAAGATTCTGGGCTGGTTTTTCCGCCGCAGGGGTGTGATGTGGGGCATTTTCGGTGCCGCTGTGCTGCTGATAGGAGTGCTGTTCATAAAGCTGGACAAGCAGAAACTGCCGGCACTGTCACACAGCGATACACTTATAAACATTGAGTGGAACGAGCGTATTCCCATAGAGGAGAACAACCGCCGCTGCGAGAAGATCATGGCCCGGTTCCCCGATATGGTGGAGCAATACACCGCTATGACCGGAGCGCAGCAGTTCGCGTTGTCACATACCCGCGAGACAGGCCTGTCGGAGGCTATAATCTACGTGAAGGCGGGCAGTACGGATGATATTGACCGTTTTGAGCAGGAGGCACGTGACTTTATAGACCGTGAATGGCCGGAGGCTGTACATAGCAGCCAGGCATCGGGTAACATATTTGATATGCTGTTCCAGGACAAGGAGGCACCTGTTGTGGCACGCATAAAGCGTACCAACGGCCTGACACCGGAACCGGATGAGCTTACCACTTTGCTGTTTGCGCTGCGGGAGGCGTTGCCGCAGGTTTATATCCCGCAGCCCGAGTGGAACGAGTACATTGAGCTTATCACTGACCCGGAGCGTCTGGCCCTGTATGATGTAAGCTTTAGCCAGATAATGGGTTACCTGCAGAACTCAATGAACGCCAGTTCCGTGCTGCGCATAAGCAAGGGTGATTTCTCCATGCCGGTGGTGATAGGTGTGGGTACAAAGGAGGCCAAGGACCTGATCCAGGGCAGTTACATTGAAACCCGTGGCGGACGCGTGCCATTAGAGATTCTGCTCAAGGAGACCCGTAACCGTGACCTCAAACAGATTGCAAGCGGCGTGGATGGGGAGTTCTATCCTCTTGAGCTGAACCTTAAGGGACGTGAGGCCCGTGAGGCAATGGAGAAAATACAGAACGTAGTTCGCCAGGATGACCGGTTTGACGTGAGCTTTAGCGGCACTTACTTTACCAACCGCGAGATGATCAAGGAACTGTGCGGCGTGCTGGTAATATCCATCCTGCTGCTGTTCTTTATACTGGCAGCGCAGTTTGAGAGTCTGGTGCAGCCGTTCATAATACTGAGTGAGCTTATTATAGACATATTTGCGGTGATGGGCATACTGTGGCTTTTTGGCGAGAGCCTGAACCTGATGTCCATGATTGGTATGGTGGTTATGTGCGGTATTGTTATCAATGACTCCATACTTAAGGTGGATACCATTAACCGCCTGCGTGAGAAGGGCTACGGTCTTAAGCGCGCCATTCTGGAAGCCGGCAGCCGCCGACTCAAGGCCATCATCATGACCTCACTGACCACAATCCTGGCCATAGCCCCGTTCCTGGTGCGCGGCGATATGGGCAGTGACCTGCAATATCCTCTGTCTTTGGCCCTTATCAGTGGTATGATAGCAGGAACCTTTGTCAGCGTATTCTTTGTACCTCTTGCTTATTACGTAATCTACAAGCGCACTGACCGATGAAAAGCCACGCCTTCTCCATCATCCTCATCATGATTGTGCTGGCTTTGATCGGCGCAGTCTGCATCCCTCTGCTCAACGTGCAGTACAATCCGGTGCAGGAGAACAGGAACCTGTCCGTGAGTTTCAGCGGACAGGGCTCGGCGCGTGTGATAGAGAGTGAGGTGACATCGGTCATAGAGGGTGCGCTTAACACCGTTGAGGGCGTAAGCAACATATCGGCCAACTCATATCAGGGTGGCGGTTACATAAACCTGAGCTTCAAGAAGGGCACCAATATGGAGACCACGCGCTTTGACGTATCAACCCGCCTGCGCCAGATACGGTCCAAACTGCCGGAGGGTACCAGGGTGAGTGTGAGCGGTTCGGCCGGAGGCGGAGGACGCGGGAAGCAGCGCATACTGCAGTACACCATCAACGCCGATATGCCCGCCACGGAGATTGTGCGTTATGCCGATGAGCACCTGGTCACTCCGCTCTCCAGGATTGAGGGTGTGGATGGCGTGGAGACATCGGGGGCCATGCCGTTTGAGTGGGTGCTTACGTTTGACCCCAACTCTCTGCGTGCCGCGGGGCTTACCCCGGGCAGTCTGAGCCAAGCCCTGGGGCGTTACTTCCAGAACAACATTGTGGGTACGGAGGTTATGGAGGACCGCCTGATGCTGGTAAAACTGCGCACGCCTGACCTGAAAGGTAATCTGGAGCAGATCCCGGTGAGCAAGGAGGGTGACCGTCTTTACCGTATGGGAGATTTTGCCACAGTCACATATCAGGAGCAGACACCAAGTTCTTACAACCGCATCAACGGCCTTAACACCATAAACCTTACGGTCTATGCTCAGGATGAGATAAACACCATAACTGTGACCGATGCGGTAAAAGAGCGTATGAAAGAGCTTAAGGCCGCTCTACCGGACAGTTATGCGGTAAAATTGAGTTATGATGCATCGGAGTATCTGAACAATGAGATACAGAAGATATTCCTGCGTGCGGTTATGTCACTGGCTATTCTGCTATTGTTTGTGCTGGCGGTCAGCCGCAGTTTCCGGTATCTCACAGTGATAGGACTGACCATCATTGTGAACCTGCTTAGTGCAGTCATATTCTACAAGCTGTTCGGGGTGGATATTGAGCTATACTCCATGGCGGGTATAACGGTATCGCTCGGCATTATCATTGATACGGCCATTGTGATAGCGGACCACTACACATATTACGGTAACCGCAAGGTTATGTTCTCCATCACGGGTGCGCTGCTTACCACCATAGCGGCTCTGCTGCTGGTGTTCTTCCTGCCGGAGAGTTCAAGGGCCAACCTGACGGATTTCATCTGGGTGATTGTGATTAACCTGACACTCTCAATCCTGATTGCGTTCCTGTTTGTGCCGGCACTGCTTGAGTATTTGCCGCTTAAAAACAAGGGTGTGGTAAGGAACACCATGAATCGCCGTCGCCGTCTGGTGCGCCGCACGGCACGCTATGAGCGTGTCGTGGCCTGGAGCCGCAGCCACAGGTGGATATACATAGTGGCTATACTGATGCTGTTTGGCATACCTATACAATTGCTGCCTGGTCAGGTAAAGCATAAAAACATGGGCAAGTGGGAGAATGAGACCAAGGGCGGACTGGTGGGCCTGTACAACAAGACCATAGGCGGCAAGTGGTACCAGCGCAACAAGGCGTGGTTTGAGTACCCGCTGGGCGGCACGCTTAACCTGTTCCAGAAACACTCGGGTGGCAGGATGTCATTCAACCGTGATGAGGAGCAGAGGGAGGTTGTGCTTAATGTACGTGCAAACCTGGCCGAAGGGCAGAACGTGCAGCAGCTGAACGAGATTGTAAAGGAGATGGAGAACTGGCTACAGCAGTATGATGAGATAAGTGACTTCTACACCAGTCTGTCAGGGACATCGGGCTCAATAGAGATTCATTTCAAGGATGAATACCAGAAGACCAGGTTCCCATACGACCTGAAACAGCGGCTCTGGGGTAAGGCCATACGCTACGGCGGTGCCACCTGGAACATCCCGGCACTGGATGAGAATGACCAGAACCTGAGCAACAGCGTCTACAGGACCAGTTGGTCACACAGCATACAGCTTTACGGCTACAACTATGACCTTCTGTACCGTTTTGCCGAAGAGCTTATTGACACGCTCAAACAGAACCGCCGCGTGAACGGTCAGGCCGGATTCTCGGCGGGTGGGTACGGCTCTTACGTGAACAGCGAGTTCTATATGGATATTGACCGCGAGAGGATAGTGCGCAGCGGCACCAACCTGAACCGTTATTTCTCATACCTGGGTGAGCAGCTGTACAACAGCAGTTCAGGCAGGGTGTATGACGGACGTAGCTACACACCGGTGCGTGTCATGTCGGCCGACAGAGACTACTATGACTTGTGGCATATACGTAATGACATGGTGCTGATAGACAGCGTGAACACCCGTCTTAATGACATAGGCTCCATAGAGAAGCGGCGCACGGGCCTTAACATTCAGCGTAACAACCAGGAGTACGTGATTGCCGTGGGGTATGAGTTCATAGGGTCGTGGGACCTGCAGAGCAGTATGGAGCAGGAGCAGATAAAGCGGCTGAACGAGACGCTGCCCATGGGGTTCCGCGCCGGAGGCGGTGGCGGCTACGGGTGGTGGAACGAGCAGAAGCAGCGCACGGTGCTGATATTCGTGGTGGTGCTGGTCATCTTCATGATCTGTGCGTCGATGTTTGAGTCACTGCGCTTGCCGTTGGTGATTGTGCTATTGATTCCAGTCAGTTTCATAGGGTTGTTTATAGCCTATCCCATATTCGGGGTGTCATTCGGGCAGGGCGGTTTTGCCGCCATGATTATGCTGTGCGGTATCACGGTCAATGCTGGGATATATCTTACCAGTGAGTACCGCACCATCGCGGGGGCATCGGGCCAAACAGGGCTCAAGACCTATATCAAGGCGTATAACCGCAAGATTGTGCCTACCATGCTTACCATATTGAGCACAGTCTTGGGGCTTATTCCGTTCCTGTTTGACGGGCGGCAGAGCCAGTTCTGGTTCAGCTTTGCGGTGGGTGTGATGAGCGGCATGCTGTTCTCTGTGATTGCCATTGTTATGGTGATGCCGGTGTTCTTCCCTATGGAAAATAGGAAAAAGAGAGAGTGGAGGCTGGTACGGAGGATTGGAGGTTTGCTAAAGAGAAAGGATGTTCAAATGCTGACTGATTGTTGAGTTATGATGGATTATTGTCTTGCTTATTTGTACTGGACGGTGCAGGTTGAACCTGTAGCCTTAATTGCGACAGTATCTTTTTTTACTGTTATTACACTTGTGGGGATTTTTAGCATCCGGAAGAAGGAGGCAAATTATACAAGTGGCCTTTCAGATAAGTATCATGATGTTAAGGATGAAGCGTATCATGAAACTGCAGAACAGAAGAAAGTGATAGACTACAATGGTATGTTTGATGAATTCAGACATTCAAGACTTTATGCTGAGATTGTTGTTGCACTGGCCGCAGATGATGAGATCCAAGAACAGAACCTGACAGACTTGAAGAAGGTGTTATATGAGTTTTTTATTGAGTTCAGGCTGTATCTGTATGAGATAGGGCCCAAACTGTCTGATACGGATATTGACTTATGCATATTAACTCTGGCGGGCATTAAGCAAAAGCATATGAATAAACTGATTGGGATTTCTCCATCGGGAATACGGCTGAAGAAAAAGCGTATTAAGGAGAAAGTGCCGGCGCGGGTTTATTGGAATATTTTTGGGGTTGAGCATTGTATTTATTGAGGGGGGGGATGAGATGTGACTTGTGGAGGAGAAGAAGTATCTGATTACTTAAATTATTTCTCTAAAAAGGATTATTCCTACATTTTTAAATATACAAACATCTAATAAATAGAAATATGATAAATGATGAATGGCCAATATCGCCAACATTTCTTAGCCTGAGAGAGAATTGTCATGAAGATACTATCAAATGTAACAGAGATGGGATTTATTATCCTGATTATTTACGTGGATTTATTGCTGACTTATCCCGAGATAAGAGTATTCAAAATGCATTATCATTATTCCAGTTTGTTCCAGCTGATTTTAAGCCTTTAGATACGAATAGTGGCGAAGGAGTATCAATCATTTGGAATGAACATATAGAAGCTAAAATAAAAAGTATTTTGGGCGACCGAAAAATAATCAGGATAGATAGTGGTACTTTTATCCAAAATGGAAGAATATGTGACTCCTTTAGGGACTGTGGTTATAAAGCAAACTGTTTCAAAAACGATAGTAATGTCGCGATATTTGCAAAAGAGGTGTTAAACAATTATGATCCAAATACAACTGAATATTTAGAGGAACTGAAATCAATAATATGTGATATCAATAATGATAAAGAAATTAAAAATAAAATAAAGTGGGAAGAATATGATTCTAACAATACAAAAAGATTTTACATTCATTATACATGCCCTTATTCCTTATTTGAAGAGTATGTTTTCCCAATATATTCTCAAGGCCGTTTAATAGCATGTCTTATGCTTGGACAATTGGCAAGAGAGAACTTTGATAAAGAAGAATGTTTTGCTGACTATAGACATGAAATGTCTACTTATATAGATATTGAGAAAACAGTAGAAACAATAAAAGTATTAGATAATACAAAATGGAACAAAAGATTAGATACGATAATTTCCAGAATAGAGACTTTTGAAGAACGCTTAACTGAACATATAAACTCAAAAAACACAACATACATAAACACAAAATTTGAAGAAATAGAACATCAGTTTCGAGAGGGAGTTCGGAATATCAGCATCAAAAAACAAAATATTACTTCAAAATTTTCCTATATCTTGAATAATGCCTTTGATAATATACGAAAGTACTTTGATGTTGGTAACGATGGTTTTATTAGCATGTTTGCTATACCTATTGACATTAGCCATAATGAATTGTTTCCAATAGGTTGGTCTGGTTTCTCTTTTGACGGAAAAGATAAAGTACAGTACTCTTTTAGCTTTAAGCAGTTAAAAGGGTTAGATGAATCGGAGTCAAAACATAATGATCTTATTTTAGCAGCAGCAAGCGAACCTATCAGAAAAAAATATGATTTCAATAAAGATGTATTTTTCTATAGAAAGCAAGTTGACGAAGAGGTTGCTTACATTGTGTGGAAACGCCATAGTAGCAAATTGATGAAATATAAAAATGAAAAGTATTTTGATGAATATAAGAAAGCTCTGAGAAATTTTTATTCTCTTGTTTTTGAATGCTATTCTTATACCCATGAAGAAAGAATAAAATTATTACTAGAAACGATAATAAGAGAATGCGCCCATGAATCCGCCCATTTCATTTTGCCAGCAATAGACATACTAGATAAGCACATAAACATGGTACCAGCACAAATGATAAATAGAACAGATTTAAAGCATTATTATAATTATGAATTAATACCATTTGAAAACAACAAAAATAAAATTAAGGAATTACTATATCAGCTTAAAGATATCTATATACGACCACCTATAATTTTTTCTGATAATCTTCAAATTAAAAAAGAATACAAATCAATTACTCTCTTGTTTTATAAACTGAGAGATATGCGAGAAGAAAGAGCAAAAGATTCCCACAAAAGTATACAATATGGAAACATAAATATTAATGAGGAAATCAAGCTTGATGAAGCTTATTTCAGTCATGCCATTTTTAATTTGTTGGATAATGCAATTAAATATGGCTTTGACGGAAGTAATATTTATATAAAGATAAATGTTGATAAACAAAATGACAGATTGATTATTCAAATTGTTAGTTATGGAATAGAAATAAAAAAAGAAGATAAGATATACAACCTGTGGGAACGAGGCGATAAGGCGTCAAGTATGGCACAAGGGGAAGGCATTGGTATGTATATCGTAAAAAAAATTTGTGAGGCACACAACGGGACAATTACACATAAGAGCGAACTATTGAGTATTTATAATATTCCTGTTTTATTTAATTATAAGTACAAACGAGAATTAGCAAAAGATTTTTCACAAGAAGAAATAAAACAGTTTGATTATGAAATAGAGCGTCTTTCTAAATCAACAGAAACCGAAGTAGTGAACGATCATAAATATATTAATTATGCCTATGTTTTTGCTACACGAATTAAAGAACCCACATTTAGGAACACTTTTATTATTACGTTACCCTTACATTGATATTTTGTATTATGGAAAGAAAAAAGATATTGCTTGTAGAGGATGATAACAGTATCTTAAGGATGCTTGAAGAGGCTATTGATCCTTATTCTGAGATAATAAGGGTCAGGGCTGTAGATGAAGCTCTTGGGGCATTTAAAGAAAATGGTCCATTTGACTGTTTCATTGTTGACCTACAGATAGTGCCTAAGGGATTGGCATTTGATAAAATGGTCGATTATCAGAATAGAGAAGGATACGCATTTTTACTAAAAATCTGGGAAGGAAAAAGCCAAGAAGAGATATCAAAATTAAAAGCCAAGACTATCATCTGTTCTGGATTTATAGAAGATTTTAAAAAAGAACATACAGATGACATAAAAGGCTTATTATTAGTTGATAAAAACAAAGATCTTAATAAACTCAGTTTATTTGTTAATAGAATTGTAGAAAATGACAACCAATAAATTTAAAATCATAACATTCTTTGTACTACTCCTGATTGTAGTTATGACATCTGTTGTTATTTGTGATAGATACAACTTTCATAAGAATATAATTAGAACTGCTAATTACTGCATTGAATTAATTATTAATGAACAATCAAAGAAAGTAACAGATCACAATCCAAAATGTAATGCAGACTCTAATCTCTGTATAAGCAAAGAATTCCAGCAATTTGACAATTCTTTAGACCTTAAATACAATCATAATAAACAAATTATAGATAAGTATGATTATAATAAAGAATTATTGGAAGTTCTAGAGAAAAGTGATGGGTTACTAAGTGCAAATGGCTTGACATTTCTAGCGACCTTGATAGTTGCACTCCTCGCAACACTGTTATTCTATAGATTGGATGCCATGGAGAAACTGGCATCAGATACAACAACAATGAACAAAGAAATAAAAGATAAACATGATATAATTGATAAGGCAATTAAAGGTATAGGAGTATTTAATAACAAAATCAACACGTACTATAATCATACTGTTAAATACGATTATCTGCAAATTAGAATTGAAAGTATATATAATCTATCTATTATAATAGGGAATGTCGTGATGGCCCTATCCCCTGATAATCTGAAAGAAAAAAATGAATCTATACTAGAGCAAGTAGGCGTTTTATGTCATCGCTTGACAAAAATGTGTAGACAGATAGAAATACAATTACATGATCCAAAGAATAGGTTAGATTTTGTAACTCAGGAAGAGAAAAATATACTTTACACATATATTGAAGATTCGTTAGGAGAATTGGAAGGGAATAAGACTACAGCTAAGCAGATCAAAAATTCAAAATTAAATAATTTGATTCAGAATCAAATAGATGGAGTTAACAATATAAAAGAGATACTTAATGATGTTGAAATACAGTCATTTGATTTAAATTCTTAAACAAATTAATTCCACTAAATGGAAGATATTATTTTGACATCATTTGTTATTACTAAAACAATTTAATAACTATTTGTTGTAAAAACAGACAGACAACAGTTTTTGCCTTTACCAAACTGACGTGGACGGAAATTATGAGAATGATTACATAAATAAGAGTGGAAATCCTCGATGATAGTTCCCGACTGAAGATGCTCCAATGGAGTGAAATCTATATTAGAACGAGCTTATTAGATAGAAAATATATATCTTTAACGATTCGAACGCGGAAATCAACAGGTATAATTCAACGCTTCGATCCTTTTGATAACTATAAACAAGAATCACTAAGATAATTAGGCAACAATGGATTATAGCGAACATTACAGAATAGCAAGAATGACTGCACTTTCGCAGGGCATTAGACCTGATCAGTTTGAAAAAGCTGAGACATGGTATTATGACGAGACCGACAATGTGAAGCATCTGGTGTATGAGAATAAAAGGGTCAATGCTTCAGAGAACACCATTTTTGTATTAGGTGGAATACAAGCGGAAGATAGTATTACTGATGATGAATTGCATTCATTCTTTGGGAAAGAACCAGGAAAAGAATTGAAAGCAAATAAAGATTTAAGAGGAACATTCAGTGAGATTTTAAGAAAAGAAGCATTTTCAAATACATTAAAAATACTTGAGGAGAAAGGATGGAACATCCATTTTATATCAGTACAGGTTTGGTATTATGGTTTTGTAGATATAGTTGATTCCATTAATGATGATATAAATGTTTCATTTGCTTTAAAGGCAATCCTTTATAAAATATTGAAAAGTAGCCCGGATGACACGGTGAGAATTTTTGGACGCTTTCATTATCCTAACATAAAGGATAAAGATAAGAATGCCTTTCTTGATGAACTAATAACACTGTCTTCAAGGTTTGTTGCATCTAATCCGAATGTAAATGATGAGATGATGACTAACATATTGATTGACAAACTCGAAAAGGCAAAAACTAAAAAGCAGTTGTTTTTTATTCAAGATGAAACGCCCGATGAATGGGTGGGTAGATTTATTCAGTTCTATTCTAGTGAAATAGCTTCTTATCCTAATAAGACACTTATTCTTGATACGGAAAAACAGGTAGAGAAGGCACTTAAGGAAGTCTCAATTGAAGTGAATGGAAAGGTTTTGAAGAATTATAGTTTTGTTGACTCTGACAAAAATCCCATGATTCAAGTTTGTGATTATGTCGTTTCAATTCTTCGAAAATATTTCATCTTCCTGGACAGGTCTTTGAGTGAAGTTATAGCAGATATTAAACATTTTGATGAACAGCAATTAAAGAATTTAAAGTTTCTTAATCGGATTCTTAAAAGATCATTAGATGCAAATCCGCTTTATTATCACTATATCACAAGTGTAGAGATGCAGTATAACCTGAATCAGTTGATGAACATGTATTGTTAGTATTCATATTACATGGAGTTAGTTATACACGGTTTAGTTCCATTGTCATATAATTCGAGGAACGTCAATAATAAAAAGGCGTATTCTAATCGAATACGTTCTGCATTCTTGCGGAAATACAAAGGCGCAGTGCCTAGGTTTCCTGCAGATGAAGAATTATATGCCAGAGTTTACTTTTTTACGAGCGATGGGGTAAACATTGATTGTGATAATATCAGCAAACCAATCTGGGATGCTGTGAGAGGACTCGTATATGAGGATGATCGCAACATTGTGTTTAGGACCGCGTCTGTTATAGATGTAAACATACATCCTTTCAACATTATTGATACTTCTTCTATTGAAGGAGCCGTAGCAGCTGATTTAATGCAAGGCCTAGCTGCACCAGATGTTAAGTGTATGTACATAGAATGCGGACAATTTAAAGAACCCATGATAAAAATAGGAGAAACAAACATATGAAGCCATTGAATCAATATCTTTTAAAGAATTTTGAGAGAGCTACTCTTGAACAGTTAGCTGATGAATATCGCAAAAAAGGTTTTACTGTAAAAAGAGAAGTCAGAATTGGACCCTATCGAGTTGATCTTGTTGCCTCTAAAGGAGATGAGAACGTGTATGTTGAGTTGAAAACTCATAGGGAAAGTCCCGATGCGAAACGAAGGATTAAAGAGATGGCTGACTTTTTTAAGAATATTCCTAATGCAAAATTCATTGTTGTAGTCTCACGTATTCCTGAATTCAAGAAGATAGAGTTTGATGATATTGAACAAATCCTGACAGATTACTTCATCTTGAATTTTCCATCTGTACTAGATGAATTATCAACGCATACTATGATAGATGAAGTTCATGATGTTAGCATTAGCGAGATTAACATTCAAAATGGTGAGCTGGATATAGAATGTACCGGTATGGTAGGCGTAACCCTACAGTATGGCTCAGACTCTGATCAAGAACTAGGCGATGAGCCTATGTATATGTCTTTCCCGTTTAAATTTAAGGGAGTAATCGGTTATGATGGGAAGAATTACAACGTAGAAGACTGTAATGAATTAGAGATAGACACAGATGCGTATTATGAATAAAAGCAACAAAGGCTGAACTAAAACGCTTGATAATAAATCATTTCTGCGGTATGTAAGTATAATAAGCCTAGCTTAAGTTTTTCTTATTTAATAGTTTTAATTGGAGTTTGACAAAGCTCACAAGTACAGTCTTCTTTAGAAAAATGGCGAACGCCTACTACCTTTCCATGACGATTGTCAAATCTAGGCTTAATGCGGTTTAACAAGTCCGTTTCACCATTTTCCAAATAGCGACGCAGGGCCAAGGCGCAAAGGTCTGCTAATTGAATCATACCGGTAAGAGAAGAATCTACAAACAGAGGAGTCTCAATAATGTGCCTGATTTTAGTCCAGAATGTACCTTTTTTATGGAATACTTTCATCAATGAAGTTAGTTTGACACATTCGGTCAAATTATTGTCATGGATAAGTAAGCCATAGTTCGTCTCTCCTTCATGGCTAACATTGTTCAGATAATACTCAAAACGCGTAACTATCTGTTCAAACGCCTGCTCATCAATTGAATGCGGAGCTTTGGAAGGATCAAAATAGACTTTGTCTATACACTCAGCAAAAATGCGCGCGCAAGACCAACTGCCTATTGTATCGGCTACTTCACGAAGAAAGTTGATACGCTCTGAATAGGTGAGATGTATGTATGAATTTGTGTTCTCATAGTTTTTCTTAAGTTGTTTAAGAGCTTTAGAATTACCTGTCTTCTTTACACGGTATATCTCTGCTGTTCTGGCGGATAATACAGCGGAGCGTCGCTCCGAGTAGTTCATTTTATCAAAGCCATCAATCTTGGACTGCTCCAAATAAGTACGCTTAATCCAACCTGTGTGTATTTCTGCATCACCAAGATCATATTTATCCTTTATTGTGTTTATCTGTCGGTCGCACTTTTTCCAATACTTTACAGGTATAGATATTCCACAGAGTACATAGTGAGAAGTATTACCGGGAATCTGCGGTGTGCCAGATTCGTCTATATAGCAGAAATAGACCATAAAAATAGGGGCTAAAGGTATATATACAAAAAAAGCGACTAGTTTCAGGGAGAAACTCCCATGATAGAGACGCTTGGCGACTCATCCTAGACGCATTGCAAAGATAAGACAAAAATAATAAATACCAAAACTTTTTTCTTTTGTTTTATAATACCTGTATGATTTTATTTCTGAAATGAGATGAAAGGAACTTGTTTTCAATCAAATATTTCTTTAGTATCCCTTTGTATTTTGGTGTTATTTGGAAAGATTCTTTTAGTAGTTTTTTTGTGAAAGCTCCCCTTTGGTTCGAATACTCTTTGGCTACTTTTGGGAATAGTTTGGATACATCTCTTGGCATCTTTGAGTGATGCTGGTAGTTGTTCTTGTTTCTAGATGGTGGCAAGCAAATAGATCACTAGGAGCGTGATTTAAAAGGAGATATTTAATGATTGTTTTCAAAATAGGGTTATTGGTTTTGAGAATAAGGATAACTTTGCGAAATCAGGTGATGAATATATTCGAAAAACAATAGTGGTTACGTTGCTTATATATGAATGCAAGTAATATGCTTGTTGGATTATGAATTGCAATGGCGATATAGTAAAGACTAATACTATGAGGTATGAACAAGAGAAAACATCTAAAAAAGAGTTAAAAGTAGCAGAAACGCCTTTCATAACAAGAATAAGTTGAAATTTTGCACGATATTTGGATTATTATGTGGTAAAAATAATAAGATATGTCCGAAGAAACAGATATAACGTCAACGTCCTTTGAGCAGCCAATCCCTAATATGATAGGCCTGACTGTAGATTCTGCCCTGATTTACCGGTTAGGTTATGAACTAGTGGGGCGTGCAGAGACCGCTGTTTCGGAACTCATTAAGAATGCTTACGATGCCGATGCGCGTAAGGTGGAAGTCTATTTTAAAAATACAGATCAGCCAGGGGGGACCATCATCATCAAAGATAATGGTACTGGCATGGATTTTGACAAATTAAAAAATGGATTCTTAAGGATATCCACATCGGACAAGGTGGATAATCCGACATCTGAAAGATATCAAAGACCACGTGCCGGTAGAAAAGGAATAGGCCGTTTCGCGACACAGAGGATAGGAGACCAACTGACAATTATCACTAGTAAACTTGAAATGGACTACGCTCTGCAAGTGACCATTAACTGGCAGGAATACAAGCCCAATACAGATTTAGAAACAGTAATGTTTCCTATAGAAAAAGTAGACAAGAACTATGACGAAGGAACGGAATTAATTATAGCTGGTGTAAGGGACTCTTGGACTGAGAATGCGATACTCCGAGTACACCGCTATGTGATGGATTTATTCCAACCTGATTATTTGCGTAATAATGACGAGCAAAAGGAAAATACATTTGAAACGATATTCTGGAAATGGAATGAAGATAGATTTGTTGCTATTGAAAAAGGACAAGAGGATTTCTTTTCCAATGCATTAGTGACAATTGATGGTAAAGTGGAAGACAACCATCGTGGGCAGATAAGTATAAAGAGCGATTCTTTCATGATGGATGATGTGCTGAAGATGGATGTAGAGTTTCCATTACTTAAGAATGTAAGTTTTAAGGCATACTACTTCATTTATGGTAGACCGGAATATTACTCTAATGGCATATCTGCTAGTGCTCTAAAAGCAATTCAAAATGTGGCAACACAAGCATCAGGTATACGTCTTTATAGAAATGGATTCCGCGTTTTGCCATATGGCGAGCCATCAAATGATTGGATAAATCTTAATGCAAGATGGGCTGGTAGTTCTGGTATCAACATACCGTTCGGAACTCATAACCTTTTTGGTTATGTGGAGTTAGTGGACCAAGAAGGGGTTTTGTTTGATGAGACGTCCAGCCGTGAGGGATTGATAGAAAATGAAGCTTTTTATCAATTGACAGATTTTTTGTATAAGGCATTCATGATGGCGCGAAATAGAATTTCTAGTTCACAAGGATTGCTGCGTCTTAAAGAAAGCCGAGGAGCTACAGACCCTGTAGAACCTCAACCTGAAGTACAGGAAAGTGTGTTGGAGAAGATTGCACATATACGCTCATACATACAAAATAAGCGCGAACCTTCAGGTTCAGAAGAAGAATATCAGCAGAAGCGCGTAATTGATATGCTCACCGTAGTTGAGCGAGTTTTGGGTGAGTTAGAAATGCTGCGCGTTTTAGCTGGACTAGGTCTATCAATAGGCTCTTTTTCTCACGAAATGGACCAATTTAAACCATCATTGGTGGGTGACTTGACACACCTGTTAAAAAACGACATGCCGCTTAAAGATGTGGCAGAATCATTAAGTAGGCACTTGGAAACTATGTTCGCCTACACGCGCTTCTTCAACATAACTGTCTCTGAAAATTTGGACAAAAAATTGGGTCCTGTAGATGTATTCGAAATATTGGATAAATTCAGTGATACTATCAAGGATGATTTGGAACGCCAGCAAATTCATTTTGATTTTATTCCTACTGTATTTGATTTGATGGTTGGGCCAATGCACGAGTCTGAGTTAATTTCTGTATTGTATAATTTATATACCAATGCACGCAAGGCTATAATAAAGAACAATCAGCCAGGCTCTATCCTTATCACTGCCGGTATTGATGATAGAAATGTATACATTTGTTTTCAGGACAATGGAATAGGCGTTCCCGAGGAAAATAAGGAAAGAATATTCGATGCTTTCTTTACAACATCAACTCCGGCCAGTTTCAGCGCTGACGAGAAGAGCAAGCTGACGGGGACTGGATTAGGTCTCAAGATTGTTAGGGATATACTGATGACTAGAGGAGGAAAGATTTTCCTTGCCGAACCGGATAACGGTTTCAACACGAACTTTAAAATTATACTTCCAAGAGCGATATAAAAATGATAAAGTATTTATATATAGATGATGACAAGCTCATAGATTCAAAAGATAAAGTGAGTGGTTTCTCTGAAAAAGGGAGACTTGAGGTCTATGCAGAAAATAATTACCCGGATTGGAAAGAACAGATTAACCGACTTCGACGAATGGATTTCGATGGGCTGATTCTAGACCTAAAGTTGGACGAAATACCAGTTTCGAACGGAATACATGCAGACTTTCGCGGAACCAGTCTGGCGCAGCAATTACGTGATTACCAAAAAGAGGGTACTTTTCCTGCTTTCCCCATCATTTTGTTCTCAGGTGAAGAAAAGATGAAAACATCGCTGGATGCCACGGGGTTGGATCTTTTCGATATGTTTATAGATAAGGGTGAAATGAATGTTGAGGTTATGACAAACCTCCCCAATCAGCTTGAAGAACTATCTAACTGTTATAAACTCCTTAACCATAAAGAGGATGTTGTTAATATGTTACGTATAGTTTATCCGGTGGATGAGCGGTTTACTAATATGTTAGTAGATTTGCAACAAGATAATTCATCGGCCGCTTGTGTGCATTTGTTGTTACATGAGTTCATTTTGAAACCTGGATTACTTATTGACGAAAGCCTGCTAGCCGCCCGCCTAGGAGTTGATGCCAAGAAATGTGGAGATGCATGGACCTCAGTTCTTTCTCTATTTGACAAGGCACGTTATAAAGGAATACTAGGTAACGGATGGAAGAGGTGGTGGATGCGTGGCGTCAACGATATCTGGAGAGAGTTATCAGGTGGCCAATATTTACAGATGATGGATGCTAATGAACGAGTGGAAGTGCTAAAGAAAATACTAGGCACAGAAGCCATAATTCCCGCAAAAATGATGCGCTATTCGGAGAGTAGCAAGTTTTGGATGGTATGTAGAGGAACGGGCGAGGCATTGGATCCCATAGATGGCTTTGTCATTGCTGGGCAAGAGCCACATTATCCTTGGCAGGATTATTTTTATGTGAGTAAGAAGGCTGCATTCTTGAAAATTAACAATCAACGATGGAAAAATGTTGCTTCTTTTGAAAAAGTTAGATTGAAAATTCTGAAACAAGAATACGCAGGCAAGTGAAAAATGGCGAATTCTACAAGTATCAAGAATGACTTTGAAGCAATGCTCAAAGTGTTAGAGGGAATAGGCAGTCTGGATGTCCAAAATCTCTCCCAAGCTGTGGGTTATATGGATACCTACGGTCAGGACGTCGTAGTTTATGCATTTACATTGACTTTTTGGCAGATTACCCCACCTGACAACACCTTGCCTCCTGTTTCAAATATGGACATAAGGCTCGAAATGAAGGTGAAAGAGAATCTGAATAATACGTATGAGCCGTTTGATAGTGATTACGCTATGCAATTGTACCTTAGCGGTATTAAGGGCGGACAACAGTATATGTGTAGTTGGCATCTTGATTTGGACACCACAACAGATCACAGGTATATTCACCCTAGATTTCATTTGACATACGGGGGCAAAAAAATGAGAGACAAGTTAAAAGACGACAATTCAGTTTTTGGTCAGTTGCTACTACCTGTGACTCCGAGGATACCTTGTGCTCCTATGGACGGTGTTTTGGCTATAGATTTTATTCTCAATCATTTTTATAAGAAAGATGATATTGGCGATGTGTTGTCCAATAGCCAATACCGGAAAGCAGTTAAAGCATCGCAAATAAGGATATGGAAGCCTTATTACGAGTCACTTCATAGGTTCTTTGTAAGTAATGAACAGGCTGGGCTTGGCATTAAATATATGCCAAGTTTAATTATTGATTAGAATGGTTTCTTCGAATAATTATAAGTTTTCAGGTCACGAATCGTTCCCCTGTAAATCACTATGGTTGAAGAAAGGATACGATTTTGATGTGGCAGTTGGGGATTTTAATGATCCTATGGCTGTTGTGGAGCTTGGCGTAGGAAAAAATATGGTAGGCTCCATTAGGTATTGGCTCAAATCCTTTGGTCTAAACAGGGATAGTAAAACACGATGGATTGCCAACCTAATACTTGGAGATTATGGGAGAGATCCATATATGGAAGATGTCGGTACACTGTGGTTGTTTCATTACCTGCTTGTATCGACGGGTGAGGCAACACTTTATCAGTGGTTTTTCACAGACTTTCAACGAAAGAAAAGACAGTTTAAAAAGCAGGATGTTGTCTCATATGTGAAAGCAAGAATGCTAGACGTCGGTATGCTTTCTCAATTTAATGAGAATACTGTGACTAAAGATGTGGGCGTATTACTCCAAAACTATTGTATCTCCAGAAATACAAAGAATAATGAAGATTATTCTGCACTGCTACTTGACCTTAATCTGCTCAATGTTACAGGGCGGGATGAATATGCTTTTAATGAAGACGGAAGAGCCTTTTTGCCAACAGACATCTTCTTTTTTACTATCTTGATGGAGAAGGGAAATGACAAGGCCGTTGGTTTTGATGATATATTGAGACGTGTTGGTCTTATTTACTGTATGAACGAACAGGATATTGTTAACGGCCTAAAAAGCGTAGCCGAGAAGTATTCGGAATATGTTGTTTATAGTGACATTGCTGGCGTAAGACAATTGTTGTTTATGCAAGATGTTAAAACGGAAGAGGTATTGAGGAGGTATTATGAGTAAAGGAATGTTCAAATTATCATCGAATATTGCAGATGGTTATTTCGACGAAGCTAATTATATTGTTACGCCCAATGCTCGGCGCGTGGCCAGTATTATTGTCGAAGACTTTAAGGCTGGAATACACTCTTTTACTATAGTTGGAGCTTACGGAACAGGCAAGTCATCTTTCTTGTTGCAATTGGAGAAAGACCTTGAATGTGGTAAGGATACATTTGCTCTTATTAACCCGAAAATGCTGAATGATGGTGGCATCGAGATAATAAACATTGTAGGGGACTATGCAGAACTAGCTGTTATTCTGCAAGAACAGTTGAGTTTTTTATCACAGAAAGGTAGTATTCTGGATAAACTGGATAGGTATTACCAACAAATCCATAGAGATGGAAAGTTTCTTGTCATTGTTATTGACGAATTTGGCAAGATTCTGGAACATGCTGCCAAGAACAACCCTGAACGAGAATTGTATTTTTTACAGAAGTTTGCTGAGTTCGTTAACGTTCCATCGAGAAATATTCTTCTATTGACCACTCTCCATCAGAACTTTGGAGCATATTCTAAGGAACTGTCCGAATATCAGATAAATGAGTGGACAAAGGTTAAAGGGAGGTATCGCGAGGTCACGTTTGTGGAACCCGTGGAGCAATTACTTTATTTGGCTTCTCTGCAGAAAAGAGAGGAAAAAGTTGTTTATGATAATGCAGAAAAACTGATAGCGTTGGGACGCGATACAAAGTTTGTGTCTGGGATTTTTTCGGAAGAGGTGAGCCGTGCATTGTATCCTTTGGACCCTTTCGCTGCATACGTGCTTACCTCTGCTTTGCAGCGATATGGACAGAACGAGCGTTCTCTGTTTTCTTTTCTTGCGTCCACTGGTGATGATGCTCTATCTCAGTTTGAGCCTAAGGAGCATTATACTTACCATCTAGGTTTAGTATACGACTATATTATTTATAATTTCTATTTCTATTTGCGTGACACCAATGCCGATACTATGAGTTGGAGTTCCATGCAGGTTGCTATAGAACGAGTAGAGAGTCTTGACTGGGAAAGTGAAATACAAAAAGAAGAATCTATCAAGATAGTTAAAGCGATAGGCTTGATGGGACTTTTTGGTAATGCTGGGTTTACGTTGGACAGTAAGAATCTGGCCCAATATGTTCGTGAGGCCATGAATATCACTGATGGTGAGGTGTTATTGAAAAAACTCATCCAGCACAAGATTGTGCGTTATGCCAAGTACAAGAGCCGGCTGATGCTGTTTGATGGTACGGATATAGACATTGAGAATGAGATACGTCAGGCGGAACTAATAGTGGACCGCCCGGTTGATATTGTAGGAGATATCAGTATGATGCTTTCTCGCTCTATTGTTCCTGTGAAGGCACACTTTTATGAAAAGGGTACACCACGTTATTTCCAATATGAAGTAGTGAACGAGCCAATAAACAAAATACCTTTAGGCGATATTGATGGTTTTGTGGAGTTATTATTCAGTACTAGTTCTGATATCGAGGAAAAGGTGAAGTTGTTCAGTAAGGGGTGCGAACAGGCTATAGTTTTTGCTGTTTTCAATAACACAGAGGAGATAGTTGACCATCTATATAATATCAAAAAGTATGAATACATACTGGAGAAGGTGGTAAAAGATAAAGAAGACCGGGTTGCAAGACGAGAGATAGAACAATTGAAAGCTTACGAAGAACAGATGATGAATAAGGCTATAAATGAGAGCCTATTTGCGTATAGGAGTCGTGTATCGTGGTTCTATAACGGAGAAAAGCAACAGGTTGGTTCATTTAGAGAATTCAATGCTTTGCTTTCGAGGGTTTGCAATGATGTATATTATAAGGCACCGCGAGTGAATAGTGAACTATTTAACCGGAATGCACTCAGCACTGCAATTTCCACTGCTAAGAAAAAATATTTGAAGGCCCTTGTAGAACATAGTGATGAAGAGGAAATGGGTTTCCCTGCTGATACTTTCCCGCCAGAGAAGACAATTTACATGGCTTTGTTGAAAAAGACAGGATTATATGACGGAAAGTGTTTCAGAGATAGACCTGTTGATGAAGATTTTTGTCAGTTGTGGGATGCTTGCGAAAGTTTTTTGAAGAGTACAGAAAACAAGGCGCGAAACCTTTCAGAACTAACACAAATATTGACGTCAGTTCCTTTCAAGATGAAACAGGGCTTTCTAGATTTCTGGATTCCTACTTATCTGTTTATTAGACGACAAGATTTTGCTCTGTATTATGTAAACAGTGACTATGCGTTCGTACCTGATATTACGAAAGACTTTTTTGAACTTTTTGCTAAGAATCCAAATGCCTTTTCTGTGAAGAAATACAACGGCAATGGTGTAAAGTCAATATTTTTCAAGAAATATCGTGAGTTTGTACATCTCAATGCAGACGCCGCAGTGAAAAACAGCTCCTTTATTGAGACTATCAAGCCTTTCTTGTTTTTTTATGCTAGATTAAATGAGTATGCTAAACATACACGCAAGTTTGATCATCAGACTACTGCAAAGTTTAGAGATGAGCTGGCAAAGGCAATAGATCCCGAGAAAGCTTTTTTAGAAGACCTGCCTGATGCACTAGGTTTTCATAAATACAGTTTACAACAGGATGCGTTTGTGGAGGAGTTCGGGAGAATACTCCAACAGTCTATCAATGAACTACGTGATTGCTACGGCAACCTATTAAATCGCATAGAACAACATTTGGTAAAAGAGTTCGGATTGACGTCAGATACCTATGAGACGTATATAGTAGAAATTCGCAAACGTCTTACTGATGTGAAGGTTTTTTTGCTGACAGAAAAGCAAAGAGAGTTTTATAACAGGGTGATGACCCCATATAAAAACAGGAGGGAATGGTATGAGTCTGTTTGCTACATATTATTGGGCAGGCAGTTAGATTCTTTAAAAGATGAGCAGGAAGAAAAACTACTCAGCGATATGGTTTATATGATGCGCGTTTGTGAGAAATATGCCGACATCTCAAAGAAGATTAATGGACAGAATGAAATCCTAGCCTTTTCATTTGATATGGTCTCTAACCGAGGAACCAATGTTCGGACACAGACTTTCGTATTGCCAAATACGGAGAGTCGGAAGGTTGCGATTATGGAGGAACAGATAGAACAGTTGCTTTCAGGAGAAGATAATCTAGATGTTTGTGCTCTATTGGCGATATTGAATAAAAAAATTGGTAAATGACTAAGGTGCGACACATATTGGGTATTTCGGGGGGGAAGGACAGTGCAGCACTGGCTATTTATATGAAGAAGAATTATCCTGAATTGGCCATAGAGTATTATAATGCTGATACAGGGTGCGAACTAACGGATACTATAAAATTGCTGGATCGACTGTCTTCATTCTTAGGTGGTATTAAGACATTGAGAGCAGCGACAAATAGCCCTGAGAAGATACCATTTGTACATTTTCTTAGGTCACAAGGAGGATTCCTTCCTTCTCCCAATGCCCGTTGGTGTACTAAGAAGATGAAGTTGGAGCCGTTTGAGGAATATGTAGGTGATGACTACGCTATTTCCTATGTAGGAATTCGTGGAGACGAAGACAGAGATGGCTATATTTCCACGAAGCCGAATATCCAGGCTGTGTTTCCGTTTAGAAAGAACATCTGGAGTCTGGATGTTATCAATCTTGTACTTGGGAATGGAAGTATTGATAAGATGGAAGAGATTGTCATCAGGTTAGATGGAGACTTTGAGACAAAGGATGAGTTTGTTAAGATACTTAAGCAGCCTCTTTCCAAGGGTTTCTACTATTCAAAGAAGCTCAATGCTTTGTTAGATTTGGACATGCGGCTGTTCAACCATTCTGTTTTTGAATTCTTAAAGACTACCGATTATCCCGTAGGAAAATTAGATGCATTCCCGCTGATAGATAATACCGATGTTTTGGTGAAAGCTGACATATTTAAATTGTTAGAAGATAATGGTGTTGGAGTGCCAGCCTATTATACAGAGATCCCGTTTGAGGTAGACGGGAAAAAAGGTACTTATTGTCGTAGCCGTTCGGGCTGTTATTTCTGCTTTTTTCAGCAGAAGATAGAGTGGATATGGCTTTATGAACAGCATCGTGAATTATTCGAGAAGGCGATGGAATTTGAAAAAGACGGCTATACCTGGAATCAAGGTGAATCGCTGGCAGAGTTAATACGCCCAGAGCGTATCAAACAGATAAAGCTTGATGTTATAAAACGCCAACAAGAAAATGCCAAGCAGGGGAAAGGAAACAGTCTGGTGGATATACTTGCCGGTGACGATGTATTATGCACCAATTGTTTTATATAATGGTTAGTTATGAAGAGTCTATATTCTCTATTAGAGGGATTAAAGTATATGACTATCGGAAAACACTTGATTCAGAGATTAAGAAGGATTTGGACGAAGAAGAGTTTGATCGCTTATTGAGATTCAGCAAACATGATAAGCGAGATAATGGAGAGTTATATTGCGTGGCCTTGGCTTTGGTAAAGAGCCGGTATGAGAATGATGTGGTGACAATCTATACAGACGACTATAAGGCAACGGAAGAATTTAAGGAATTCTTTCGTCATCATCGTATTGGAGATATTGGTGACACTCTTGATTTGTTGACAATGCTGTATTGGATGACTCCGGAGGCAACGTTTCAAAGTTCAGCATATCAATTCTATCTGGAAAACCTCAGGGCAGAGTATTGCCATCAGTTTAAAGATGTGACAGACAGTATTACCACCTATCTTGAGCAAATGAAGAAAGACCGTTGTAAGGACAAGAATCTTCTAGAGAATTTAGGTAAGATTGTGGCTGGATATAGGAACTCGGACATATTTCAGATGGATGCCGGTATTTGTTTTTTCAAGAAAGTAAGAAGTATCCTGACGTAAAAAAAATCGTTTCTGATTTTGATGTTAAGAATGTGAACCAACAGATGAAACGTATAACGAAGCATATTAAGCGGTTGAAGGATTATCCGGTATTCAAGGTGGTTTGATATGATTAAAATGAAGAGAGTCTAGAATAATGTAAAGCAGTATGGAGGTATATCACGTGGGCTAGCTGGGGGGGTGAGACTGTACTCTATGGAAGATAAGTATTTGGTTGTGTAAGCAGATATTCTATGTGTGTAGAAATCTCCGTGCGAACAGAAAGATTAGTTCTACTTCTATTAAGGTGTTAGGTATCACGGACCATCGGATGGTAACTACTAGGTTTTCTACTGAAAGGAATCTTCGACTCTGAATTTTTATTGTATTACAGTGAGAAGCACCCTAGAAACTGAATGATGACAAGAAAAAAACTGCAGAATATCAATAACAACGCCATAAAAGAAGAATCATATGTGTGAACAGAATTATATTTCACTTGCGTTTGTAAAGGTGAAAGGATTGAGAGATGACCCAGAGTCATTTCCTTTTATACTACGTATGAAAGAGCCACTAATGATTCAATCTCACTAGCGGCTTTTCACTTTACTATTTTACAATTACAGAGGTTATTCAGTTTCTGATTTAATCCCTAAATAGACGATGAGGTCAAGATCCTCTTCGACGGTGATGTTGCGGTGGTCGCCGTCGAAGTAGCGGTCATCGGACCATTCTACTATGCGCCAGCCGGGTGCGGGGGTTACGTCTATTTCCACTTCATCATCAAAGTGGGCGGCCTCTACGCAGCCGGTGACCGTTGCAGCTTCGGGTGGGTCGCACTCTACGCGGACGTGGTAGGTGGCATCGGACTCAAGGATGGCCTCGTAGAAACGGGGGCTGTATTGCTCAAGGTAGAAGCGACGGACGAGAGCGGTCTCATCCTCATCATCATCCCAATGAACCATGTGGAAGCCCGGGGTTGGAGTGACTGATATTTCAACCAGGTCGCCAAGATGATAGGTTCCGCTGCCGGTGGTCTGGCCGTAGTAGGCATCGACGACGACGTTACGGGTCTCGGTCTTGTGGCGGAACTCGGCTATGAGGTCATAGTCACGGTTGGCCACTAAGGTGCGCGGGTTCTGGGTGTTGCCGTCATTCCAGCGGACGAACTCATAGTTGTCATTACGCGGTACTGCAGTGAGGACTACCTCATCGCCACGGTCAAAGGTTCCGACGTCAACCGGACTCTCAACGCTACCGAAGCTATAGACGTTGGCATTCCACATGAGGTCATAGTTCTGGCGGATGGCCACGAAGACGGCGGTGAGGTTGACATCAGAGTTCATGACTACGTCACGCTCAGGGTTGTAGTTGAAGGGGTCATCCTCCCAGTGGTCAAACTGCCAGCCGGCGTTAGGCTCTGCTACCAGGTGGGCTGTACGGCCGGGGCTGTACATTCCGGTGCCTTGGACGATGCCGCGGTTGGACGGGCTGATTGTTACTGACAGGCGGTAGTGCTGATCATAGACGAACTCAGGTGTGATGCTGTAGTCACGGTCCATGACGATGACACGGGGGTTACTGGTATTGCCGTCCGTCCAGCGGCGGAAGGTGTAGTTCTGCGTGGCATCGGCGCGGACGGTTACTACTGCGCTTTCCGGATAGAGGGTGGTGCCGGCATTGGTCACGGTTCCCATTACTGGATCCGGAGTACCGACTTCAAGGCGGTACTGTACTGGAGTGCCAGGCACGAATATGGGTGTGATGAGCTGCTCTCCTGATTTCTCTCCAGTACTGGGGTTCACGTAGAAGTAACGGAGGAACACCTTGGGCTTGGACAGGTTTAGAGTGCCGAACTTAGCCTGGTACTGCGGCATGAGGTTGATGGCCTCTGCAGTGGGATTAAGCGGGTCACAGAACGTGCTGCCGCGGCCCACGCCTGTGATGGTACCGACGGTTTGGGGTGCGGTGGCCATGAGGACCAACTTCAATCCGGATTGCTGAGGCGGCTGATTTAGACGCAGGATGAAGCTGTTGCAGGAGATGGCGGCCATTGCTGCAGACGGCTGCTCTACTCCTGTGAGTTCCGGAGGAGTTGACAGGGGCTGGCCGCCACAGCGGACAACCCAGAAGTTTAGACGCAGATAGAGGTTGCTGCCGGTGAGCTGGGCACGTTGGCCGAGGACTCTCCTTCCTGATTGGGATTTTGCAGCATTGTTCCACTGTACTATCTGGGGCTTTGTGAGGTTGTTCTTCCAGGACTGTGTGAGCAGGCGGAAGATACTCTTTATGGTTGCTTGGTCTGCGGTACGCTTCTTGGAGCCAGTACCGCGGGTGCGGATGAAGATGGCTCCTTTGTTGCTGGAGGCGGTAACGCCTTTGGCGGAGCCGGACATCCGGTCAAATGCTATTGATGGTTTGTATCTCATAGTTGTATCTATTTATGGATTAAACAAAAATCCCCGGCAGGGACTTGCTCTGCCGAGGACTTTCCCCTGAAGGGTTAATGATTGATGGTGGGCTTAATCACCCTGGCCCTCATCGTAAGGGTCATTGTTGCCACCCAGCTCTACCTCCTTAAGGATGTCAGCCGACTTCTCGCCAGTCTGAGCATTCACAAAGAAATAGCGCATAAAGATCTTGGGACGGCCGGCACTGGGAGCGCCGTTCTTATTGTCATAAGCGGCCTTGATATCCATGGACTCAGCAACCACGCTGAACGGGTCAGCAAAGGCTGATGCCTTGTCAAAGGCGTTGCTTATGCCGTGGCTGGTAGGAGCGCTGGCCTCGATAACCAGGCGCAGGTTAGCCACGTTCTCAGGAATACTCAGCAGGGTAAAGTTGAATGCCTCGGCAGTCAGCTGAACAGTAGCAGCTGAAGGAGCATCAACACCTACCAATGCAGGCGGATTGGCCACGGCA
>Ga0310690_10000671_pt1 | contig 69519 bp, 96 predicted proteins | sample AusTroGonzalo_MG_2_FD_207661 | JGI IMG/M metagenome (GOLD analysis project Ga0310690, IMG submission 207661) | Bovine rumen microbial communities from tropical cattle in Woodstock, Queensland, Australia - Gonzalo_04 (v2) (version 2) | ecosystem: Host-associated > Mammals > Digestive system >... | reverse complement strand
GATTGTTCCGATCATGGATAAAATCATTCATTTTGATAAATTAATCAGACGAATGAAAGAAAGAGGGGCATAACTTTATGGATCCTATTACTTTGGAAATGCTGGGCGCATATTCTGGCGATCCTCTCGATTTATATGAGGTCGATGCAGAGCTCGCTCACGGAAGCACTTATGAGGCCCAAGGAGCAAGTGCTCATGGTCCGGGCGGTCGGACTAAAGAAGCGAGCTCCAACGGAGTTGGTTCCGGAAGATTTCCCAAAGGATCCGGAGACAAGCCGTATCAATCTGGTATCAATAGCTTTCTGGAACGTGTTGATTTTTATAAGAAAAAAGGGATTACAAATCAAAAAGAGTTAGCGGCTCTTTGTGGATGTGTTAATCGCGATGGTTCTGGCAATACTACAAGCTTTCGTATTGAGTATAGTAAAGCCCTTCACGATTGGAAGCGAACCAGGGCTGCTAAAGCTCAAGAAATGTTGAACTCCGGAATGAGCAAGAAAGCGGTAGCTAAAAGTTTTGGTGTTCCTGATTCAACATTAGCCTCTTGGCTTAATCCTAAAGCTTTGGAACGTGTCAATATTTCTTCTAATCTTGCTGATTTTCTTGAGGAACAGGTCAAAGAAAAGAAGATGATTGATGTTGGTTCTGGGGTTGATAAAGAAATAAGCATTGAGAAATCTCTGAATATTTCAAAAACCAAGATGGCTGAAGCTCTGTCTATTCTTCAAGATCGTGGATATCAGATGTTCTTTGGACGCGTACCTCAGGCTACGAACCCTGGACAAAAGACCACGCTCAGTGTGCTAGCTACAGCAGATCAAAAATGGAGTGATGTGTATAATCATCCTGAGTTGATACAATCCGTTAAGGATTATGTTGTACGTGAAACGATGGATGGTGAAGAGCATATTACTAAGAAATGGGAACCTCCGGCTTCTATGGATAGTTCTCGTTTAATGATTAGATATGCTGATGACGTAGCTCCTGATGGGCATACTGGCATTGAAAAAGATGGAACTATTGAGATTCGTCGTAATGTTCCTGATCTTGATATGCAGGGTAGTCATTATGCTCAGGTTCGTATACTTGTTGATGGCAATAAATATTTGAAAGGCATGGCACATTATTCGGATCATATGCCTGACGGTATTGATGTCATCTTTAACACAAATAAGCATCGTGGTGAGGATGTTCTAAAGAAAGCGAAAACCGATCCTAAGACCGGTGAGGTTCTTAAAGACAATCCTTTTGGTGCATTGCTTCGTGAAACTGGCGGACAGTATCATTATACTGATCCTAAGACCGGTGAAACCAAACTCGGTTTGATAAACAAAACCCGACATGAAGGTGACTGGGAAGAATGGACAGATACCCTTCCGCATCAGTTCCTTGCTAAACAACCATTACAATTGATAAATAAACAATTAGATTTGGCCATTACGGAAAAGAAGGCCGAGCTCCAAGACATCCTCGCTCTTACAAATCCGACGGTTAAGAAATCATTGTTATTAGATTTTGCAGATGGTTGTGATTCGGATGCTGTGCATATGCAGGCTGCCAGTCTTCCCCGCCAAAAATATCAGGTCATTCTCCCTATCCCCACTTTGAAAGACGATGAAGTTTATGCACCCAATTTCAAAGATGGTGAAACTTTAGCTGTTGTTCGTTTCCCGCATCAGGGCAACTTTGAGATTTGCATTCTTAAAGTTAATAACCGTAATGCTCAGGGTCGTGAACTGATTGGAGAGAATCCGATTGATGCTATTGGTTTAAATAAACGTAATGCGGATATCCTTTCCGGTGCCGATTTCGACGGCGATACAGTTATGTGTATTCCTTGTAACGATCCTCGTTATACGGATACCAAGATTGTTAATCGTCCTCCTCTGCCCGGTCTTGAAGGATTTGATCCTAAAACAGAATATAAATATGATTATTCTGAAGATCGAATGGAAATGGTCCGTGTTAAAGATAAATATGGAAAACCTGCATTCAATGAAGATGGAACTCCTGCATACGAAGAAAAGAAAGTAACTCATTATTTCAAAAATGGTCGAGAATTCAAACCTATGACCCGAACCGATATGGAAATGGGTAATGTAAGTAATCTTATGACAGATATGACCCTTAAGGGTGCTGCACCAGAAGATCTTGCTTTAGTTGCTCGCCATGCTCAAGTTGTTATTGATGCTGAGAAACATCATCTCGACTGGAAACAAAGCGAACATGATAACCATATCGCGGAGATGAAAAGAAAGTATCAAGAACGCATCGATGAAGAAGACGGATCTATTCATTATGGTGCTTCTACAATTCTTTCTCGTGCTAAATCTCCTACTCGTATTACTAAACCCACTGGCTCGCCTCATATTAATCCTGAAACTGGTAAATATGAGTATACTGAAAGGCAATTGCAGCCTCAAACGTATATTGATAAGAAGACCGGTAAAGAAGTAAAACGTACTGAGGAAGTGCCATTACTCTCTACCAAAGACGATGCAATGGACATCGTATATGATAAGTATAACCCTAAGGAGGTAGCCTACGCTAAGTACTCCAATACTCTTAAAGCTCTGGCAAACGAAGCTCGAAAGGAGTATCTGGCGACTGGAGATATTAAGTTTAATAAGCAGGCAGAAGAACAATATCATGAAGAAGCAGAACATCTTCTTTCAGAAATGTTGCTTGCCGAACTTAATGCCCCTAGGGAGAGAATGGCACAATTGTATTCTCGATCCGTATACCTTGCTAAGAAAGACATACCCGGTATTACAAAAAAGGAATTGCGTAAAGCAACTGATGTCGCTTTAGCAGAAGGACGAATTCGTTATGGTGCATCTCGAAGAAAGATTGACATTACACCGCGCGAATGGGAAGCAATTCAGGCTGGGGCTATAAACAAAACCAACCTGGAGAAAATCCTAAATTATGCTGATCCTGACAAAGTTCGTGAATATGCAACTCCTCGTGAAAGAACTGAATTAACAGCAGGACAAAAGGCTCGTATTATTGCTGCTCTTAATAGTAATAATCCTCCGCCAACTTCTACTCTTGCCGAACATTTCAATGTTTCTGTATCCACTATTAATGCTCTTAGAAAAGGGAAAGGATGATCGAAATGGTTGAAGGCTGCAGATTGACAACCGATGACAATCCGTATGATCCGTTTACTCAGTTCGATCATTGGTTCCTGTTCGATGCTGAGAAAGGTTACAATACACCTGGTTACTTAGCTCGGATTGCCAAGGTCGACGACACAATGACAGATGACGAAAAAGAAGCTGAGATTGAGCGTGCAATTGATGAGATTATTCGCCTTGACTTCCTTGGTATTTACAAGAAAGTGTACAAGAATGAGAAACAAACAGCATAATGCCAACAAATTTGTTGTTGGGTTCGCCTTATCCCCCTATGGACATTAACAAAGGAACTCTAACCACCCGGGGGGGGTCTCGAAAACAGTCCCTCCCCCCTTTATCGCGGGGTTCTTTGAAATTCCTCCGGGGGAATTTTTTGATAATCGATTTCCGGAGACTCCAGAATACGGTATTTGAACGAGCTTGCGGGGTATATAGACCTAGGGATTGAGTTTCTTCATGCTGTTCACCTCCTTGAAAAATGGTCATCACCTTTCCTGTGTTCTTTTTTACTGAACCGGTTCGCCTCATGGCCGGGAATGCTCCTTTCAACACAGTCCAAACCACCCCGCAAGCTCCTTCAAGTACCGTATAACTATATAAGAAGGGAGACGAAGTACAATGGGTCGCTCTACAAGTACGGAGTCTTCCACGACTCCTGCCCGACTAAGACCCGGGTTAACACCAACAACCGATGAGATGCAGTGCATTTCGATGGCAATGGATATCGCCAAGCAACGACTTGCTAATGGTACTGCTTCGAACTCAATGGTATTGCATTTTCTCAAAATGGCATCCCCTCGCGAACAGATGGAACGTGAGGATATGAAGAAAGATCTTGAATTGAAGGATGCCAAGATTAAAGCACTCGAAGCTCAGGTCAACTCTGAACAAAAATGGCAGGAAGCTATGGCCGCCTTCTCTCGATATAGAGGTGATGAAGGAGTGGAATTCAGTGCCCCGCCAGTCTAGCATAATCAGAACTTATTCAGAGTTGATATTACTTCCCACATTTAGAGAAAGATTTGATTACCTAAGTGACAAAGGAATTGTTGGTGAACAGACATTTCGTTGGATGCGGTATCTCAACCAAAGATTCTACACATCTGGCGAATGGCTTGAGGTACGAGATTATGTGATACTTCGAGACAACGCATGCGATCTAGGTATTGAAGGTCTTACTATTCCTAAACTTGTGATCGTTCATCATATGAATGCTTTAACAGTGGACGATATTGTCAATAAGACCAAATATGCTTTGGATCCGGAATACCTAATTAGCACCTCTGATAATACTCATAAAGCGATTCATTACGGGGATGCATCTAAACTTCGACAAGAACCCGTTACTCGGCGACCTAATGACACATGTCCGTGGAAGGACTAAAGGGAGGACAGTGCTATGGAGAATAGCATCTTATTGTCAATCAAGAAACTCGTAGGGTCTGGTGAAGACAATAACGATTTCGATGATGACATTATTACGCATATTAACACTACGCTGTCGATACTGCAGCAATTAGGCGTCGGTCCGAGTAACGGGTTCTCTATAGAGGATGCTACTGCCACATGGACTGACTATCTTGGCAATGATCATAATTATATTAATATGGTCAAGTCATATATGGCTGCAAAGGTTCGACAGTTGTTTGACCCGCCGGTTCAGTCCGCCATTGCAGAAGCTCTTCAGAGAGATATTGATCGATTTGAATGGCGAATTAATGTCGCTGCCGAAAATCATCAAAGGGAGGTGTCCGCAGGATGAGTATCGAGCTTGTAACTCGTGAGGATCTGGAAAATCGGGCACTTGCACACTACAGAACCAAAGGCTCCAAAAATGGTGAAAGACTCTATCAGTATGAAGATGGTAGTCTTACCCCACTTGGTCGTATTCATTACGGAGTCGGGAAAGCTAAGGATGCCGCTGCTGCTGAAGTAAAAGATCATGTAAAGATCGCTACAAGTAGCAATAACGCAGATAAAAATGCTGCTAAAGCAGAACTGAATGAACATCGTGCCGAAAGAGCAAAAGAGAAGTCTGGATCAGATTCTGTAACTAAGTTCGACTATCGAGCTTCTAAGTTCCGAGAAAAGGAAAAGAAACTTCGCGAAAAAGAAGAGAAACGAAATCGGTCGGATAAAGAGATCAAAAAAGATGTTGAAGATAAGATCAAAGACATCAACGATAAACTTCAGACGGCTAAAAAAGAACGAGATGAGAAAGCTAAAGAAGAGAAAGCTTCGCTTAAGAAAGAGCAAAGTGAAATTCGCAGCTTGACTGACTCAGAACTTGATAAACGTATCTCGCGACTTCAGAAGGAAAAGCAATATTCAGAACTTCTGAATGAACGATCTCATAGAGAAAAAGGCACTTTTGAAAAAGTGGCAAGTGAATATTTCAAGAAATTTGGCGAACGGCTTGCCAACAAAGCCATTGATAAACTCACCGACAAAGTTCTTCAGAAAGCGTTTAAGGATCAATCATCGAGCAAAAATAAGGATAATCAAAACAACAATCAGCCCGATAATTCGAATCCGAATAAAAATCCGAGTAATCCCGGCAACGGTGGAAACGGTCAGAAGTTCAGTAAAGCGGAAAAGAGTCAAATTCGTTCTATGGCTGGATCTGGTAAAAGCGTTGCCGATATTGCAAAAGCACTTGGCACTACTGAAGATAGAGTCAAAAGTTACATGGCTGCTGCTGGCGTGACGATTTCCTGATGCGATAAGTGGGGTGGATCAGGATGTTATCAAATACCGCAGTGCCAAAGTATTATGGTGAGTTCCGTGCTCAAGTCATGGCCGGACTCATCCCCGTATGTGAAACGATTGAGATGCAAATGCACCGGATTGACGATATGATCGCTAATCCGGATTTTTATTACGACGACAAAGCCATCGACGGATTTATTGCCTTCTGTGAAGAGGAAATGACACTTACTGACGGTGGCGATCTCAAACTTCTTGATAGTTTCAAACTTTGGGCCGAATCGATTTTTGCTTGGTTCCGCTTTGAGGAACAACAAGTTCCCGTCCCGCAACCAGATGGTCGAGTAGTAATGACTATTCGATACATTAAACGGCGTGTCGTCAATGAACTATACCTGATTATTCCAAGAAGTGCGGCAAAGACTTTGTTTGCTACTCTTGTTCAGGCATATTTCCTCATCATTGACACCTCGACAACGCACCAGGTTGCGGTTGCCTATACCACGGACCAGGCAGAAGAAACCCTGACCCCATTTAGGACTGCCATTACCAGAGCTAAGGGACCTCTCTTTAAGGTTCTCGTCGATGGTAATCTGCATAATACTACTGGCAACAAAGCCAATCGTCCGAAGCTGTATTCCAGCAAACGTGGTATCGAATATAGTGTTACAAACAGCTATATCGAAACCGTACCTATGCGGATTGACAGACTTCAGTCCATCCGAACCAAAGGTATGACTATCGACGAATGGCTAAGTTGTGATATTCGGGAAAATGTTATTAACGCAGCCAGGCAAAGCTGTGCTAAAACTCCCGATTATTGGATCGTGGCAATTAGTTCTGAGGGTACGGTACGTAATGCTACCGGCGATGACATTAAGCTGAATCTAATGAAGGTCCTCCGTGGAGAGATATACGCCCCCTATCAAGCGATCTGGTATTATCGGCTAGATGACATCAAGGAAGTTGCGCATCCTGAACTCTGGATCAAAGCCAATCCCAATCTCGGTCACACTGTTACTTATGAAACCTACCAGCGTGAAGTCGAAATTGCAGAAAAGTCTCCTGCTGATCGTAATGACATCCTGGCAAAGAGATTTAATCTGCCAATGGAAGGCTCCACGTATTTCTTCACCTATGCAGAGACACAACCTTTCTCTAAACAGATTTATTGGCAGCTTCCATGTGCCATGGGTTGCGACTTGTCACAGGGTGATGACTTCTGTTCGTTCACATTCCTATTCCCTCTTTCTGGAGGAAGATTCGGGATCAAAACGCGGGCATATATTAGTCAACTTACCTATGATCGACTTACTCCAACTATGCACGTTAAATATGGAGAATTCATCACTGAAGATAGTCTCTGTGTTATGGATGGTACTGTTCTTGATATGGATAAGGTTTACGATGACCTTGATCTCTATATTCAGGAACATGAGTATGATGTTCGTTGCGTTGGTTACGACCCATATAACGCTAAGGACTTTATAGCTAGATGGGAAACTGAAAATGGCCCGTTTGGTATTGAGAAAGTAATTCAGGGTAAGCGGACGGAATCTGTTCCGCTTGGCGAACTTAAGAAACTGTCCGAACAGCGTATGTTGATCTTTGATGAAGCTCTTATGTCCTTTGCCATGGGTCATTGTATGTTGGATGTGGACATTAATGGTAATAAGATGCTCATCAAGAAGCGTGCCGATCAGAAGATTGATGCTGTCGCTGCTTTGATGGACGCATACATTGCCTACAAACTCAATAAAGATGCATTCATGTAAGGAGGGCCGAGTTTATGCCCATATATTTTACCGATGGTGGATCAGGCCTCCAACTTATACCGAAAGAGTATGAGAATTCGGTTCTCATTCATCATGGTGTAAAAGGACAAAAACACGGAATAAGACGATGGCAGAACGAAGATGGAAGTCTAACACCGGAAGGATATATTCATTATGGCGTTGGGCAAGGAAACAAACAAAAATCTGACACAAAAGAAAAAACGGAGACTAAAGAAAAACCACGAAAGTCTCTTAGTCAAAGAATTAAAGAACGAATCCAGTCGATGTACCTCCCACCGAATATGATTGGTAAATCTAAAGAAGAAATCAAAGCGTGGGAAGAAAAGGAAAAAGCTAAATTTGATATCGAATCTAAAAAAGAACAAGCTGAAATTAATTTCGGAAAGCAATTAGAAAGATTCGATAAACTCGATTCTGATGTACAAAAAGAAGTTCTTAAGAATGTTGAAGATCGTCTTGATAAACTTCATTCTAAGAAATTTCTTACTCATGATGAGCGTAAGATTGAGGATGGTTTAAAGGATTGGTTACTCACTGCTTATTATAATAAGCGAAAAGTTGCCGAGCAGATTGGTAAGAGTAAATCCGACGAACAAATAGCGTATCTTGATTCGCTTTCTGACGGAAGCCCCGAAAAAGCTAAAGCTATTGAAGATATCCTTAGGAGATCTGATGAAGCATCTGAAAAGAGATCACAAGAATTTGCTGACTATCAGAAAAAAGGATATTCTTGGACCGAGTGTCATCAATGGATTGATAGTAAGTTATTTGCTGATCCCGATTTTATAGAATTAACAAATTTGGAATCTTGGTTATCCGGACAAATTTCTACAAAATCCGGCGATTGGTATTGGACTACTGGGGTTAGCGATGGATTTAAGAAGATAACCGATCGGATTCATGATCTTCGTCAGAAAGATATGGCTATTTATAATGAAGTTTTCAAGGACAAATCCTCAGTTAATCACAAACAACTAAACAAGATGTATGAAAATGACCCTCGAATTGTCAAGATCAACAAAGAAATCGATGAACTTACAGCTAAAATGCCGGAACAAGTTTTAAAAGATCTTGGCGTTCCAATCAATGAAGCAAATCTGGAACGTATAAAGCCATTCGTATTTTGGGATTGATCGGAGGATATTTTTATGTCAGATATTGCATTCCTTACTGCCGAGGAACAGGATCGATCCCTTTCGCATGGATTGATTCTCTGCACCCCAGATGAAGCCGAGTATCTGATGCATTTCGGCATTAAGGGACAGAAACACGGTATTCGCCGTTGGCAGAACGAAGACGGCAGTCTTACCCCTGAAGGATACATACACTATGGTGTCGGACAGGGAAATAAAGCCCAGGCAAAAGCCGACAAATACCAGGCAAAGGCAGATAAAACTCAGCTTAAAGCAGATAAATATAGGGTTAAAGCCGATAAATATGCTAAGAAAGCTGAGAAAAATGAAGAACGTGGAAAGGCTGAAATCGAGAAAGATAAGGAAACTTATAATAAGGATCTTAAAGATTACAAAGATCAGGAACTCGATAGTCGTATAGAAAAATACGATGGTCTTAGTAAGGAAGATCAGGCATCTCTTCGAAAAGAAGTTAATGATCAACTCAACGGGTTTTATGAAAAAGCCGCAACCAACACATTAACCAATGAAGAGAGAGGTCGGATGAAAACATTGTTCGATTTCGCATATGCGGCTGATATGAAAGAAGCCTCGGACAAATATTCAAAGGCAGATAATGACGAGAAAAAAGAAGCATTCTTGAAAGATGCATTCTTCGGAGGTCAAACATCTTCGGAATATATGTTCATGCGTCATCAGATTATAGACAATAGCGGAGATATCATGACGGGTCATTCTAAAACTGAAGCAAATAAACAAGCTGCTGAGGAGTATGACGCCGCTCAGAATGAATTTTGGTCTGCATGGAATCGGATTCAAGATCAGGCTAAAAAGGAGCATCCGCTTAGCTATAAAAATCAGCAGAAACGAAAATCTGAGTTGCAAAAAGAAGATCAGCCTTATCAAGATGCTAAACAGAAACTGGATACCTCTTTCGAAAAGTATTGTGCCACGGTTCTTAAGGATCTTGGCTTGCCAGTGAACGAAAAAACCCTCGAATACATTGAATCTGTTATCATGTATGATTAACTTTTCTCTCTAAAACCGAATAAACGGAGGAGTTCAACATGGGATTTTTGGACCGAGTGCGGAATGCATGGAATCTGTTCAAAAATAGAGACCCTACGTGGACAGTAGGGCCCGGGTCTGGACTTCGTCCGGATCGAATGCGTTTCAGTCGTGGTAATGAACGAAGTATTATTACTTCCGTGTTTAATAAAATCGCGATCGACGTTGCGTCCGTTCCCATTCATCACGTGAAGGTTGATGATCAGGATAGATTCTCTGAGATTGTAAAAGACGATCTTGATTCTGTTCTGAACATTGAAGCCAACATTGATCAGACCGGCCGCGCCTTTATTCAGGATGCGGTACAGAGTATGTTTGATGAGGGTGCAGTCGCTCTTGTCCCTGTCGACACTGATGACGAACCTAATGGTCCTGGTAGCTTTGATATTTACTCAATTCGAACTGCGAGAATCGATAAGTGGTTCCCAGAACAAATTCGAGTAAATATTTACAATGATCAAACGGGCGAACATGAGGATAAGATCGTCAACAAACTTGACGTCGCCATCATTGAAAACCCCATGTATGCTGTAATGAATGAGCCAAACTCGACCATGCAACGTCTTGCCAGAAAACTGGCACTTTTGGATGTTGTTGACGAGCAGGCTTCAAGCGGTCGTCTGGACATGATTATTCAGCTCCCCTATGTCATCAAGACCGAAGCAAGACGTCAGCAGGCTGAAATTCGTAGACAAGATATCGCCAAACAGTTAGCGCAAGGCCCTTATGGGATCGCTTATACTGACGGTACCGAAAAGGTCATTCAGTTGAATCGTCCGGTTGAGAATAACCTGATGAAGCAGATTGAATATCTTACTAACCTGTTGTTCAGCCAAATTGGCATCACTCAGGCGATTATGGATGGTTCTGCTGAACCTAAAGTCCTGCAGAATTATTATGTCAGGATTGTTGAGCCCATCCTCAGCGCTTTTGTCGATGAAATGAAACGCAAGTTCCTGACAAAGACGGCCCGTACTCAAGGGCATAGTCTGATGTTCTTCCGTGATCCGTTTAAACTTATCCCATCGAGCGAGCTCGCTGATATTGCGGATAAGATGGTTCGTAACCAGATCATGAGCCCCAATGAAATGAGACAGAAAATCGGCCTTAAGCCGAGCACTGATCCTCGGGCTGATGAACTGCGTAATCCGAATATTTCCGAACCTGCTGGTGAAGCAGAGGAAGAATACAAGGAATACAAAGAACCGATGGCGGCTTCCGCCATTAAATCTGTTGGCGGATGCGGAAAACCATTGCCTGGAAATCAGACGAATAACTCTCCCCTGCCGAGATTCTCGAGAGAAGATTCGCCGTCCGGCAAGAAAAAGAAGAGCGGGATCAAAACACCGCGAGGACCGACCGGGTAATAACCCGGTTTTCAATTTTTTGGGAGAGGAGTAACTGCTTATGCCATGGGATTTCCAAGGGTATGCCACACGAAACGGCATAAAGTGTTCTGATGGTCGAACCATCATGCAGGATGCGTTCAAAGATCAGGATGGAACTGAAGTGCCTCTGGTGTGGAATCACCAACACAATAGTCCGGAAAACATTCTGGGCAAGGCCAAACTTGAAAATCGTAAAGACGGCGTATTCGTTTATGCTGAATTTAACGACACTGAGAATGGCCAACGCGCTAAGAAGCTTGTCCGTCATAAGGACATCACAGCTCTTAGTATCTATGCGAACAGGCTCAAGGAGCATGCCGGTCAAGTACTTCACGGCGTTATTCGCGAAGTAAGTCTGGTGCTTGCCGGTGCTAATCCTGGAGCTTTGATCGACTCCTATGTCGCGCACGGCGATGGGAGTGTGGTTGAAGATCGGACTCAGGGCCAATTCTATTCTGGTATGGAGTTCGAGCTTTGTCATGCTGAGGAAGAGGAACCTGAAGAGAAAAACGACCAGGAACCTACCGATGAAGATAAAGCCAGAATGGACCGTATCGCTAAGATTATGGCCCGTAGAGAACAGTCCGGTAAAACCGAAGACGAAGACGACAAGGAAAAACCCAGCGAAGATGACGAGGAGAAAGAAGAAAAGGATGAAGTTTCTCATTCTGAGTCCGATGACTCTGACACCAATGAAGATGGTGAAGATGACGAGGATAATACTGAAGACGAAACGGATGATGTTTCACATGCTGACTCCGATGACTCTGACGGTGGCGGGAAGACTGTCGGCGACGTTCTGAAAACATTTACTGAAGAACAAAAAGTGGTCGTTGCAGCCATGATCGATGATGCTGTAGAAGAAGCGACTGCAAAAGCCAAAGAAAATAAGGAGGATTCCACTATGCAGCATAATCTGTTTGACAAAGGAACAGAGAAAGAAACCAATGTCCTGACCCATAGTGATGAGATGAAAATTCTGTCCATGGCCAAGGATTCCAGCATCGGCAGCCTGAAGGCCGCTATTGACGCGTTCTGCAAAGATGAAGCTCTGGCTCATGGCTTTGACAGCGAGAGCCTGACTCTGCTGTTCCCCGAATACAAAGATCTGAAGCCCGGCGCTCCGGAAATGCTGACCACAGACCAGGGCTGGATCACCAAAGTCCTGGCTAAGATCAACAAGATCCCGATCTCCAAGGTTCGTGTTCGGTTCACTGATATTCGTGATATCGAGAACATCCGTGCCAAGGGATACACCAAGGGTGCGCAGAAGACTCTGCCCGGTGACATTTCTGCTATCTATCGTGTCGCTGATCCTCAGACTGTGTACGTTCGCAGCGATCTGGATCGTGATGACATCATCGATATGGTCGACTTCGACTATGTCGCCTACATGTACAACATCGACCGTATGGTTCTGAATGAGGAACTGGCCACGGCTGCTATGCTGGGTGATGGTCGTGAACCTGGTACCCAGTACAAGATCAAGGAAGACAAGATCATTCCGGTCTGGACTGATGATGAACTGTTCACTATTCACCGCCTGGTTGACTTCGACACTGTCGCGGCCGAACTGCAGGGCTCCAATACCACTGGATATTTCGGCGAGAACTTCATCTATGCCGAGACCTTCGTTCAGGAACTGCTGTATGCCCGTGAGACTGCTAAGAATGTCGGCAATGGCGACCTGTACATCACCCCCCATGTCCTGAACAAGATGCTGCTGGCCCGTGACAGGAATGGCCGTCGGATCTATAACACTGTGGAAGAACTTCGCAGTGCCCTGAATGTCCGCGAAATTATCACCTGCGAGCAGTTCGAAGGCAAGACTCGTACCGTCGGCAACAAGGAACGCGAACTGCTGGGCATCCTGTACAAGTTCGAGAACTATGATTTCGGTGCTAATAAGGGCGGCCAGATTACTCACTTCACCGACTTCGACATCAACTTTAACAAGGAGCAGAGCCTGCTGGAAACTCGTATTTCCGGTATGAATACTCGCCCGCTGAGCGCTGTCGTGCTCGAATGTGAGGTCACAAACCCTTAAAGAGCCTGTCGGTCGACGCTGACATTCCGGCAGGCACAGATCTTCTGGGCAAGTCAGTAACTGATCTCCAGTCCAATATCACCTTCGGTAATACTGCTATTCGCGGTGAACTGAAGCATGTTACCGATTATACCGGCTTCAGTGGAAATCCTGATGAACAGGTCGGCAACTATCTGGCTCTGCACTTCGAATGCGAAGCTGCTGATTCCATCGTAGTTGAACTGGTCGGTGGTAAGTCTGGTCCCGTAACGCTTGATCCCGACGGTCTCCATATCATGAAGATCGCAAAGAACACGCAGCAGGTCCGTGTCACGGCAAATGCCGACGGTTATGAGTCTGTAACCAAGACTTATACTCTGACCGGCCTGAAACTGGACAAGGAGTAATCGTCACTCCAAAATTGGAAGGGTGTATTAATTTGGGTCTGTGAACCTAATATGCGCCCTTCCAATCTTTCAAAGAAATGAGGAGATCAAAATGGCAAGGTATAGTGGCGACGTTGGCTTTATTGAAAACGTAAAAACCGGGCCTGGTAAATGGACTCCACAAACAACTGAGAATCATTATTATGGTGATGTCACCCGGGCTGTCCGGAAACTCGTTGATGGACAGGACGTTAACCATAATATCGTGATCGATAATGTGATCAGTATTGTTGCAGACCCATATGCCCGAGAGCACTACTTTGCTATTCGATATGCATGGTATCAAGGGGCCAAGTGGGAAGTTTCGAGTGTCGAAGTCCTTTACCCCCGACTCATTCTAACATTAGGGGGGCTGTATAATGGGGACACGTGAAGAACTGGATGCATGTCTTTGTGCACTATTAGATAGTGAAAACGTGTATTTTCAACCTCCGGAGAACCTACAAATACATTACCCCTGCATAATTTATCAGCTTGATGATTTTTACGAACCGAAAGCTGATAATTCGGATTATCATCGGACTCGACGTTATAGACTAACCTATATTACTCATGACCCTGATGATCCAAATATCGAAAGGATCTCTGATCTTCCCTTTTGCAAGATGAATAAGCCTTACACGGCTGAAAATTTGCATCACTATCCGTATACTATTTATTATTAAAAGGAGGACATAACTATGGGCGCAACTGCTGGTGCTCTGAGCTGGGATGGCGTTGGTCAGAAAGTCTACGAACGCGGTGTCAGCAAAGGTGTTCTGTATCTGTATAATTCCACCACCCATAAATGGGAAGGTGTGGCCTGGAATGGTCTGACCAATGCGACTGATAGCCCTGAAGGCGGCGATGCTGAGGACTTCTACGCGGATAACAGCATTTATGCTTCCATCCGTGGCATCGAGAAGCTGAACGGATCCATTGAAGCTTTCACCTATCCTGATGAGTTCATGGCCTGTATCGGTAAGGTTGCTATTGCCAATGGTATTACCATTGGTCAGCAGAACCGGGTTCCGTTCTGTTTCTGCTATCGTACCGAAATCGGTAATGACCTGAATCCGAATGCTGGCTACAAGCTGCATTTGATCTACAATGCTACGGCTAATGCTTCTGAGATGAGTCACGATACGGATGAAGATTCTCCGAATCTGGAGCCTCTCTCCTTCGATTATTCCTGCACGCCGGTTCCGGTTGAGGGACATAAACCGACCAGCTGTCTGGAAATCGACAGTACGAAGACTGCCGAAGGCAAGATGACGATTCTGGAGAATGCTCTGTATGGTACTGCCGCTGTAACCGGTACCAATGCTCATGACGCAACGGTTCCGTATATGCCGCTGCCGGGCGATGTGCTGACTCTGATCGCGTAAAAAATTCCCATTCTTCTCGCATCTGCATTTGTATCCACACCCCATACAAACGCGGCGATGGGATATTAGGAGCCGGAAAGAGAGAAGATAACGGCTTTTTTTTTGAAAGGAGAAAATAAAAATGATTGCTAAACCTCTGACATATCATGATTATGATGAAAAAGAACACACGAAGACATTCTTTTTCAGCATCAACCAAACTGAATTTGCATTGCTGAACAACCGGCTCCCTAATGGATTCGAGGGTTATATTACCAGACTCATGGAGGATCATGACGAAGAAAAGATTCTCGACCTTCTTATGTTGTTTATCATCGAAGGATACGGCATTCGTGAATCCAGCGATGATTTCATCAAAGAAGACGACCAGGGACGGAAACTCGGTCTTCGATTCAAGTGCTCTGAAGCCTGTGATACACTGATTGAAGAGCTGCTCACTAAGGAAAATAACATCTGGGCATTCATCATCGGTATGCTTCCTGCTAAAGTTCAGGCAAAAGTTAAGGAAGGCTTTAAGAATGGCACTTTTAAGGATGCCGATAATATTATCAGCATCAGTGACCCCATTACTGATAATACTTGATAAAGATGAGGGAGTGGATTTATGCTTCAGATAACCATTCCCGGTGGTACGATCTTCAATGAGAGAACTAATAAGTTTAAGACGGTTGAGGGTCAAACCATTGAACTTGAGCATAGTTTAATCTCTATCAGTAAATGGGAATCAAAATGGAAAAAACCATTCCTCAGTCAAAAACCTAAAGCTGGGGATGCGATGACGGATTATATTCGGTGTATGACTATTACACCGAGAGTAGATCCGGATTTATATTTTTGTTTATCAGCGCAAAATCTTGAGGATATTCAAAAATATATGGACGATTCTTATAGTGCAACAGTGTTTCGGGGCGAAAATGATAAATCTAAAGGCACTACTCCTAAACCCCAGACTTCTGAGAAAATATATGCTCGAATGATAAATTTAGGAATACCTTTAGAATGTCAGAAATGGCATTTAAATCGACTATTAACCCTGATACACATGTGTGAATTGACACAAAACGGACAAAAGATGAGTCGTAAAGATTCAGCCAAATATGCAGCACAATTAAATGCCATGCGTAAAGCTAAATACCATACTCGTGGATAAAGAAAGGCGGTATGCTTTTATGAGCAAAGCCTCCCCAATTATTGTGAAGCATAAAGGCGACTTCAAGAAAACAGAAGCTTTTTTTAAACGTAATAGACATAAAAGGCTTATAGCGGTTCTTAACAGTCTAGGACAAAGGGGAGTAGAAGCATTGGCTTCTGCAACCCCTGTCCGGACTGGCAAAACTGCTGCTAGCTGGAGTTACGAAGTTATTGAAAGTAATGATCGAATAGCCATTTCTTGGAATAATAGCAACACCACAAAAGATGGCGATAATATTGTGGTTTTACTCGTTCGCGGTCATGGCACTCGCAATGGGTATTATGTTCGCGGAAATGATTTTGTAACCCCAGCTATAGAACCAATATTTAAAGAAATCGCTGATGAGGCATGGGCGGAGGTGAGGAAATAGTGTCTTACTCAGACGTGGATAGTCGACTTGTAGAAATGCAATTCGATGCTAAGGACTTTGACAAAGGAATTAAGAAAAGTCAGAAGAACTTCGAAGATTTTAAAAAGTCCTTAAATTTCGACGACGCCTCTAAACAGCTCAGCAAGATTTCGGAAGCTATGTCCCCTGCCAATAATGCAATATTAAGCCTCGCTAGTAATGTGCAAAAGCTTACCAATGAATTTTTGGGGATTGGTAAATTAAGCACATATATTGCTAAGAAAATTCAGAGTGCTTGGAGAGGGGCTTTAAATGAAATTGAACGATTCGGCAAAAGCATGACTGCTGTCCAAATTGATGTTGGTAAGGAAAAGTATGAAAAACTTCTGCGAAGTGTTCAAACAATTAAGAATGCTACCGGTGACACCGAAGAAGTAGTTTACGGTGTCATGGATACTCTAAATAAATATACTGACGAAACAAGTTATGACTTTGCGGATATGGCACAGAATATCGGTAAGTTTACAACTGCCGGAATAAAGTTAGGCGATGCTGAAAAAGAAATGGAAGGCATTGCTAACTGGGCAGCTCTTGCCGGCCAAGGCGTAAATGAAGCTCAAAGAGCGATGTACAACATTAGCCAGGCTATGAGTGCAGGATACATGTTGAAGATCGATTATAAGTCGATTCAAAATGCCAACATGGACATTCGCGATTTTCGAAAGGAAGCACTCGAGGCCGCTGTTGCCATGGGAACCCTTAAGAAAGCCAAAGACGGCGTCTATAAGACAGTTAAAGGCAATAAGGAAGTCAATCTTGATAACTTTGTCGAAACACTGCAGTTTAAATGGTTTGATAAAAAGACCATGGAAGCTGTTTTTAAAACATTTGGCGATAATACGCAAGGAATTGGTGAGAAAGCTTATAAAGCAGCTCAGCGTTGTGTAACATTATCTGATGTGCTTAATGCATGGAAAGATATGCTATCAACCGGTTGGATGAAGAGCTATGAGCATGTTTTCGGTCAGCTTAGTGATGCAATGGGACTATTTAGTGGTCTTTGTAATAAAGTGAGCGAAGACCTTGCTAAACTTGTAAACATCCGTAATGGAATTCTGGAGCATTGGAGTCTTGGTGGAGGTCGTAATGCTCTTTGGGGAGCATTGTTTGGAGAACTTGAAACTCCGGATGGGGAAAAATTATTTAAAGGAGCTTATGGTTTCCTTGATGCCCTTAGGGATATAGGTGAAGCAATTCGTCAAGCGTTTTGGGATTTTGTTGGTGAGTTCATAGATCCCGCTAATAAATCACTATTTAACTCAGATAAAGAAGGTCAGGGAATCGCTTTCCTTTCTGCTAAGTTAACCGACCTTACCATGAAATTCCAGGAGTTTACTGGAAAAATCAAAGACTTTTTATTTACCGCAGATGATGACAGCACCGAGACTCGTATGGACCGCATTAAGAACGTTGCCAAAGCCGTCTTCTCTGCAATCACGCTCGTGGTAAATGTTATAAGTGGAATCGGCGGTTTTATCGGAAAGATCCTTCAGCAACTTCACCCAGCAATTTCTGCGGTCGAACAACTGATCGATTTTATTGCACAGATGTTTACTGGAGCGGTTGTAAAAGGCGCTAAGAGTAATGCAATAGGGAATTTCTTTACAACACTTGCTGAAATTCTCCGTCCGGTAACTACGGTCATTAACTTTGTTGTTAGGGCGCTTGCTTCTCTTATAGCCAATATAATCGCTACCGCAAAGAATAGTGGAGTTCTAACAACTCTTGGAAATATCTTCAAATATTTATCTGCGCAACTTTCAAATATCGTTGTTAAAGTTCTTAATAGCGGAGTTATGCAATCTATCTTCGGATGGATTCAAAATGCCATCACCAAAATTCCGGAATTGGCTTCCAAAATTAAAGCATTTGCAGATGTTTTGGTTACTAATTTCAGGAATAGCAAGGCCGGAAAAGGAATAAGTGATTTCTTTAAGAATACCTTTAATTCCAAGAATATTAAAGGATTTTTAACTAATCTCAAGACTACCCTTAGTAAACTTACTAAGAAAATTCCAGAACTTTTCGGTTCTCTATTTGGAGGCATTTCCTCGAATCTTGGCGATGCATTTTCAAAGATATTCGGGATAAGTACAGCGTCTGCCGAAGGCGTTGATGTTACAGAAAAGCTTGCGGAATCTATTGCCACACCAATAGAAAATATTGGAAAAGGTAATGTTATAAACGATGCTTTGGATCGAGCAAGCCCCGGAATATTTGAAAAGCTGAAAACAAAGTTTAAGAGTATTTGGGAAAAAATATCTGGGTTCTTTACCACCCTTGCAAACAGTGAGGGTATCCAGAAAATTAAGACATTCTTTGAAGGGACCAATTTCAAAGAATTACTTAGCGGAGCTACTGGCATTCTTAAATGGCTTGCTATTTTCCGTACCGGGAGCGGCCTTGTAAGCATTGGTAAAGGAGCTAAATCGCTTGGTAAAGGTTTGAAGGTCATAGGCAAAAACTTTAAGAATCTTAATTTCACGGACATGTTCAAAAACATGTTTAACATTAGTAACATAATCAACAGCAATAATAACACCAAATCCGTTAATTTCAGCAAATTCGGCAATCAAATCCTGCAATTGTCTATTGCGATTGGAATACTCGCCTATTCCGCAAGCATGATCGCCAAGATGAATGATGGGGATCTTCTGAAGGCTGGAAAGTCGATAGGTATTATTATAGCAGCCTTGATCGCCGCTGGCTTCATGGCAAAGAAGTTTGCTGGGAATGGCGCTAGTATCATGAGTTTGGCTGCTGGTGTACTATTGCTCATGATTCCTATGAAAATTCTCAAAAAGGAATCATGGGACGATGTGCTTAATAGCGCTGGAAAGCTTTTCCTGGTTATTGCAGCACTCACCTTAGCTAGTGCTATCGCCGGAAACGTCAATATGAAAGGTTTCGTTGGACTTGCTCTTGCGGTAAATCTTCTTATGATACCTTTGAAGATTCTCTCTAATATGTCTATTATGGGCAGTGGTCCAGATATGGCCGGAGGTCTCCTCAAAGCAATTCTAGCATTGGAAACTTTGATATTGTCAATGGCGATCGCCGCACGTATTGCTGATGGAAATAAAATGAAAGGCATGCTTAGTTTAGGCCTTGCTCTCACCTTGATGATGATACCTCTGAAGGTCATTGCTAATATGAGCTTCGGCAACGCAGTACAAGGCATTGTATCATTACTTGCCATAATGGCTGGTATAACAGCTATGGTTAAGTTGACAAAAGGTGCTGAAATGACTAAACTTGCTGGTCTTGTTGGCGCATTAACTGCATTGTCTGTTGTGGCATTGATAATTGGCAACACTACAAGTTGGGATAAGGCTCTTGTGGGTTTTGGAAGTATCGTGGCATTGATGCTCGCTATGTCTCTGATCATGAAACAAGCTGGCAAAATGGATGCGTCCAAACTGAAACAAGTGAAAGCTATATTCCTTTCATTCAGTCTTCTGGTCGGAATTGTTGCTGGGGCCATTGTCCTTATGGACCAGCTTAAAGTCGACTGGAAACTTGTAGCATCGTTCCTCGGTGGTCTAACCGCTCTCGTAGCTGTACTGGGAATAATTCTTCCGATCCTTGGCAAAATGAGCCCCAAGTCTGTTGTTGTCAGTATGCTAGCTTTAGCAGGCGCAGTTGTTGCTATTATGGGCGCTGTTGCTCTAATGATTCCGGTCGTTCTAGGATCCGTCGGAAATGCAATGACCAAGCTGTCTGTCAAGTTGAAGAGCATGGGCATGTTGCTTCGGGATTTCTTTGGTACAATGGATTCTATTAGTGACACTGCGGTTGATCATACTCTTCGGATCTTTACAAAATTGTTTGATCTGATAAAGAGCTTTGCTGGATTTGGCGATTACGAGGTTCATATCAGAAGTGCAATGAGCCAAATGAATTCCCTCGGAGCTGGAATCGATGCTCTTCTGGTTAATGAAAAAGACTATCCTAATAATTTCGAAGATACCAAGACCTATAAGATACTAAATAAAGTTCTCGAGATGAGCCCGGCATTCACTTCTTTCTCTGTCGGATCACTCCCAGAAGAATTGTTGTATCTCGGTGTTGGTATGATGCTCTTTGATGAGTCTTCTAAGCGCATTACAAGCACGGAAAACAAAGCACTGGAGCTTCTCCAAGGGATTTTCGGTCAGGCTGACAACATTGAGAAATTCACTAAACTACCATTGAGTACTTTTAGTGGTCAGATGTCAGCGCTCGGAGGAGCAATGTCCCTTTATGCGCAAGGTGCTTCGGAAATAACCGGTCTTCCTACTGATAATGGAGACATCCCGGATATTTCCAATTCTGTGAAAATTCTGAAGGCTATCTGCGCGGCTATCAGCGGTGAAGATGGATCCGAAGCATTCAAAATACCCGATAATATGCCGGATTCGTTCTCTCTCGGTTTGTTTGCAGGTCAACTGGAATCTCTTGGTCGTGCTCTTAGTACATTTGCTTCGTCGGCTAAAGAAATGGAAACTGATACATCAAAAGCTATCGCGTTGCTTGAGTTCCTCGCTGAGATTGGAGGATACGTTACTCCTGAGAACCTTGACGTCGTTAATGCTTTTGATGAGGTCGGTCATGCTGAAGCAAATGGTAAAGGCGGTAAGTTAAATCAGTTTGCGCTTGATATTGGAGCCCTTGGAGAAGCTCTTGGTACCTTTGCTACGAACATTAAAGGTAGCTCTAGCGACTTTGAAGAGGGTCTCAGTATTCTGGGTCGTATGAAAGAACTGAATCATAAACTTACAGCTGATAATATTCGGTTCGCTAAAGTATTTGATAATGCTGGAATCCACAAATCTGCACTCAGTGTTTTCTCTGATGATATCGGAGCTCTTGGTCATTCAATTGCCAGCTTTGCAAAGAATGTAATTCTGAAAGATGGGACAAAAGTAGATTTCGACTATGCACTGCAGGCTCTTGATTTTCTTGCCAATCTACAGAATAGACTTCCTGATATGGGTGGTCTGCATCAACTGTTATATGGCGAAAAAGAGACTCTGGGGAAACTGTCGGATGATGTTATTCTTATCGGAAATGGCTTGAGCTCATTTAGTCAATCAATTACGGGTGCATCTGAAGACGGTAGCGCTTTTAATATGAAAGCAGTGACCGAAGCTGTGGATTTCCTGAGCAGTCTGATCAATGTTATTGGTATGTTGAATACAACTGTAATCCCCACCGATAACATGTGGGCCGATGATTATGGAGATGTCATTACTAACTTTGCTAATCTTTTGGCCATTCTTAATGGTGACTTTGGAAATGAATCAATGATCGAAGATCTCGCTTCCTTCGCGCAACGTATGACAACCGCATTTAATGAAATTGGCGGTATCGATGCACAAGCAATATCTGTTTTTAGTGACCTTGCCAAAGGCCTGGCGACACTTATTACTTTGGATGTCAGTGGTGAATATCGTTATCCTGGTAAAATGATTTCTGAAGGAATAGCCATTGGTATTGAAGAAGGAAGAAGTCGAGTCGTTAATGCCATTGTTAGTGTGGTATCAGCAGCTATTCAAGCAGGAAAAGATACTGCCAACATCGCATCTCCTTCCAAGGTTTTTGAAGAGATGGGCCAGTTCATGGATGCTGGTTTGGTCAAAGGTCTGCTAAATGACAAAGACGATGTAGAAAAAGCTAGTGGTATAATGACTGGATCTGCTATAGATAAAGCAACTTCTCTGATGGCTTTAATAAGTCAAGCTATGGCCGATGAAGTGGATTATAGTCCAACTATTACCCCCGTTCTCGACCTTAGCCAGATTACAGCAGCCGGATCTACATTGGATTCGTTCTTTGATAATTATTCATTAAACCTTATGTCTTCATTAAAACGCGCATCCGCATCGGTCGACAATAGCCCGGTTCAGGTTGTGGTTCAAAATCCCACAGATTTAACCGGTCTAAACGAAGCGCTGATGCAAGTTCAAACTGAACTCGTCGAACTTCAGACAGCAATGACGAACATGAAGATTGTTCTCAATAATGGCGTAATTGCTGGAGGAGTTACAGACGATGTTGATAATAATTTAGGCAGAAAAAATCTGTACGCAAGTAGACGTAATTAATTAACGCCGGGGAACTTTCTCCGGCTTTCTTTTGTGTAAAGGAGGTCGGAGAAGTTCATGGCCGGCGAGACTGTAGTTTTTTATATTAAAAACTTTATACGTAACGGCTCAAATGTTACAACTGAAACCGTTATGCAAACGATTCCATTTTCAGGAGATCCGGTTTTTAATAACCCGAAAGCAAAAAATGATTTAGGAAAAGCTGGATCTTTTGAATTTGAAATCGCTCCTACCAGCCCATATTACGATTCTTTCATACAGTTTAAAACAAAGATTCGGATCGAGTATTTCGGAGTTCAATTGTTCCGTGGTCGTGTTATTACTGTCGATCCAAGAACAACCGGAATTCGTACGGTCCATTGTGAAGGTAGTTTTGCCTTTTTCCTCGATAGTCACCAATTAGGGACCAAAGAGGAAACGAGACCTAAAATTGATGTTAATGCATACCTGCAGCAGATAATCACACAGCATAATCAGGATATGCATGGAGATACAGACCGGATGTTCACTCTTGGTGAGGTGCCTGGTCAATATACCAATGCCACAGATGCTAAACAACGGGTTACTATCCCGGTAGATAAATCATCTCAGCAGTTCGGAGATACCAGTTGGAATAAATCCATGGATCGCCTTGAAGGATTACTGAGTGAATTTGGTGGCTATTTCCGGGTAAGATACAATTCAAATGATGGATCAAATTATCTGGATTGGTATGATAAATACTATAATGCAACCCTTAATGCACAAACAATCGAAGTTGCGAAGAATCTTATTGATCTGAGCGGATCTAATAATGTGGATAATCTGTTCACTGCCGTTGTTCCGATAGGAAAAGGTAAAAATGGCGAAGATATTTTCATCAGCGACTATTGGCCGATTGTAAGTGCCAATCATGAAAAAGTAGATTATATCCTCGTTTCAGAGCTTGCTACAATCCCCCTTTATTCCGACAATGAGTTGAATACGGATTATCATAGAAAATCAGACTATCAGAATGCGGTATCTGATTATGGATATATCTGGAGACCAGTTGAATTTGAGAATGCAGATACTCCAGAGAAATTGTTTAACTATGCAAAAGATTGGATCAAAAACAATTATATTTCCGAAATTACACAATGGTCGGTAACTGCCGTAGATCTTAAAATTGTTGACCCGTCAAAGCAATATCTTCTGTGCGGCGATATTGTAAATCTGGTTCATCCTGAGGTATCCAATATATATCGAGGATTAACTATCATATCTGCCGAATATGATTTTTACAATCCAAAAAATAATAAATATACGATAGGTATTCCTCATCAGGAGATTAATGGCTCTTACGGCGTAAAGAATAAGTCCAAGGGCAAAGGTGGAGGCGGACCTATAAGTAACCAAAATAATGGCTCCGATCCTACTGAGGAAGAAAAGCGCATCGCGGAATTAAGAACTCAACTTCAACATGATTATTATTTTAAACAAACCGATGGTCGAGATATTACATTAGATAATCCTCTTGCTTTTACGATTTATACTACCGATATAACGCAAAAAGAGAAGAAGCAGTCAGTCGAGGAATTTATTGATGCCGCTTCAAAGTTATCTGAAACCAAAAGAAATAATTATGCGACATTATTGGCTGAAGCCCAAAGACGAGGAGTCTCGGTAGATGATACTCAACTGTTAATTGACTACACTCCGTCAGTTAAACGGCAACAGACTCGTTTTAAGAACCAAGCTGCTGATTTTTTGCTTAATACAGTTGGACTGAATCATCAACAGGTTAATGTTCTTCTTAATGAAACCGCTAGCCAAAGTTATTTTGCCAACCTGGTTGATGATAATGGTAACTGGACTGATTTTGCCTTACGTCAAGGTGCTACTATATGGAACAATAGCGAATCTATTAGAGAGCAAGCATTTAATACAAGAGTCATTCTTAGTGGTGGGAAACTTCCGAATACTACTATTGACACTGTTTCAAATGTTGCTAATCAATTTAAGGATTTGCTCGCCGGGAAAAAGCTTAATGTCGGGAACACTCTTGATGTTGATAATGTTGTTGATAGTGTTACTGGATTTGTAACCAAAACAGCTGAACTTCTTAACGGGAACGTCCAATTCAAGATGGAAGAGGTGGCCGCAACAGTAGGTCAAGGCTCTTGGAATCAGTTAAATCTTGATTTTCTTGGTGTTTTCACAGCCAACAATACAGAAGAAGACGGAAAAGAATTTGAGATTGAATCTGACACCGCCCATATTGATGGCGTAGACGGTACTGCCCAATTCGGACGAGATTCAAATTGGGAGTGGCTGTGTAAGGTAAACGATACAATCACATATGTTGACGATCAAGGCGTTACGCGTACGTCCCCTGGTTTCATGAATGCTATGGATTTTCATACCAGGGAAATCCCATCATTCAAGACAAAGTTTGCTGCAATTGATACATTGGTCGCAAACAAAGCTACCATTGGTGAGCTGAATGCCGCAGTCGCACGGATTGCATCATTGGAGACTGACAAGTTAACTACCACTCAGCTTAAGGCGGCAATTGCACAAATCACTTCATCACTTATTGTAAACCACGGCATGGTTATTGGCGGAGTTGTGCAAAGCTCCGGTCCGATATACGCTTCTGATTTTTACTTTGGAACGCCCGATGGCTCACGTAGTTTAAAACATTGTTTGCTCGGCGGCAAAGTAGAACTTGTTAGCGGCACTACCGATACATATCATATCGTTGGTTATGATGGCGATGGTAATGAAGTAACTTTTTCAGGAACTTTTAGTAGAGCCGGAGGACCCTCTATCGGAAGTGCGGGCTGGTCTGACGGCGTATATTCGGTTAAAGATACAAATGATGTAGTTCTAGTATCTACCGCATTGCAAGCCCTACTTCCGACCGGCGCAACAACTGTAAGCGGAAAAGTCGTATCAAGAGACTTTTATGTATTATATGGACCCGATGAAGATCATATGTATTCAACTGGGTTCACATGTCCGGTATCTATAGACGCTTCGGATGTATTTGACGATGGAGTTGCCGATGCAGGACTTGAAGTAGACACTACCAACAAGCAAGTTAAGCGTGTGGCGTCTAGCAACATAAAGGCCGTGTCGATAACCGCAGATGCAAGTATTACATATGATTCCCAAACTCATAAATATACTGCAGGAGCACAATCCAAAGCCGGTACTCATCTAATGCAATACCAAAGCATAGAAAGTGGACTTGAAGCGTATGATGATGGGTATAATACTGGCTGGAATGACGGCGGCAAAGCTTCATATGTAGCGTATCAGTCAGGCGCCTCAGTTCCTTCTGGAATGACCCCTACGGAATTGGCATACAATACGAACTATAAGATGTATGCTAGATACAATGATAGTGGCGGAACTGCTAGGGACGCTAGTGGAAATGCCAATGCCGTAAGATATTTCAAGACAAAGCCAGATCGGTACGATACTGGTGTATCTGATGGCGCTACAGCAGCAGGACTTGAACTAGATACGACAAATAAAAAAGTAAAAAGAGTTGCATCTAGTAATGTGAAAGAGTACTCCATTACTGCGGAAGCAAGCATCACATATAATTCGCAGACCCATAAGTATACAGCAGGAGCCCAATCCAAGGCCGGTACAGCAAATATGCAGTATCAGAGCAGAGAAAGCGGGCTTGAAGCATATAATGACGGGTATGATGCTAATAATTCCGCATGGTTGTATGAACAAAATACAGGTAATTCCGCTGGCAACTTGAATCCTGGTATATGGGTGACCGCTGGTTATAGGGATCACAATAACGGTGTACATTATTGTGGTACAAAATGGCGCACACTAGAAGTTGGCGGTGTTCGTGAACATACTGGAACAGAACCATCTGGACTAATTCCACTAGGATACAATAAAGTTTATGAAGTTTATTATGATAATGGCAATGGTGGAACCCCTGGTTCTGGTAAGTATTTTAAAACACCTGCAGCAGCTGCAGCAGTTACATTATCAGAAATTTGTACTCTGATTGCTTCTGCCGGAGGACCTGGTCCTGTTAGGGCAAAGTACAAATTGTCGAACGGAACCAAAGGCGTAGTAACAACTAGAGGCTTAAGTCAAGCTCAGTGGGATTCTTATTAATGAAAGGATGGACACATTATGGAAAATCAGAACACAGAAAAAGACATGTGGGTTAAGACAGCAATTAATATTCTTCAGAATATATCAGTACCGATTATTCTTGAAGACCAAATTACGATTCCGATTAAATCTGCTATCGGATATCTGTTTATGTATAATAAGCTTTCTGGAGAGGAAAAAAGACAAAAACAAGAAACAGTTCTTGAACTTGTAGAAACTCCTGTTACTGAAGAGGTTAAGGAGGATCAAAATGGACCAGAACAAGATACCTGAGATCTATCTCCCGAAAGCATTCACACCGACTGTAGAGTTTAGTGATGGATCTTCTTTGAATGCCACGGCTGGATACAATGCCATTTCCGATGATTTATGGATATGGCTTAGTGATCCTATGAGTTTTGCTGATGCAGTTGAATGGTTTTCAAATAATGCATCTAAAACCGAGAATATAACGGTGAACGCCTCTGCAATCGAACGCACAACTTATAGTAATTATACTATTCTAATGGACATTCAGGAAGGATTAGGCGGAACTAAGAATATTCGGTTGAAGAGGTGAGATTTATGTATGCCTATGATGGAGCACATGCCATAACTTTTATTAATTCTTCTAATACTAGCAAGAATACATGGAGTGATTGGCATCTGATCCCGACTCAGAAACCGGTATTCCCTGCTCCAGAGTTCGAAGCTAATTATGTGGATATTCCTGGTCGGAATGGATCTCTTGATTTGTCGGATTATCTTACTGGTGGTCCGTCTTATAAGGATAGAATCGGATCATTTGAATTCATATTTGTCGGATCTGACATGAATACAATGCTTAATACCATTTGTCAGTTCCTTCAAGGAAAGAAAATGAAGATTGTTTTATCTGATGATCCTAATTTTTATTACGAAGGTCGAGTTTCCGTTACGAATAAAGCCGACCAGGGATATCCTCGATTAACATTCGCATGCCGGGTTGGTCCGTATAAGACTAATCGTAGCTCCGGAGCACACCAATTCTGATTTCTAAGTAATGGAGGTTACAATTATGAGGCCTGATACATTAGTTTATCGGCTGGATGACCTGAAAAATGTAGTCATCCCGATCGGTTTCGTGGGTGAAAACGAGTTTACACAAGTACTCTTCGATTCGAGCGAGATGTTCGAAAAATTCCCCACAGCCGTTGCCTCAATGGTTGTGGAGTCACCAAACCATGTAATTTATCCAGTTATCGTGACTCGAGAAGATAACAATATTAGATGGCAAGTTAAGGGAAGCGATTTGGTTCAAAATGGAATCGGAAAAGTACAATTGACATTTTCCGTTGATTCCATGATTACTAAAACATATGAAGCCGGAACTGAGATTAAGAAATCTCTCACCGGAAATGGACCAACACCGGATCCCATCGCTGATTTTGTTACCGAAGGCAATCAAGTTGTTCGAGAAGCTCGTGAAGCTACAGCCGGGATCCCTACGGCAATCGATACAGCTCTCCAGGAAGCCAAAGATTCTCATGAGTTTGATGGTCCTAAAGGGGATAAGGGTGATAAAGGTGATCCCGGTGATACCGGACCTAAGGGAGATAAAGGTGACACCGGTGAAAAGGGTGATACTGGAGAACCTGGTCCTAAGGGTGATAAAGGTGATCCCGGTGATACCGGTCCTAAGGGAGATACTGGCGAAAAAGGCGATACTGGCTCTCAAGGCCTTAAGGGAGACAAGGGCGATAAAGGAGATCCTGGAGAAAAAGGCGAACAAGGAGAAACCGGCGCCCAGGGTCCCAAAGGAGATAAGGGAGATACTGGTGATACAGGTCCCAAAGGAGATAAGGGGGATAAAGGGGATACCGGTGAACAAGGTATTCCTGGACCAACCGGTCCTAAGGGGGATAAGGGAGACACCGGTGATACAGGCCCAAAAGGAGATAAAGGTGACAAAGGCGACACCGGAGCGCAAGGACCAAAAGGAGATACTGGAGCTCAAGGTCCTCAGGGAGAGAAAGGTGATACCGGCGACACTGGCGCTAAAGGAGATAAGGGTGACAAAGGTGACAAAGGAGACACTGGTGCGCAGGGGCCTAAAGGCGATAAAGGTGATACTGGTGCACAAGGTCCCCAGGGTCCTCAAGGTGATCCTGCACAATCTGTTGAGGTGGTGAGACTCATATGATCTACTTAGGCAGAGATAGTGTTGGCGTAGGCTTTCGTCAAATTATATCCCAAGAGTTATCTACAGGTGCTCCCGAAAAAGCTGTAAATTTTATAGATTATGACGGTACTATTGTCGCGTCATTTACAAAAGAAGAGGCTCTTGTTCTTGATGCGTTGCCTCCGAATCCTACTCACGAAGGCCTTACTGCTCAGGGTTGGAACTGGACGCTCGCTGAAATTAAATCCAGAGTCCTTGATATTGTATACGACGAATCTATATATGTAGGTCAGATGTATGTTACAACATCTGGGAAGACAGAATTATTTATTGAGATCGTAAATGATAATGTTTTAGACTTTAGATTATATTTTGCGATGAACGGTACTGGGACCATAGATTGGGGCGATAACACAGAAGTTACTTCAATCTCTGGTAACTCTGACCAACGTCAATATGTTACACATGCTTATGCTCAGAAAGGTTCATATAAGATAACAATTTCGGTAACGAGTGGAAAACTTACATTCGTTAATCAGAGTTCTTCACTTATATTAAGCAGAAATTTTGCTTCTCAGTCCATGCCATATAATATGCCATTCGCTTCTGTACTAACAGAAATACGACTCGGTAATGATATTTCACTGGATGCCAATGCGTTTGCCTATTGCACAAAGTTGCAAGTAATTACCATTCCGTCTAGTGTAACTGTTTTCGGAGCTTCGGCATTCTATAGTTGTTATTCGTTGCGAAGCATTACAATTCCAAGAGGAACTGTAAATTTACCACTTTCAATATTATCATCGTGCTGTATAATTAAATCTATTTCTCTTCCATGTACTATTGAGACAGTAGAAGGAACTGCATTTTCCAATTGCTATTGTCTTGAAAAAATAGCGGCACCTAATAGCCTTACTTCTTTTAGTCTTAATTGCTTTAATTATTGTTATGGATTAAAAAAGATTTTAATGCCTACGGCCTTGACTTCAATTGGGAACAGCGCTTTTAATAATTGTCGTATGCTAGATCGCGTGCATCTAAAAAATAACATTACCACAATTGGTGAAAGTGCATTTTCTTATGCATCTGGCTTGACAGAAATAAATATACCAAATGGTGTTACAACGATTAATAAAAATGCGTTCCAGGGATGTTATAGTCTTATGGAAGTAATCATTCCGAGTACAGTTACATCAATCGGAGATAGTGCGTTCATCAGTTGTTCATCACTTTCTAAAGTCTATGTCAAGCCGACTACACCTCCAACGTTAGGGTCTTCAGTATTCAATGCTGCGTTCCCGAACCTTATTATTTATGTACCAGCCGGTTGTCTCGATATATATCAGAATGAACCTGGATGGTCTACGTATGCGTCGAAAATGCAGGAGGAGGTCGCGTGATGAATAAGATCAAAATGGAAGTAAAAGGAGGTGACGTTTATGCCTAATTATCAACAGCATATTGTTTATCTTTCTGAGGCCCAGCTTGCAGAGCTGTTTGCCAATGGTACTATTACTGTAGACGGTGTAACCGTTACCTACAGCGACAATGACCTGTATGTTACTCCCATGGCTATTCCTGTACTGGATATTCAGATTGATGGATCCTCTATTAAGCAGAACAGCATAGCCAACATACCCAAGGCATCCGGTAATGCCCTCGGCGTCGTGCTAGTCGATACCTCTCATGGGTTGCATATTGGAAATGATGGCACTCTCGGAGTTCTTTCTGCGGGGGTCAGCCACATTAAGGCTGGTTCAAATAATGTTCGTCCATTAACGGCCTACACATTGCGGGAATCAATCTACTATGGTCTTCCTAAACTTGCTGGAGCCGACATGGCATCTGCATCTGGAGAAACTGTAGGTGTCTATCCTGATGCCCAGAAACAGGCTATCCAAAAGATGCTTGGTCTCGATGGTCTTTTTGGAGATTATCAAACTGGGAATACTGCTTCACGGGCATATGCCGCTGGTGAGACCTTCGTAATGGATGGCAAGAGGTATAAAGTTACCGCTGCAATTTCTGATGGTGGTCTGATTACTGTTGGAACGAACTGCGAGTTGGATCCTGTCGATGGCAGATATGTTAAGAATATCGATTATGCTACAAGTAGTAAGGCAGGCGTTGCAAAAATAGGTGCCGGTCTTTATATGTACAACGGTGAACTGAGGATAAACAAAGCAGATGCGAGTTCAATGAAAGCTGGAACAGACGGCAACTCGCCTGTTGTTCCGAAGTATCAACATACTTTGGTATACTACGCTCTCGCCAAACTTGCTGGAGCCGACATGGCTTCTCTATCTGGAGAAACTGTAGGCATTTATCCTGAAGCCCAAAAGCAAGCCATTCAATCTATGCTCGGTGTATCTACGGGTGCTATCCTGATCGAGAATGTTTCAGGCGGTACCCCTACACTCACATGCCTGCCGAATGTTCGGTATAAGTGTGGCGAAGTTAGTACTCTATCTATTACTCCTCCGGCTTCTGGCAGTTGCGAAGTGATATTTGAGTCTGGTAGTACTGCTACACTCTTAACAGTACCTAACACGGTCAAATTCCCTCCGTGGTTTGATGCTACTGCGCTTGAGACTGGTATGATCTATGATATTATCATCACTGATGGAGTATATGGGGCGGTGATGTCATGGGCAAGCTGACACATACTGTCAAAGGGCCTATTGCTTCTTTCCGTAGTGCAGATAAGGCGAATATTGAAAGTCTAAAACTCCACTTCCTTCCCAAACAAGAGGGGAGTGGAGACCCTTCTCCGACCAATATAAGGCCGATAACAGGGTGGACAGGGTGCAATCTGTTTAAGACGAAGAAGAATCTTCTCGATATTAGTAACGCATTTTGTAATAGTACCGCTACTCTTTCAAATGGCGTTGTAACAAATAACGTCGTGGATACAAGAGCATATGTTAGTTTATATATTGAGGCTATTAAAAAAGTAAATACTTCATATAGCAGACTAAAACTATTCAGAATGAGTGGCGAAATTACAGAGGCTGTACACTATACAACAGGCGTATTAACTGTTTCTTCTGAATGCGAAGATATGGAATATTTGCGTATAAAACACAATGGTAGTTCAAAAGACTTTGCCATATACTTTCCATTAAAGTTGCCTGTTGGAGCTAAATTCGCAGTGACCCTCGATATTACAGGAGCCGATATTTCGACGATTGGTGGTTTTTCGATGACGAATTTCCATATGGAAGTTGATACGGCTTCGGACACCCTCGAACAGTATGAAGGATCAACTATCCCTCTTTCATGGTTTGACCACGGCGTAGAGTATGGCGGATACATTGATCCTGTAAACGGGAAACTGGTTGCAGAGTATAAAGCTCATGTATTCAATGGAGAAGAAAACATTTCCAATTATTCAGGAACATTTACAGGCGGTATACGTTTGGCAAATGATACGTTCGACGACTGCACGGGGGTTGGTGCTCTCACAAAATGCGATAAGGCGGCTTTGGAGTCCACTACTCCATCTGATATATCTCGTCTTGGGATTCGTATCGGTGGCGGAGTATATAAGACATATTTCTATGTACCGGATTCTATGTTTGATGGAGAAGCTACTGTCGATAAATTTAAGCAGTGGCTATCCGAGAACGGCTTGACCATCGTTGCAAAGCTCACCACCCCAATCGAATACGACATCGACCCCATAACTCTCCAAACATTCCTCGACTACAACAACTTCTGGACCGATATGAATGATGACACAGAAGTAGAGTATGCGTTTGCGGATCGCTTGTCGATTAGAAAACCGGAGTTTGATACACCGCATGTTGCTTCTGCTTCCAGTTTGATTGCTTCTTTCAGTACAGATCTGAAAGCCCCAATCGTCGATCTGAAGGCTCATTTCGCTCCGGTACAGGAAGGTACAGGTGACCCAGGTCCGACGAATATAAGACCTATTTATGGACGATGTTCTCTTGGAATATTCCATACAAACGACAATCTCATTGATTACACATCGCTTCCTTGTTTTGATGCTGCAAATGCACAACATTCATTTAATGAAGATACGCTTACAGTAAGTGTTAAGACTGCTGGAAGTGCTTATAATGTGTACTATCAGACAAGCTTGAGATGGATCATACCAGAGAATTTAAGAGGAAAAACAGTTCGATTCGTATGCGGTGGTATAGTTAATAGTAATTCGACACATCATGGTGTAATGATTGGAGAGTTTAGAAAAAAAGATGGAACTCTTATAGCCGATCCAACCATGTTTAATGAATCGGATAATACATTAAGTAGAAGCTATACAATCCCGGCTGATGCTGTATATGCTGTATTTATATTCCGAATGAATCAGAGCACAAGCGTAACATTCTCTGATGGCGACTATATAAGATTCAATGGTGTCGGAATAAATTATGATTCTTCAGATACTGAGTATCATAAATACAGAGGACAGTATATTCCGGTATTATTTCCTTCAATTGGAAATATTCTGAATATTGGTTTAACCGATTTGATTAAGCCAGGAGCAAATGATAGCAATATAACAATTTCAAAAGATACTGGCGTCATATCCATTGATGCTGTGGCTACAAGCGCGAGATCACATGTTATATTCTCACAGGTCTTTCCTGCTGGAACGTATGTAATTCAAGCTCAGAATGACGGAGCTGTTTCAAGGGCACGTTTACTATTGGATATAGAATCTGACGGTTTTACATACAACACATATTATGCAATGTATGTAAAAACATTAGGTGCGAATAATAATCTAGTATTCACGCTATCTGCTCCTTCAAGAATAGGTCTTGTATTACAAAACGGAACAACAGGATCACCTGGAAGATTGTATGATATTCAGCTTGAATCTGGTTCTAATCCGTCTACGTTTGAACTATATGAAGATAAGTACTTTGGCGGTTATATTGATCTGATTCGTGGGAAGATCGTTGCAGAATATGAAATACTTACCGATACATGGGGCAATTGGGGAACCGCTCAAGACCAAGGCGACGGAACAGTTCTTCGTGTCAAGAAGTTTGTTAATCCCGTTTATGGAAATGGTATTACAAACCATAATACTGATTATTGCAATGTTGCGAAATATCAATATGCAAACAATAATGGAACTACTCATTATTATATTGTTGGTCAGTCTTATAATTGCCGTGTATATCTGCCGGATAGCTTCTCAACGGATCAAGTGATACAGGTAATCGGCAAATTGATTACCCCCATCGAATACGATCTTACACCAGAACAGATCAAAGCGTTCCTTGGACAAAATAATATCTTTGATGACTCCAACGGCAACGTTGAAGTTAAATATTGGACTCATTAAAGGAGGAATCCTATTATGACACAGGAAAGACAGATTTTCATTGTGCGCGCTGAAGTCGTTAATTCTTCTGGCGGTTTTCAGGCATTGACTCTGGACAACGTCACTTATCCTGTTATTTTCGACAGCAACTTACAGACGTATGCTGATGATATCGACAAGTGTCTGAATTATGCTAAGGCAGAGTGGCACAAGGTTGTCGGATATATGCTGAAGCACGACGACTATCAGCTTCAGACTGCTGTTCTGATGACAGCGGACGGCCGTATTATCGGTGAACCTTTCCACAAGGGTGCTATCGCTCCGGTTATTGTACCGGATCCCGAACCGGAAGAGAATGGAAATGAGAATGAGAATCCTGGTGAGGGCGCATGACTTATGAGCAGATAATTGATCTGTTTATTAAAGCTATCGAAAAAATACAGTCTCTTAATCCGGCATATAAACAACCGGGGAAAGGAGATGATGGTACATGTGATTGTATTGGACTGATCATCGGAGCTATTATTCGTATTGGTTTGAAGTGGCTAGGTATTCATGGCAGTAATTACGCTGCTCGATTTGATATCGAAAACCTTCAACCAATTAAGAGTGAAGCAGATCTCGAACGCGGTGATATAATCTTCAAAGGCTGTACACAAGCAGCCAAACCGAAAACTTATGCCCTGCCTTCTCGATACAAGAAAGGTGGGGCATATTACACTGGAGATCTCAATGACTACTATCATGTAGGTGTTGTACTCAGTGTTAAGCCTCTTCGAATTATTCACATGACAAGCCCTAGAATGAGAGTCGATACAAAACTGGATCAAAATAAGAATAGCCCTTGGGGATTTCACGGCAAATCTAAAACTCTTCTTAAAGCAGTTGGCAAAGCCGTTACTCCCTCTAAACAGATCAATGAACCCATCGCTACCACAGGCTCTATTGCTATTGTCGTCGCAACAACTGGGAATAACGTGTTCCTTCGTCAGTATCCGGATAAGAACTGTCGTACATGGGAACGTGTCCCTGTTGGCTCGAAGGTTACTATTGTCGAACCCGGCGAAACCTGGGCTAAGGTTAATTATGGAAAGCGTAAAGGCTGGTACATGAAGAGCGAATTCCTGGATATTGTCGGGGACGGCAAAGGTAAATATTAAAAGGAGGAAAATGTCAATGAAAACTAATCTGGTACGTAAGTTCACTTCCCTGGAATATGGGGACACGGGAGCCGTGGTCAAAGAAGCTCAGCTTATGCTGGCTAAGACCGGCTCTACGATCAAACCGAATAGTGTGTTTACTATCGGCATGGTTTCCGCAGTGAAAGCTTTTCAGCGTAAGAACGGTCTGAAAGTCACTGGCGTTATCAATGCCGAGACCTGGAAGAAGCTGGAAGCCTGTTCCAAGCCTGCAAAAACATCCCGTAAAAAGAAGTAAGATAAGGAGGAACATCTTATGTCACCTTATCTGCAGATGGCCGTAACGGTCGTATGCGCTGTACTCGCGTCTGGCGGGTTGTGGAGTTTCCTTCAAAGTAAACGGGATAAAAAAGACGCTAAGACGAGAATGTTGCTGGGGCTTGGCCATGATCGTCTTCTGTATCTGATGACCAAGTACATTGAACGTGGCTGGGTCAGCAGTGATGAATACGAAGATCTGATCAAATACCTATATAACCCCTATCGTGAACTCGGTGGAAACGGTACGATCAAACGCCTTATGGAGGAAGTCGATAAATTACCGGTCCGCAGAATGACCTATATGCAACAGATAGAAGAGCAGAAAAAGGAGATGGATCATAATGAAAGTGAACTGGAAAGTTAGGTTTAAGAACAAGGTATGGTTGTCGAGTTTCTTTTCCCTGCTGATTGGATTCGTGTACAGCATGCTTGCACTGTTTGACGTCTATCCCGTTGTTACTCAGAATCTTATTGGTCAGATCATTAACCAGATTCTGATGTTCCTTGGTCTGATTGGTGTTATTGTGGATCCCACCACTGCCGGGGCAAGCGACAGTAATCGGGCTATGAGTTACGTCGAACCCTGGGATGATAACGTAAATAATTAAATAATTTAGGAGGGTAATCCCCATGCAATTGATTTCTGATCTGTGCGACATGATTGATGAAGAACTCAACGATTCTGAAAAGTATATTAAGCGTGCTATCACCTGTAAAGAAAACGGCAGGACTTCCCTCGCCGCAACTTTCAACAAACTTTCTCTAGAAGAAATGAATCACGCTATGATGCTTCATGAACAAGTTACGTCAATCATTGAGGCATATCGGAAAGAGCATGGGGATCCTCCGGAAAAGATGTTGTGGGTCTATGATTATCTGCATGGCAAGCATATCGAGCATGCCAATGCCATCAAAATTCTTCAGGGATCCTTTAAATCTTAGTCAGAAAGAGGATGGTTCCAATGGGTGTGTATGATAACCCATATCTTCCACCATTTGTCGCTCAGAGGCCGAGGGTGGAACCCATTAAAATGAGTCAGCAGCCACCACAACTTCAAATGCCTGGTTCTCTTAAATACAGTCAGATTCAACCGGTCAACGGATATTCTGGAGCAAGAGCATATGCTGATACTCTCGCTTCGGGGTCTTCTGAGATTATTTCTGAATCTGATCCGAATATTGCCAGAGTTTATGTCGTTGCTAAAGATATGAACAATCAGATTATCGTACAGGGTTATCAGCTTATTCCTGAAGACGAACCTAAGCCAGTGACTCTTGAAGATCTGAATGCAAAAATGAATGCACTTCTAAACCGTATGGATAAATATGAGGAGGACCAACATGCAAAACCCAGTACAGAACTTGCTTGGAAGAATAATGGGCCAGAGACTTCAGCCGCTTCAAAATCTGCAGCAACTGGCAACCGGAGCCAGCAACCCGCAAGCGGCAATAATGAAAATCCTCCAAAACGACCCCAGAACCCAGCAAGTTCTTGATTTCATAAGTAATAATGGTGGTAATGCCGAATCATTGTTTTACCAAACAGCCCAACGAATGGGTAAAGATCCAAACGTAATTCTAAATCAGATTAACTCCATGAAGTTCTGACATACTCCTTACCTCCTGTGATGAAAACACCTGGCTGAGAACGGATGCGCACGCTATGAAGTCTGGTGTTTTTATATTTTTACTATCGGAGGTATGTGCTCTATGGCGGAAGGACTTTCTACTGGCGATCTCGCTCTCATGCGTGATAACGAAGGTTTTGGTGGTAACGGTTTCTTTTGGGTGTTTGCTCTTCTGATCCTGATGTTTGGTGGGAACGGCTTCGGATTTGGCGGAGGTCGTCCGATGGGTCCCGATCCTGCTACAGCCGATCAGGTTGCTCAGGGCTTCAACAATCAGAACATGCAGCAGATTCTGCTGTCCTCTGCAAACAACAATTATGAAACTGCCCAGCTGATCAGTGCCCAGACAAACGCTCTGATGCAGCAAAGCCAGACTTATGAAATCAACGCAATTCAGGGATTCAACCAGGTGAACCTCGGTATCCAGAACCAGACCAATGTCCTGAGTCAGCAACTGCAGGCACTCCAAGCGAAGATGGATTCCTGCTGCTGCGAGATCAAGACTCAGATGCTTCAGCAGCGTCTCGAAGACGCCCAGGCCCAGAATGTTGCACTCCAGAACGAACGTAGCAACTATCAGCAGAGCCAGTATCTGCTCGGCCAGATGGGTCGTTGGGTTGGCTGGACTCCAGAAGGTTCTCAGACAGCTTCCGGAACTTAATTAAGTGACGGGCTGGCCGGCGCATAGGCCAGTCTTTATTCTTGTAATAAAGGACTGGTCAATTATGGAGATTAAGGATCATATCGTACGATTTGATATTTACTGTGAAAAATGCAAGCACAAAAAGGTTAAGGATACCGATTCTCCTTGTACTGAATGTCTCGAATCCCCTACCAATGTAAATTCAAAACGTCCGGTACTGTTTGAAGAGCCTGACAAATAACGAGAGCGAGGGACGAGTTCTACAATCCCTCCTCTTTTTTTCGATTTTTACATGTTCTTTTATGGGTAAAACCCAGAAAGGAGTGTTTGAAATGAAGAAAACACTGTATGTTGTACTGAGGGATATCGGTCTTGATCTTGGTGAAGGTTACTCATCTTCATCGTCAGACGAATTCGTTGGAGTTGTCAACGATTTTCAGACAGCCAGAAACATTATAGAATACTTTATCGATCAGCTTATAGGCGAAATTGATGAAGACAGATCTGTTTGTAAAAGCTGTCCGAAGGATCGTGGATGTCATGGATGTGAATACTATGAACACGGAACAGTTCAAGAAGACGATTGGGATGAAATATATATTGAAATGGATGATTGGTATAACTCGGTCGTGACATATCATTTCAAACAAATTGAGGTTGAGGTCTAACAAGACCTCTCCTTTTTTTCGATTTTTACAAAGCCTTCTATGGACAAGAGTCCGTACTAAATTTATAGGAGGTTTTGTTATGAAACAGCTTGTCAATTTTGTAGGGTACTATCTCGGAACTGGAGTTCTGGCATGGATAATCTTTGGAGTTGTGGTTTTCCTGTCAGTATTGATCGTAGGTCACAAATATGGAAAAGATATATGCGAACGTATAAATCATACGGCAAGGGGGGCTTGTGACGGAAACCTGAATCTAATAGATTTAATTAGAATGACACTATTATGGCCAATCTTGATTCCAGCAACCGGATATGTAATCAAAATATGGATTGATCAAGCGATCGAAGACCAAAAACGAGACTCTCGGTGTCTGGAGTATTGGGGCGATAAATAAGTCGCCCCTTTCTTTTTTACGTTTTTTACAATGGATATTATGGAAAGGAGGTATTGAAAATGGAAGGATTAAACAAATGTCCGTTTTACAACGAAACAACTAGAACACTTTATATGCCAAAAACGATTCAAACAAAATTTGACAACGAATTAAAACGTTCGGGATATGTTACATTGCATGAATTCTATGTAATGCTTGCAGAATCATTACCCGAAGATATGCGTGAAGAATTTCTTGAGAATTTGGATCGTCCTTGGTGTGAAAATGATAAAGTCGGTTTTTCACTAGTTTTTTCACAGAATGTAAATACGGGAATCATAGTCGTTGATTTCAATACCGATAAAGAAGCACTATAACAGGTGCTTCTCTTTTTTTTCTATTCTATCTTAGATTTAATTTCTAATCTAAGAAAAACCCCGGGATGGACTTTTTGGTTGCTGATTTTACAATCCCCTATTCAAAATGTTATATTTAAATAAAGGAGGAATTAATATGAAAAAAATTATTTGTTTCAGCATTCTTTTTATCTTTCTTCTGGTGAGTTGTATGAATGTATATGCATTAGATTTATCTAAATATACTGATGAAGATTTATCTTTGCTATACGAGCAGATAATAAATGAAATGAACGATAGATGTATTGAAAAAATAGCACATCTTGAAGCAGGAAAATACATTGGTGGTCGAGACATCCCAACCGGAGATTATTTGATATTTGTAGACAATATAAATGGAGACGATGATATTAAGATCAAATATACTTGTAAAAGCGATCTCTTCCAATCCGGATCCGGGATAATTAGTGCTGGTAAAACATTTAGGATGTATGTTACTGTATACGAATCAGATATTCTGCTTACGGACGGAAAAATTGATCTGATTCTTAATCCTCAAGCATCTATTACGTTTGAGTAATTCCATGGGGGTGATAAATAAGTCGCCCCTTTATTATTTTACGATTTTTACAAGCTTTATTATGGAATAATATCCCATTAAAATAAGAAAGGAGACAAACGTATGTTTGGAATCGCAGGCGTGCTGCTGATCGCAGCGGGTGTTTTCCTGGTAGCAAAGTGGGTAAAAGACGAATAAAATGAATCGAGTCACTTGATGAAAAATGCAAGTGGCTCTTTTCTTTTTCGAGAAAGGAGACTGACTTTATGACTAGCGAACCGATTCGAAAAAATCAGATCCTAATATGGAAAATATTTCTATAAGGAGTGATTCGGATGGAAGCTTTACTGGAGTACGCTCAGATTGGGATTCTGATTTTAGTGTCGCTTATTTGTGTGATTGGTTTGGTGATCAATAGCGTACGTTTACAGAATCAAGCGCTCGCGGAGGCGGAAAAACGTAAGAACATGCCTTGGACATGGGACTGATGAAAGATTCAGTCCCTTATTATTTTTGAAAGGAGCAATTAATATGTCTACTGACACGAGGCCTGAATTATCTGAAAAAAATAAATGGTATATAAGTAAACACCGATATTATGAGCTTCGTCATTTCTGTCTGCAATATCCAGATTGGAAGAGATTGATATCTGATTTTGAGCAAACGTGTATCACATCAGGTATCACTACTGAGCATATTAATGCTGGTCGATATTCTAATAAAGTCGCTGAATTGGCAGTATATCTAGCACCATTGAATGAGAAAATAGAAATGGTTAGAAAGGCTGCTTACGAGGCATGCAATCATCAATTTTGGTATCAAATTCTTATAGAAGCGGTCACAGAGAATAAGAGCTATGATGTTCTTGAAGTTCAAACCCAAATTATGCCAGTGAGCAGAAATGAGTGGTATATTCTCTATAGGAAGTTCTTCTGGTGTTTAGATAAACTTCGGGATTAAGTTGTCACGTAGGTGACAATTTTTTATTTTATTATGTTAGAAAGGAACAATTATGATACGAAGAATCATTCATGCTTTAGGGTGGTTCAGTAAACGAAGATATTTATATCCAGATACGTTTATTGACAGATTAAATATGTTCTTAGAAGACGCACATCGGCATAGATGTAAAACATGTCAATGGTGCTGTCGAAATGGATTTTGTTTTAAAAATCCGTGTAGTTATCCCGAAGACAGAAACATTAACACTGATTGGTGCGGTAGTTATGGATATTACAAACGTATAAAACGGAGGAGATACAAATGAATAAACGTGAATTGTTCGGATGGCTTCTTGCAACTTTTAGCTCAGTGGGTGTTATAACAACGTCGCTTTTGGCGGCTGATGAGATACCGAAAGCTAAAATAGCGCTTAAAGTTAAGAAAGAGGCTAAAGGTGAAGAAGACCTTACACTTTTGGAGACGATCAAAGTAGTCACTCCGATTTGTGCTCCTTCTTTGATATCCGGCGGTCTTACTATTGGTTCTATTTTTACAAATCAGGCTCTGAATAGCAAGCAACAAGCCGCATTGATCGCTTCTGGCGTTTTTGCTTCCAGCGCTGCTCAAGAATATGATAAATATCGGCGTGCTATTCAAGCAGAGCAAGGCGAAGCAGTTGATCAGCGGGCTCTTGAGAGAGCGAAGATGACCGAAAAACAGTTGCGGAAAGAAATAGAGCGCCTTAAAGCAGAAAATGGTCCGTATCTTTACTGCTTTGCTACACTGCCGGGTATGATGTTTGAGGCTCGACCTGGCGATATTCAAGAAGCCTTTCTTCATTTCAATCGTAATCTCATTCTTCGCGGTTATAATGATCTGCTCGAATTGTATAAGTTTATCGGTGTTCCCGAGAGATGCTATGACGCTGAAGAGTCTGCAAATTATGGTTGGAACGAATATATTAATTCGGTAGAGTTTGAATGTCCGTATTGTGATTTTGACATTGTACCGATATTAATGGATAATGGCAACTATGTTCATTTAATCAAAACTCCGGTTCCGCCATACAATTTGGATTTAGATTATGAAAATGAATCCACTTCCGATCATCAGTATCCCATGTACGATGAACAAATGACCATAGATAATACTAAACGATTATTCAACAGTAACAATTATGAAGTCATCAAAATCGATCATCCATATTTGTATCGTACGGGCATTATTTGAAAGGAGGAAAAATCATGAATCATTCAATTGAGTATTTACGTTTATCGCCTGCAAAAATGAATGAGATAGCTGAAACTGTAAATAAAGATCCTTTGATTTTGAAAATGCGAGCTGATGCATTTGTAAACTTGCATCAATATATTACACATGATCAGAAATGTCAAATAAGAGATAATCAGATGATTCACGAAATCGATATAGATCTTGAGAATATGCAGCTCAGATGGGCATATTTAAAAGGTCATCACGATGGTCAGCTTGATGCTCTTCAAAGAATGCATAATGCTGCTGTTATGGCCGACAATGAAATAACGACCGTTTACAATAAGATAGCCGAACCCCTTGTTGACAAAGCGCTTAAAGAGGAGGAAGCAAATCATGAGTGACATCTGGCTTGGTGCTATTACTGGCATTTTTATTGCAAGCGCGGTTTGGGTGTTTGTTTATCTCGCTTTGATTGGCAAATGGTATGTGGGTGATCTTAGGGAAGATCGATCAAGCGGTGACGAACGTCCATTATATTTCATGGAAATTGCTCAAGGTGGATATCGACATATGCAGTCAAATAAATTTGTTCTCCTGCGTATAAAACGAGAAAATTATATTAAAGAAGGAGAAAACCATCAATGATTGATTTAATTGAGGTATATCTTTCTTATGAGTGGGATCTGGCGTCAGGTCCCCTCTTTTTAATTGCCATCATATCATTTATTCTTGCTTTAGTTGCTTTGGTTAAACTGGATAAATAAACTCCATTTTTACAAACCATATTATGGGTAATAGACCCAGAAAGGAGAATAAAAGTTATGGATGACAACAGAATTGTAGAACTGCTGGATTCTGAGATCGAGAAAACTCTGGAGGAGGTTTCTCAGGCAGAAACAGGAAGTGAAGCGGCAAAGGCGGCGTTGACCAAACTGGGAAGACTCCATGATCAGCGTATCAAAGAACTTGATGCGATTCTGAAGAATAAACAGCGTATTGACACTGATTGCGCTAAGCGTGATGAGTTGCATGTTCGTGAGAAAGAACTGGAGGTTAGGCAGCTTCAGCTTAAGAGTGAGCTGGATGCTAAACTGATGCAGATCGAGAACGAACGTGTTGCCACGCAGGCGGAATTGGAACAGAAGACTGCTGAACTTCAGGAAGCAAAGAGAGGTCGGAGATGGCGCACGGTCCTGGATATTCTCGGAATCGGTGTCCCGCTGCTGGCGACTGCTCACTGGATGTCTAAGGGACTGAAATTTGAGGAAGAAGGAAAGATCTATTCCAGCAGAACAGCACAATGGGTTGGAACCCTAACTCGGTTATTCAAGAAAGGGTAATCCCGGATCGGAGGCTCTGAAAGGACAGGGTCTCCTATCTTTTTTTGCACCAAACGATTTTTACATACTCCTTTATGGACAGGTGGTCCTATTGAAATGACATAAAGGAGGAAATCAAAATGTTGGTAATCATGACAGTTGGGTTTCTCTTACTGGTGGTTTTGGCGATTTTGCTCGTCAAGGCATTTGTGGAGTTACTGGCTCAGATCATTGCAAGGGTGATTGAAATCCGTGCAAATTTCAAGAAGGCACTGAAAGAGGAAGGGAATCCTGCTTAAACGCGGGGTTCCCTTTTTTTCGAAGAAAGGAGCGTAGTATGGAAAGTCCGTTTTATGAGATGACTCATAATATCCCGGAAGAAGCGGCAACAGGGGCAAGTGCTTGGCTTCGTGGATATACCGAAGGACAAGTGGAAGGCCGTGCTAATTTGATCCGTGAATTGTGCGGATATACGGATACGGAAATTCTTAAATGGGTAGCACAGCAACGTCAGGTAAAAGAGTATCTCGAGCATCAGATGGCGATTCTTAACAACGCATTCGGTTTCAATACGACAAACGAAAGGAAAGACGAAAAATGAACAAAAAGGAATTCAATTTTAATCGTGTAGTAACTCACAGCACAATCTTTCATGCGGATGATGTTTTTGGTGCAGCAATGTGTCATTTGATCTCTCCCGGAATTAAAATCATTCGCACACTCGATCCCGAACAGTATGCAGATGATGAAACCCTGATCTTTGATATCGGTATGGGTGAATACGATCATCATCAGCCGGATAAGGCGTTCAGGCCGATGACAGACGGCTATTATACTGATAAAGATGGAATGCGGCAGCCTATCCCCTATTGTGGTTTCGGTTTGCTCTGGAGAGATTTCGGTCATATTTTGTGTCCGGATCCGATGACATGGCAGCGAGTTGATCGGGAACTTGTTATTCCGATTGATAAAACGGATAACGGCATTGACAAGAATCCACTATCCAAAATGATCGGTAATATGAATCCGACCTGGGAAGAGATTATATTAGACAAGAATCAGAATCTCGCGTTTATGATGGCTGAATCTTTAGCATACGTGCTTCTGAACCACACTATTCGTCAGGCTAATTCCATGGTGCATGCTATTGATAAAGTGACTGAAGCATATTCGGTGTCACCATCCGAAAAGATTCTTGTCATGGATCAATATATGCCGTATCTGGATACTATTCGTGACGAGAAATATAAGGATCTGTTGTTCGTAGTTTATCCTTCTCAGCGCGGAGGATGGAATGTCCAGACAATCCCGAAAGCTCCAGGGAGCACGGCTAATAAGATGGACTTCCCTACTGACTGGCTCGGTCATGCCGATCCCGAACGTGGAATTCATTTTGCACATACGAGTAACTTCCTGATTGCTTGTGATACGAAAGAACAGGCGATTAAGGTAGCAGAAGAAGCCATTGATATTGGCTCTGTTGAGGCTGTGGTTGCTTATTCTTTTGATTGTTAAGAGGAGAGTGATCATATGTTAGAAGATAAAATATGTAAATATCCAGATGTATGGCCTGCAAAAAGTTGCATGTATTGCGAGCATTGCCCGTCCATTTTAATCAACGTAAAAACTGGAATCGCATATATCGACTGCGAAATGTGGGACGCAGACCCCATTAAAGAAGGTTGCAAAGGAAATTGCAAATATTTTAAGGAGGAAAAGAAAAATGTCTAATGCAGCACAGGACCGTAGGTATCGTACCCAGAAACAGCAGAGGATGACTAAAGGTCATACTCTCACTCCCCGCTGGCTGGCGAGGAGCATCGCCCGGAATCATGGAATTCTCGGAAAGAACTGGCGTCTCGGTGTTGAGGCCTATATGGAGCGGAAGGATCAGCAGAACCAGGTTCGCAAGATCGTTCGTCGCCGTAAGCCCGAGGCGCTGAACCGCATTAAGATGGAGGATGCGTAATATGAACACCTTTGTCAAAAATATGATAAAGGGGGTGCTCAGCGTGAGCACTCTCTTTATCGTCGGTAAAGTCTGCTATGAAGTAGGCAAAAATGTTGGCGATCTTGAACGTCAACTGGAAGAACTCAAATCAGCAGAGAATCTTAACAAAGCCGCTGATGTCGACAATATGGAACTTGCCCAGCAAGGGGATGATTTGGTTGCCCATCATATTGAAAAGATGGATGCCGAAGAAATGTCCAAACCTGTTGAAGAGATTCCTGCTTCTGGTATCGTGACGAAAGTTCGTAATGCCAAGATGTTCCTGGGATTGAAAAAGGTCTTTGATAAACGGGACCGACCGAAAGGGATCCTCGGCTCCCTGCTAACAAATCCTGATGGGGCGAAGATCGAGGCAATCGTAAAAGATGGAGGTGTCCAGATCAGTGTTAAACCCAGAGCAGCTTAATTCTCATATTGGACCCACGGATACTTTAGATCGTTTAATAATTTTCGTACGAGCTATGTATCTGAATTCAATTCGAGGGGACGGTAACGTTCTGTTTGATACTGATACATTAGGCGTCATGTTGAACGATCTGAAAAACATTAAGAACGGGACAACTTAAACCCAGAGCGGCTTAAGGAGGGCGATGTTATATGGCAAATTGGATTATTGAGAAAGATCCGGTTGGTGGTGATTGCTGTATATGCTCCGAATGCGGATGGTTTGATTGGATGAATCATAGATATCCTCATTGTCCATATTGTGGAACTAAAATGGAATGCAGTAAGGAACCGCCACTTCTTTCTGGGTATTTTCTGAAAGATCAGCACGAATAAAACAACCGCTTTTATGGAATCCACATTAAGAAAGGAGTACGAACAAATGTTAAAAGTGTATGCGGTTCCGGAAAATGATACGGCATGGGCCAAGTTCAAATGTTGGTGCAAAAACAGAAAGACTGATATTCAGTGTATCTGGGACGACAACAAGAAAGAGATCGTAACTCTGGCTCCTGTGGTTGTTGGTGGTTTTACTGTGCTCGCAAGGGTTATCAGTAGGCATGCGGCAATCTCTCGGGAGATGAAACTGAAAGATCTCCGGATCTGGGATCCCAAAGGTGGATATTACTGGGAAATCAATCGGAAACTGACCAATAACGAACGGCTTGATATTGAACGCCGTAGACAAGCCGGGGAAGCAATGGGTAACATTTTGGCAAGTATGAGAGTACTTAGGATGTGATTCCAAAGCGGTTGTGATAATTACACAGCCGCTTATTTCTTTTTCTGGAGGTAAATGATGACATTGCTCAGAGTGGTTTTAGTTGTATATGAAGCTATTCACGGCAAGAAAGGAAAGAATATGGAAGGGAATTTGACTCTCTTAAACTTTGATAATGTGAAGTGCGATACAGGTATTCCGTTATCTGAAATTACATCAATCGTGATAACTGTTGTATCAGGTGATGAAATAGCAGAAGTAACGAAAAACAATGGCGAACACCTGCATTTCGATTCAGCAGAATTGAGTGGGAACAGTCGCTGGCAGGGATTTTATGACGGTACGTATTTGGTAGACATGAATGACCTTGAAAAATGGGTAAACCGGAAAGATTCATACGATTGGTAGAGCCGTGTATAGGCTGAAAAATCAATTTGACGATATTCACAGCAAGAGAGAAGGTGAGTAATTGGAAAGACTAAATAACGATATATCAACTTGGTCGGATTCACAGAAACGAGCAAAGATACAAGAACTTGAAAATCGGAAAGATAAAGTGATAGCAGATTGCTATGAAGAAGTGCGAAAAATAACTGTTCTGATAGCAAGGTTGCAGGATTCAATGAGAAATACGATAGACGGGCGGTGAGAAGTAATGACCAAAGGCGAAATGGCAAGAGTGGACAGAAAAGAATGACGGTATTCACGGCAAGAGGAAGTGAGAAAATGGCAGACATAAAAGCCGATGCGGAGCGAGTATTAAAAGGCATTTCACACTGTCTACAAACACAACCAGAGTGTAAAGGATGCCCGTATAACGATATTTGTTATCACGATAGTGTTTGTAAAACGATGGTTCTTCACGCTTCGTTTGTTATCAACGATCTACTGCAAGAACAAGAACGGTCAAAACATGGTCATTGGATTGTGTTAACAGATTGCTCAAACGCAGGAGTATATTGCTCTGAATGCAATAACAAGATGTTTGACCATTATCCGATGAAAAAGAAGTTTTCGCAGTATTGCGGTCACTGTGGTTCTCATAACGATTTGAACGTTGAAATACGGTAAAGGACGGTGAGCAGGAATGGGAAACGCAAACAGATGCGATATATGCGGTGCGTTGTATGTTGCTCCATATACACCGGATATAAAAATCCTTGTTTATCATCATCCATACGGTGAAAAAAAGATGGATTTATGCGCTGAATGTTATGGAAAACTTGAAACATTTTTACACATATCCACTAAGGCAAGGAACGTTGAAAATGGCGAATGGGTAATGCCGAAGTAATGCCGTGTATAGGCAGAAAGGACGGTGAGTAGAAATGATGTTACCGCCAAAGCCGAAGTGCTTGTGCGAAGAAGATACACTTCAAAAAGGAGATAAATTGTACGAGTGCGTTGCATTGAATTGTATTAGCGGACTTGAAAAAGGATTTGCTTTTGTTGAGGTGCCAATAAAATTTTGCCCAGAGTGCGGAAAAGAACTGCCAGATAAAAAGGATGGTGAATTTAGATGAAGATCGTTTGCACAAAGGACGAAAAAGACCGTTTTTGCGAAGCTATTAGGATTAATCATATATGCCCATTTATGTCCAAACATTGTTCGGAAAGACATATATGCGATGACTGTTTGGTTGAGCATATAGAATGGGAAATAACGGATGGTGAACGATAATGGATAAAAAAGAATGTCCATTTTATCAGGTAGTTTGCAGTCTGGACGAATCACATACTTGCTTCAACAGTTCTGACTATAAGCAATGCCAGATATATAAAAACGAGGACGAACGTAGAGCATTTGAAGAGATCACAGACGACGGCGAATGGTAAGGAAGGAATAAAAATATGAAAGGCTTGATAATGATCGGTTATCAGGGCATAGGGAAAAGCTCCTGTGCAGGAAAAAATAACTGCATTGACTTGGAGAGTGGCAACTTCTGGATTGGTGATGAACGGTCAGAAGATTGGTACATTCCTTATTGCCAGATTGCAATGGACTTGGCGAATCAGGGGTACACAGTATTTACGAGTTCTCACAAGGTGGTAAGAGAGCAATTGGCATCGATGCCTTTACTGCCGAACGTAGGTAAAGTAGTTATATTCTGCCCGGAAACAAAATTTAAGGATGAATGGATCAATAGATTACAAGAAAGATACATCAGAACAGGGTTACATAAAGATTACAAAGCTCTGATGAATGCAAAGGATCGTTTCACGGAGAATATACGTGAGTTATTTGATTCTGGTTTACCTGTGTACTATCCTGCATGGATTGACTATGATCTGATGGACTACGTGAATAAGGCAAGGACGGATTGGTGTAAAGTTGAAAACTGATTTCTGGAGGTAAGCAATGGATGATGGTTTTATTTCCGATGATCTTCTAGATCTCCTTACGACCTTCATCATCAGAGATTCAAATCCTCAAGAACGTTTCATGCTACTTTTACGAGGAGATGAAGAACCTTGTCCGCTCGGTGTCTTATTTCATCCAATGGCTGATCTTTCAGATATTTTATCCCCTCTTGATAGTCTACGTTATGGTCGAATACAAACGAGCATGTATGAAGGAGATTAAATAATCATGAAAAAGATTTTTATTTGGATATTGCTCATCTTCTGGATTCTTCTTCTACTTCATGCAGATTCGGTACAGGCTGAAGATCTTGAGCCCACGGACGTCTGTGTAACTGCATCTGTTTTGAACGGCCGAGCAAAGCCGAGTAAAAAATCCAGAGTCGAAGCCATATTTGATAATGGTGACCAATTGACTGCGATTGGATGGAGTGCGAATCATCACTGGGTGGAAGTTCGTGGAGGTGAGCCTGGAACTGTATGGGTTTGGTGGGAGTATGTAACGGAGCGAACAGACGAGTTTACTGTTATAAATGATGGCAAATCAAAAATAAAACTCCGAAAAGAACCATACGGGACAGTAACTGGTTATCTAAAGCCTAATAAAGAACTCGTTATTGATCGTGTGATATTTGGCTGGGGGCATAGCAATAAAGGCTGGATTGAACTTTATTATGTGACCGAGGAAGACTAAAGACAAGCGCGGCTGGGACGGCCAAGATAAAGCGGCCCTAAATTTTGCATTGTAGGCGGAATAGAAAGGAAGGTAGCGCTCCCTGTGTACGCCTACTAAATTTGTCAGTCAAAGGCTTTATCGATCGGTTCAACTCCGATCCCGCGCAATTCTTTAGAAAGGAGCAATGTATGAGTATGGCAAAGAAATGTGATCGCTGCAAATTATGCTTCGATCCGTATAATCTCGAAGGACGTATGGGGCGGTTTATTAATCCGATATTCCAAACTTCTGATGAAATTCGTGAACAATACCGTGGACAACTGCTTGACGAGGATCTCGGTGTCGATGGGATCATCGATTTGTGCCCGAAATGTGCTGTTGAGTTCCGGAAATTCATGAATCATGAAGAAAACGAACCAGAATCTAATAGAATCTGTGTTTGATGATCTTAAATCTAGGATGTTCAGATTTCCATTTTTTAAAGAAAGTGGTAAACAAAATGAGCAGGACTAATTGCCCTAATTGTGGCGCGCCTTTTTCTAATTTTGCTTTGTGCAGTTATTGTGGAACCCCTATTGATTCAGAAGTTTACTATTCTGGACATAATGAGGTTATATACGCAGACGATCGACCGATTGCTATGTTTATGGATTCAGAACCTATAAACCAGTCTCTTGTAACAAAATGGAACGGACTACTTTGCGATCGTAATCATGATTTAAGGCATGATTACACTTAACACGATTTTTTCAAGTTATGTTATGGGAGATGATCCCGAATAACATTTATGGAGGTTTTAACATGAAAGAGAAGTTTCACTTTGACAAACTGAGCGTGTTCAAATGGTTGCTGATCGGTATCGGAGGACTGTGTGGATTATTTGCTACATTCTTCGATACGAAGATCAAAGACCGGCTGTATGAAAAGAAGCTCGACAAGGAGATCGAACGTCAAACGAAACGGCTGCTGGAAGAGGATGAAGCCGCCTAATGTACGTGGTAGGAAAAGGTTCTGATGAAATATATCAGGGCCTTTTACCTTTTGCAGAAAGGAGCAGAATTTGAAGGCGTCATTTGATCTCGACAGATATCTTCGTCAGCAAGGTATCTCTACACGACCTATGGATTTTCCCTGGCAGAAAATGGATGATAACGAACGATGGCTGACTAAAGACGAGGCAATTAGATTGATAAATGAGTGGCGGGAAGAGGCGATCCCGACTAAAAATCTGTATTATGCTCGGATCAAATGTTCGTTGGTTCAATTTTCCAGTGGGGTCCGAAACGCGTATCTCAATACGATGCTGGATTATCTTATTGAGAGAATCAAAAAGAGCGACCATGATCCGATTACGGTTGTTGCGACATATAACTATGAGATGGATGATGTTCTCGCAATGAGCGATGCAGATCATCGAGTCACACACCGCTTTGCAGGATTCATGGAACGTTCAAGCTACGATCTTCTTTTATATCTGAAGGACAAAGAAAAGGAGTTGAATGAGAAATGAGTGTAAAACAATGGTTTGGCAAGCTGTGGGAAGGAACAAAGCGTAATGCGCCAACCATTCTGACTGCGAGTTCGATAGGCTTATTCCTCGCCAGTACCATTGAGGCGGTGAAAGCAACACCGAAAGCAATGGAAGCAATCGAGGAAAAGAAGCAAGAAGAAGGCCACATTGAGCTCACTGCCATGCAGACAGTTCAGGTAACCTGGAAGTTCTACGTTAAGTCAGTTCTCGCATTTATCGGTGGTACGGTTTGTGGATTCTCGGCATTGCGTGAGAATAATAAACGCATTGCGAGCATCCTGGCAACGGCTGAGGCTGGGAAGAACATCCTTCAAGAATTCCAGGACTATCGGAAATTCGTCGCTGAGAAGATCGGTGCGAAGAAGGAAGCGGAGATTTATAACAATGCGGCGCAGGAAGTGGTTAATCGTAATCCTCCTCCCGCAAATATGAAACCAGAGTTCGTCGAAGGTCAGGCTCCTAAGCCTATCTGTTTCCATGCCGCATACGGACGGTATTTCTATGCCGATTATGAAACAGTTCGGGAAGCTATCAACCGGTTAAACGAAAAGATCAACACGAGTCTGGAAGGATATGTAAGTCTGAATGACTTCTATTATGAAGTGGGTGTTGCTCCTACTGAATTTGGCAATATGGTCGGATGGAGTATCGAAACCGGACTTATTAAGATCCCTGCCAAAGAAGATCTTCGCTATGCTGGTACCCCTGACGGATGGCCCTGCTGGATTCTCGAATTTGAAAATCCGCCGCAATATGAATATCAGTTTTTTCGTAAGCACTAAATTCCTGTGCTTCGCTGGATGATATCGGCGGAGCACGATTTTTTCAAGTTATGTTATGGGACATAGTCCCTCATAAAAAATAATTAGGAGGTCAAAACAATGAACGAAGAACTCAAGAACGAAGTCGTGGAAAAGGCATTCGACGAAATGGCGGAGAAAGCGGCAGCGCTGGATCAGGCTATTGCCGAAACCGGTGTGAAACCTGCTTCTGCTCTGACTGAAGTGACCAATAACATGAGTGGCAAGAATATTGCTCTCGGCGTGGGTCTCACCCTTGGTGGTGTTGCGGGCGGCATCGCCCTTGACCGCTGGGTGTTCCCCTGGATCGGGAAGACGGTAAACAATATTCGCGGCAAGCTCAAGGCTGCTAAGGAAGAGAAGAAGGCAAAGAAGGCTGCCAAGAAAGCGCAGACTGCTGCTCCCGAAAAGCCGGCCACGAACAATGAAGTTCCTGCAGATCAGAACTCCGAAAAGAATGAGGACTGATGGACTTCTGGAGAAGGCTCTGAATAAAGGGTCTTCTCCTATTTTTTCTTTTAACAAGAGAGGAGACAAAATATGAACGAACAGTATCCGTCCAATAGTGATCGCGGACAGGATCTCGCGAACCAAGCGTCATATCAGCAGAAACGGGTAACGGAACCGGTTGTAAACGGTAGCGTTTCCCGTAAAGATAAAAGTCTGTGGGATATGGTAGCCGAGTTCTTTGGTCTGGGAGAATGCAAAACATTCCGCGACTATGTCGGTGCGCTGAGCGATATGACGAATCGAGTTTATGGCGCAGTTGATACTCTGCTCGGGAATCGGAAGTATACGAATACGACGGTTCCGGGTGCCAGAGTTCAGTACAGTGCCATGTATAACCCGCAGAATCCTCCTGCACAGCAACCGGCAGCTCCTCAGGCGACTGGGGCTTATGGGCAGTATTATATTACCTACGATCTTCGTCAGGATGCGGAGGTTGTTCTTGGTAAGATGTTTGAACTGCTTCAGATGTATCAGAACGTTAGCGTTGGAGATATGTTTGACCTTGCCGGCATATCAAGTCCCAATGGATATACAGATATGAAGTTCGGATGGAAGTCTCTTGACGGAGTCCGAGTCGTACCGTATGGAAGCAAATGGGTCATCAGTCTTCCTGCCGCTATTCAAATCTAATCTGGAGGAAAGATATGAATATTAAAAACTTCATCTCCAATTTGATTGGCAAGGCCAAAGATAATGCCTCCGATCTGAAAATGGGTATTGGTACCGTCAGTGTTATTGGCGGTACCATTCTTTTGTGTAAAGAAACGATCAATGCTTGTGATATCGTTCGTGAGTATCGTGAAGCAAAGCAGAAACTGATCGATGAAGGCGCTGAGAAAAGTGAAATCCGAAAACTGACAGTGAAAACGGTCGGTAAAGTCGCCGTTACCGTTGCTCCTGGCGCTGCTGTCGAAGTAGGCGGACTTGGTCTTATGTGGAATGGATATTCTAATACCAAGACCGCACTGATCGGCGTTAGTATGGCATACGGTGAACTTCAGGAATTCAACAACAAATATCGTCAGAAAGTTCGTGACGAATATGGCGAAGAGGTTGACGAGAAGTTCGCCTATGAATTCCAGGAAAAAGAGGTTGTTATAACCGATGAAAACGGAGTTCAGAAGACCGAAACGGTTAAAATCTATCCGAATGATTATCGGAAAATGCCGAGCGTTTATGCCCGCTATTTCTGCTATGGTGAAGCGGAAGGAGCGGAGAGAAGCTTCGACTATAATGATCATTTCCTTCATGCCCAACAAGAAATGGCAAACCGGTATCTGAAAGCACATAAGAAAATGATGCTGAATGAGCTGTATGATATGCTCGGCATCAAGCATAGCAAAGCTGGGTATAATGTCGGCTGGATCTATGATGAAAAGAATCCCGAGGGTGATAACAAAGTTAAGCTTCGTGTTCGTGTTGTCTATCGGGAGATTCTGGATCCGATTACTGGCGAACCTACCGGTTACGAACGTGTGCACATGATCGATCCGAATGTCGACGGCATGGTCGTTGATAAACTGGTTCAGCGTGGACTGATCGAGGAATGAGGTGAAAACATATGAATAAAGGCCTAGCATTCGTGCTTGGTTGTATCATGGGCGGGGCAGGCGGAGGTTTCCTTGCTCATACTGTTCTTAAACAGAAGTATGCGCAGAAAGCGGACGAGGAAATTATCGCCTGCCGTGAAGCATTTCAGGATGAACTGGTGAAGCTCCGCAAGGAAGCAAACGAAAAAGAGGCTGCGGAAAAGAAGGCAGCTGCTGAAGCGGCTCTCCAGAAGTATCGTGGCGAATCTGATGATAATTCCCCTCCTTTCGATGCTGAACCTAAGAAATCGGAGCCGAAACCTCAGCATGTCGCGATCGATGAGACGGATTATAATGATCCGGCGAATCCGAATAAAAAGAAATGCCTGCAGTTCTTCCCGAATGATAATGTCCTTCTTCAAGAGGATGGAACTATTATGGACCAGGCTACCATTGAAACTACGATTGGTCTCGAAACCCTCGCATGTTTCAATGATGAGGATGTTGATAGTGTATGGATCCATAACGAGTCTCTGCAGACTGACTACGAAATCACCCAGGTTGGCATGAGCTATCTGGAGTGGAAACGTAAGTACAATCAGTGAGGGGATCCTGAATGGGAATGGTATTCGAAACGAGGTGGGCAGCAGGCGAACTTGAGGAAATGTATTACGATTGGCTCGTTGCAACGCATCTATCATATTGCAATGAGTACAGTATATTGCTGAGAGCTTTGTACGATACACCGTTCCGGGTTACGATTCTCATGGACGAAAACCGTGTTGGCGACGGGCTGGATATGCGAAATAGATTTGCATATCAACTCGGATTAGGACAACAAGATCGTGAGCTCCTTAGACAAAGTCGGCCGTGTAGTGTGCTTGAGATTATGATAGGATTGGCACAACGCTTTGACGAGGAGTATATGACGCAATATATCAATGAGGATCCCATTGGAGCTTTGGTTAAACCAATGATAGAAAGTCTTGGTCTTCAAGGATACGATGATGTTCATTTTGATCAGTATGGTTTTAACCAGATTATGACAAATCTTTTGAACAGGACATACTCCCCTGACGGCCGGGGGAGCCTGTTTTATATTCCCGGAATATTTGCAGACATGCGCCAGATTGAAATTTGGCGTCAAATGATGATGTATTACGAAGGAGGAAATCGCTAATGAGCAAAATTATGGAAGCGAACTTTAAGAAAGGTGTGCAGGAGCATCAGAATTCTCTTCGGGAAAGTGTTGATGCTCTGAGGAGATGTGTCAAGGACCTGTACGAGCTAGACGAGGAGAACTACCAGAACATTAAGAGTCTGAAACGGGCAGTCGAAGATCATGCCAAACAGATCGGCAATGTAAGGTCTTCTGTTGTCAGTATCCACGCCAAGCGAGCTGGAAGCGCCATCGTGATCGGAGGCGTTATATGGCTGGTCGGAAAGGTAATTAAGGCACAGTCACGAGAAATTAATGAACTTAACGAGCGTGTGAAAAAGCTGGAGGGCAATGATACATCCGAAGAAAGCGATGGATAAATAGCCATGGTCGATTTTATGATGGTCTCAGAGCGGTTGATCAAAAAGGGTGGACTTGAAATGTGGGAAGTCTACCCTAAATTCAAGATCAAAAACCCAAGCGAGGACCTAATGATAAAAGGTAAAGACTTTTATGCCGTTTGGGATGAGAGAAAAGGAATGTGGTCAACAAGCGAGCAGGATGTAATTGAGATCGTCGACGGGGAACTTGATCGTTATCGCAAGGAAAACCAAGCAAAATACGATCCCCGGCCAGTTCGGGTTCTGCATATGTGGGATTCTGATACTGGCAGTATTGACCGATGGCATAAATACTGTGAGAAACAGATGCGTGATTCATTTCATATGCTAGACGAGAAACTGGTGTTTAGTAATATGGAAGCGAAGAAATCTGATTTCTCCAGTAAAAGACTTCCCTACCCGCTTGAAGCCGGATCTACGGAAGCCTGGGATCGCCTCATTGGACAGTTGTATGGCGAAAAAGAAAAGCACAAGATTGAATGGTGCATCGGAAGTATTGTAACCGGAGCAAGTAAGAAACTCCAGAAATTTATGGTACTATACGGTGAACCAGGAAGCGGTAAATCTACATTATTGGATATTATTGAAAAGCTTTTCGCAGGATACACGGACAGTGTGGATAGTAAGGCTCTAGGATCGGCAACGAACGCATTCGCTCTGGAAAGCTTCAAGAACAATCCTTTGGTAGCAATCCAGCACGAAGGGGATCTCAGCCGAATCGAAGATAACACAAGGCTGAATTCACTTGTCAGCCATGACAAAATGACTGTGAATGAAAAGTTTAAAGGTATTTATACTAATAAGTTCAAGTCATTTTTGATTTTATCCAGCAATAAGCCGGTTAAGATCACGGACGCAAAGAGCGGTCTTCTCCGACGTTTGATAGATGTGAGTCCGACCGGAAATCTGATCAAACCGAAGTCCGAATATAACCGGCTAAATAAGCAAATCGAGTTCGAATTGGGAGCGATTGCTTATAAATGTAAAGAAGTTTATGAAGCAGATCCTGATTATTATGACGGATATGTTCCGGTAACAATGCTTGGAGCAACAAACGACTTCTATAACTTCATCATGGATAAATGTTGGTATCGCTTTACCAAAGAAGATGGTATCTCTTTGAAGTCTGCGTGGGCTCTCTACAATGAGTATGTAGAAGAAACACGTATGCCATATCCGCTTAGTCAGCGTGCGTTTAAAGAAGAGTTGAAGAATTACTTCACGAACTTTGACGAACGCATTACGGTCGATGGGGTGCGAACGTGGAATTGGTATAGCGGATTCAAGAAAGGTAAATTCGAAGCAAAGGTGGAGGATCAAAAAGAAACTCACATTGCAGGGGTTCCAGATTGGCTTAACATGACCGATCATAAGACAAGTGTCTTGGATAAATTCTTGAAAGATCAGCCTGCGCAATATCCGACCGAAAGCGGACGCTTAGAACGGAAATGGATAAATTGCAAGACACATCTCAAGGATATCGACGTTCATCGGTTACATCATGTAAAGGTTCCGGAACAACTAATTGTGATCGACTTTGATATTTCAGTTAACGGCGAAAAGAATCTAGAGAAAAATCTGGAGGCGGCATCGAAATGGCCGCCCACGTACGCTGAACTGAGTAGAAGCGGAAAGGCAATCCACTTACATTACATCTATACTGGTGACGTAAAGAAACTGAGTTGTGTCTATGATGATCAAATAGAAGTCAAGACGCTTCTCGGGGATGAGTCGCTTCGTAGATGCTTGACCAAATGTAATGACCTTCCGATCGCTGAGATATCATCTGGTCTTCCACTGAAAGAGGTGAAGAAAACGGTTGATATTCAACAGGTACAAAGCGAAAAAGGTTTGCGAATGTTGATCGAGCGCAATCTGCATAAGGAAATTCATAATGGAACCAAGCCAAGCATGGATTTCATACAGAAAATCCTTGATGACGCATATAAGAGTGGGCTTAGCTATAATGTCAACGATATGCGTAATGCGATAACTTCATTCGCGGCCAAAAGTAGCCATCAGGCAGAATATTGTCTGAAATTAGCAAACAAACTGCATTATTGCAGTAAGGATCAGGAAGAACAAATTCCTCTGGAACCCGAACCTCAGGCTATAGCGAACGATGATGAAGCTCCATTGGTGTCTTTTGATATCGAAGTTTTCCCAAATTATTTCTGTATCAACTGGAAAGTTCTTGAAGATTATACACCAAAGGATTTTGAGGGCAAGAACTTTGAGGAAAAATGGGAAAAGTATATCGAACGACTGAAAGTGGATCATAAACCAGTAGTTCGGATGATCAATCCCACGCCGGCACAGGTTGAGGAATTCCTTCGTGGTAAGCGACTCATAGGTTATAACTGTAGACGATATGATAATCATATTCTGTATGCCAGAATGATGGGCTACAGTAATATGCAATTGTATCTCGCGAGCCAGCGAATCATTGATAAAGGCGATCGAAATGCTTTTTTCGGTGAAGCATATAATCTCAGTTATACTGATGTTTATGACTTTGCCAGTTCGGGCAACAAGATGAGTTTGAAGAAGCTTGAGATTATCATGCACTTCTTCCATCAAGAACTCGGCCTCGCTTGGAATAAGCCGGTACCAGAGGAACTGTGGCTAAAGGTTGCAGAATATTGTGATAACGACGTTCTGGCTACCGAAGCGGCATTCAGGTTCCTGGAACCCGACTGGACAGCAAGGCAAATTCTGGCAGACATCGCAGGGATGAGCGTAAATGATACGACTAACAGTCTGACAACGCGAATCATCTTTGATAATGTACGTAAGCCACAAGCTGAATTCCAGTATCGTGATCTCAGTCAACCTGTTAAGGAATTGAGAGAAGATGTTCTTAATTTCCTGATGGATGCTTGTCCGGAGATGATGAGTCATCTTCACGGTGAAGAAGAGTCTTTACTCCCCTATTTCCCTAGATATTGCCATGAGAATGGTATAAGCACTTATCAAGGCGAGGAAGTAGGAGAAGGCGGGTATGTCTATGCCGAGCTTGGGTTGCATCTACTTGTAGCATTGCTGGATATTGCCAGTATGCATCCTCATAGTATCATAGCCGAATGTTTGTTTGGTCCGCGATTCACGAGACGATTCAAGGAAATTGTCGACGGACGTGTTGATATTAAACACGAGGCATGGGAGGAAGTTAACAACATTCTGGATGGCAAGCTAACCCCGTATATCCAGCGTGTTAAGAACGGTGAAATGACGTCCAAAGATCTTGCGAACGCTCTTAAGACGGCTATCAACAGCGTTTATGGATTGACATCTGCAGCATTCGAGAATGCATTCAGAGATCCGCGTAACAAAGATAATATCGTTGCAAAACGTGGCGCTTTGTTTATGGTCAATCTTAAGAAAGCAGTCCAGGAGAAAGGCTTCACCGTTGCTCACATTAAGACCGACAGCATTAAGATCCCGAATGCAACTCCGGAAATCATAAAATTCGTCATGGATTATGGCAAGTCCTATGGATATACATTTGAACATGAGGCTACATACGAAAAGATGTGCCTCGTGAACAACGCGGTATATATTGCCAAATATGCCACTGCAGAGAAATGTGAGGAATTGTATGGCAAGAACATGGTCCCCGGAGACAATAAGAAGAAGGGCGGGCAATGGACCGCAACTGGCAAACAGTTTGCGGTACCGTATGTATTCAAGACGCTCTTTGAAAGGAAGCCGATCTTGTTTGAGGATATGTGTGAAACCTTCCAGGTTACAGGATCGCTTTATCTGGATTTCAATGAGTCGCTCCCGGACGTCTCAGCAAAAGAGAAAGAACTAACCAAGACCCTCAAAGCTCAAGGATACGACTATGAGGAATGGCTGGATATTCGACGTGAATGGGAACTTGCTTTGAAGAGCGGTGACCCGGATGCTTTCAAGAGATTTAATAGTGATGTTATGGGATTCACTAAAGATCTCATGAGACTAGATGACGAGATCCAAAAAGGTCACGACTATCATTTCGTAGGACGTGTTGGTTTATTCACTCCTGTGAAGAAGGGCTGTGGCGGAGGTCTCCTTATGCGGGAGAGCGGAGGCAAATACAGCTCTGCCACCGGTGCAAAAGATTATCGGTGGTGTGAAAGCGATAGCATCGGAGCAACAAGAGCAATCCCCGGTAAAGGAACTCGTGTGTTGACTATCGATGATATTGATAGAACATACTATAACAAACTTGTTGATGACGCCAAGGACGCGATATCGCAGTACTGTGACGTCGAATGGTTCGTATCCTAAAATAATAAGAATAAAAAGGAGAAAAATAATTATGTTTAATCAGGAACAGTTTAACTTTGACGACACTCGCTTCATTTTCACGACCAATTTCTCTGGGGACCCCAAGCGTGATAACTTCGGTGATACCCGCCGTAAGGTCAATCTGATCATCCCGAATGAACAGATGGCTAAGAACCTGACCAAGGCGGGCATTAATGTTCGTCAGACCAAACCCGGCAAGTACGATACACCTGAAGAGTTTGTTCCGGAATTCTATACTACGGTTCTGATTCAGTTCCGTAAGCGGGATGGACAGCCCGTGAAGTATCCCCCGAATGTGTATCTGATCCCCGAACCCGGTGCAGAGAAAGTAAAGATGACCGAGGACACCATCGGCAATCTGGATTTCATTCGTGTGAGAAATGTCAACTGCATCGCCACTGTTCGGGAATACCCGAAAGCTGATGGCACCATGGGTCATAATCTGCAGACGCGGGTTATGTACGTGGAACAGGATATGGAACAGGATCCGTATGCGGCTCGGTATGCGAGACAGGATGAGCTCGATCCCGAATCGATGCCGGACGATACTCTGTAATTGATAAACAGGCGGTGGCTGGGGTGTGGTCACCGCCTTTCTGTACCGATTCATATTTTAAAGAAAGGAAATAAAACAATGAAGATTGTTGATGCTGGTTTTGAATTTCCCTTTGGCCGAGTAATGGCCGGTTCTGTTTATAGAAAGTTGGAGATGGTTGGTCGTGTTTGTTATCAGTCAGATGCGATCGAATATACCATTCGTCCTTCTAATGAAGAGAAATCCGATGAAAACGGCAGTGTTTATATGGAGGAAGTATATGACCTATATGCTAACGATACAAAAATTGCGACCTTCGAGAGTCTGGATGCTGTTGCTGAAGCAAAGATGAAAGCTGAATTCCTGAATGCAGAGAAATTTGTTCGTAAGCTGATCGCAAGCGGACATGAAGGCATTCTGGAACATGTCAGTTTGACTGTGAAATTCCGCGTCGACCGTGGTGTCAGTCACGAACTGGTTCGTCATCGGCTTGCCAGTTTCGCACAGGAAAGTACCCGGTACTGTAATTATTCCAAAGGAAAGTTTGGTAATGAGATTACAGTAATCAAGCCCGTGTTCTTCAAGGACATTGATAATGATGCATTTGAAGATCTTCAGCATGGAGGATTTACAATTAATCTCGACAATCCGGATCCGCGACTGCAGAAATTAGACCAAGCAGCTTCCTGGTATGATAATTGTCTTGCTGCCGAAAGGGCATATCTGTCAATGCTGAATGATGGTGCTACGCCTCAGGAGGCCCGTTCAGTTCTTCCCAACAGTCTGAAAACCGAAGTTATAATGACTGCCAATCTCCGTGAATGGAGACATTTCCTGAAACTTCGCGCGGCTGGAATTACTGGCAAACCCCATCCTCAGATGCTGGAAGTTGCAATTCCGCTGCTGATGGAACTCCGTGAGCGTCTGCCTGCTGTGTTCGATGATATTGAACCTATGAAGGTTGACTAAAATTGATGATATGTTCCATTTTTACAAACCTTCTTATGGAAGAATTTCTAATAAAAAGGAGGTTTTGGTATGAGTATCTTTTGGGCAATCGTACTTTATCTGGTAATCGGCACTTTGCTGACTTTATGGCTTCATGATTCAAGAATAGATGCGGAATTCAGCACATTGGAAAATGTGTTGGGATACATATTCGTTATCTTGACGTGGCCAATGTTAACCTTGTGGCCGGTGATCAAAGGTATATATATCGGAATAAAGTACATATTAAACCCTAAGAAAGCTGACCGAATCAAGGAGATTCTTGACGATTGGGGTGCCGAAGATAAGGCATAGAAAGAGGATTAGCCGTGAAAACGGCCTCCTCTTTTCGTTTTTTTTTTTTTTACATACTCCTTTATGGGAGGTGATGTCTGATGACACAAAACGAAAAAGCGATCGACATCCTGTTTAACATGGCAAAACATCTGGTCTTTGAAAATGATAAAGTTCCAGCTGTAACCAAAGATTGTCGGATTAATTCGATTCTGATGAGGAATATGGTTCGGATTGGAGATATCGATCTCGAAAATGACCAAGATGTAAATAGTCTACAAGCCATTATACAGTGTGGTCGAATGGATCAGCTTATCGAAACTCAACTCTTTCGCAAGATTCATCTGAAGGCATCTAAATTGTTAAGTCCCTATGGATAGATTCTGTATGGACTATTCGTTTTTTACAAATCCTTGTATGGATGAATAATCCAGAAAGGAGTGAACTTCAATGACGTATGAAGAAGTATGGATCAATATGTCCAAAAGGGAACGTGTTGCCTGCGCGGTGATGAGTTTGATGAGGGTCAATGAAACAGGATTCTGGTCGACGTGTATACTGAATAAATGGCTCAGTAAATTCGCCAGCCTTATCCTCGGAAAGAATGTATTTGACTGGGAACTCGACATTGCCAGTAAACTGGAAGATTGGCAGGACGTTACCAGAAAAGACGAAAGAGACGAATTGATCAACGAGATGCTGTTATTGAAAGAACTGCTTGCATAAGAACTTAAGTCCCTATGGATAAATTCTGTAGGGGCTTTTGTTTTTCTTTCGAAAAGGAGACGAACTTTATGCATGACCAAAAAACAAAAAAGAAAATGCTTGAGAACTTCCTTTTAGATCTGGAATCGGAACCGATTTTTGGCATTCGGATTGAGTTTTGTGACAAAAGCAGACCTATTGAAATGTTCAATCTGAATTTGATATCCGCGACAAAGGTACTTCAGGAATGGAGTGAAAAGTGGATTCTGGTTCCGGATAAGCATAGCAAACTCAATGATGCTGTATGGAAATGGAATGCCCGTCCACGTAATGTCGAGGTCAAAAATATGACTATCGATAAAACTAAAATCGAGACATACGCGGACATTCTGGATCCCAATTACATTCCTGAGACGACGCGAGAGGATGATGTAGATGAATGTCATTGATATGCGTTTACAACTGATGAAACGGTATCCCAGCGGTAAAATTCGGGGTACACCGATTGCCGATATGCCAGATGATCGGGTCATAGCGATTTATCGCAGTTTGATAGATCGTAAGGACCCGCTAATCGGAAAGAATACCGTTCCCAAGAAACTGCGGATCAATCCGCCAATAAAATGGGAGCAATTGAAAATGGAGCTTGATGTCTGATGCTTAAGTTACGGAATAATCAGTTAGAAGCACTTCGTCTACTGAAGAATGGATCAGTGCTCTATGCAGGCATGGGAACGGGAAAGAGCCTTACAGCCGTCGCTTATTATTATCTGCTGAATGGCGGGCAAAAAGATTTCCTGTATGGCGGCGATTACGTACGAATGCCGGGTAAACCATTGGACCTGTATATAATCACGACCGCACGTAAACGAGATACATTTGAATGGGAAAAAGAGTTAGCTCCTTTCCTTCTCTCCACAGAAAACAATGGCTATGATAACAAAGTAGTCGTGGATAGTTGGAATAATATCGCTAAATATACGGACGTTAAGAATTCGTTCTTTATATTTGACGAGCAACGGGTTGTTGGAAAAGGTGTCTGGGTGAAAAGCTTTCTAAAGATTGTGAAAAGCAACCAATGGATACTTCTTACTGCAACTCCCGGCGACAACTGGGGCGATTATATTCCTTTGTTCATTGCAAATGGCTTCTATAGAAATAGAAGTGAATTTAGTCGCGAGCATGAAGTTTATGCTCGTTTTCTCAATTATCCTAAAGTAGAGAAGTACGTCAACACGAAAAAACTGGAGTATTACCGTAACCAAATTCTGGTAGAGATGTCACATTCATTGATAACAGTTCAGCATCATGAGACTATTCCTGTTAAATTCGATGGCCAAAAATATAAGGACACTTACAAGTATCGATTCAACTGGTGGAAAGAACGGCCGATCGAAAACGCTGCTGAACTTTGTTATTGTCTGCGCAAAATTGTTAATTCCGATCCTTCCCGTGCGGCTGCCTTACTGGAGTTGGCAGAGAGCAATCCCAAGATGATTGTGTTCTATAACTTCGATTACGAACGCGACATCTTATTAAGTTTACAATACCCACCGGGAACCGCTGTTGCTGAATGGAACGGGCACAAGCATGAACCCATACCCGTCCATAGCGACCGATGGATATATTTAGTTCAATATACTGCTGGGGCGGAGGGTTGGAACTGTATCGACACTAACGTTATGGTGTTTTATTCACAAAACTATGGATATAAGACCATGAAACAGGCATCCGGTCGCATTGATCGTATGACATCTCCGTATGTGAATCTCTACTATTATCATCTCAAGAGTTCAAGCGCTATTGATATTGCTATTTCCCGTGCGCTCGAAAACAAGAAAAAATTTAATGAAAGGAAGTTCGTAAAATGGTAGGCAAACAAGACGATTGGAAAGATGGAGCGGATAAGGGTCTCATTCAATTCCACAGTAAAAAGAGCATATGTGATCGGGTCGAGAAGATCTTCGCTAAAAAGGCAAACTTTGATGAGAGCGGGTTTGCCCTTCTCGATCTGGTCACTGCCGATGTCGCCCTGGATCTTGGTCACCTGAGCGATGCAGATCGCAAGAATCTCAAGAAACTCGGTTATGAATTCAAGTGGTTTGACCGGGAGATGACGGACGGCATCATTTATAGATGGGTCATTGAGGACAACCGGCGTAAGAGCTATGTCCTGAAGTTGTACTTCAATCAGAAACTTATAAAGGAAGGGGTTTTCCCGAATGCAGAAGATCAGTAATAAAGGCAAACCCTCTTGGCATTGTAAGAATTGTTGCTGGGTTCTGCTCGTCGATCAGGATGAATTGATAACCCTTATCGATGCCATGAAGACCTACGGATTTGACGGCAAAATTGTATCTGCTATCTGGAAGGATCATGACAAAATCGGACCGCGAATGCATGTGACTGTTCAGATCCCCGGTACTAAGCCCGGAACCTCTCTGCGAGGGTTCAGTTATGGTGATTACGAACGGTGGCAGAAAGTTAAGGCTATGATCTACCGGAAGCGTAAGAACCTCAAAGATCCTTTTGTATTCCCCACTTGGTGTGCTCCATTGCTGAACTCGGTTATGAAAGCATCTTACGACCATCAAGGCAAGCCTTTAGCAAAGGTTATTTCTGCTCAGCCACTCAATGGCGGTGTGGTGTTCCGAGCAGAACTTTTAGTATCTGAAAAAGAGTTCCTTCAACAATGCGGGAATCTTGTTGTCGAAAAAGTGTGATAAATAAGGAGGATAAAACAATGAAAGAAAAGACTAAGACAATCATTATCGCTCTTACCGGCACTGCTCTCGGAGTAACTGGACTTACATGTCTTGGATATTCTATCCATCAGGTTCGCTCCATGCGCAGAGTTCTGCTCGGCAGCGCTCAAAAGATCAACGAGCTCAGCCATGTGGATATCGACCAGGCTGTGGTTGATAACATGGTTAAGAAAGCCGTTAAGGAACAGGCAACGACGATTGCTTCCAAAGCGGCCACTAAGGCTTGTGATGCCGTTACTGCCGACATGGTTAACCGAGTCAAGCAGCTGGTGAGCAACAAGCAAGACGAGATCGAGACTCAGCTGGCTAATGAGATTCTGGACATGATTACCAAAGCGGATAAAAACGAGATCGTTGAGGATGTTACTGAGAAAGCCAGCGAGATGCTAGTTGAAAAACTCGGTGACGACCTTGATTGCGAGGTCGGCCGCATGGGTAAGATTTATAAAGGCATCGTTGCCATGGTGAGCTGAAGAAAGGAGGAAATGATTATGCCGTATAACGTTTGTGCATCCGAACCGATTGCGGTTGGTAAAAACAATGATCGTGGTAATGTTTCGAATACAATTCATTCAACATTAGGATCTCTGGCAGATACTTCTGCTGTTCTGGATATGATTATTAAGAATCTAACCGGATATGAAGATGATTGTAGTGGATGTATTCCTGATCCGGGATCCCTGTTTGAAGCTGCTGAACAGGCTAAAATCACTTCAGAGATAAATCTGAATAAAGTTAATCAGATTATGGAAATTCTGTTTAAGTAATTTTCAGAAATAAGGAGATACACATGAACTGTACAAATTGTGGGGCTCCCGTTCCATCCGATGGAGCTAATGTTCCTAAAATTGAGGTAAAAGAACACGACGATTCTATTGCTGCTATGCTTGAAGGTCTGGAGGCGGCCAAGCAGTTCGCTGCCGGAATAAAGGAGAATGACAAAGTCAATAACCCGTCTCATTACACGTATGGCAAGTGGGAGGTTATTGATATTCTCCGTGGAATGCTGACTCCCGAACAATTCGAAGGTTTCCTGCTCGGCAATGTTCTGAAGTATGTATTCCGATATTCACATAAGAACGGATCTGAGGATCTGCGTAAGGCTGGCGTGTATCTGGGATGGCTGACTGAGTTGGTTGCTACGTGGGAGAAGGAAGAAGCCGAATTCAATGCCGCCGAAGATGATACTAAGAAATACACTTTCGTTAATCGCGACAATGGAATGGTCTTTGGATTTCAGATGCAAGCCGTTACTGAAAAAGATGAAAATGGCTCAGTTATGACTGGTGATCCGGTTCATGGATATACTATTCACAAGGAGGATTCAAAATCATGAAAAAAGTACATTGGAGCCCGCTGGATGGAATGACTGCTTATGAGGCTGTCACCCATGAACTTTTCAAAGACATGGAAAGTACTCCAGGTGCTGCATATCTGGTTCAGATGAAGATTAAACATATTGATGAACCTGAATCAGCATATCGTGATATCACTGAACTCCTCACTGACGAACGTGCTGATTGGTATGAAGAAGATGGCTTGGTTTGGAACAACGACTGGCACGAAGGCGAGGACGATATCATTATTACTGCCTTTGCCAAGGTTGAGGATATTGATATTACCCAAAGTTTTCCGTTTGAATGAGTACATGCGGTTTGGGCATGAGGTAAGGACCGGAGCCCTGTAATTGGTGTCAGCGCTTAAACCATCCGCTGTGTAGAGGTGCAAGATATATCAGATGATATCTGGTGCGTTACTTTTGAATGAGTACGATTCAAAAGAGAAAGGATATCTACTTCGAAGGTTTGATATATTGAGCTTAAATCGTTTTATACGAGCCTCTAACTTTAAATAATAGGCGTATTGTGTAATGGTAGCACAACGGACTTTGACTCCGTTAGAGTAGGTTCAAACCCTACTACGCCTGTTATTTTTTTTTTCGAAAGGAGGAGAAATAATGACTTGGCCAAGTGCTTTTATTATTATTGCTATTGTCATCTGTGCTGCTGTCCTGATATGGAAATGGATGGATGAGCGTTCCTGGGGGTAATTGATAATGATTGCTGTTTTTAATTTCTTTTTCGGTTCTATCTGGATTTTGATTTTGTTACTGGTGGCATCCGGTTATATAGTAACGATCTATTTCAAACAGAAAAAAGGGTTCGTTATCTGGAACTTACAAGTTCAAGCAGAGGCTCTTAAAGCAGCATATCAACCGAAAAATAATCAAGATTTAGAAGAAGTTGAGCCTCCGAAAAACTGGGATTCGTCCATGACCGACCGTTAAAAAGCGGTCAAATTCGTGGCTATTTTTGTGGCTAAATCTGGCTAAATGGCTAAATCTTTTTAAAAATTTGTTGGCGATCGGGTTTGATCGGGAACGGACGATTGATAAAAAACGGCCAAAATTGGCTAAATCTTGCAAAATTGGCTATTTTTATTTAGGATTTAGCCAGCCCGCAAACCCTTATAAATCAACGGTCCCAGCCGTTTTGCGGCTAAATGGCTACGTTTTTTCTCTATTTATTATAGAAAAAAATTTTATATATAATAATAGAAAAATGCAAAAATATCCAGCCATTTAGCCACTGCAAGAAGAAAGGAGATTTTTATGCAAACTTTGTTTGATGTTGGTGATAAAGTTGAGATCACTGTCCGAGGTAAAATCAGCAGCATTTCGCTCAGTGCAAAAGGCGATTGCTATGTTGTGAACATAGACGCTGATATGAAAGAAGCAAAGGGAAATGCTCCTTATGAGTATAACCTTTACTTTGATAGTGCCATGCTCAAGAAGTGCGGCGCAAAACTTGTTACTCCACAGATTTCCCAAAAATAATCTTTACATCTCCTATCCCCTGTCATACAATCAAATCCGGGTGATGATTTATGACTGAAGAATTTTGGGAAGATCTGTATCGAGTAGATGCTACAGACTCATGGATAAACGGAGCTTATACCGAACAAGGTGATCAAGTATATTGTGACGGTTGCCACGAGGAAATGAGCTTTGATCCTGAGTCACGAGAATGGAGGTGCCGCCATTGCGGAAGTTCTAAAAATAGAATAGAATGGGTTTGATTATCTTGACGCTGCCCCGCCCGGCCCTGCGTGTTTGACGCGTTGTCAAGAAAATTACCCATTGTGTAAAAATTGGTGTTTGCTGTATGAAATCCCGGACAGCGACCCAATTTTATAAAGCGTTGTAAAGGAGCCCCTGTGATTTATACAAGGGCTCTTCTTTTTTGCCTTTTTAAAGGGGGCACGAAATTTACAATCTCTATTATGAGAGAGAGGACGATTAGGTCGCCTTCTCTTCTTTATTTGAACCTTGAAAATTGAATATGATTTCTAGCTCTTTTTCTTTTTAATTATTTGGAGGTGAAGCATGGGGTGGCTAAACCTAAACCAATTGAGTCTTCTTTTGAACGACATTTTATAAAGAAAATTAAAGATCTCTTTCCTGGTATGATTGTTAAAAAACTACATGATGCTCAAGGGATACCTGATCGATTATTTTTATATGGTTCCAAATGGGCAGTATTAGAGTTTAAACGATCTGCAGATGAATCGCACCAACCTAATCAAGATTGGTATGTCCATACAATGAATAAAATGTCGTTTGCTCGTTTTATATTTCCTGAAAACAGTAAAGAGGTTTTGGAAGATCTTATACAGTTCTTTTCAGACCAGAAAGGGCAACCACAATGAGGTTCAATGATCATTCTGAGCTTGTCGGATGTCATGCGTTCCTCGGAGCCAGTAAGTGCTCGTGGCTGAATTATGATGATAATAAACTTGCATTAAGTTACAACAATGCCTCAGCCGCACAACGAGGAACTGAGTTACATGACTTTGCTGAAAAATGTATACGACTTGGTATCAAACTTCCAGAGACTCATCAAACTTTAAACATGTATGTCAACGATGCGATTGGCTACAAAATGACGCCAGAGCAAGTTCTGTATTATTCGGATAATTGTTTTGGTACTGCTGACGCTATTCGCTTTGATAAAGACATGCTTCGAATCCATGATCTGAAAACAGGCGTTTCTCCTGCTCACATGGAGCAGCTAATGATTTATGCAGCTTTGTTCTGCTTAGAATATAAAGTTAAACCTGGAACAATAGCCATGGAATTGAGGATATATAAAAATGATGAAGTCACCACTGTTAATCCTCAAGCCGATCAGATTGTTCCGATCATGGATAAAATCATTCATTTTGATAAATTAATCAGACGAATGAAAGAAAGAGGGGCATAACTTTATGGATCCTATTACTTTGGAAATGCTGGGCGCATATTCTGGCGATCCTCT